>ERZ773022.1240-NODE-1240-length-17640-cov-11.438840_pt1 | contig 17640 bp, 15 predicted proteins | sample MGYA00580839_ERZ773022 | MGnify/ENA primary metagenome ERZ773022 (study PRJEB29015, sample SAMEA2738020) | human oral metagenome | biome: human oral; feature: human-associated habitat; material: dental | place: China | collected 2044 ... | reverse complement strand
TTCCAACTATTGCAACTATTGGTTTCATTTTATCACCTCTTTAATTTTTTTACTCTACATTATACCATAACATATAAAAATATGTTAATTTTAAATTCCCCAGTGTTCTATTATTTTATTTTCTCTTTCTGCTCTTTCACAAAGAGAAATTAACTTTTCTAAATCTTTTATAACTTCATTTTTATTTAATTTTTGCTTAATATATTTATCTTTGTCTAAATCATAAGTTTTAATTATTTCAAAATCACTTGCTATTTCAAAATCATCTCTGGCTTCTCGAAATAATTCTCTCCAATGAAAGATAATTCTTCTTAATTTTTTAATACTTTCTCCTTCAAAATATGTATTTCCATAATAATTCAATCCTTTTCTTTTTTCTCTTGTTTTTAAAAAATAGAATGTATCTACCCATTCCAAAGTTTCTATAATATACAAAATTAGATTGTCATCAATATAGATTTTTTCTTCTTCTCCTAAAATATTAAAATCATGTGTCATACTTATAACCCTTTCTCAAATAAATGTACTCTTGCTATCTCTAATCTTATTTATATCATCTTTTAACTTAGACATAGTTACTTCTTTTCCATCAATTCCATTGAAACCCACTAATACTTTTTTATCTTCATATTCTTTTTTTGATAAGTAATTTACATAGAATATATAGAAATCCATTTCTTCAAAGTTCATATTTTTAAGTATCTCTAATTTTTTTATTGCCATTTCTTCTGCATTAACTACAAATTTTTCCTTATCTTTATACAAATATAACTTTTCTTCTTCTATAATCTTATTTAAAATGAAATTATATCTTTCTTCTAATGGTAAATTATATTTTTCTTTCAAATTTTCTAATTCTTTTTGTAGCCTATAATTTTCTTTTTCTTCAAAAATAAATTCTTTTATATTATTAGCAATCACTTGAAATACTGCCTCTGCTCCTTCGTCATAAACTTTATTATATTCTCTTTTTTTTACATAATTACAAACAGTATACTCTTTACCATCTATTAATTTTATCTTTATTCTTTTACAAGGTTTAAAATACTCTGTATATTTTGCAAAAATATCTTTGAGCCATCTATCATTATAAAATTCTTTTGGTGGTAATATAAAAATATCATCTATATCAAACAAATTAATTTCAAATTTTCTTAAACAAAAAATTTTTTTAAATAATTTTAATTCTTTTTCATAATATAATTTGCCGTCATTTATTTTATATTTTTCATAGGTAAAAAAATTAGATATTGCATTTTTTATTGCTCTCAAATAAAAAAAGTTTATTACAAGACAGACAATATTATGAATTACTAAAATAGCTATACCCAATAACTCATAATCTTTTTGAATATAAACTGTATAATCTAATGAAATATAAATAAATATAAATCCAAAAAATATTGCCTGTTGAAACAATAAAAATAAAAAATTTATTATAGTTTCTCCCATATTAAGATTTTTATATATTATAACTTTCATTTTCTTCCTCTAAAAAATAAATATTTGCTCTATTTCTATTTGTAACTTTTCTAAATATTTCACAAAATTTTCTATAACCTTCAAAACCTATTATTGCTCCAAAGTAAAATGCTTCATCTTCATCTAAGCCTGTGTTAGCTTGAATTTGTATATTATCTTTGAAAAATATTCCTGCCAATAATATTGACAATATTACACTAAAAATTCCTCCTGTTGAGATATATTTTATCTTAACTATTTCTTTTATTTTTATTGTTTTTTTTAAATAGCAGAAAAATAGAAAGTTTTTTTTTATTTTTATTTCCTTATTTTTAAATTCAAAAATTTCTTTTGAAAAAAATATACAAATCACATAAAAATATAGGAAAAATATGAAAAAAGCTACTATATTTGTCCCAATATATTCAATATTAAATAAATACTCCATTTTTTCCATTCTTTTTAAACCTTTGAAAATAAGAAAAAATAAAATCAGAAGTGATAAAATCAATGAGATATTAGCTTTCTTTTTTAGAATATAGTTTTCTTCTTTATCTTTTTTCACTATTATTTTAGGTCTTAGAAATTCCATTTTTCTTCACCTTTTGTCTTGTATTCTAAAATGATTTTTCTTATTATTCTCAAATCATATACATAACCTGCTGTGAATATACTTCTATCTTCTATATTATTTGACATTTTTATTACTAAAACCTTTCCACCTTTTCTTTCTGTTTCAATAACCATATTTTCAATATTTTTTAATAAAAAAGAATTTTCTTCATCTTTTCCAAATATTTTTTGTTTTTTTATTATAATTTTTTGATTATTCACTTTTAAAAAAACTTTAATTCCTCTTCTTTTTAAGGCAGGTCTTACTACAAAAAATAAAACTAAAAATAGCCATATTGAGAAAAATTTATATGAAAGATTTATATCTATTCTTATTATGGAAATAAAATTTAATAAACAATACATTCCAATAATAATAATAGTAAATAAATGTTTAAATACTCTTTTAGAATTTTGAATAATAATAGCTTCATTTGCTTTTTTTCTTATACTCACAGTTTCCATATTTACTCCTAATTATATTTTAAATAAATGTACTCTTACTATCTCTAATCTCATTTATATCATCTTTTAACTTTGACATAGTTACTTCTTTTCCATCAATTCCATTGAAGCTTACTAATACTTTTTTATCTTCATATTCTTTTTTTGATAAATAATTTGCATAGAAATCTATCTCTTTATTTTCTATTTATTCTACATATTGTGATCTACTCCCACTTGTAGAAGTAGGAGACTTCTTGCTAAGATTTGTTAAAAATATATTTTTTGTTTCTCTAAAAATGCTTTTATTCTTCTTACTATTCTTTTTGCCTCATTCTTTTCCAAACCACAAGCAAAATTTAAAATTTTATCATCTGAAAAAGTAAAACTTATAACATAAGAGGGTTTTTCTTCAAAAATATCTTTGAAAAAAATTTTTCTTAATAAAAACTTGTGATATTCTATTATTTCAATTTCTTTCGTATTCTCAACTAAAAATAAATTTTTATAGGTTAATTCAAAATTTTTCTTAAAATAACTACTTGAAAAGGATACTTCTTTCATATTTATAAAAAGCCTTTCATATTTGTATGTTCTACACATAGAACTATAAAACATTAAAGCAAAAGGAGTTGTAAACAATGGAAATATAAAAAACATATCAGGATTATTATATATAAAAAATGAATTAACAAAAATTATTATAGAAATAGCCATGATAGAAGATTTTCTTAATTCTTTCTTACAACTTTTATTTATCTCTAATGTATCAATTTTTTCTTTAATTTCTATCTCCATAACCCATACTCCAAATAAATTTTAAAAACCAGACATCATTGCAAACATCATAAATATTAAAAGAAAATTATATTGCATTCCACTTCAAACCAAGCTCCTTGTTCATCTTCGCCTTCAATAATATCAAAACTTATTTGACAATCTTCTAAATTTAAAATATATGAATTAGCTTCTTCATCTTTTGAAAAAGTCATTTTCTTATATTTAGTATTTTCTATTCTATCTTTAATATCTTCTCTTTGAGTTACAAGTTCAATTAAATCTTCTTCTAAATCAAAACCTAAATTTATAAAATTTTCATTGATAGTTTTTATTTTCTTTAATAATTTTTCTTCTAGCATATTTCCCTCCAAAGTTTTTATTTTTTTTATATTAAATCAAAAATAAAAAGCTATTGCAAATTTATTTTTACAATAGCTCAATAATTAATTATTTTTTATTTCCTTTTAAAAAACTTTATCACTGCTAAAACAAACTTTATTTTTTTAATTTCAAAAGGAAGCTTTTTTAAAGCCTTATCCATAGATAATTCAATTTCTTTTTCTGTCATAGAAATCACCTTTAATCAGGATATTTTTTATTCAATGCTTTTAAAATTGCAAAAGTTTCTAAATCCATTTCTCCTGTTGGATTTTTAGGATTAAAGTGTAATTGAAAAGCATAAACTACATCTTTACTTTCTTTATCCCATTCATCAAATCTATTTATTTCATAACCATATTTTCTTAATTCATCTTTTATTTCTCTAATTGAAGTAGCATTAAATTTTTCTTCATCCATAAATTCTTGTTTATCTGCTTCATCATACCAAGCACCTATATTATATTTATCATATAATTCTTTCCAAGGAAATTTTGCTCCTGGGTCTTTCTTTCTACTTGGTGCAATATCAGAATGTGCAAGTATATTTCTTGCAGGAATATTATATTTTTCTGCAACATATTTTATAATTTGAGCTGCTTTTTCTATTTGTATTGGCTTATAGTCAACATAATGATCATAAGGATGATATGTGTTAGGATCTCCTCTATATTCTCTTGCTATACCATCACTCACTATTTCAATTCCAACAGAAGTATCATTTATATTTGTTCTTCCTCTAAATGCACTTGTTCCTGCATGCCAAGCTCTTTGTTCAAGTGGAACTAAATTATATATTTTATTGTCATCTTCATCTAACACTAAGAAATGAGAACTTACTCTACTTGAAGTCAATTCTTTAATAGAACCTAAATTATCTGTTGCTGTATAATGAAGAATAATAAATTGAATTCTTTCGTTTTTCCCTGTTGCTACATAAGAACTTGAGTCAACTTGAAATTTTCCTATATTTCTTACTGTTGTTTGATTAGTTGATGTTCTATAACTTCTTTCTTTTTTACCACTACTTTTAACTTCTTCTGTTGAAGAACAAGCTACCATTAAAAATAATAAACTAATAAATACTAATATTTTTTTCATAATCTCACCTCAGTTAAATATTATAACATATTTATTTATATATGAAAATTAATTATTTTTCTAGTAAAACTCTTGGTTTTTGTCCTTTAATCAACTCAGCTATTAACTTTATATGCTCATAGTCTGTTCCACAGCAACCACCTAAAATATTTATAGCCTGATTTTCTATAAGAGGTAATAAATCATCTCTCATTTTTTGTGCAGTTTCTTCATATTCTCCATTTTGATTAGGTAATCCTGCATTTGCATGTAATGAGATAAATTTTGTTGTCAATTCTTTTATTTTTAGTACAAATGGAACTAAGTCCTTAGCTCCGAATGAACAGTTAAATCCAAATGAAATTACTGAATCTCTATCTAAATCCACTATTAAAGATTCTATACTTTGTCCTGTTAATAACTTTCCTTGTTTATTTACAGTAGCAGAAATTGAAATAGGTAGTTTTATATTTTTTTCTGCAAAAACCTCTTCTATTGCAAGTAGTGCAGCCTTAGCTGTTAAACCATCAAAGATAGTTTCCAGTAAAATTCCATCTACTCCACCATCTATAAGTCCTGTTACCTGAACTTTTATAACTTCCTTCATTTCATCAAAACTTACAGCTCTTTTACAAGACACATCTTTCTCAGGAAAAGATAATCCCTTATTTGTTGGTCCAACTGAACCAAACACATAAACTTTCTTTTCACTTTTTCTAACTGCATCTTTTGCAATCTCTGCTGATTTTTTTGCTAAATCATAAACTTTATCTTCTAAATGATAATCTTTTAAAGATATTGCATTACAGTTAAAACTGTTAGTTTCTATTATATCTGCTCCTGCTTCTATATATTTCTTATGTACTTCAAAAATTATATCAGGTCTAGTTTCATTTAATATTTCATAGCAACCTTTTGTTCCATTAAAATCTTCTGCTGGCAATTCATATTTTTGTAAAACTGTTCCCATCGCTCCATCTAAAACTAATATTCTTTCCTTTAATTCTTTTTCAATCTCAAACATTATTTTCTTCATAATTATTTACCTATTAATAACTACACAAAACTTTTATTTTGCCATTTTTTACTCTTCCATCTAAGATACATTGCAATACCTCTAATCCATTCATCCATAGCATTTGCAATCCATATTCCAGCAAGACCCCAAGCAAGTGAAATCCCAAATATATATGAAAATAGAACTGCTACCGCATATACACAAATCATAGACATAATCATGGGAAACTTAATATCTCCTGCTGCATGAAGTGAGTTTATTATGACTATGTTGAATACTCTACCCATTTCTAAAATAATCATCAAAGGAAATATTTTTAAAGAGGCAGATAAAATATCTGGGTTGGTTGTAAAAATACTCATAATAGGTTTTCTTAAAAGACATACTATTGAAGTTGCAACAAAGGCAAATACAAATGCAATCTTCACACTTTTTAAACATTTATGATAAACTTCTTTAACTTCTCCTGCACCAACTAAATGTCCGACTTGTATTGCTGTTCCTTGCCCTAATGCTATTGATAAAGTCATAACAAAATTACTTATTAGCATTAAATATGTACGAGAGGCAATAATTGTTGTTCCCATAGTATTTACCATAGCGACTATTAAAAGTTGACCTACATTCCAAGATAAATTTTCCCCAGCAGTTGGAAAACCTATTGATAAAATGTTTTTTACTATTTTAAACGGAAAAGGTTTTATATACTTCTTTCTAAATGTAAAATTACAATATTTACACATCATATAGAATGCAGCAACACAACCAATCCCTCTTGAAACAACTGTTGATATTCCAACTCCTGTTGTTCCTAAAACTGGCATTCCTAACCAACCAAAAATAAACATTCCATTCCCTAAGATATTTAAAATATTTACCCCTACATTAATAATTAAAGTTTCTGTTGGTCTGCCATGACTTTTAAGAATAGCCCCACAAGATAGAATTATCCCTTGAAATACACAAAGCCCTCCAACCATTTGAAAATAATATTTACCTATCCCAACCAGTTCTTCTGGAAGATTTATTTTTTGAAGCAAGCCTCTCCAAAAAAATAAATATATCCCTCCTAAAACTACTCCTAAAAAAATATTAAGAACTAATGAAACACTTATAACTTGCTTAACTCTTTTATAGTCTTTTGCTCCTAAAAATTGTGCTGTTAAAATTGCTGTTGCTAGATTTATAAAACTGAATATTACATTTTGAATATTTAGCAATTGTGTTATTCCACCTATTGTTCCTACTGCTTCATCACTATAATAACCAAGCATTATTGTATCAATATTCCCTACAATTGTTACTAATAACAATTCAAAAAATATTGGAATTGTCAAAGAAATTAAAGTTTTTTTGCCCACATTACCAATACTATTCATTTAATTCCCTCCAAAAATTTTAAATAATAAAGTTTATTTTATAATATTTTTTAAAAATTGTCTAGTAAAAAGAAAAAAATTGGGTTACAAGTTATAACCCAATTCTTATAAAATATCCTCAAATAACATCTCCTGAAATAAAAATACTATCATCTTTCACAATATTAATTTCTACTTTTTTTTCTCTTTTTTCAAAAAACCATTTCTCATCTTTTTTATATCTATTTGTTAAAAAATAAATATTTTGATTTTCTGAACCAATTAAGTTTCTTTTTGTATCAATTTTAGAAGCTTCAAATTTCCCATCTATTATAAGATCTAAATTACTTACTAAATCATTATCTAACATTTCTATTCTCTTTCCAGTAAATAAGATTGTTCCTATATTATTCATTTTTAAAAGAGATACTAAGGATATAAGTCCTTTTTGTAAAGTTGGTTCTCCACCTAAAAATGTTACTCCCTCAATATCATATTTTTCTTTTGAAACTAATATTATATTAAATAGTTCTTCAACTGTCATTACATGCCTAATTTTTAATGATTGTAATTCAGGATTACAACAACCTTTACATAATATATTGCAACCTTGAAACCAAATTGCAAGACGTTTATATGGTCCTTCAGTTTCTGTACAAGTGTTAATATAGGCTATATTTAATTTTTTATTCAGTTTGAAATCTAAAATTAAGTTCTTTTTCTCCAACATTAACATAAATTTTATTTCCTCTCAAACAAGATAAATCATTTCTATTTTTAAATAAAAACATTGCTAAATCATCAAGTAATTTATCATTTAAAGCATTTAATATATCTCTTCCACCCTTAGCTTTATCTGCTCCACTAACTACATATTTTAGGAATTTTTCCTCATTTTCAAATTTAAGCTCCATATGATATTTTTCTTGGATACTTTCTTTAATAGGTTTCAACTTAGATTTTGCTATTCTCATACTAAATTCTTCATTTTTAATGAAATTAAAAGGGATAATATTACTATAACCTATTCTTCCAAGTAACTCGGGTCTTTGAACCTCTTCATTAAAATATTTTTTTACTATTTCTATAAATTCTCCATTACTATCATCTGAATCTGGAGAAACTTTACTTGAACCTAAATTTGAAGTAAAAATGATTATACTTTCACTAAAATAAACAGTTTCTCCCTTACTATCAGTTAAACGACCATCTTCAAGAATTTGTAAAAAAATATCAAGAATTCTTGGATTTGGTTTTGCTGCTTTTTCAATTTCATCGAATAAAATTACAGAAAATGGCTTTTCTTTTATGGCATTAGTAAGTTGTCCCCCTTCTTCATAACCGACATATCCAGGAGGAGCACCAATAAGTTTTTGATCTGAGTTTTCTTGTGCGTATTCACTCATATCAAAACGAATACAAGCATCTTCATCTCCAAATAAAAATTTGGCTAAAGTTTTTGATAATTCAGTTTTTCCAACCCCTGTCGGACCAACAAAAAACAATACTCCTTTTGGCATCGAACGACTAGAAGCTTTATGAATTCCTGTCATTCCCATATATGCTTTTACTATAACTTTTTCAATTTTTTGAATTGCTTCTTCCTGCCCAATTACCCTTTCTGCAAGTCTTTCTTTAATATTTTTTACTTCAGAATAAGCTAATTTTTCCCAGGGATTATCTTTTTCTCCATATTTAAACAAAAGATATAATTTATCAAAACTCATTTTCTCTTCTTTTTGAGAAAGCTTTGCTAATTGTATTATTTCTCTATTTGTAAAATCATTAAGCATATCTATATACTCATTGATTTTATCACAATCTATTAATTCTTTTCCTTTTTCAACATTTACATTAAAATAAGGGTATATTTTCCTAAGAATATCTTCTCTTTCTTCACGATCAGGTTTTGGTAATGTTATAATACTTACTTCAGGATTAGATTGATAAAATGAAATAGGAAACATAGATAATTTATTTGTTATAAGAATAACTGTGCTTTCATTTACTTCCTCTGATTTTTGTGACTTGTATTCAGGTATACTCTCTCTTATTGCTTTACCAAGAATTATTATTTCTTCTCTTTCTTCTGTTGATAATTGTAAACCCGAAAAAAGAAAATCTGCCCAATTTAATACAAAAGCTATTCTTTTATTTTTATTTAATAAATTTTTCATAATTATATTAAACATATCTTTAACTTCTCTTGTATCAATTTTTTGTTCAAGTATTTCACTTACATCATCATCAAGATAAGCTTCTCCTTGGACTTCAATATTATCAACTAATTCTAAACCACTTATATCATCTTTAGTTCCTTCTACTTTATCCCAGCATATTACATTATCATAGTCCATTTCATCTAATATATTTTTAAGATATTCCTTTAAATCTAATATCTGACCTTTTTCATCTAAATATATGTCTCCAACATTACCCTCAATAATTATACAATGCTTTATTCCTATTTCTCTTTTTATACGATTAAATACATTTTTTAGAGACATTATTACCCCCTATTTTTATTATAATTAATAGTTTGATATTTCATTGTTGAATTTTTATCTGGATTACTCCAAATTTCAGTTTCCTTCTCAATTTTTATTCCATATATTTCTTTTAAATCATTCATAAATGGTTTTATATCATCTTGACATGCTTGTCCTTCATAACCATCAAATTTATATACAAATTTTCCATCTAAATAGACTTTAAATTCAGCTTTTGCTCCGCTAAGTTTTTGAGCGACTATATTTACTTGATTATTTTTTCTATCAATTTTTATTGCATCTTTGTTAATTAAAAATCCTACTTTCCTAATTGCACTTACTATAACTTTTACACTTTCATATCTTATTTTTTCATCAATAATTTCTTTATTAGCTTCAGATCTAATTTTTTGTAATCTCTCTTTAGCACTTGTATCTTGCTTATTAACTATTTTTTCAATAGTTGTTTCTTCAATTTTCTGCTTTCTTAATTCTTCTTTTATCTCTTTAATTTCTTGTTTTTCTATTGAATTATAATGTTTTTCCTCAGCATTTATTTTCATTTCTTCAGCAATATTCCCTAGTTCTTCAAAAGAACACTCTGGATTATTAAGCCAAGCTAGATAAACATATTGCTTCATTATTACATCTTCCATATTATCTATTTTTTTTTGAATATCACTACTAAGATTTAATTTTTTAGAAGATGATTTCCCCCTTTGAGAATTTATTCTTTCAAACATTAATTCATTTAACAATGCTTCCATTTCAGCAACTTTAAAATTTATTAGATTCTCTGACATCTCTTTTAAATTTCTTGCTTCATTAATTAAATTATAGTCATCCCCATACTCACCTCTATAATTAGGATCAGCATATTTTTTTACTTTATTTTTTAATGACTTAATGTTGTCCTCTATATTTCTTTTACTTTTTAAGATTTCTTCTTTTAATGCATCTGTTTGAGAATTTAATAATTCTGAAGACCCACTTTCAATATTTTCTAGTATTTTATCTAACCTACAAAGTTGATTATTAGCTAGTTCACATATACTCTGACATTCAATTGAGATAAATTTATAATCAATTTGACTTATGTGGCTCACTATCTATCACTCCTAACTTTTCTATAATATTACACCATTTTTTTATTTCCTTCTCAGAATAATTAACTTTTCTTTTATTCTCTGGATGTTGAAAATTGTTCCTGCATTTTCTTAATATATTTAGACTATTTATTTCCCCTTCAGTTAAATATTTTCTTTTTTTTAATTCAGCAATTAATTCAACAGTCTTTTTAGCTTGCTTAGGAAATAATTTTCTTAATTCAAATTCTAAACGTATATGCAAATCACATATTACATCTTTAAATTTTGAATTTTTTAAAAGATTAGCTATATATGATTTATTTATTTTTTTAGGATTTTTTAAAGCATTTTTTTCAATTTCAATAAATTCTTTTATTTCTGTATATCTTTTATAAAAAGAAAGTAAGTTATCAAATTCGTCTATAGCAAACTTTTTATATTTTTCTAATTTTTTGATACTATTGCTAAATGTAGAAAATTCTTTTGTAAATTCTTCTTCATTCATATTTAATTTAACTGAATCTTCTAAAGCATTCTTTATTCCTGTTATTTTTTTTAGTTTTTTGAAAACATTTTCTAGTAAAACACATTCCTTTGCTAATTCAGTTTTAGTACTTATTACTTCACCTTTAAGTATTTTTGAAATAAAAATTTCAAATACATTGGCAATAGCTAAAATATTTTCTCTTTCATAATCTAATTTTTCTAGAACTTGATATATCTCTATTTTTTTAGTTTCTGATTCATTTAAAGTTTTTGAAATTTTTTCCAAGTAAGTTAGTTCATTATAACTCAAAATTTTATTTAATTTTTGACCTAGTCTATCTTTTTCAGTAATATTTTTCAATGTAACTTCCAAACATAAATTTTCAAATAATTTTCTTGCTTTCTGATAAACTATATCCTTCCAAAATTTAGAACTTTTGAACTCTTCATTAAGCTCAATTAAAATAGCTATTTTATCCTCTATTTTTTCTTGCTTTTCTATATTTTTAACTGCAAATTCTTCTATATATTCTTTTTTTTGTGATATATCTGATATTTTTTTTACTATCTTACATTGTTTTAAGGGCTCTGTATCTTCTAAAGATTTTAAAAATAAAAGCTCTAAAATTTCTTTTGATAAATTCTCTGTTAATTTTTCTGTAATAATTAAATTGATTTTGCATTTACCATCAAAACCTTCAACATCTATAGAAAAACTTCCAGGTAAAATACTGTACAGACTATTATTTTCATAATAACAAGAATAGGCATCTATATTATATTTTTTAAAAATTTCTTCTGTTATTTTTTGATCTATAGAATATTCACTTTTTTTCATAGCCATTCCTAAACACATAGATAATTGGTTTTTAGTTTCCATAAGTTGATTCCATTGAGAAGGGCTATTGACTTTTACTATATTCTTTATATCTGAATATTCATAGTCTTTAAGATTTTCTGATACATCATTATCAGAGAATCTATACTGTTTTTCTTTAGCTATAACCTTTGACAAATCATCTACAAAATAATTAGCTTTTATATACAAATCTCTCATTTTATTTTTTACTATTAAAGATAATTTTTCTTTGTCTATATCAATTGCCACTTCTTTCTTTAATTCATAAGAGAAGCATTCTACTGAAGAATGTTTATATTCTGATATAACTTCTTTTTTCTTAAAGTTATAACTTGCCATATTTTTAGATATAAAATTTTCTATATCTCTATTATTTAAAATTGTTTTTGAGTTCTTTATACTTTGTTTCTTTTCATCCTCATCTAATTCATATAAAGAAGAAGTCCATTTAGATTCTGTATTTTTCATTACATAGTCATAATATACTCTTAACTCTTTTTTGTTGATGTCTCCTGTTGGAATTTCTCCATTTTTAATCAATTCTTTGCCATGTTTCGTAACCTCAAAATCTGTAAAATGATACTCATCCCAGTACTCTGGATAAAATCCTCTATCATTTTTCATTTTTATAATATTATAATGATACATATTAGAGAATTCATCACGAAATATGTAAGATATGTCGACTGGAATTCCAAAACTTTGGAGTGTTTGATTTATTTTTTCGTTTTTATTATTAGACTTATCTATCAATTCCAATATTATATAACTAATTCCAGATGCTCTTCTAGTTTCATAATAAGAAACATCTATAGTATACTGATATATTGGAAATCTCCATGCAATCTCTGTATTAAGTAAACTTTTATTTGCCATTTTTTTCCTCCCCTATTATATCTTCTGCTTGTAATATTCTCCCCTTCATTTGAATTGTTTTTATAATTTCCTTATAGATTGGAAAAGATTTTCTATCCAGTTCTTTATGACCATTTATATCAGGTAAATCTATACTAGTCTTACTCAAAAAATCTTGTGAGCCAACTATTATCAACATACAACGTGCTCTCGAAAGTGCAACATTAATTCTTTCAAATTGATCTATAAATTCTCTATTATGTCTTCCTTTAGGATTTCTAACCATTGAAAGAATTATAATATCTCTTTCATCTCCTTGAAAATCATCAACTGTATTTATAATTAGTCTTTCTTCTCTTTTTTTTGAAAAATTTTCAAATTTCTCTCCTTTAATTTTATTTTTTATTTGTTTGGCTTGATCGCTGTAGGTACAAATAACTCCTATACTTTTTCTTTCATCATGATTTTTCTCAGATACTAAATCTCCTTTTTTCAACATATTTCCATATTCGTCATTTATTAATTTCAGTAGCTTACATACTACTTCTGCTTCTTGTTCATTAATAATAGAAGAAGAGTCATTATTTCTTGATTCATATTCATTACAATTCACAAAATATACATGATTCTCAGGATCAATTAGTAGTTTGTTTTTTTCTTTAATTGAAAGTCCGTGTTGTTTAATATCATTTTGATTAGTTAATCCAATCTCTAAACCTTTTTTTCCAACTGTTTTATAGAAATGATTAAATACATCCATAATATCACTATGACAACGATATTGTTTATTCAGCATTATTTTATATGAATCTGGAATCTTTTCAAATAATTCTTTAAAAAAGCTTTTTTCATATAACTCTTGATATTCTTTATTTCTTTGATAATCAATAATCTTTGGATCAAGATTTTTAAAATCATTTTCTTTTAAATGTTTTAAATCATATAATGGAGGTAGTTGTCTATGGTCTCCTACTAATATTACTGTTTTCCCATAAAGTGTAGATATTAGTAATTCTAAAAAAGAAGATTTACTAACTTCATCGATAATAACAACATCAATACCTACATTTCTAATATTTATATCCCCTAGATTATATTGTTTTAATTCTTCCATAGCATCTTCAGTAAAATTATCTCTACTTGTACAAGTTATTCCAAAAATATTAGCATTAATAAATAGTTTTTTTGTAAAACTTATTCTATCTTCTTCTAATATTTCTTCATCAGCTAGATACTTGCATATAGATTTATACATAGGAATTTTTAATTTATTTTCCTCTTCAAGAGATCCTTGATTTATTTCAATATCTTTCCATTTTTTTTCAATAATTTCTATTGCATCATCAAAATTATTTTCTTCATACTCTTCATATATTTCAAATTCCTCAAAAAATCTCTTAATCTCTCTTTTTAAAACTTGACCTTTTTCCTTAAAATCTGTATATGAATTATCATTTTCCAATTCTTCTTTTTTAGATGACAACTCATCTTTTTTCTTCTTTGTATTATCTATTTCTTTTATCGTATTTTCAATTTTAGCATCAAGCTCTTCAATTTTAGGAGCAATCTCTTTTCTTTCTTCAGAAATAAAATTACTTATTTTTTGCTTAATATCGATTAATTCTTTGATTATTCCATTTTTGTTAGCAGAAATTTTATTTGCTGAAACTAATGACACTATATTGTATTTTGAATAATCTATATTATCCTTTGGTTCTTTATTTTTTAATTCAATAAGATTTTTTTGCAATCTTTGAACTTCTTCTTCTTTTCCAGAAAGAGGAAGGTAAGTATCAGGATCTACTAACTTCTCTATCTTTAATTTCAACTCTTGTTTTTGTGCTTCAATAGAAAATTTCTGTTCATTCTCCTCTATCAATTTGAATTCTTCCTCAACTTGTTCTACATCAAACTCATATATTTTCTTTAATTTTTCTAAATTTAAACAATTAATATACAGATAATTATCTGAGTTTAAACTAACTAAAATCTTTCTTTTATTATTTATTTCGTCATTGAAATTTCCATTTTCAATTTGTGACAATAAAACCTCATATCCACTTTTTTCATCTTCATATATTTTTTTTAAACTACGTCTTGTTTGAATTTCAGTATCACACTCTGATATTTCTTGTTGAAATTTCTTTTTTTTATTCTCTATATCTTTACATAATTCTTTTAATTCTAACAATCTTTTATGTTTGAATTTTAAATCCTTCATTTTATCATTAAAATTATTTTTCATAGTTTTAAAATTATTATATTTTTTTATTTTTCTATTAAGAACACTAGAAATATTAAAATATAAATTATCTACTAGTTTTTTAGGACTATAGTTTGTTTCTTTTGTCAATGTTGAAGAAGGAAGTAATCTTAATGGTCTAATTTCTGGAATTTTAGGTAATCTTTCAAATACATTATCTATTGCTTTATGGGTTTCACTTGAAATTAATACTTTTCTTCCCTGTTTTATATATTGAGCAGCTATTTCAGCTATTACTTCTGTTTTTCCTGTTCCAGGAGGTCCTTGTAATAAAAATAACCCCTTACTTCTAACAGCTCTTTTAACAGCTTCTTTTTGTCTATCATTTAATCTCTCACTAAAATATTCAATTTCTTGAATTTCATTTTCATTTTCTGGAAGTTTCTCTGCTTCAAAAAAATAAGAAGCTAAAAATGGATTCTTTACATAACCATCATATAAAGAATATAGTGCTTTCTCTTGTCTCTCAATTTTCTTTTTTTCTGCTCTATTATCATATATTAGGAAATTTAACTTCTTTAATTCTTCATCATTTATCTTTTTATCATCAATTTTAAAATAAATATAAAAATATCTTTGAGATAATTCTTCTTTTGTTACTTCTACTTCTTTCTTTTTTTCTTCTTCTAATTCCTCTTTTCTAGACTGCTTCTCTTGTGCAATAGAAGGCTCTAATTCTTGTCTAATTTCTTTCTCTTTTGCTATACAGAAATTTTTTAACTTTTTATCTCTTTCTATTTTTTTATCTTTTATATATTCTTCTTTTAATTTTTCATTTCTTTCAATATAAAAATTTGAAATATCTATTTTTGATATTTCCTCTTTCTCATTTTGAGTTATTTTTTCAATTTCTTCTTTATTTTCTATAATTTTATCTTTTTGTTTTTTATTTGATTTTTTTATTTTTTTTCTAAGATTATTATACTTATCTCTAATTTCTTCTATTTGTTTTTGAATTTTTTTTTGAATATCTTGATCTTTATTTTCTAAAATATCACCCTTTAAACTATCATCCAATTGATTAAAGTAATGTTCTTTTTCTTTTTTTTCTAACTTTTCTAAATCTTTATTTTTTTCTTCTTTATATCTTAAAACTCTATTTGTTATAATTTTTTTGTATCTTTCATCTATAGAAGCCTCTTCTTCTTTAATTTTTGTATTAAATTTATTAATAATTTTACTACATTCAGGATAGATATTCTCTACTTCAAATGCAAGTCTATCCCCTATATATATAGTATTTTTTATATTTTCAGCTTCAATTGGAGATAAAGCCACATTATCTTTACTAAATTTTCTTAATTCCCTTTCATAGAGACTCATTTTTTCATCATCCAATGAATTTTGATTTATTTCTGATAGCTTTCTACTGATTTCAACTTTTATTAAGGCAATTTCTGTTGAATTTTCTACATTTTCACTTAAAATTACTTCGTCTCTTTTTTCAAAACTTTTAATTCCATCAAGTAAAAGCTCAGAGTAATCTTTTACATTTTTTTTATATTCTGAACGACTTATTGAATATGCCTTTTTTAATTCAACCTTATTTATTTTTTCATTCTTTTTAGATTGTTCTTTAAGATAGTATCTACGAAAACTAATATAATCTCCCCAGTCATCTAAAATAGAAATTACATCATCTAACTCATAAACAGGACAAGTTTTTTCTGTTAAATTTATTATTGTATTATTATCTAAAAATGACGGATATTTCTTTCCCTCTTCAAATTCATAATATGCTTCACCTAAACTCTTTTTAAGTGCACATATTGCATTACATCTTATTTCAGTCTCTATTGGTTTAGAAATAGAATTGTCTATTAACTCTATCCCTTTTATAACAAATGAAGTAAATCTATTTGTCATAAAATCCCCTACAAAAAATATATCCAATTCTTCTGGAATAATAGATGAAAGAGCTATTGTTTTTTCTGGTCTAATATACATATTACAAATAGCTTTATAACCATTGTATTCTGTTGTTGCTACTCTAAAACTTGGTGCAGAGACATAATAAGTTACCTTAATTTTTGGAAAGCATAATCTTACAAATTCTTCAAATTCTATTTCTTCTTTTCCATATAACTTTAATTTTCTTTGGATTTTCTTAAATTGCTCTTTTAAAGATTCTCTATAAATATCGTCTCTATTTCTACTTCCCATCTCTAAATTTATAGAAAAATCAACAGCAAGATATTTTTCTTCCCCTTGTTCGTTCATTTTTTCATTCATATTAATGTTCCCCTCTTAGTATTTTTATTTTTAAATATGTTATGAAATTATTTTTATTTTTCTTATTCAATACATTATATACTTTTTAAATTATTATTTCAATCACAAACCACCACTTCAAGTGGTGGTTTGCACTATGCCTAAAAGGCACTATTACAAGCTTGAGGCTAAAGTCTTACAATTTGGTCTGCCTTTCGCGTATAGCCCCATTCAGCTATTAAAATAGCTCTTGTTTTT
>ERZ773022.1238-NODE-1238-length-17673-cov-9.072483_pt1 | contig 17673 bp, 19 predicted proteins | sample MGYA00580839_ERZ773022 | MGnify/ENA primary metagenome ERZ773022 (study PRJEB29015, sample SAMEA2738020) | human oral metagenome | biome: human oral; feature: human-associated habitat; material: dental | place: China | collected 2044 ... | reverse complement strand
CTTTGCTCGGGTAGATGAAGAAGCCGTCGCCCATCATCTTGCTCGCAAACGCCTCATCTGGCGCCTCCGTGATCGGATGCACCGTGCCCGTGACGGGGCTGCAAAGTGTGCGTCCCTCGCCTGTGGGAGCTGCTGTCTTTGCCTCCGCTGCCGGTTTTTCCTCGGCAGGCGCTGTGGCAGGCGCATCGTCCTCCGGCTCGACATCAGGAGCCGTCTCCAGATAGGTTTCGAGATTCGACTTGATAACGGCGACCTGCGGTCCGTAGATGACCTGCACGCCCGTACCCTTGACGATCACGCCGACCGCGCCCGTTGCCTTGAGCAGCTTTTCATTCACGAGTGAGGAGTCCGCCACGGAGCAGCGCAGACGCGTTGCACAGCAGTCGACGGACGTGATGTTGCGCTTGCTGCCAAGCCCGCGCGCAATCGCCGCACTCTTTGCGTCGCCCGAAGCCCCGTCAGAGGAAGCGCCGCCCGCACCCTCGCGCGCCTTGTAGTCTGCCTTGGTGTAGAGCTTCGTTTCCTCGTCATCATCCTCGCGCCCCGGCGTCTTGAAGTTGAAGTGCTGAATCATCCAGCGGAAGATGAAATAGTAGAGGAAGAAGTAGATCACGCCGACGGGGATGACATACATCCAGCTTGTCTTTGCCTCACCCTGAAGGATACCGAAGATGAAGAAGTCCAGCAGACCGCCCGAGAACGTGAGACCTACGGCGATGTTCAGCATGTGCGCGATCATGTATGCCGCGCCCGCAAGTGCGACCTGCACCGCAAAGAGTGCGGGAGCCACGAAGAGGAACGAGAACTCGATCGGCTCCGTGATGCCCGTGAGCATACAGGTGAGCGCCGCCGAGAGCAGAAGTCCGCGCGCGACCGCCTTTTTCTCAGGACGTGCGCAGTGGTACATTGCGAGTGCCGCACCCGGCAGACCGAAGATCATGAAGATGAACTCGCCCGAGAAATACCGCGTCGCGTCCGCACTGAAATGTGCGACGTTCGGGGAGGCGAGCTGTGCAAAGAAGATGTTCTGACCGCCCTGGATGAGCTGACCGTCGATCATCATTGAGCCGCCGACGCCCGTCTGCCAGAACGGCAGGTAGAAGACGTGGTGCAGACCGAACGGGATGAGTGCACGCTTGACGATGCCAAAGATCAGCGTGCCAATGTAGCCCGTACCCGTGACAAGTCCGCCGAGAGCGAAGATGCCCTGCTGTGCAAGCGGCCAGAGGAAGTACATCGCGATGCCGACAAAGAGGAAGACAATCGTCGAGATGATGGGGACGAAGCGCGAACCGCCGAAGAAGGAGAGTGCATTCGGCAGAACGATCTTATGATACTTGTTGTGCAGCCACGCCACGCCGATACCGACGATGATGCCGCCGAACACGCCCATCTGGAATGACATGATGCCGCAGGAGGCGGCAATCGTGCCTTCAAGGACCGTCGGTGCAATCGAACCGTCCGGCAGGATCTGTCCGCCGATTTTCAGCATCGCGTTGCAGGCAGTGTGCATGACGAAGAAGGCGATCATCGCCGAGAGTGCCGCGACCTCCTTCTCTGCCTTTGCCATGCCGATGGCGACACCGACCGCGAAGATGATCGGCAGATTGCCGAAGATCGTGCTGCCTGCACTCGCCATGATCGAGAGCAGTGAGTGCAGCGCCGTGCCCGCACCGAGGACACCGCCGAGCCCATACGTCTCGATCGTCGTCGGGTTTGTGAACGACGCGCCGATGCCGAGCAGGATACCTGCAATCGGCAGGATCGCGACCGGCAGCATGAAGCTGCGCCCGACGCGTTGGAGCACACTAAAGATTTCATCTTTCATAACGTAACCCCTTTCCCCCTCCGCCTTCATCGCGCCGTCCGCCCTCCCCTTTGGGCGATGCAGAAAAAGCATCCGAAAGCGCCGGTGAAACTCTTGTCGATGCCTGTCGTGATAAAGTGCGGAAACTATAAAATCATACACGATAATTATACATTAGATAGGGATGGGGTGTAAAGGGGAGAATGATCTGTGAAAAATAAGATCTGTTCAGCAACTTGTTGAAAAAGCAAAAATCGAAGAAGGCTATGAGCAGGCATGCGAAAAAATCATTCTCAATATGCTGAAGGAAAAACTCCCGCTCGATATGATTGCGCGTGTGTCGGAGATGTCGGTCGAAAAAATCGGGAAATTGGCAAAGTACACAGCTTGCTATAGTTGTCTTACGTATGCTATAATATTCCTATCATTGTTTCGTGAAGTTGAGGAGTGTGTGTATGAGAGGTGCGGAAGCTGTTCTGGCGTGTCTGCAGGAGCAGGGCGTTGATACTTTGTTCGGCTACCCCGGCGGGATGATCCTGCCTCTTTATGATGCACTCTATGGGCAGGATGCTGTGCATCAGATTCTCGTGACGCATGAGCAGAATGCCGCGCATGCGGCGGACGGCTATGCGCGGGCGACGGGGCGTGTCGGTGTCTGCATCGCTACGTCGGGACCGGGCGCGACGAATCTCGTGACGGGGCTTGCGACGGCGTATATGGACTCGATTCCAATGGTAGCGATCACGGGGCAGGTGGATATCGCCATGCTCGGCCGTGACGCCTTTCAGGAGACGGACATCCTTGACGTGACGATGCCCGTGACAAAGCACAACTATAAGGTAAAGAATGCGGCGGATCTTGTACCGACGATCCGTGAGGCGTTCGATCTTGCACGCAGCGGCCGTCCAGGTCCTGTACTCCTTGATGTGCCGCGCAATCTCTTCTTCGAGGAGGTTGCTTATACGCGTGAGGAGCCGCAGGTGCGCACACCGGGCAAGCCCGATGCGGACTTTATGATCTGTGCGGCAGAGGCGGCGGCGGAGATCGTATCTGCAGAGCGTCCGCTCGTCATCGTGGGCGGCGGCGTGATCTCGGCGGGTACGTCCGCCGAGGTCACGGCGTTCATCGAAAAATATCATCTGCCCGTGGTGCATACGCTCATGGGCATGGGTGCTGTGCCCAGCACGCATCCGCAGATGCTTGGTTTTGCGGGGATGCACGGGGAAAAGGCGGCGAACTATGCCATTGGCGCTGCAGATCTTGTCATTGCGCTCGGCAGCCGTTTTGCTGACCGCCAGACGGGCAATCTCAGCAAGTACACGGCGAATCGCAAGTTCATCCACATCGACATCGATCCTGCTGAGATCGATAAGAACATTGAGAACAGTCTCGGTCTTGCGGGTGATATGCGGACGATCTTGGGGCTTCTCATGCGCCAGTCGCCGAGGAGCGATCTCGCCGCATGGTGGGAGCAGATCCACTCGTGGCAGGAAGAGTATGACTACGACTACCACGTCGGTCGTCTGACCGTACCGTGGGCGCTGCATCAGGTGGCGCAGAGTACGACGGGGAAGGCGTACGCATACGCGACGGATGTCGGACAGCACCAGATGTGGGCGGCGCTCCACCTGCGCGTGGAGGAGCCGCGGACGTGGCTGACCTCAGGCGGTCTCGGCACGATGGGCTACGGTCTGCCGGCAGCGATGGGGGCGCAGGTTGCATGGGGCGACCGCCGCCGTGTGATTCACATTGCGGGGGATGGCGGCATCAAGATGACGGGCAATGAGTTCTACACGATTGCGCGTCTCGGGCTGCCCGTTATCTCGATCCTTGTGAACAATCGCAGTCTTGGCATGATCCGTCAGCTGCAGAAGGTGCTCTACGATGAGCGCTACATCGCCTGTGAACTCGATCACGAGATGGATTATGTGAAATACGTGGAGTGCTTTGGCATCAAGGCGGTGGGTGTCTCGACGCAGGAGGAGTTCGCTGCGGCATTCAAAAATGCGCTGGAGGATCGCACGCACCCGCGTGTCATTGTGATGGATGTGTGGCGCAGTTTCGTTGAGCCGATGGCAAAGGGCGGTGCGCGCATTGATGAGTTTGTCGACTTTAAGTAAACGCACATCTCTGCGCCGCAGCAGGCGCAGCCAACGGGGCTTTTCCCTGCTCTCTACGCTGCTTGCCGTAATGATCCTCGCGGTGATCCTCTCGATTGCCGTGCCGCGCTTCACGTCTGCCATTACAACGGCAAACACGGTCAAGGTTCAGGCAGATCTCACGGCGCTCGATACGGCGATCGTGCTCTACCAGACGGCAAAGGGGCAGAATCCGAAAGATATCAAGGATCTGGCAGAGTATGTGACCGATCTCAACAACCTTAAACCGCCCTCGGGGAATGTGCGCGCCGGGGATCAGGAAATACCCTTGGATAAGGAGACGTACAAGGTGGAGGACAGGGGGGGCGTCTGGCGCGCCACCTGTGCGGGAAAGACTGCGGAGGAGTTTCGGGCGAAGTAGGGGGGGCAGTGAGATGCAGGAGCTTTTCCCCACACGCCATGCTCTGTATGTACTTGCCGTGCTTTGGGGCGCTTTCATGTGTTGCCTCGTTTCACTTGTGGGCGTGAATCCGCGTCTTTTTTGCGGCGGGGTGTTCGCAGCCGTACTCCTGTGGCTTTCCTATCTCGATCTGCGGGATGGTCTGCTCTATGATGCGATCACCGTGCCGTTTGCGGTCATGGGAATCGTGTTTTCACTGATGGGGCTTTTGATGCCCGTAGAGAACGCACTGATTGGCGGGACGCTTTGCGGCGTCTTATTTTATTGCCTGTATATCGCTGCGCGCGGCGGGCTTGGCGGTGGCGATGTGAAGCTTGCCGCCGGCCTCGGTATATGGCTTGGATGGGAGGCTGCCATCATCGCGGTTTGGATCGCGTTTCTGCTTGGCGGTGCGGCGGCGGCGCTTCTGCTTGCGACCGGGCGCAGGCGGCGGCAAGATGCACTCCCGTTCGGGCCGTTTCTCGCAGTGGGCGGCTGTGTTGCTTTCGCTGCAGGAAAGCAGATCTGGCAGCTCTACTGGGGGATTCTCTGATGCGCGCCGCAGGGATGCGCGGGCTGGCACTGTTGAATGTACTGCTTGCCATCTCCGCACTTGCGGTTCTGCTCGCTGTGGGGCTTCCGCACGCAATTTCTCTGTATGCGCGCGCGGCAACGCAGTATGAGGCGATGTGCCTCATTGGGGAGCTGCGGCGGATCCAGGCGATCAGCCGCACGACGGCAATGCCGCTCAATATGTATCAGGATCGCCGTGGGTGGGAACGTGTGCCGCGCCTCCGCTTCGAAGATGGAGGCTATGTTCTGAACCGCCCCTTTGGGGAGACGCTGCACATACACCATCCGCTGCCGCTCGTGCGCTTTGAGCAGATGACACTGAAAAATACGCGCGTGGTCTTTCATCGCAATGGAGAACTCTCGGAGAAGTGGAGCCACAACATGACGATCCTTGTCTATGCCGAGGGGTATAAGGAGGATGCACTGCGCGTCGTGATCGACTGCGCGGCGCGGATTCGTCTGCAGCGGGGAGAAAAGAATGCGGTTGATGAAGAATGATGAGGAGGGCTGGGTTCTCCTCGAGACGGTTGCGCTCGGTATGATCGTTCTCGCGGCGGCTGCTGCCATGGGTATTTTTGCGCGGACTGCGCTGCTCATGGAACATTCAGCCGCACGCATGGAGGCGGCGCTGCTCACACGGGCGCGGTTCTCTGCGATGGAGGCGGCGCTGGATCAGGGGATCTTGCCTGCGGGGATGACGGAAGAGATTGTCTCGAATGGTGTTGCCTATCACATGGAGACAGGGGTTACGCACACGGAGGAGTTTTACGATGTGCATATACGCGCTTCGTGGGAGATCATGGGGCGTACGGAGACGACCGATTTTGTACGGAGGCTGAGGCATCATGTACGGGAGGAGAAGCAGCCCTAGACAATGCAGCGAACGCGGCATCCTGCTGATGGAACTTGCGGTCAGTCTGTCGATCTTTGCGCTTCTCCTAACGTTTCTCACATTCGCTCTTCTGTGGAGCTGGCGCACCTATCAGCATGAGATCGCGGATGCCGAACTGCGGCAGGAAATGCAGATTGCCGCCGTCCGCGTTGTGGAGTCCGCGCTCCTCTCCGATTACATCGGGGAGCGCCAGCGGGGTGTGTATGAAATGGCGCAGAATGCTGAAAGCAAGGCGACTGACAGCGGGCAACCGCTCGATAAATACTGGCTCGCAGATGGACAGCTGGTTCACAAATACGCTTCGTTTCCCCTGACGGGGGCTTTTTCGGGAGCCGGTGTGCATATCACGTCTTTCTCCGTGCTGCCCGATCCGTATGCCCCGCGTCTCTATCATGTCGAGATGTCCGGTGTCAGCATGGTGACTGGGCGTACGTATCACCTTGCAACCGCTGTCTATCTGCGGGAGGATATGAATGGCAGGTAATGATGAGCGCGGTTCCGTCTCTGCGGTCGGCCTTTGTGTATTGACGGCCGTGCTGTTGTTGGGGCTTTCTGCGGCACAGCTCGTACGCAGTGGCGGCAGTGTTGCCGCAGAGTATGAGCGTGAAATGCAGCTGCGTCTCGCTGCCGAGAGCGGTGTTGAGACGGCTGCTGCACGGCTTGAGCGCCGGTCGACTGTCTATGATCCGCTGCCGAAGCCGGATGTGTATAAGAATGTTGACGGGGAAGTGGGCGTGGATATGATTCCCGTGGGCGAGGATATCGAACTCCATGTATACGTTCGGACGAAGGAAGAGGAGGCACTCAAGGATACGCTTGAATTAGTTGCAGTGGCAATCGACTCGGTCGAGGAGGGATCGCCGCGCGTCTCGGATGGAGAGAAGTGGTTGCGGGCAAAGACCGTTCGTGCTCGTATGCAGAAGAAGGAGGAACGCTATGTTTGGCGGCGCTGGTTTTAGAGTGCCGTGGATTGCGCGTGAGGCGGCCGGGCTTTATCCCTCTGCGCAGGGACTCGTCCTCGTTCGTCTGTGTGCTGCCGAGGAAGCAGGAGGGGCTTGGGTGGCGGTGGAGTCACGCAGATCGGAAGAAGTTTGTCCAAGCTGTGCGGATGTGGCTGCCCTCGCTTCCTTTGCACGGACTCTGCTCGTGCAGGCGGGGTGGGAGAAGCTGCCGCTGGCACTGGCGCTTCCGGTCTCTGAGGCGGAGATCGGGGAACGGGAGCTGCCGGTTCTGCTCGCAGGAGAGGAGATGCGCACGGCGCTTCTGTGGGCATTGCGTGCGGAGGCGGATGAAATGGGGGAGGTGCTCTCCGACACCATGCGGCTCTGCTGCACGGCTCTGCCCCACACGGTACCGCAGCGATATTGGACGGCGCGCATGGAGGAGGAGCGGATACGGGCATATTTTTCTGCCTTTGCCGCGCAGGCGCTGCACCTGCGCAGACTGACGGTCTGTCCGCCGCATGGCGGTATACTCGCGGCAGAGATCGAGGCGGCGCGGGAGCCGCGCATGCCGTGGGAGGCGGAGAACTCGGATGCCGACGATCTCCTTCCTGCCATCTATGCGGGGCTGCTCATGCGTCCTTCAACACCCGTGTATCTCTATTGGGATGCAGAGCAATCCCTTCTTGCCCGCCTGCGCCCGCATGCGGCGATGCTCATTGGCGTGCTTGCCACGGCGCTCTTTCTTGCCGGACTGACTGCTGATATCACCTCCTGTCGGATTGCCTGTGAGGCACGCGATCATGCGGCAGAGGAGTTGGCACAACGGGAATCCGAGCAGGTGCGCATGGAGGCGTTCTCCGTGCTGCGTACGGACACAGCGCAGCGTGAGCAGACGCTGGCACAACTCATGACGGAGTCGCGCCCCCTGCGTGCGCTGCTTGTCCATCTCGGCGCTATGACGGTGGATGGCGTGCGCATTTCGGGCGTACGGGCAGAGAACCATGACATTCGCATTGAGGGGGAGGCTGTGGACTACGCAGTACTCTCAATGTTCATGGGACGGATGGAGGACGATTCTTTTTTCCCAGCAGAGATAATGCTGGAACATGCGGAGCAAGAGACAGCGGCGAATGGAGCGGTGCGGGTACGGTTTACGCTGCGCAGCACATGGCAGGGGGCGCGATGAGACGGCTTTCGGAACGGGAACGCATTGAGCTTGCGCTTATTTGGGCGCTCGGACTCCTTCTCCTCTATGTCCTTGTGCTCGCGCCGCTTTTTGCGGCGGAGCGGATGGCGGCATCGGCGGAGCGGGGCGCACTGCTGGCGCAGAATGCGCGCATTGCAGAATATCAGCAGCTCTTGCTGAGAGATGCCCATGCAGAGGAAAAGCTGCGTGCGCGGCATGCACACCTCATGGAGGCGCTGCCGGAGGACGTTGAACAGGGCGCATTCATGTATGCCATGGAGCGTCTTGCCGTGCGCAGCGGCTTGGTCATGGAGGGCTTTGCTCCGCGTGCGGCGGACATGGTGAATGGCACGCTGATTCAGCCGATTGAACTGCGCTTTCGCGGCAATTACTTCGACGTGTTATCCTTCCTGCATGCTGTGCAGGAAGGGGAACGCTGTGCCGTGTTCGGCGATTTTACGCTGAACGCAGAGGGCGAGGAGCTGCAGTGCGTGCTTCTCATCAAGATCGCGTCGCGCGCTGCAGAATAATCTTTCATGTGAGATCGGACGAAAAATCTACGCCAATCTGACGGACTTCATTTTATCAGCAGCCTTAGGAGCAACGCAGGCTGCTTTTATCTTGGCTGCAGCATTTGACAAAGAGACAATAATCCAAAAAGCTTTGCAGGAAAAGGCGCAAATGCAACGAATTCAATCAAGATGGGACAATTCTTTGCGAAACAATTATGAATACTGTATGAGGAGGAGTTTTGCATGAGCCAGCTGCGTTTTGTTACGGGCGGAGAGTCGCACGGTGCGGCACTGACCGCGATTCTCGACGGAGTTCCTGCAGGGCTGCGGCTCACGCGTGAGATGATTGATGCACAGCTTGCACGCCGCCAGCGCGGCTATGGGCGTGGTGATCGGATGAAGATCGAGACGGATCGTGCCCTTGTGCTTTCTGGGCTGCGCTTCGGCGAGACACTGGGGGCACCGATCACACTGCAGGTTGTCAACCGTGACTTTGTGAGCTGGACGGATCGCATGGATCCCTTCGGTGTGCCGTCGGGAGCGAAGGTGACGGCCGTCCGACCGGGGCACGCAGATCTCACGGGGGTGCTCAAATACGATCGTCAGGATGCGCGCGACATCCTCGAGCGTTCGAGTGCGCGCGAGACGACGATGCGCGTCGCCGTCGGTGCCGTCTGCCGTCAGCTGCTTGAGGCGCTGGGGGTAACGATCGCCTCTCATGTGACGGAGATCGGCGGCGTGGGTGTTGATCCTGCGGCAATTCGTGCGGAGGACATCGGCGTGACGAACAGCAATGATCTGAACTGCTGCGATCCGAGCGCAGAGGAGCGCATTAAGGCGCGTATTGACGAGGCAAAGGCGGCGGGCGATACGCTTGGCGGCGTTTTCGAGATCGTCGTGCGCGGTCTGCCCATCGGACTTGGCTCCCATACGCAGTGGGATCGCCGCCTCGATGGAAAACTCGCGGGGGCGCTCATGTCCATTCAGGCGATCAAGGGCGTGGAGATCGGCGCCGGCTTTGCGTGTGCGCATCTGCCGGGCAGCGCGATACACGATGAGATTTATATGGGTGAGGATGGACAGCCCTATCGCAGGACGAATCGTGCGGGCGGACTTGAGGGCGGCATGACCAATGGTGAGCCGCTCGTCGTGCGTGCGGCGATGAAGCCCATTCCAACGCTGATGGCACCGCTCAAGACCGTCGATCTGGGAACGGGCAGGGAGGTCTCGGCAAGCAAGGAGCGCAGTGATGTCTGCGCCGTACCCGCTGCCTCGGTTGTCGGGGAAGCAATGGTCTCCTACGTCCTTGCGGATGCACTTTGCAGCCAGTTCCACGCGGATTCGATGACAGATCTGAGGGCGTCGCTTGCTGCCTATCGTGCACGCCTCGAACAGCGCTGGGGTACGCCATGAAAAATGTGGTGCTGATCGGCTTTATGGGGACGGGCAAGACGAGTGTCGGCCGTCTGCTTGCCGCGCGTCTTGGCTGTTCGTTTCACGATCTCGACAAGAAGATCGAGGAACGCTGCGGTATGAGCATCCCTGCGATGTTTGCGAAACACGGTGAGCCATACTTTCGCGCACGGGAAAAGGAAGCCGTGCTCGATGCGGCAGGGCGTACGCGTCTCGTCATCGCAACGGGCGGCGGCACGGTCAAAGATCCGGAGAACGTGGCACTGCTGCGGCAAAACGGGATCCTCGTGGCGCTCACCGCCGATGTCGACACCATCCTCCAGCGGACGGCATCACGCGGTGCTCGTCCCGTGCTCGATCAGGCGGATGCGGGGGATCGCCGTGCGGCGGTGGAGCGACTTCTTGAGGAACGCCGCCGGCTCTATGAGGGGGCGGACATTACCGTCGACACGACGGGGCGCTCGCCGCTTGAGGTAGCAGAGTATATCGTGCAGGCGATACGGATTTGGAGAAAATGATATGCGCAAGGTAAACGTTGATCTCGGAGCGCGCAGCTATTCCATTTGGATCGGCAGCGGGCTTTGGGATGAGATTGCGGCATTCGTCCGAGAGGCGGGGTACTCCGCGCGCGGTATGATTGTTACGGACACAAATCTCGCCCCGCTCTGCGCCGCACAGGCGGCGGCGTGCATTGCACGTGCGGGCGTGCAGGCAGAGATCGTGCAGGTTCCGGCAGGGGAGCGTTCCAAGAGCCTTACGCAGGCGAATGTTATCTACACACGCGCGATTGAGCTGGGGCTGGATCGGCGCTCGCCGATCTTTGCACTCGGCGGCGGCGTGGTGGGCGATCTTGCCGGATTCGTTGCGGCGACCTATATGCGCGGCGTCCCCTTCATCCAGCTGCCGACGAGCCTCCTTGCGCAGGTGGACTCCAGTGTTGGCGGGAAGGTTGCGGTCAATCATCCGCTCGGGAAGAATCTCATCGGTGCCTTCTATCAGCCCGACGCCGTCTTTATGGATCTGGATGTTCTAAAGACATTACCCGCGCGTGAGATCGCCACAGGACTTGGGGAGATCATCAAGTATGGCATCATCTACGATGCGGATTTTTTTGCATGGCTCGAAGAGCACCGCATGGATGTGCTCGCACTGGAACCCGCTGCGACGGCGCACACGATTGCACGCTCCTGCGAGATCAAGGCGGATGTTGTGCGGCAGGACGAGCGTGAGGGTGGGCTGCGCCGCATCCTGAACTTTGGTCATACGATTGCCCATGCGATTGAAAAGGAAACGCACTATGAGCGCTATCGCCACGGCGAGGCGGTCGCGATCGGCATGGCAGGGGCTGCAGACATCAGTGTGCGGCTGGGGTTGCTCGCGGAGACGGAGTGCGTGCGTATGAAGGAACTCATCCGAGCGATGGGGCTGCCTCTTTCTGCCAAGGGCGTGACGGCGGATGCCATGTACGAGGATCTCTTTCATGATAAGAAAACCGTGGGCGGTCGCATTCATTGGGTGCTTGCTCAGGCGATTGGTCGTGTTACGGTGCGCAGCGACGTGCCGGAGGAGATTGTACGTCAAACATTGTTGGGTCTTTCCTCCTAAATCTATTTAAGAATACTTCATTTTTCAACGAATAATTTTGAGAGGAGGTGGTGGTGCATGAACTGCAGACGGTGCGCATTCGTGCAGGTACTTCTGTTCGCTTTGCTTGTCTGCATCGGGCATCCAGTTTTCGCTGAGACCTCGCAGCTCACATGGGAATATTGGAAGCCCAATACGTATGATTCTGCCGAGTCGGCGGCAAAAACTGTACCCGCCTTTCCGAAGGATGAGGGGCAATGGCGGCGGTTCAACCCGCAGTTTGGCATCGCCGTTCCCGAGGGAACGCACTATGTCTGGGTGCGCGTCTACATCCCGCCCGATACGGGTGTAGACGAGAGCCTCTTCTTCTTCACGAGGGATCAAGCGCTGCAGATCTTCCTCGATGGTGTTTCCATCTATCACTATGGCGATCTCAATCAGCATACCGCCTCCTACGGGTGGAAGTGGCATCTCATTGATCTGCCCGCGTGGGCGGTCGGGCGACAGCTTTACATTCAGCTGCATTCGGACAATATCTGGGTGCTCGGGCAGTTCGACCGCATACAGCTGAGTCGTCCGGCACATCAGATCGAGGATCTCTTTCTCTATGATTTCCCCTATGTCAGTGGCATTACAGCGCTCATCATCTTCATCATGCTGCTTGGCGTCTACTTTTTTACAGAGAAGGATCTGCGCGATATCTATCTGCGGCTGATTGTCGTCCTTGCGGTATTCTTTGTGTGGATGTTCAGTGCGGCGAGTCTCGTCCAGCTCTGGCTGGACTTTCCCGCGCTTTGGTGGAATCTGGAAATCATCTCTGCCTATCTGATCCCACTTGCCGCAAACCTATTGATCTATAGTGTGATCGATGAGTCGTATAAAAAGAAAATTCTTCGGATATCCTCCGTATACATACTCATCCTTGCCCTTGCTGTTCTGCTTGAAATTGCAGGGCAGAACGGTCTGTATCTCATGCGGTTCTTCTACTATCCTGCTCTTTTCGTCTGCGGGCTTGTGACCGCATCTTGGCTCTGGTCGTGCTACAAAGGCGGAAATCTGCGCTGCCGCTCGCTGCTCATCGCATTTGGCACACTCTCGGGGCTTGCCGTGATCGACGGGCTTGCGTTCCAGTACCGCATCTTCAGCTGGCACACGTATCTGGTTCCGTTTGGTATTTACACAATCGGCTTCTTTATCGTGCAGCTGATTCTGGAACGCGCAGCGCATGAGCGCTATCTTGCAGAACTTTCTGCAAGCCTTGAGAACGAGGTCTCTGTGGTGACGCGGCGCATGGAGGTTGATCCGCTCACGGGCGTGTTCAACCGCAACAAATTCCCGTCGGCAACGCGTGACTTTATGCGCATTTCGCTTGAGATCAAGGAACCATTTGCGCTCATCATGTTTGATATTGACCACTTCAAGAATATCAACGATACCTACGGACACGATGTGGGCGATGTGGTGCTTGTCGGATTTGCGCAGACGATCAGCAGCTTTTTGGATCGCCGCCATATCCTCATCCGCTGGGGCGGCGAGGAGTTCATCCTGCTCTGTCTTCACTACGACGGAGCGGAGGCAGAGGCATTCGCGAATACGATCCGCGAAGCGGTTGCCGAGGCGCGCATCCATCCGTCGACGCATGTGACGTGCAGCGGCGGCGTTGCCGTTTGGTACGGTACGGACGAGGATACGATGGACCATGTGGTGAAGCGTGCGGATACGGCGCTCTACCAGTCCAAGGAGAACGGGCGCAATCAGATCACTTGTGAGCCGGACTGGAAAAAATATATGCCGCCGCGCCGCCCACGGCAGAAGACGATGGAAAAGCCCGCTGAAACGGTGCGGGTGGAAAACGGCATCAGCGGACTCTGGGATCGCTGAAAAATTTTTCTTGCATAGGGTGCCGTCTTATGCTATAGTCACTGGGTATGTGTGTGGATGGTCCGCTGAGCGGCATGAGCCGGCTATGAACATCCGAACGAAGGAGGAAAAACTATGAATATCATCGAGATCCTTGAGAAGGAGCAGCTTCGCTCCGACATCCCGAAGTTTGCGCCGGGCGATACGGTTCGCGTCCATGCGCGTATCGTCGAGGGCACGCGCGAGCGCATTCAGGTGTTCGAGGGCGTTGTCATCGCGCGTCAGGGTTCGGGTGTCCGTGAGACCTTCACCGTGCGCCGCATCGCATCGGGCGTCGGCGTGGAGCGTCTCTTCCCCGTGCACTCCCCGCGTATCGCCAAGATCGAGGTGACGCGCCGCGGTATCGTCCGCCGTGCGAAGCTCTACTATCTGCGCGGACTCACGGGCAAGGCAGCTCGTATTCGGGAAAAGCGCTAATTGTACGATGGATAGGGACTGCTGCGGCAGTCCCTATTTTTGCTGTATTCGCCGTATGAGAGGAGGTTTTTATGGAAAAAGAAACGTCAACCGCGTCGGAGATCAAGGACTGGATTGTCTCCATCGTCATAGCCGTCGCGCTTGCCATGTTCATCCGTACATTTATCGTGGAGCTCTATGTCGTCGATGGTCCGTCGATGCGCCCGACGCTCGAGTCGGAGGAGCGCCTCGTCGTCAATAAATTCATCTACCGGTTCCGTACGCCGGAGAAGGGCGAAGTCCTCGTCTTTCAGTATCCGCGCGACCCAAGCCGCGACTTCATCAAGCGCGTGATTGCGACGCCGGGCGATACGATTGAGATCCGCGAGGGGCGCGTGCTCGTCAACGATCAGCTGCTGACCGAGGACTACATCCTCGAAAAGACGCGCAGCGAGTATCCGAAGTCGACCGTGCCCGAGGGGCGCATCTTCGTCATGGGTGACAACCGCAACAACTCCGAGGACAGCCGCTTCGCCGATGTCGGCTTTGTGCCGTATGATCTCATCAAGGGCAAGGCGATCCTCGTATTCTGGCCGATTTCGCAGTATAAGACACTCTGATGGAGGGAAGCATGATGCGCTTTGTATCATGGAACGTCAACGGTTTGCGCGCCGCGCTGAAAAAGGACTTTATGGAGTCCTTCAAGGAACTTGACGCCGACGCCTTCTGCCTGCAGGAGACAAAGATGCAGGAGGGGCAGGCGATCCTCGATCTGCCGGGCTACGAGCAGTATTTTTACAGCGCGGAGAAAAAGGGCTACTCCGGCACGGCGATCTTTACACGCGTAAAGCCGCTCTCGGTCAGCTGCGGCATCGGCATCGATGAACACGATCACGAGGGGCGCGTCATCACGATGGAATTTGAGGATCTCTACCTCGTTACCGTCTACGCGCCGAACTCGAAGAACGCGCTCGCGCGGCTCGACTACCGCATGGTCTGGGAGGATGTGTTTCGCGCGTTCCTGCTTGATCTGCGTGCGAAGAAGCCCGTCGTCGTCTGCGGCGACCTCAACGTCGCGCACACGGAGATCGACCTCAAGAACCCGAAGAGCAACCGCCGCAACGCGGGCTTTACGGACGAGGAGCGCGGCAAGTTCACCGAGCTCCTGGCAGCGGGGTTTGTCGATACCTTCCGCGCGCTGTACCCCGACAAGACGGGAGCCTATACGTGGTGGTCGTATCTGCGCCATGCGCGCGAGACGAATGCGGGGTGGCGCATCGACTACTTCCTCGTCTCTGAGGAGCTGCGTGACCGCATCGCGGCGGCAGAGATCCATGCAGACATATTCGGGAGCGATCACTGCCCCGTATCGTTGAATTTGAAATAGGCATCCCTCAAAGCCTGCCCTGCTTGCGGGGGAGGGGCAAAAAGATAGGCTGCAGCAGTGCAGTTCCTATGATTATTGAACAATCGTAAGGAGATTTATGGCAGATTTGAAAGAAGAACTCGCGCGTGAAATCGAGAAGCGCCGTACCTTTGCCATCATCTCGCATCCGGACGCGGGCAAGACGACGCTCACCGAGAAGCTGCTCCTCTACGGAGGCGCGATCCATCTCGCCGGCTCGATCAAGTCGCGCAAGACGCAGCGCCATGCCGTCTCTGACTGGATGGAGATCGAAAAGCAGCGCGGCATCTCTGTCACGTCATCCGTCCTGCAGTTTGACTACGACGGCTATCGCATCAACATCCTCGATACGCCGGGGCATCAGGACTTCAGCGAAGATACATATCGTACGCTGATGGCGGTGGACAGCGCCGTCATGATCATCGACGCGGCGAAGGGTGTTGAGGCGCAGACGCGCAAGCTCTTCCGCGTCTGCCGTCAGCGCGGCATCCCCATCTTCACCTTTGTCAACAAGCTTGACCGCTTCGGCAAGGCGCCGCTCGATCTGATGGATGAGCTGGAAAATGTTCTGGGCATCCGCTCCTATCCGATGAACTGGCCGATTGGCACGGACGGCACCTATCGCGGTGTCTATGACCGCGAGAAAAACCGGATCGAACTCTTTGCCGAGGATGTGACACATGGGCAAGAGACGCGCGTCTCCGAGGTGTTCGAGATGGACGATCCCGCATGGAAGGAGCGCGTCGGGGAGGAGGCTGCCGCCGCACTCTTTGACGACATTGAGCTGCTGCGCGATGCGGGCGAGGAGTTCGACCGTGCGGCGGTGGATGCGGGCGAACTGACGCCCATGTTCTTCGGCTCGGCGATGACGAACTTCGGTGTGCAGAACTTCCTTGAGGAGTACATTCGGCTTGCACCGACGCCTGCGCCGCGTATGTCCTCGGATGGTGTCATCGAGCCGAATGATGAGAAGTTCTCGGGCTTCGTATTCAAGATTCAGGCGAATATGAATCCGGCGCACCGCGACCGCCTTGCGTTCATCCGTATTTCGTCCGGCAAGTTTGACCGCAATATGAGCGTCTGGCACGCGCCCTCGGGCAAGCTCATCAAGCTCGCGCAGCCGCAGCAGTTCCTTGCGCAGGATCGCCAGATCATCGATACAGCGTATCCCGGCGACATCGTCGGTCTCTTTGATCCAGGTGTATTCGGCATAGGGGATACGCTCTGTGACCCCTCGCATAAGTTCAAATTCGAGGACTTCCCCGTGTTCCCGCCCGAGCGTTTCGCGCGCGTCGCGGCAAAGGATACGATGAAGCGCAAGCAGTTCGTCAAGGGCATCGAGCAGCTGACGCAGGAGGGCGCGATCCAGCTCTTTGAGCAGGTCGGCGCGGGGCTTGACAGCTACATCGTCGGCACGGTCGGCACGCTGCAGTTCGAGGTACTCGAGTATCGCCTGAAGAACGAGTACAACACGGAGATCACGATGCAGATGCAGCCGTTCGAGACGGCGCGCTGGCTCGCGTTCCCCGACGGGCGCACGATCAAGCCCGCCGATCTGCGCGGTGCGGATCGCGGCATGTTCGTCCACGACAGGAGCGGCAACCCCGTTCTCCTCGTGAATAACGAGTGGGCACTCGGCTGGATTCGTGAAAACAATCCCGATCTGCAGCTTGGACAGGTACCGTTCGACCGCAGAGAGGCATGACAGAAAAATAACAAGCGGGAGATATCATCACTGTGACGATATCTCCCGCTTGTTGTGTTTATGGTGTTATGCTTCTGCCGTTTGGGGAACGGCTTGTGTCAATGTGTTCTTGATAAATTGATTGAGTGACAGATTCTTCTTCGCGGTTTCCAGTGCCAGTCGTCGATGCAGGTCGCTCGGGATGCGGATATTGAAGCTGCCCTTATTCAATATCAGGCGTAGAGCGGATAGGTCGGAGGTGTAGGGGGTTGACGGAGCTTCTCGTATTCCATGTGGTCAAGGGCCTCCTGCTTGGCGAGTTCTTCCTGATACCATCCTTCGAGCGCATCGTATTCGCGCTTGAAATCGGGGTCTTTGAGCGATTCGCTCAGAAATTCATCTAACGTCATTTGAGATACCTCCTTTGATAGTCTGCTCGGTAGCGTTTGGCACGTTGCATTTCTTCAGACGGAGTTTTCTGTGATTTTTTGATAAAACCGTTTGTGACAACAGCAGTATTACCCACGATGAAGAAATATAAGACTCGTGAGATATTGCCGCCAAATGTAATACGCAGTTCCATGATTCCGTCGGTAAGCTCTTTTGAGTGGGGAGTGCGTAAGGTGTACCCCCTTGCTTGTAGGAGTTTTAGAGCGCGTGTTACCTTTGCTCTCATGCCGCTATCGAGGGTCGCCATAAAGTCGACAAATGGAATCGTTCCATCTTCTTTCTCATAGAAGATAACATTCATAGGAACCCTCCTTTTAAGGAATCGCTGATAAAATGAAGTCCGTCAGATTGGCGTAGATTTTTTCGTCC
>ERZ773022.1237-NODE-1237-length-17685-cov-60.245661_pt1 | contig 17685 bp, 11 predicted proteins | sample MGYA00580839_ERZ773022 | MGnify/ENA primary metagenome ERZ773022 (study PRJEB29015, sample SAMEA2738020) | human oral metagenome | biome: human oral; feature: human-associated habitat; material: dental | place: China | collected 2044 ... | reverse complement strand
AGAGCGCCTCGTTCACACCGAGGAGGTCACTGGTTCGATTCCAGTATCGCCCACCACAGCATCCTGACACCAAGTTGACAGTACCCGCCCCAAGGGCGGGTACTTTTACATCACCCCGCGCTACAAGCAGACGAGCAAAGGCGGGCTCAGAATCAGCCTCCCACTATGGATGCCGTCACAGTCTCCGCTCGACTGTCACGATTCGATGCGCCAATGTGTCTCATGGGTATGAGTCCAACGCATCGCACCACCATCGTCATCATCGGGGCCGGGTACGCCGGGATCATGGCAGCCAACCGGATTGCTTCTCACCCAATGGCTACTGCCCTCACACGTGTTCGCCTCATCAGTGCCTCGGCACACCTTGTCGAGCGTATTCGTCTGCACGAGGCTCTTCGTGCTGAAGAAGACCCGGTACGGCCCTTGTCCGAGCTGCTCAACCCAGCCATCGACGTTGTCATCGGCCGCGCTACGAGCATCGATCGCAAACGGGGTGTCGTCCATCTTTCCGACGGCGACCCCATTCCCTTCGACCAGGTCGTCTTGGCGACCGGCAGCACCAGCCGGGCACCTGCTGGAGCCCTGCCGATCTCCGGGATCGCCGATCTGCAGCCGCTTCGAGATGAACTTGTCGGCTCTTCCCACACGCGCATTCGCGTCGTCGGAGGTGGTCTCACCGGGATCGAGACCGCCGCGGAACTTGCTGAGCAAGGATTCGATGTTGAGATCGTCGACTCCGGCACCGTTGGCTCCCACCTCGGCGTACGAGCCCGCAAGCAGGCCTCTCGTCAACTGCGTCGGCTGGGCTGCACGGTAACCGACAACCATATGTGCCAGCCCGAGCCCGGCATGCTCACCATATGGACCGCAGGTTTTGCACCGGTCACTGTTCCATGCGATCCACCAGTGTCGACCTCTTCCGACGGGCGCATCATAGTCAACAGGTTCCTACACTCCCCCGACGACCTCAGGATTACCGCGGTCGGCGATTGCGCTGCGCCTCCGGCCCCGCATCTACGCCCCAGCTGCGCCTCAGCCCTCTCTCTGGGAGCCGTCGCCGCTGATATTCTCATCTCCGAGGTGCTCGATGCTCCGCCACCTGAGACAGGCGTCGGTTATGTCATGCGCTGCGTCTCGCTGGGACGCAATCGCGGCGTCGTCGAGCACGTAAGTCCGGACGACGTTCCCAACGGTCCTGTCCTGACGGGGAGAATGGCCCGCCGAGTCAAGGACTGGGTCATGGACCGCACTACTCAGTGGTTGATCGAAGAGGCTCAGCGCTCCGGCTCGTACCGCATCGTGAGAGGCCCAGCTCAATGACTGCTTCCGACCAACCCGCAGATATGGACAACAGGTCCGGTCAGGATTTCGAGGAACATCGCGCCGTTCTGTTTACCCTCGCCTACAGCATGCTTGGTAGCGCGGCGGAGGCCGAGGACATCGTGCAGGAGACATGGCTGCGCCGCCAACGCGTCAGAGAACCGGTGCGGCAAGAGCGCGCGCTGCTGTGCCGTATCGCCACACGCCTGGCACTCAACGCGCTGCGCTCCGAGGCCAACCGGAAGGAGTCCTACCTGGGACCGTGGCTTCCCGAGCCGGTCGCCACTGAGGCAGATCTGGCCGATGACCTGATCCTGGCGGAGACGGTCTCTGAGGCGACGCTGATGGTACTGGAGACCCTCTCCCCTGCCGAACGCGCAGCATTCCTCCTGGTAGAGGTCTTCTCCCTGTCATCGGCGGAGACCGGTCGCATCATCGATGCATCCGACACCGCCGTGCGCCAGCTGGTGCACCGTGCACGCACCCGGCTGCAAGAAGGACGAACACACCGACGCGCCAGCCCCTCTCCCGAGCTGTGGACCGAGCTGACCAGCGCCATTCGCTCGGGAGACTTGGCGGCCACCGTACGTCTGCTGGCTCCTGAGGCGGTACTCGTGTCCGACGGTGGAGGCCGGGCCTCGGCGGCACGCCGTCCCGTCCGAGGCGCAGAGTCCGTGGCTCGCTTCCTTATCGGCATCGCCGCGAAGACGCCACAGTTCGACGTGGCGCTGGCGTGGCTCAACGGCGAGCTCGCAGCCGTGGTCAGCAGTTCCAAGAACGTAGAGTTCGTGGTCTTCCTGGTTGCTTCGGAGACTGGTGTTCAGCAGGTTCTCATCGTCCGCAACCCCGACAAGCTCATGCGCATCGGCAAGCCAGTGAGACTGTCCCGCTAACCTAGGCGCGATCCGTCGTCAGATCCGGGTACCGTCGGCGATCCTTCCGGGCGAGCCCCCCGCTTCCACGTGCGCCTCGCCGGTGGCGACGACGCCGGAACCGAAGGTCCAGTCGCCCTCCACGGTCAGCGACTGCGCGTCCTTGATCGAGGGGACGCCCTCTGGGAACCGAGCCTCGAAGTCCTGGATCTTCTTGTAGAAGCGGGGGTCGAGATTCACGGTGCAGGCGCGCTCCGGAACCATCTGCAGCAGGCCGTCGTCGTCGACCTCATAGACGTCCGAGCGCACCAGCAGCAGGTCATTAGTGGTCTTGACCGGCAGGAAGCGGGAGCGGGGCACCTCGATGGCGGTCGCCCCCTCGAAGGCCTCCACCGCGGCCCCCATGGCGGTCTCGAGCTGGATCACCGGCGTTGAGGCGGAGTCGGCGGGATCGACCGTCTTGCTGTTCTTGATAAGCGGCAGCCCAAGAATCCCGCCGCGCTCGGCCAGGGTGTCACGCAGGACCTTCAGGTCGAACCAGAGGTTATTGGTGTGGAAGAAGGGGTGGCGGAACTGGTCGGTGAAGTAGTGCATCTGATCCTCAGGCGTCTGCGCCGTGTCACGCAGGATGATGCGTCCGTCGCTCTTGCGCACGGCCAGGTGCCCACCCTTGACATCGGCCGGCGTGCGACGGCACATCTCCGGGGCGTAGGGCGCACCGGAGGCCGCGAACCAGCCGGCGATCCTGGCCGAGGGCGCCGCCCCGAGGTTGTCGGAGTTGGCCGTCATGGCGTACCGGTACCCCTTGTCCAGGAGCGCGTCCAGCAGCCCTGAGGCGAGCAGCGCGGTGTAGATGTCTCCGTGCCCGGGCGGGCACCACTCAAGCTCCGGATCGGCCTCCCACTCCACCGGGCTCAGATCGTCGGCACGGAGCTTGGGCTCACGGTTCTGCAAGAAGTCCAGAGGAAGGCCGTCGACCTGGATCTCGGGGTGCCCGGCCAGCATCTCAAGGGAGTCCTCACGGGTGCGGAAGGAGTTCATGAGGATGAGCGGCAGGCTCACCCCGTAGCGCCGGCGGGCGGCCGTGACCTGGTCGACCAGCAGGTCGAGGAAGGTCTTACCGTCGCGCACCGGCAGGAGGGACTTGGCACGGTCCAGCCCCATGGAGGTTCCCAGCCCCCCGTTGAGCCGTATGAGGACCGTCCTGCTCAGCGCCTCTCGAGCCGCCTCGTCGCTGACCTCGACGTCAGCCAGGGAGTCGATCTGTGTGAGTGGCTCAATGGTCTCCTCGGGGATGAGTCCTGTGGCTCCGGCCTCCAGAGCCTGGTAGTAGTGCGTGAAGACCGTGATGGCTTGCTCGGCGACGCCCGCGTCGCGCATCTTGTGCTGGGCAGCAGTGAGTCCGTTCTCGCTCATGACGCGTAGCCTAACCCAGGCTGACCGTTCTTGGGGCACTTTGTTCGACTCTGTGCGTTTGAGTAAAGCACGGCAGGCTCTACGCTCCGGCACGTTATCCACAGGGGAGCGCTTCCCTCTTTTCGACGTCGGGCGCTCCCCCTATTCTCGTTCGAACCGGTTAAGTGACGAGCTGCTTGTTGCCAAGCACCGAGCGACGAGGAGAACCGTTATGTCCATCCCTCCCAATGTGGGCCCGAATGTCGCTCTGATTCTGCGGCGACTGGACCTCATCGAGAAGAAGATCGACTGGGTCGCCGAACGCGTCACCTGGCTGGCCTACACCGCTGGGAGCCCGGAACAGGCGCAAGGCGATCGGTCCACGACGACGGACAGTTCACCAACGACTCATGCCCCGATGGCCGCCGACGAGAGCATCAATGTCCTCGATCACCGTGTCTCGGAGCCCCTGTCCACCACCACCTCGCCCGCCGCTGCGACGACGACGCCGGCAGGAACCCCTGCGACGAGCGCTGCCACCGAGCTCCCCACGAGGCTTTTCAGTGGCTCTCCTACACAAGCCGCCGACGAGGAGCTCCCCCAGCACGAAGTAGTCTCCGCCTCCGCTCCAGCAGTATTGCACGACGACGCGCCCCGAGTACCCGAGGTTGAGGAGCCGGTAGTCCAGGCCCCCAGGTCACCCGCCCCTGTATCACCCGAGCATTCCTCGGAGTCCTGGGCCAGTCCCGGCTCAACCGGCTATACCCCCGTTCCGTCCCAAAGGGCCGACACGGGCGATCCGTATCAAGGGGTACCGGTTGGAGCAGGTCATAGCTCTGGTGCCGAGGCTGCTGAGATTCCCGGCTGGGCGCGGCGAGCAGTGCGGGAGGGAAACCTCGGGCGCTACCTACTCTCCGGTGCGGCTGCGCTGCTGGTCCTCTCCGCCGGGGTCAGTCTTCTGGCCCTTGTCTGGGACTCCATTCCCAACCCGGTCAAGATCCTGGCGCTGGCACTCATCGCGGTCACGATGACAGCCGTGGGCGCCCGCCTCAGCGTCAGCCGTCCGAAGTACCGGGTCGCCGCCGCAACGATCACGGGAACCGGCGGCGGGCTCGGCTTCGTCTCCATCGTGGGTGCGGTTCTTCTCGGCGGCATGCTCGGACCGGAACCTGCACTGGCACTCATGGCCGGTTGGGGGCTCGTGCTCCTGGTCGTGTCTCACCTGACGCGGGTGCTGTTCACCGCGATCATCTCAACCATCGGCGCCCTGGTGACTATCGGCTTCGCATTCAGCCACGTGACGCATCAGGCGAGCACAGCGATCGTCACATGGCTGATGATCAGTGTCTACGTCACAGTTCTGGCCCTGACCTGCGCGGCCCTGTCGCGAGGGACGGGGCGGATGCGGTTGGCCGCCTGGTATCCGGTGACATCGGTGGTGGCAACGGTGGCAGCACTTGTCTTCGCACCAATCAGTCCGATGCTGCGTGTGTCCGTCGTTGGAGGCACAGGGATCGTCCTGGCCCTGTGCCTGCTGCTGGTCGGCCAGGTGATGCACGCCGGCAGACGTCTGTGGGGCACCGGTATCAAGACTGCGGGCTGGGACTGGGGTCTGGCCGCCCTGGTCCTTCTGATGGTGTACCCGAATTTGCTGATGAAGCAGATAAGCGTTGAGGTAGTGCACTCCGCTGTCATCGCCACCTTCATCCTTCAGCTCCTGCTGCTGGCTGGAGCCGCACTCGCAGTACTTGCTCCGCACAGCCCCGATCAGTGGCGCAGCGCCATGGCGATCAGTCACGAGGCGACCTTCTTCCCCCTCGCACTGGCCGCAATGGCGACCGTCAGCGATCCCCGGGTCTATCTCTTCGTCGTCGTCGCCGCGATGCTCTGCTTCCTTCCCGCCATCGTCGATGGACGGGCCGAGCCGGCTCCGATCCTGGCCCTCCTCGGTACCGCGCCAATCCTCGTACCTCCCACGACCATGTACGCCCGAGCCGATCGCCTGTCGCTCATCGCCTCGGTTGTGGTCTCCGTGCTCCTCGTGATGATGACCGAGGGACTGGGGGATCGAACGGCGCGGAGCATGCCTTCCCCCGCACCGAGCGGACCGAGCGGAGCGTCATCACGTGTCCAGTCGCGGCTACTGGCCTTGCGAGCGGCGCTGACCACCATTGTCTTCAACCTGGCGGTTCTCATTCCGTTCCTCGCCAAGGTTCTGGTCAACGACTCCCTAAGTGGCCGGGCGGCCCTGCACATGGTTCCGGGTCTGGTCCTCATCGCCTTCATCGCCCTGGGGGCCGTGTCAAGTGAGGCGACACCCCTCCGAGTGCTCAGCGGTCAGTGCCGGGGCTCTCGTTACAGGGTGGGGCCCCAGGGCCAGGCACTGCCCGACCCAAACAGCTCTCTGACCGGGGCGCCGGTACCGTCCTGGATCGTCTCGGGTCTTGCGGCCGTCACCGCTGTGGCGACCCTGTCGTGGGCGGAGGAGCTGAGCTCAACGACCTGGGCAGTAGCGCTGGCGGCTGTCGCCCTGGGGCTGGGAGCGTGCGCCACGTGGCTCCTGCTTCCCTGGGGACGGCGAGCGGAGGTGTGTCTGAGCCTGGCGATCGGAAACTCCCTGCTCATGTGGCTCTCGGTCATCGTCGTGACCAGCATCGCAGTGGGTTCAGTACTCATGTCGGTACTGGTACTGCTGACCGGAGGGGCCTGTATCGTCGTCGGCTTCAGGTTGCGCATGACCGTCCTGCGCCACTACGGGTTGACCCTGGTGCTCCTGTCCGTCCTCAAGCTGGCGGCTGTCGATACCGCCTCGCAGAACTCGATCGTTCGAGTCGTCTCGCTGGCGGCTGCCGGCATCATCTGCTTCGTCCTGTCGCTGATCTACAACCGCTACGCGCAGGAACAGCGTCGCGAGCAGATGAGCGGTGCACAGAAGCGCAACCGGACCTGAGGCGGAGCCCTCCGCAGGCGTTGGCGTGTACCGCCTGAAGTTCACCCGCGGGCGGCCTCGAGCATCGGAGCGAGGAACCGACCGGTGTAGGAGGACTCCGTGGCCGCGACCTTCTCCGGCGTGCCGGCCACGACAACGGTTCCCCCGCCTTTGCCGCCCTCGGGCCCCATGTCGATGACCCAGTCGGAGTTGGCGATGACATCGAGGTTGTGCTCGATGACCACCACGGAGTTGCCCTTGTCCACCAGCCCCTGAAGTACCCCGAGCAGCTTGCGGATGTCCTCGAAGTGCAGGCCGGTGGTCGGCTCGTCCAGGACGTAGATGGTGCGCCCGGTGGAGCGGCGCTGGAGCTCGGTGGCGAGCTTGACGCGCTGGGCCTCACCACCGGAGAGCGTGGTGGCCGACTGCCCCAGCCGTACGTATCCCAGCCCCACCTCGACCAGGGTGTTGAGGTGACGGGAGATGACCGAGGAGGCGGAGAAGAAGTCCGCGGCCTGGTGGATGGTCATATCCAGGACATCGGCGACCGTCTTGTCCTTGTAGCGGATCTCCAGGGTCTCCCGGTTGTAGCGGGCGCCGTGGCAGACCTCGCAGGGCACGTAGACGTCCGGCAGGAAGTTCATCTCGATCTTGAGCGTGCCGTCTCCCCGGCAGGACTCGCAGCGCCCGCCTTTGACGTTGAAGGAGAAGCGCCCGGGGCCGTAACCGCGCACCTTCGACTCGGGCACGGCCGCGAAGATCTTGCGGATGTGGTCCCACACTCCGGTGTAGGTGGCGGGGTTGGACCGGGGAGTGCGCCCGATCGGCGACTGGTCGACGTGAACGACCTTGTCCAGGTGCTCCACGCCCCGCACCGTCTTGTGCCTCCCGGGCACGCCGCGGGCACGATTGAGTCGGTTGGCGAGCACCTGGTAGAGGATGGAGTTGACCAGGGAGGACTTGCCCGAGCCGGATACTCCTGTGACAGCGGTCAGTACGCCGAGCGGGAAGGAGACGGTGACGTCCTTGAGGTTGTTTTCGCGGGCGCCGACGACGGTGACCTCACGGTTCTTATCGCGCTTGCGCCGCTTGGCAGGGATCTCGATCCGACGCCGCCCGGCCAGGTAGTCGCCGGTGACCGAGCCCTCGGCTCCGGCCAGGCCCTCGACGTCACCGGAGTAGACGACCTCACCGCCCAGTTCTCCGGCTCCGGGACCGATGTCAACGATCCAGTCGGCCGAGCGGATGGTGTCCTCGTCGTGCTCGACGACGATGAGCGTGTTGCCCAGGTCCCGCAGTCGCTGGAGAGTCTCGATAAGACGGGTGTTGTCGCGCTGGTGCAGGCCGATACTGGGCTCGTCCAGGACGTAGAGGACGCCCACCAGGCCTGAGCCGATCTGGGTGGCCAGGCGGATGCGCTGGGCCTCGCCTCCGGAGAGCGTGGCCGCGCCACGGGCCAGGCTGAGGTAGTCCAGGCCCACGTCAACCAGGAAGCCGAGGCGGGCGTTGATCTCGGTCAGGACGCTGCCCGCGATCTGGGCGGCCTGGCCGGTCAGGTTGAGATCCGCCAGGAAGTCTCGGGTCTCACTGATGGGCAGCTCGCACAGCTGGGCGATGGAGAGCCCGCCCACGCGCACGGCCAGTACCTCGGGCTTGAGCCGAGCTCCGTCGCACACGGGGCAGGGGATCTCGCGCATGTAGGCCTGGTAGCGCTCGCGGGACCAGTCGGACTCGGTCTCGTCGTGCTTGCGCATGACATAGTCGAGCACGCCCTCAAATCCGGTGGAGTAGATGCGTTCACGCCCCCAACGGTTGCGGTAGGTGACCTTGACCTCGTAGTCCTTGCCGCGCAGGATCGCCTCCCTGGCCCGCGCCGGTAGCGCGCGCCAGGGGGTGTCGACGTCGAAGGACAGTTCCTTGCCCAGGGCATCGAGCTGGCGGGTGAAGTACTTCTGGTGGCTCGACCAGGGGGCGACGGCGCCCTCGGCCAGGGTGAGCTCTTCGTCGGGGACGACGAGCTCGGGGTCCACTTCGAGCCGAGTCCCGATGCCCGTGCAGGCCGGGCAGGCGCCGTAGGGGGCGTTAAAGGAGAAGGTGCGCGGCTCCATCTCGTCCAGAGCCAGGGGGTGCTCGTTGGGGCAGGCCCGCTTCTCGGAGTAACGGCGCTCCCGCTCGGGGTCGTCGTCAGGCAGATCGACCTGCTCGATGATGACCAGCCCCTCGGCCAGACCAAGCGCCGTCTCGACCGAGTCGGTCAGCCGCTGGCGGATGCCCTCGCGGACGACGAGGCGATCGACAATGACCTCGATGTCGTGCTTGAGGCGCTTGTTGAGAGTCGGAGGAGTGTCGAGGCGCTCGACGGCGCCGTCGACGCGCACCCGGTTGAAGCCGCGGCCGCGCAGCTCGCCGAAGAGCTCGGAGTACTCGCCCTTGCGGCCCCGCACCACGGGGGCGAGCACCTGGAAGCGGGTACCCTCGGGCAGAGAGCGGACCTGGTCGACGATCTGCTGCGGGGTCTGGGAGGAGATGACCGCGTCGCAGACCGGGCAGTGCTGGATGCCCGCCCGTGAGTACAGCAGACGCAGGTAGTCGTAGACCTCCGTCACGGTACCCACCGTGGACCGGGGATTGCGCGAGGTGGACTTCTGGTCGATGGACACCGCGGGGCTCAGGCCCTCGATGAGCTCGACGTCGGGCTTGTCCATCTGGCCCAGGAACTGACGGGCGTAGGAGGACAGGGACTCCACATAACGGCGCTGCCCCTCGGCGAAGATCGTGTCGAAGGCGAGCGAGGACTTGCCCGAGCCGGACAGACCGGTGAAGACGATCATCGTGTCGCGAGGCAGGTCCAGGTCCACGCCCTTGAGATTGTGCTCGCGGGCCCCACGGATGATGAGAGAGTCGTTCACGGGATTCGAGTCTAGGGGCTTGTCACCGATACCGTGCGATCGCACACGTGTTCGACATGTCTCATCGCCAGCACACCGGAAGAATGCTCACTGCCTCGTTCTTGGGCCACGACTGAGGCACCCGGCCCTATGCTGGAGCCTATGAGCAAGATCTACGCCGTCGAGTACCGCTACGTCACCGACAAGGACGAGGAGATGGCCGCCGTTCGCCCCTCGCACCGCGCCTTCAACGGCCGCCTGGCCGATGAAGGTCGGCTGCTCGCCGCCGGCCCCTACGTGGGCACCCATGACGCCCTCATCGTCGTGCGGGCCGACGACGAGGCCGGCGCGCTGGCCCTGCTCGAGAAGGACCCGTTCCACCAGGCCGGCTACATCAACGAGCGCATTCCACGCGAGTGGAACCCCGTCATCGGAGTCCTGGCCTGAGCCGGCAGGAGGCCGCGCCGACCGGCTCCCAGTTCGCCCGCCCCTCCTCCCTGACCGGGCGTCTGCTGCTGCGCGGCATGAACATCGGGCACGCCCGCCTGCACCGGTGGGGGCTGGAGGCGGCGGGGATTCACCCCCGTGACAAGGTGCTCGACGTCGGCTGCGGCGGAGGCAGGGCCATCGCCCGGATTCTTGCGCGGACTCGTCGTGAGGTGGCCGGTGTCGACCACTCCCCCGAGGCGGTTGAGACGACCCGCCGTCTCAACCGCTCCGCCATTGTCTCCGGCCGTCTTCGGGTCCTGGAGGGTTCGGTGGACCACCTGCCTTTCCGCAATAGATTCTTCAACGTGGCGACAGCCTTCGAGACCACCTACTTCTGGCCCGACCTGCAGGCAGGCCTCATTGAGATCCGCCGCGTCCTGAGTCCCGGGGGTCGGCTCGTGATCACCAACGAGGTCGCCGATCGGGAAGCGGCGGGGCGCTGGGCGGAGCGTCTGGACATGAATGTGCCTGATGGCCGGAGCCTTGCCGCCCTGGCCCGCGAGGCTGGCTTCCTCACGGTCGATATCAGCATCCACCCCCGGCACGGATGGCTTCGCCTCCTTGCCGCAAGGTAGGAGCGGCGGCGAGGCAGCAGGTCTCTTAGCCGCGGCCGCGCACGATCCGACGCCGCACCAGGTGCACCAGCTCGATGCCGCCGATGGCCAGGCCGGCCATGAGCGCGATGACCCACCACACGCCGGGCGTGGGCCAGGCCAGGAGGAAGAAGGCGCGTACAGGCGGGGCGACGACGCCGAGCACCGCGATCATCCCCATGAGAGCAACCAGCCCCAGGCGCCAGCTCGTCAGAGGCCGGGCCGTGAGCGTGAGCAGCCACAGGCCGCAGGTGATGAGCACTAGGGTCGTTGCCGTCGTCACCTGGGCGCGGGGGGCATGAGTGAGCGTCAGCCAAAGATAGGTGGCCAGGGTCACGGTTCCCGCCATGAGCCCCGCAGGCACGCACAGGCTGAGCACCCGACCGAGGAATCCCTCCCGGTATCGCTGGGAGCTGGGGGCCAGGGCCAGAACGAAGGCGGGGATCCCGATCGTCAGCGAGGAGACGACCGTGAACTGACGGGGTAGGAAAGGGTAGGCGACTGCCGTGGCGGCCACGACCACGGCGATGAGCGAGGCGTAGATGGTTTTGGCCAAGAACAGGGAGGCGATGCGCTCGGTATTGGCCATGACCCGACGCCCCTGGGCCACGACTCCGGGCAGGGCGGAGAACTCCCCCTTGAGCAGCACAAGACGCGCCACCGCCTTGGTGGCCGGTGCCCCGTTGCCCATGGCGATGCCGAGGTCGGCATCCTTGAGCGCCAGGGCGTCGTTGACCCCGTCCCCGGTCATCGCGACGACATGGCCTCGCGACTTCAGGGCCCGCACCAGTGCCCGCTTCTGCTCGGGGGTGACGCGCCCCAGGACGCTGGCACCCTCGACGGCGTCGGCCAGGCGCTCGAGGTCCGCATCCGTCTCCTGCCCGATGCCCGCCCCGGCCGGGAGGGTGCGCGCGTCGAGAGCCACGAGCTCGCCGCCGTCGGGAGCAGTCACCCCGGCCTGGCGGGCGACGGCGGCCACCGTCTCGGGGCTGTCACCGGAGATCACCTTGGCGTCCACGCCCTGCTGGCGGAAGTAGGCCAGGGTCTCGGCGGCGTCGGGACGGACCTCCTCGGTGAGGATGACGATCCCGGCGGCCTCAAGGTCGTCGGGAAGCTGTGGTTCGTCTTCCCCCGGGGCCTGCGTCCATGATGAGAGCGAGCGGGCCAGGGCCACGACGCGTACTCCCCGGGCGGCGGTCTGACGGGCACGTTCCAGGAGGCCCTTGCCGTCTCCTGCCAGGACGATCTCGGGGGCGCCGAGCACCCAGGTGGTGCTGGTGGCCCGCCCAGAGTCCGAGGAACCCATCCGGATCGCGGACCACTTACGGCGTGAGGAGAAGGGCACTGACTCCGCACCGGCCCTGCCGCCGGCACCGGCCGACGACAGCGCCTCTTCAAGACCTTGTGCACCGAGCCACTCGGAATCAGCGAGCCCCTCCCTGATGGCGTCGGCGGTGGCATTGGCCTCCCCTGCTGTGCTGAGCAGGGCGAGCGCCAAGAGAGCCTCGGGCAGTACCTGCCCGCCGTCAGGCCCCTGGATCCCTCCGAGGCGGATGCGGCCGGTGGTGATGGTTCCGGTCTTGTCCAGGCACAGGGTGTCGACCCGGGCCAGGACCTCGACGGCGGGCAGCTCCTGAACCAGGACGTTGCGCCTGGCCAGGGCCAGGGAGGCGGTGGCGAAGTTGACGGAGGTCAGAAGCACCAGGCCCTGAGGCACCATGCTGACCACGCCCGCGATCCCGGCGACAACCGCGTGCCGCCAGGCACCACTGCTCCAGGCCTCGGCGATGCTTCCGCTCAGGCGCAGCTGGGACCACACCAGGACCAGGGCCACGGGCACGATCACCCAGCTGATCCAGTGCAGCACCCGGTTGGTCCCGGTCTGCAGCTCGCTGACGACGAGTGAGTACCTGCGGGCCTCCCGGGCCAACCGGTGGGCGTAGGCATCTCCACCGACAGCTGAGGCGCGGAATAGGCCGGTCCCGGCTGTCACCGTGGTCCCGGACATGACTCGGGCGCCGCGTTCCGGGCGCACGGGCCGGGACTCTCCGGTGAGGATCGACTCGTCGATCTCGAGGCCGTCGCTGGTGATGACCTCTCCGTCCGCCGGGACCTGCTGACCGGCGCTGAGGCGCACGATGTCGTCAAGGACAACGTCACCAACAGCGACCTCCCGCTCGACCCCGTCCCTCAGGACAACGGCTCGGGGCGTCTCCAGCACCGCGAGGCGGTCGAGGGCGCGCTTGGCTCGGATCTCCGCCACCGTGCCAGTGGCGGTGTTAAGCAGGAGAACCACGCCGAACAGCCCGTCCCCCCAGCGCCCCAGCACCAGAATGACAGCCAGTGCCACGCCCAGAATGGCGTTGAAAACTGTGAAGACATTGGCCCGCAGGATCTGAACGGCGGTACGCGAGGTCCGCTCGTGGTACTCATTGGTCTGTCCAGAGCTGACGCGCTCAGCGACCTGGGCTGCGCTGAGCCCCGTCACCGGAGCCTCAGGAGTGTCGGTGGTACTCACGGATCAGACAGTACCCAGTCGGCAGGGGCCGGGGCCTCCTCCTGCCGACTGAGACGTCAGGATGCGACCTCGGCTCGCCGGGCGTTGGAGCGCGACTTGAGGACTGAGGCGATGACGGTGATGGCGATCGTGGTGACGATGACGCCCAAGGAGACCCCGATCGAGGCTTCAGGGATGCCGTGCCACTCCTCACCCCCGTTGATGAACCAGACCTCGTTGGTGTGCAGGGCGTGAACAATGAGCTTGAGACCGATGAAACCGAGGATGACGGCCAGGCCGTAGTGGAGGTAGATGAGCCGGTCGAGCAGCCCGTCAATGAGGAAGTAGAGCTGACGCAATCCCAGTAGGGAGAAGGCGTTAGCGGAAAACACCAGGAAGGGCTCGCTGGTCAGCGAATAGATGGCGGGGATGGAGTCGACGGCGAACATGACGTCGGCGGTGCCAATGGCGATGATGCACAGCATCATGGGGGTGATCATGGTGCGCCCGGCGTGGCGGTGAATGACCTTTCCTCCCACGAACCCGTCAGTCATGGGGATGACGCGCGCGATGAGCTTGACGAAACCGCTGGGTTTGTACTCCTCATCCTCATCGTCGGGCTCCTCAACGCCCTCACGGGCCTGCGAGAAGGCAACCCACAAGAGCCAGAGCCCGAACGGGTAGAACACCCAGGAGTAGTTCTCGATGAGCGCGGCCCCGGCCAGGATGAAGATGAGCCTCAGGACGAGGGCGATGACGATCCCTGCGAGAAGCACCTCCTGCTGGTACTTCCGGGGAACCTTGAAGGAGGACATCATAATGACGAAGACGAAGAGATTGTCGATGCTCAGCGCCTTCTCGGTGATGTACCCGGCCAGGTACTCCTGGGCGAAGCCACCACCCCACACGAACCAGATGATGCCGCCGAAGACCAGCGCCATGGCGATGTAGGCGACCGACCATACGGCGGCCTCCTTCATGGTGGGCTCGTGCGGGGTGCGCACATGACCAACGATGTCGATAGCGATGAGGGCCAAGATGATGGCCGCCAGGCCGATCCACCCCAAGATGTGGACGTCCACGTATTCTCCTCCGGTACGGAACTGGTACCGGAGGTCTCCTCCCGCCACGGGCGCCGGTGCTCAAGGCTCGTGCCGCTCTGGCCGCGACGCCGGGAACGCAGGACCGCGTGTGCCCGCACCACCGTGATGACGACGTCGCCGTTGGTTGGGAGTACTCCCCTCCGTGTATAACGTCCGAGAGTCTAACGTGCTAACCGGTACGGGCACATGGAGAGGCCCGTCGCGCAGGTGTGGGGTGCATGACGTCGCCACCCGACTGGGGTTCCCCGGAGGCGGCAACGCCATCACCATCATGACCGTAACGTCTGTACTCCGAAGCCGGCTCGGTCAGTAGACCGGGTCTCGATCGATCGGGCAGGTCATGCAATGTCCGCCGCCACGACCGCGGCCGAGCTCGCTGGAGGGGATCTCCAGAACCTCGATGCCCGCAGCGCGCAGGTTGGCGTTGATCGAGTCGAATCTCAAGTAGCCTAAGTCGAAGATACGGCTCCCACTCGACGGTCGGTTTTCAACCGGTACTCGCTGAGTTCCGCCCGTAGGTAGAGTCGAGAACCCCAAACCTCAGACTCATCAACCAAAAGAGAAACATGATTATGGAGCGCTGTTACGATGCGACAGAATTGCTCCAAGGCAGTTTCAGCCGTCTGTTCCTGCAGCTCTTGCTCTGTCATTCCGTCCCGAATCGGGAAGCGCGACACTTCAATGATCGGCCCTGCATCCAACTCAGGGGTGACGAAATGACAGGTCGCACCAAAATCCTCCCTCCCGGAGTCGAGGGCATAACGATAACCTCCAATCCCTCGATATTGCGGGATGGACGGATGGAAGTTGATAGCCGCTTCGCGAACCTGAGAGAGCATACGATCTGGGATAATGAAATCAGCCTTAAAGGAAAGCAAGATGTCACATCCCCGCCAATTGTCGAAGGTTCGCGTTCGAGGTGTACCGTAGTCCCAGGCAACCCAATCGACTTGACTGAAGCGCTCGCAAAGAAATTCGTTTGCGATTCCACTCCACCGGGAGCCGTCAGAAATGAAGAGAATACTGCGTAGATCCTTCATTGGCTAGTTACCTCAGTAGTTCTACCAGCTTCGGCAGACTGGAAATTCTGGACCAGCGGCAGCGCCCAGCAGTACGCGAATCCCGCCCCTGCCTCATGGAGAAAAGTATCGGATTCCTGATAATCGGCGAGACTAAAGTCATATCTTCCGAAACATTCAGATTGGCGAGCCATAAATCGGACGGCCCCCTTGTATAACTCACCTGATACGGTGCCAGTCACACGACTCGACAAACTCGCGTGATAGGCGTCGAGTGCAACTCTGAGGTCACTGAACCAATAGCCATAATAAACGAGCTCGGCGTATCGGTCGGCTAGCGAACGTTTGTGGTGGAAGGTCTCTCGATCAAGCACTAGCTCCTCGAGTTCTGCCCGCGCCGCATGTAGCACAGTTGCGGCAGGACTTTCGTAGATTCCCCGGCTCTTGAAGCCGACAGCGCGGCTCTCTAGAATCTCCGTGCGTCCTACTCCGTGCTGGGCGGCAATGTCGGAAAGACGCGTCACGAGGGCAGGGAGGTCAGCACGCTCGCCATTTAGGGAAACAGGCACGCCAGCATCGAACTCGATTTGTATCGCGTGCGGCTTGTCCGGTGCATGCTGCGGGTCAGTCGTAATCTGCCATGCATCATGAGGAGGGAATTGATCTATCCGATCGAGCTCACCGCACTCAATGCTCGTTCCCCAAATGTTGGTATCGATACTGTATGGAGTCGTCTTGCTAGCGCCCACATCAATTCCATAATGCTGGGCATATTCGAGTTCACTTCGGCGAGAAGTTAGCTCCCAATCAATGACGGGGGCAAGGACACGGATGCTCGAGTCGAGTGCGCGGACTGAGGTATAGAAACGGACTTGGTCGTTTCCCTTCCCAGTTGCTCCGTGTGCTACGGCTTCTGCACCGCACTCATGGGCGATCTCGACCATACGTTGCGCAATCAACGGGCGAGAAAGTGGGGCAGCGAGGAGATATTTCCCCTCATACGCTGCGCCGGCAGCCAGCGCTGGCATGGCGAAGTCTGTCAAGAACTGCTTCTGTACATCCTCGACGATGACTCGGGATGCGCCTGCAGCCTTTGCGCGATCGGCAACAGAGCTCAAGTCCTCAACCTGTCCTAGGTCAGCACAATAGGCGATGACGTCGGTTTGGTATCGTTCTTTGAGCCAATGCAGCGCGACCGATGTGTCCAAACCTCCGGAGTACGCAAGAACGATAGTCATCGCACGGCTCCCATCTCACGTCGGGTAGTAGAGGCGACTAAGGTGCGCGCCTCAGAAAGCGTTTGTTCCTTGGCTCTGGTCAACTCGTTTTTCGTTTCTCGAGCCCACTGCCGGAGTCGAGTAATTTCTTCAGTTCCTGACTTCTGCTGCTGGAGCACAGGGTCTGGCCCCGTAGCACCTGTGGACCGGTAGCTTCGAAGGGTGTTCATCGGATCAAGAATGACAACGAGACGCTTCTCAGCGAGGTCAATCTGATGCTCATCACACAGGATCTGAGAGACCATTTTCGTGTTTCTCAAAGTCTCTCCTTTCCCGATGATGCTTGCGACCACGTCGCCCGTGATTCGATGAGCTACCCGGAACGGGAAGCCAAACTCGGAGACAAGTGTGTTCGCAAGTTCCGTCGCGGTAGAGAAATTGTCCCAGCACAGCTCGGCCCCGCGCTTGGGATCGAATTGGAGCATGGAGTTCTGATCTCTGCAGATTTTCACAGTCTCGAGATAACTATCCAAGGCGGACCAGTAGACCGGTTTATCCTCCTGCAGGTCGCAACTGTACCCTAATCCCACAGACTTCTCCATAACAAGGAGTTGAACCAGCGCACCAACAGCCCGACCAGATTTCCCTCGAGCGAGCTCGGCAACGACAGGATTTTTCTTGTGGGGCATGATGGAACTTCCCGTGGCAAAAGAGTCATGGACTTCCACGAGCGCATACTCGTTAGAACTCCACGTCACGATTTCCTCCTGCATGCGGGAAATATTGGTGGCACCAGAGGCTATGGCTGCGGCGATTTCAACGGTCCAATCTCGGGTCGAGGTCGCATCGAGCGCGTTGAGCATAAAGGAGTTGAACCCTAGAAGTTCCGCAGTGTATTTGCGGTCGAGTTTGAATGTCGTCCCGGCCAGTGCGCAGGAGCCCAACGGACTGTTATTTACTCGTTTCCACGCATCCTTAAGGCGTTGACCATCGCGCAATAACGCAAAACCATGAGCGGCTTTCCAAAACGCCACAGAAATCGGCTGCGCAGCCTGGCTATGCGTATAGCCAGGAATGATCATCTCGCGTTCCTCGGCACTGCATTCGAAAAGATCATTACCGAACTTGGCAAGCTCCTCAACAGCGTCGAGGAGCCAGTTACGAGAGACCATACGAGCATCGGTTTGCACCTGATCATTTCGCGAACGCGCTGTATGCATGCGGCCACCAACCTCACCGACGAGGGCGATGAGCATGTTTTCTGTGTTGAGGTGGACATCTTCATGCTCAACATTGAGCTGAAGATTACCTTCAGCTCGCTTCCCCTCAAGAGTAAGTAGGCCCGAAAGGAGAACTGCCGTCT
>ERZ773022.1233-NODE-1233-length-17715-cov-6.919083_pt1 | contig 17715 bp, 18 predicted proteins | sample MGYA00580839_ERZ773022 | MGnify/ENA primary metagenome ERZ773022 (study PRJEB29015, sample SAMEA2738020) | human oral metagenome | biome: human oral; feature: human-associated habitat; material: dental | place: China | collected 2044 ... | reverse complement strand
TTCTGTAAGGGCGGCGCACAATGTCCACAAAGTGGACGTTTGTGCGTGTAGTTTATAATCCTCTAAAATTAGCATGAAAGTCCAGTACATCAAGCTGAAGGCGCAGACGGATTGGGCAGCTTTGCCTTTACTCCCTATAATTTCGAGCGTTTTCAGCATCAACTTTCATCGTACAAGCATGATCTCCCAGGGTATCCGCGCGTTCCAACGGGTCGGGTACGACAGGGGACTCATAGAGAACGAACGGATCTATATCAATGCACTGCGCCGCATCGCGCGTCCCCGTGACATCCCATGCCGCCGTGCCGTTCATGACCGTCAGGGCGGCGGTGAAGAATGCGCGCTCTTTGAGGCGCTCGAAGACGCCGCCCTTCTGCACGAGCTTCGCCGCATCGTAGCGGCGCACGGTGCCGTCGTTGAAATACGCATAGATGACATATCCGTCGCCCGGCACGGCCTGCAGCACCTCGGGCATGAATCGGCTGTCCATGATTATCCCCTCCTCATCGGCGGTATGCGCTCCGGCGTTCTGCCGCTCTTTGCCAGTTCCCAATTCTGCATCAGTTCATCCTGATACATGACGCACCATGCGAGGACAAGTTTCAACTGCCTTCCGGGCAGGTAGCCGCGCAGGATATGGGCATTTTGAATGTCGATGGTCGCTTCATTTCCCGCATATTCTGCATGGATATGCGGCGGATTGTGATCTTCGTAATACATCGTGATGCGTATGCCAAAAAACAAGCTGATCTCGGGCACGATGTCCTGCACCTCCTCATTCACTTGTCCCCATTATATCACATGCCGTTCAAAAGCGGCGAATCCGATACCCTGCGGCCTTCTTGAGGCGGTTCATGATGGCGAGTCCCAGGCCGCTTTCGTCAAGAGCTTCGCCGAGGATGAAGTCAACCTTTTTCTCGTCGAAGGCGCGAAGGGCTTCGTAAAGATGCGCGGCGATGGCACGCACGTCTTTTCTCGCACCGAGACGCACGACGAAGTCTTCTTCCGCCTCGCCTGCAAGCGCCGCCGCTGTCTCATCCGTCACGATGAGGCCGACCGACTTGCCCGCCGCTTCGGCGAGCGCCGCGCGGAAGGCGGCGGGCAGAGCCTCGGGCGGAGCGGCGAGCAAGGTCAGCGGCGCTCGCGGCGCATAGTGCGTGTACTTCATGCCGGGCGCTCGCGGTGCGGCGGCGACCGTATGCACGCCAGCCGTCTCGCCTGCTTCCGCGCCGTTCGCCGCCGCAGGGCACACCGCGCCGGCGGCCATCTGCGCCGCACGCTCCTGCGCGGCAAGGCCGGGGTCGAGGCGCACATCGGCGACGACCTCTTCGAGCATTTCGCGCGTGATGGCGCCGGGGCGCAGGATGACGGCGGACTCGCCCGTCACATCGACGATCGTCGATTCGACGCCGAAGCGGCACGGGCCGCCGTCGAGAATCAGCGGGATGCGCCCTGCGAGGTCGTCGAGCACCGCCTCCGCCGTCGTCGGACTCGGCCTGCCCGACGTGTTGGCGCTCGGCGCGGCTAGAGGAAAGCCCGCCGCACGAATCAGGGCGAGTGCGGCGTCATTCTCCGGCATGCGCACGCCGACCGTCGCGAGGCCGCCCGTGATGCGATCGGGCACAGCGGCGCGGCGGCGCAGCACCAAGGTCAGAGGGCCGGGCGCAAATGCCGCCAGAAGATGCTCCGCCATCTCGGGCACGTCGAGCGCCACTTCGTCGAGCATGGCGCGGTGCGCGATGTGCAGGATCAGCGGATTGTCCGAAGGCCGCCCCTTCGCCTCGTAGATCTTCGCGCAGGCGGCGGCGTCGAAGCCGTTCGCGCCGAGTCCGTAGACCGTCTCCGTCGGAAAGGCGACGACCTCGCCCGCACGAAGAAGATGCGCCGCCTCCTCGATGGCGGCTGCTGTCGGCGGCAGAACCTTTGTTGAAAACACAGACATTTCCTCCCCTGTCCGGCGAACCGCGCACGCCTTCGCCCCTTCCGAAAGTGGTGCGAAAAAGCGTGCGTCTTCACATACAAAAAGCGCCGCTTGCGCGGCGCAGCCTCATTTTCTCCACAGCACGACGACGCGCTCGATGCCCGCGAGATCCGGCAAGATCTCGACATCGCCCCAAGGCTCTTTCGCCAACGCGCGAATCTTCTGCGCCTGACCGATGCCCGCCTCCACGGCGAGGAAGCCGCCCGCCCGCAAATACTGCGGCGCCGCCTCGGCAAGACGCGCGTAGAAGTCCATGCCGTCAGCGCCGCCCTTGAGCGCGGTCATCGGCTCATAGCTGCGCACTTCGGGCGCAAGGCGCTCGACGTCGGCGTCGGGAATGTAGGGCGGGTTCGAGAGGATCGCATCGTATGCCGCATCGCCAAGCGGCGCGAGCAGGTCGCCCTCATGGAAATGCACGCAAGCGCAGAGTCCCAGTCGCTCGGCGTTCTCTCGCGCAACGGCAAGCGCCGCGCCCGAGATGTCGACGGCATCCGCCGCGACGTCTTCCGAAGCGTACTTGAGCACCGAGAGCGCGATCGCGCCCGTCCCCGTGCCGATGTCGGCGAAGCGCAGGGGCTTTCTCCCATTCTCCGCTAGCCGTCCCAATCTCTCGATGGCCGCTTCCACAAGGATCTCCGTATCGGGACGCGGAATCAGCGTCGCCCTCGACACGGTGAAATCCAGCCCCATGAACTCGCGCCTGCCCGTGATATAGGCCGTTGGCACGCGCCGCGCACGCTCAGCGACCGCCTTGCGGAACGCCGCAAGCTCTTCCTTTTCCAGCGGCTCGTCAAAATGGACGTAGAGGTATATGCGCTCCTTTTTGAGCACATGCGAGAGAAGCACTTCGGCATCGAGGCGCGGCGTCTCGATGCCCTTTTCCGTGAAGTAGCCCTGTGTCCACGAGAGGATCGAGCCGATCGTCCAGACTTCGTGCGCCATCATTCAGCCTGCCTGAGCTTTTCCGCTTGATCCGCCGTGATCAGCGCGGCCAGAAGCTCATCCAAGTCCCCGTCGAGCACGGCCGCGAGCTTGTGCAGCGTCAGACCGATGCGGTGATCGGTCACGCGCCCCTGCGGGAAGTTGTAGGTGCGTATGCGCTCGCTGCGGTCGCCCGAGCCGACCTGACTCTTGCGGTCGGCGGCGACCGTCGCCGCCTGCTCCTCGCGCGCCGCCTCCAAGATGCGCGCACGCAGGACGCGCATGGCCTTTTCCTTGTTCTTGAGCTGCGACTTTTCGTCCTGGCACTGCACGACGATGCCCGTCGGCAGATGGGTGATGCGGATCGCCGTCTCCGTGCGGTTGACGTACTGGCCGCCCGCGCCCGAAGCGCAGTACGTGTCGATGCGAAGGTCGGCGGGCGCGATCTCGACCTCGACCTCCTCGGCCTCAGGCAAAACCGCGACCGTCACGGCGGACGTGTGGATGCGCCCGCTCGACTCCGTGACGGGCACGCGCTGCACGCGGTGCGTGCCGCTCTCGTACTTCAAAAAGCTGTACGCGCCCGCGCCGTCGACGGAAAAGGAAATCTCCTTGAAGCCGCCGATCTCCGTCGCGTTCTTGTCGATGACGTCGACGCGCCAGCCGCGCCGCTCGGCGTAGCGTGCGTACATGCGGAAGAGGTCGCCCGCGAAGAGCGCCGCTTCCTCGCCGCCTACGCCGCCCCGAATCTCGACGATGACGTTCTTCGCATCGTTCGGATCTTTGGGCAGGAGCAGGATCGGCAGCTCGCGCTCCAACGCCTCCAGGCGCGGGCGCAGTTCGGCGATCTCGTCCTCGGCGAGGCGGCGCATGTCTGCGTCGGGATTGTCGTCGAAGATCGCTTTCGCCTCAAGAAGCCCCTCGCGCACCTTCTTGTACTCGCGATACTTCTCCACGACGGGAGCGAGCTGTGCGTGCTCGCGGCTCAGCTTTTGCCACTTCGGCATGTCGGCGAGCACCGCCGGATCGCTGATCAGCGACTCAAGCTCGCGATATTTTTCCTCTACGGCATGGAGCTTGTCCAGCACGTCGCATCTTCCTCACTTTCCTTCGCCCGCAGCAAAAGCAGCCGCAGGCGTTTCGTACACAGCCGTTTCCGAATCCGCCGCCTTGCGGTAATCGGCGCTTCCTGCAGGAATCTTGTCCTCGGGCAGCGCCGCCTTCAGCGACTCGATCGCGACTTCGAGCATCGAAGCGTCCGGCTCGCGCGTCGTCAGCCGCTGCAGCCAGAGTCCGGGCAGAGAGAGCGCGTGAACGAAGGCGTTCCGACTTCTGCCCGCCAGGCGGATCGCCTCGTAGGAGATCCCTGCGACGACGGGCAGCAGCACGATGCGGCTCACGATGCGCAGCCAGAGATCGGGCCAGCCGAGGAAGGCGAAGACGAAGATGGAGACGAGCATGACGATCAGGAGGAACGACGTGCCGCAGCGCGGATGGAAGCGCTCGAACTTCTGTGCATTTTCCGCCGTCAGCGGAAGCCCCGCCTCGAAGCAGAAGATCGTCTTGTGCTCTGCGCCGTGGTACTGGAAGACGCGCTGAATGTCCTTCATGCGCGAGATGCCCCAGATGTAGGCGAGAAAGATGAAGAGGCGCAGGAAGCCCTCGGCGAGGTTCAAAAAGACGGGATCGTCCGACCACGCATGGAAAAGCTTCGCCGCTCCTGTCGGCAATGCGATGAAAAGCACGGCGGCGAGCACGAAGGCGACGGCGATCGTACCCGCCAGCTCCTTGTCGGAAAGCTGCTCTTCCTCCTCGCCCGCCATCTTCGCCGACCACGAAAGCGAGCGGATGCCGATGACGAGGGACTCTACGAGTGCGACCGTGCCGCGCAAAAAAGGCTTCTTAAAGACGGGGAAGCGGTCAGAGAAGGAGCGCACCTCCTTCGACTCGACGGAGATCCTGCCGTCGGGCGTGCGCACTGCCGTCGCCGAACGTCCGGGGCCGCGCATCATCACGCCCTCGATGACCGCCTGCCCGCCGACCATGAGTTTTTCGTCCAAAGAATTTCCTCCTCATATCCTGTTTCACCGGCGAAACAGCAGCGGATCGCCTGCGAAAAGCTCTTTTGTATCACATAAAGAAGGGGCAGGGCATTTCTGCCCTGCCCCAGCACCTTACTGCTTGCCGTAGCGCTTGTTGAACTTCTCGATGCGTCCGCCGGCAGCGACATCGCGCTGACGACCCGTGAAGAACGGGTGGCACTTCGAGCAGACATCCACGCGCAGTTCCTTCTTCGTCGACCCGGTCTTGAACGTGTTGCCGCAGCCGCACGTCACCGTCGCCTCGAAGAATTCCGGATGAAGCCCTTCCTTCATTCCTATACACCTCACTTTTTCCCAGACGGGTAATGCATTCAAGCGAACTATGCGCTCGCTTGGTCCGACCTTCCCCCATCGCTGGGTCAAAGCCTTTTGCAGGCATACGCCCACCGTTTCATCATTATAGCACAGCCTATCGTACGCCGCAAGGGCAAATCGCGAGAAACTTTCTCACGCGCAGGAGCGCAAAGCCGCTGTGGAACGCGGTTAAATCGTGTAGACGCGGATCGCGTTCGTATTGCCCTCTTCGGACTTGATGCCCGACGTGATGATCGTCAGATCGCCGCGCTCGACGCAGCCCTGCTCGACCGCCGCCGCCGTCGCATTCGCGATCATCTCGCCCTCGTCAGGCCAGATGCCCGCCGCCTTGATGGGATAGACGCCCCAGCGCAGGTTCAGCTGGCGCATCGCCTTTGCATCGGGCGTGTAGGCGACGATGAGGGACTTCGGGCGGTAGTGCGAGATGATGCGCGCCGTATAGCCGCTGACCGTCGGCGTGATGATCGCGTCGGCATTCAGCTCCATCGCCATCTGCACCGTCGCATGGGCGACCGCACGCGTGCGCGACTTGAGGTCTTCAAGGCCCGTGCCCTGATACATCTTCTTATAATGCAGCGAGGACTCCGTGCGAAGCGCGATCGTCGCCATCGTCTGAACTGCTTCCGCCGGATAGTCGCCGCTCGCCGTCTCGCCCGACAGCATGATGGCATCCGTACCGTCAAGGATCGCGTTCGCGACATCCGAAGCCTCAGCGCGCGTCGGACGCGGATTCGTCGTCATCGATTCGAGCATCTGCGTCGCGACGATGACGGGCTTGCCCGCCTTGTTGCACTTCGCGATGATCTCCTTTTGAATCAGAGGCACATCCTCGGCCGGAATCTCGACACCGAGATCACCGCGCGCGACCATGATGCCGTCCGAGACCTCTAGGATCGAGTCGAAATTCTTCACGCCCTCAAGGTTCTCGATCTTCGGGTAGATCTCCATCCTGCCGTTGTGCTCTTCGAGCAGCTTGCGGATCTCCTTCACGTCATCAGCGCGCTGGATGAACGAAGCCGCGATGAAGTCCATGTCCTGCTCAATGCCGAAGAGGATGTCATTCTTGTCCTGCTCCGAGATCGGCGGCAGCCCGAGGGGAACACCCGGCGCCGCGACGCGCTTCCTCGTGCTCATCTTGCCCGAGTTCAGAATCGTCGTCACGATGTCCTTGCCCTGGATCTTCTCGACCTTCAGCTCGACGAGTCCGTCGGAAAGGAGCAGCTTGTCGCCGGGCTTGACCTCCGTGTAGAGCTTCTTGTGGTTGACCGAGCACTTCGTCTCATCGCCCGGCGCATCGTCGTACGTCAGAAGGAACGGCTTTCCCGCTTCGAGCATGACCGAGCCGTCCTTGAATTCGCCAAGGCGCATCTCCGGCCCCTTCGTGTCGAGCAGCAGAGAGACGACGCGCCCCATCTTCTTCGCCGCCTCACGCACGCGGTTGATGCGCTTCAAATGCTCATCATGCGTACCATGCGAAAAGTTGAAGCGCGCGACATTCATGCCGTTCTCGATAAGCTTCTCCACCATGCCCGGCGCATCCGTCGACGGCCCCTGCGTGCAAACGATCTTCGTCTTCTTGTTAAGCATACTTCATCCTCCATCCATGCATACAAGATATTCTCGTATTTTTATTGTACTACGAAATCTTAAGCCCGACAAGCCCAAAGGGCGCAGGCGGGCTTTAGATTTCGTTGTCCAGCAACGCTGGGCTACGAATCCTTTTCCCCCGTCCGGCAAGCCCAAAGGGCGCAGGCGACTCTTAGAAATCGTTGTCCAGCGACGCTGGGCTGCGAATCCTTTTTCCTCAGCCCGACAAGCCCCTCCCTTAAAACTTCCCAAGAATTCCCTTTTCCCTCCCCAATAGTCGCATAACATCGAAAACTATGCTATAATGGCGCAAGAAAATCACGACAATCATCCTAAAGAAGAATTATCATATTGCAAGAAAAGAGGCACAACGATGAACGAAGTCATGGAAACGATCAAGAAGCGGCGCAGCGTGCGCGCCTTCCTGCCGACGATGCCGCCCGCCGACATCGTGCGCGACATCGTCGAGGCGGGGCTGTATGCGCCGCGCAGCATGGGCAGCGAATCCGTGCGCACGATCGTCATCACGGACAAGGTCATGCGCGAAAAGCTCGTCGAACTGAACTGTCAGATCGGCCATTGGAAGAAGGGCTTCGACCCCTTCTACGGTGCGCCCGTCATCCTGCTCGTCATCGCGGACAAGGATGATGTGAACCATCTGTGCAACGGCAGCATCGCCATCGCCACGATGATGCTCGCCGCCGAATCGCTCGACATCCATACATGCTGGATTCACCGCGCCAAGGAAGAGCTGGAGCAGCCTCTCGGCCAGGAGATTCTCTCGCGCGCCGGCATATTCTTCCGCCCCGGCCAATACGTCGGCATCGGCCATCTCGCGCTCGGCTACGCCGCGGGCGACGCGCCCGATCCCAAGCCGCGCAACGAGAGCCGCATATCCTACATCAGCTGAGGAACATTTCTCAAGCAATCCTTGCAGCACCGCTGCCAGGGAAGATGCAAAACCTGCTGAATGGAGGAACTACGATCATGCTCAAAAGCGAGAAGCGGGATTTCCTGCTCCTGCTCATCTTCGGGGCAATCGTCTTGCTGGCGGCGAACGGCAGCCTAGCCCTCACCGATCCCGTCGAATCGAACTACGCGCTGACCGCGAAGGAGATGATCGCCTCGGGCGACTACCTCTCGCCGCGCATCTTCGGAAACTACTGGTACGACAAGCCCGCTTTCTTCTATTGGGAGATGATCGCCTCATGCCTCATCTTCGGCGTCAATGAATTCGCACTGCGCTTTCCGGGCGTCATCATGGGGCTTTTGAGCGTCGCGCTCCTCTACTTCTTCGCGCGACGCCTCTACGGACATCGGACGGCGCTCCTTGCGGGCGGCCTCCTCGCCAGCTCCGTCGGCTTCTGGTACGTCGGCAAGGCGATCATCACGGACATGACGCTCTTCTTCTTCATGAGCGCGACGCTCGTCTCTTTCTACCTCGGCTACGACTCAGGAAAACGTGTGCGCTACTACGCCGCCTTCTTCTTTGCAGGACTCGCCGTCCTCACGAAAGGACCGATCGGCTTCCTCCTGCCGGGACTCCTGCTTGCCATTTACCTCGTGCTCCGAAAGGATGCGAAGGAGCTTCTTCGCCTTCGCTGGGGCGGCGGCATGCTTCTCTTCCTGCTCGTCGGCGGCAGCTGGTACTATGCCATGTACAGCCTGCACGGCGCAGTTTTCCTTGAGACATTCTTCGGCACGCACAACTTCCTGCGTGCGACCGTTTCCGAACATCCAAACCACAACGTCTGGTACTACTACAGCCTCATTTTCGTCGCGAGTTTCCTGCCGTGGTCGCTGCCGCTCATCTATCGCACGGCAAAATGTCTTTGGCACGAGAAGGGTGCCGCCCTGCGCCGCGCCTTCGCAGAGAAGGACACGCTCTTCCTCCTCGTCTGGGCGTTCGGCACGATTCTCGTCTATCAATGCATGGCGACGAAATATCCGACGTATACATTCCCCTCGCTCTTTCCCATCGCCATCCTCGCGGCGCGAAGCTTCAAGGAGTTCAACGAAAAGCGCATGAAGTTCCTCGCCGCAGGCTTCGGCGTTCTCTACATCGCGCTCTTCTATCTCGTCGCCGTTCCCGTCTGCCGCCAGGAGAGCGGCGTCCCCGCCGCCGCCCTCGTGCACGACCTGCCCGCGAGCGTGCCCATTATGAGCTACCATGAGCATAGGTACAGCGTCGGCAGCAACTTCTACTCGGGCAAGACCATCTGTCGCCTGGAAACGCGCGAGGATGTCGAATCCCTCGCGCCCAAACCCGGCACATGGACGGCGACGAACATCATGCCCTTTTACGCCGTCGAGGATCTTTCAGCACTCAGCGAATTCTACGTCCTGTGCCCGAGAGAAACACCTGTGAAAGAGGAGTTTGCCGCTTACACTGACATCGAAGAACGTAAATTCACACTATGCGGCAGCAACGAGAGGGACGAGCTTTGGCATATATCGAACGTGAAATAGGCGCAGCTCTATAGCGCTTCCTAGAGTAAAAAACAGCCCTGCGGCTCGCACCGCAGGGCTGTTTTTTACTCTAGCGAAAGGCGGCAATGCGTGCCTGCCTGACAACGGCAGACTTCTGCCTCGTCTCTTTTCTTATCCCTCGACGATCTTCACGCCGCTCGATGTGCCGAGCCGTGTCGCTCCGGCAGCGAGCATCGCTTCGGCGTCCGCTCGGGTTCGGACGCCGCCTGCCGCCTTGACCCCCATCGCCTCTCCCACGCTCTCGCGCATGAGCTTCACATCGGCTGCCGTTGCGCCGCCTGCAGCAAATCCCGTCGACGTCTTGACAAAGTCCGCTCCTGCCTCCTTCGCCAAAAGGCATGCGCGGCGCTTCTCCTCGTCGGTCAGGAGGCATGTCTCGATGATGACCTTCGTCAGCGCCTTTCCTCTCGCCGCTCGAACGACGTCCTCGATGTCCGCTTTCACATAAGCGTCGTCACCGTCCTTGAGCTTGCCGACCGCGATGACCATGTCGACCTCGTCCGCGCCGTCCGCGACCGCCTGCTTCGTCTCAAACGCCTTGACCGCGGACGGCGTCGCCCCCTGCGGAAAGCCGATGACCGTGCACGTCTTGATCCCGGTATCTCGAAGCGCTTCAGACACATACGATACCCAGATCGGACTCACGCAGACCGAAGCGAAATGATACGCCTTCGCCTCCTCGATGAGCTTCGTCACATCCGCCCTTTGCGCATCCGTCTTAAGCAGTGTATGGTCAATATACTTTGCCAACTCCATAAGCTTTCCTCCCTATACAAAATCTCCCATACTCAGAGTGTACCATGAAGCCCCGAGAAGTCAAGCCGAAGGCGCAGACCGATTGGCTAGGTTTCTGTAAGGGCGGCGCACAATGTCCACAAAGTGGACGTTTGTGCGTGTAGCTTACCATGAAGCCCCGAGAAGTCAAGCCAAAAGGCGCAGACCGATTGGTTTTGCATAAAGGAATACCCTATCTCATGTCCACTTCTCGTGCAGCCAGATCGAACGGATGCCGGGGCTGTACTCCCGGCAGATGTAGAAGGCGAGCACGGCGTCTGCGCTGTCGTAGAAATAGCCGCAGACGGGCGGTGCGGTATGCCCGCATTCGGGCTTGGGGATATAGCCGTAGACAGCTTCCAAGTCCTCAATCGTGCTGTCCAGATGGATGCCGCTCGGCGTCTCGATCATCTTAGCCTCATCGGACGGCCTTTGGCTGTACTTGTTCACGTCGTTCACGCCGAGATGCACGCTGATGACGCGGCAGGCGTCACCTTCATCGCGGTACTGCACGACGAGGGAATCGCCGTAGTCACAAGCGAAGATGTGGACGGTCGTGCCACCCCACTCCGTCACGCCGTCCGCGATGTGATCGCCTTCGCCGTAGACGTCCTCGACCTCCTCTCTCGTATCGCCGAGACGGATGCCGCCGAGCTCCATCTCCTCGTCTGCGAGCCCTGCTGCACCGCCTGCGGCGGGAAGAAGGAGGAGCGTGAAGAGCAGCGCGAGGAAGAATGCTCTGATTTTCATAGGGAAGCTCCTTTCTAGTTGCCAAAGATCGGCTTGATGCCGCCGATTACTTCGCCGCGTCCTTGACGTATGCGGGCGAGATCGAATCCTCTGCGGTAAATCCAGAAGCCGTTATCAGCTGCCATGCGGAGAAGGCGAAGACGACGAGCGCGAGGACGGCGAAGACGGTGGCGAGGATCTGCTTCTTGCCGCGCTCTCCCGCATCGCTCTTCTGCCTGAGGATGACGAAGAGGACGGTGAGCGCGAGGAAGACGATGGCGACTGCGGCGGTCAGCATGATGTGCGGCTTGTTCCACAGACGGAATTCCGCTTGTATGTGCTTGTCGCCGCCTGCGGTGAGCGTCGGGGCGAGATCCCAGCGCAGCGTCTTTCCGCCGTCTTCCGTGCGGTCCGCATTGTGCTTTTCGGGTGCTTCAGGAAGCGTCAGGCAGAACTCGTAATGGATCTGATCGAGAAAGCCCTTCATCATGGCGGCAGCCGCAGGATCGTCGCCGTCGGCATCATTTCCTGTTTCACTAGGGCCTGCGTAGAGATCGAGTGCGTAGGCGTCGTAGAACCACGTCTTCTTTTGCTGGATGCCCGCCGCCTTGCCGTCACGGCGCGTGAAGAGGTCGCCGCCTTTTTCGGCGAGCGTCTTCATGTCGGGGTATTCCGAAGTGATCTCGAAGCCCGTCTTGTCGCCTTCGCTGATTTCTTTGACGACAGCGGCAGAGTCTTTCTTCTTCATTTCGTTCGTCGCTTCGATGATCGCCTCCTTGAGGAAATCCGTGCCGAGAAGCCGCGTCTTCAAGGCGGCAGAGCCGTCGTCATGGATCGTGAGGTTCGCTTCGCCCTTGAAGCAGCCGGCCGGGAAAACTGTGATGATGAGAAGGCAGAGGGCGGGAATGAGTGTCCTTGCTGCTTGCAGAAAAGATTTTTTTGCCGACATGAGGATGCCTCCTTCGATGAAAGACCGTTTGTGCGATCGCGTGCTTCTCTTATAGGATAGCATGAAACCTTATTTGTGTGACCTGTAGCAAATGACAGGTTGCACAAAAAATTGCGCAAATTGAATGAAAATTCCACGAAGCCCCCATAGAAAGAACTGCTCTGCAAGTCGAACGTAAGGCACAGAGCAGTTCTTTTTCCGTAGGGGAGCACTGATATCAGCGAGTCTCTTAGAGGTCGATCCGGTAGATGTTCTCGCTCGTTTTATCGTCGATGAAATAGAGGTGGTTCTCATCGTCAACTGTGACGCCCGTAGGGGAAACGTTCTTCCCATTGAGCTTCAACTCGATATCGCCGACGTACGTGCCGTCCTTCTTGTTGAAGACGCGCAGGAAGCCGCTGGCGAAGAAGACGACATAGTCCTTCGTCGCTATGGATTGGCGCTCGGAAACCTTGCGCTTTTCGGCATTGCCGATGCCTTCGTTGAGCTCGAAGGTGCGAATCTTCTTGCCGTCCGGTCCGTACATGTGCAGAGGCTTGGTCCACTTTTCGCTGTCCCCGCCATGCGTGGCGAGCGTCGTGATGTAGAAGCCGTCTTTATCTGCACAGGCGAGGAACGAATTTTTCTCTGCACTTGCATCCTTGGCATCTTGGAGTTTGGCAAACTCATCTTTCGGGAGCACGGACTTCATGTCTTTCGTGCCGTCCTTGGAGATCGTGCCGGCCATGATGCCGCTGTTTGATACAAAAGTGCCGCTCGTATAGGCGGTCTTCTCGCCGAAAATGGCGCGTATGACGGCCGCGTCCTTATTGCTAAAGTTCGATACGGCGTTGCCGTCATAGACGCCGATGTTGTCGTCCTTCTTGGTTATGAAATAGATGTTTGTGCCATCTGAAGTGATCGGCTCATTTTCTACATTGCCGAGATCTTCCACCGAGGTGATGGCGCCATTCTCGAGGTTCATTTTCTGCAGATGGAATTCCTTGCTTGCGGCGACGAAACTGATGCCGTATATGGCGTTCTTCGTCACGGCGAGGTTGGAATGGAAGCCTTGAAGCTTCTCGGGGAGCGCCGCACCCTTGTACTCGTAGAGCGGCACGTCCTTGTCGCCAAGCTTGAGCTGGGCGACGACTTCCTTCGGCGCGTCAGGGCCGAGGCTCTTGCTGCCGAGCATGCCGCCGCCCGAGCCGTCGGAGCCGCCTGAGCCCCCTAAACCGCCGCAGCCCGTGAGGAGTGCGCCGCAGAGAAGCGCGGCGCTTGCTGCCGTGAGGAGTTTCTTCCATGATACTTTCATGTTATTTTTCCCCTTTCTCTGTTGAATCTTTATGAATCCTAGTCCTTTTATATCCTTTCTACAAGGATAGCATAAAACCCTTTCGTGTAATCTGCGGTACATGGCAAACCGGTAAAATATAGATAAAAATATGAAGAGAGAATAATATGAATAATTAAAAAATCAAATTGTAAGATTCGCTGTAAGCAAAACTCCCTGCCACAGCAGCGAAAAGCTGCTGCGGCAGGGAGCGCCTATTTCCTTCGCCAGCCCTGATAGTCGGCGACGCCGAGGATTTCTTCGGCGCGTCGGATGTCATCGGTACGCGGCTCGCGCGTTTCAGGCAGCGGATAGGGGATATGGAGTTTTTCATACTTCGCTCGCGCCATGGCATGATAGGGCAGAACCTCGAAGCGCTCGATATTGCCGAGGCTTCGGGCGAAGCGTGCGAGGCGGTTGAGCGAAAGCGCGTCGTCCGTAAGGCCGGGCACGAGGACGTGGCGCAGCCATACGGGCTTCTTTTCTTTGGCCAGATAGCGTGCGAAGTCTAGGATATTCTCGTTTCGCCTGCCCGTGAGCGCTTCGTGCTTCTCGGGATCGATATGCTTGATGTCGAGCAGAACGAGGTCGCTTGCGGCGACGGCGCGAAGGACGGCGTCGTCCGTGCGCGAGAACGGTTCGCCCGCCGTGTCAAGGCAGGTGGAGACGCCCGCCTCTTTTGCGAGGCGGAAAAGCCCCGCGACGAAGTCCGACTGCACGAGCGGCTCGCCGCCCGAGACGGTGATGCCGCCGCCCTTCCAGTAGGGGCGAAAGCGCAGCGCGGCGGCGAGTACGGCTTCGGCGCTCTTCTCCTCTGCCCCCGCAGCGCCCCATGTTTCGGGGTTGTGGCAGTAGAGGCAGCGCAGGCGGCAGCCCGCGAGAAAGACGATGTAGCGAAGGCCGGGGCCGTCGACCGAGCCGAAGCTCTCGACGGAGCGGATGCGGCCGAGCGGCACGCCGTCACATGGCCTCATGGAAGGTGCGTGCGATGACGTCCATCTGCTGCTCGCGCGTGAGGCTGATGAACTTCACGGCGTAGCCCGAGACGCGGATCGTGAAGTTCTGATATTCTTCCTTCTCGGGGTGGTCGACGGCATCGAGCAGTTTCGCGCGGTCGAAGACGTTGACGTTGAGGTGGTGCGCTCCCTGCGTGAAGTAGCCGTCGAGCACGCGCACGAGCTGATCGATGCGCTCCTCTTCCGTGTGTCCGAGCGATTCGGGCGTCATGCTCTGCGTGTTGGAGATGCCGTCGAGCGCCCATTCGTAGGGCAGTTTCGTGACGGAATTCAAGGAGGCGAGCAGCCCCGACTTTTCCGCACCGTAGCTCGGATTTGCGCCGGGCGCGAGCGGTGTCCATGCCTTCCTTCCGTCGGGCATGGCGCCCGTATACTTGCCGTAGACGACGTTCGAGGTGATCGTGAGGATCGAGGTCGTCGGCTCGGAGTTGCGGTAGGTGTGGCGGGCGCGAACCTTCTCGATGAAGGTCTTCAAGAGCCAGCGCGCGATGTCGTCGGCGCGGTCGTCGTCGTTGCCGTAGCGCGGGAAGTCGCCCTCGACCTCGTAGTCGACGACGTAGCCGCGCTCGCTGTAGACGGGACGCACGCGCGCATACTTGATGGCGGAGAGCGAGTCGACGACGTGCGAGAAGCCCGCGATGCCCGTCGCGAAGGTGCGGCGCACATCGGTGTCGATGAGCGCCATTTCCGCCGCTTCGTAATAATATTTGTCGTGCATGTACTGGATGAGGTTTAGCGCGTTCACATAGACGGAAGCGAGCCATTCCATCATGCGGCTGAACTTCGCCAGCACATCGTCGTAGTCAAGCACGTCCGCGCGCACGGGCGCGAAAGCCGGCGCGATCTGCTCGCCCGTCTTCTCGTCGATACCGCCGTTGATGGCGTAGAGCAGGCACTTCGCGAGGTTGGCGCGCGCGCCGAAGAACTGCATTTCCTTGCCCGTCTGCGTGGCGGAGACGCAGCAGCAGATCGAATAGTCGTCGCCCCACGCGGGCTTCATCACGTCATCGTTCTCGTACTGGATGGAACTCGTGTCGATGGAGATCTTCGCCGCATAGCGCTTGAACGATTCAGGCAGAGCCTCGGAGTAGAGCACCGTGAGGTTCGGCTCGGGCGCAGGACCCATGTTTTCAAGCGTGTGCAGGAAGCGGAAATCGTTCTTCGTGACCATGGAGCGCCCGTCCATGCCGATGCCCGCGACTTCGAGGGTCGCCCAGACGGGATCGCCCGAGAACAGCTCGTTGTAGCTCGTGATGCGCGCGAACTTCACCATGCGGAACTTCATGACGAGGTGATCGATCAGCTCCTGCGCTTCAGCTTCCGTGAGCCTGCCTTCCTTCATGTCGCGCTCGATGTAGATGTCGAGGAAGGTCGAGATGCGCCCGACGCTCATCGCCGCGCCGTTCTGCGTCTTGATGGCGGCGAGGTAGCCGAAGTAGAGCCACTGCACGGCCTCCTGCGCCGTCCGAGCCGGACGCGAGATGTCGAAGCCGTAGATCGCCGCCATCTCCTTCATGCCGCCAAGCGCACGGATCTGCTCGGCCACTTCCTCGCGCAGGCGGATGACGTCGTCGGACATGACGCCGTCCGAACCGATTTCCGCATGGTCGGCCTTCTTCGCCTCGATGAGGCGGTCGATGCCGTAGAGCGCGACGCGGCGGTAGTCGCCGACGATGCGCCCGCGGCCATAGGTGTCGGGCAGCCCCGTGATGATGTGGCTGTGGCGTGCGCGGCGAATCTCCGGCGTGTAGGCGTCGAAGACCGCCTGGTTGTGCGTCTTGTGATACTTCGTGAAGATTTCGTGCAGACGCTCGCTCGGTTCGTAGCCGTAGTTCCTGCACGACTCTTCCGCCATCTTGATGCCGCCGTAGGGCATGAAGGCACGCTTCAACGGCTTGTCCGTCTGCAGGCCGACGATTCGTTCCAGATCTTTGAGCGATTCGTCGATATATCCCGCGCCGTGCGAGGTCAGTCCCGAGACGATGTCCGTGTCCATGTCGAGCACGCCGCCCTTCCGGCGCTCGGCACGCTGCAGCTCCTGCAGCTTCTGCCAGAGGCGGTTTGTCGCCTCCGTCGGCGCGGCGAGGAAATCTTCTGCGCCGTCATAGGGCGTGTAGTTCCTCTGCACGAAGTCGCGAACATTGATCTCCTCCTGCCAAAGTCCGCCGTTGAATCCCTGCCACTCTGCCTTGGTCATTGGAAAACCTCCCGTCTGCGCTGCCCGCTTTCCTGCGGCAGCCGCATGTCCGTGTTACATCCTACATTCTAAGCATACTATAACGGGAATTTTCTCGCAAATACATTTTATACACATTTACATAAATATCATTTATTCATTAGATTGTGAGAGAACCTTGCGAGATTATCAAGGAGGATAGAAAACACAGGGGGCTTTCATGGTTTCGCCATTCTTTCAAATATAAAACAACAGATATTCCCTTTGATAAGACTCTATGATAGAATAAATATAAGTAATTCATCTGCCGGAAGGGAGAAGATCGAATGAACATCAAGCACATCGACCACATCGTCATCACGACGCAAGATCTCGCACAATGCCTTGCCTTCTACGAAGGCGTGCTCGGCATGGAGCATCGCGAAAGGGACGGCCGCCATGCGCTGCATTTCGGCAATGCGAAGTTCAACATCCATGTGCAAAAGGGCGAGTTCCAGCCTGCCGCAAAGCATCCGACCTGCGGCAGTCTTGACCTCTGTCTGATTGCTGACGGCTCGATTGACGACATCCGGCGCGAGCTTGAGGCGAAGGGCGCACCCATCGAACTCGGCATCGTCGAGCGCACAGGCGCAAAAGGGCGCATCGACAGCATCTATCTGCGCGATCCCGACGGTAATCTCGTGGAAATCAGCGTGTATTCGCAGGGATGAGCGACGGTAAAACTTTTTTCTTTTTGACCTATTGACTTTTTGACTTTTATGCGTATAATAAGAATCAGAAGGTGAGAAAAGAACACCTTCGGTAATGAAAACAATGAACGACGGTGCACAGAGCCGTGCCGCCGCATGAATTTCAAGGAGTTGATTGCTATGTTTGGACTGGTACCTTTTGCCGGACGTCGTGATCTCGCGGAGCGCAGCAGCGCGAATCCGTTCGCACTCTTCGACGCGATGCGCGATTCTTTCTTCCGCGACGGCTTTCCCGCCGCGAACTGGGGCGCTGCCGCCTTCAAGGTGGACGTCAAGGAGATGGATGATCGTTACGAGCTGACCGCCGATCTGCCGGGCATGAAGAAGGAGGATGTCGCTCTGCACTATGAGAACGGCTATCTGACCGTCGCCGCATCGCGCGACGAGTCGAAGGACGAGAAGGATGAGGCGGGCAATTACATCCGCCGCGAGCGCCACACGGGCGAGGTCAGCCGCTCGTTCTACATCGACGGCATCGACGAAGCGAACATCCACGCGGAATTCAAGGACGGCGTGCTGCAGGTGAAGCTGCCGAAAGCAGCGGGCGAGCCTCAGCGCAAGCAGATTGAGATCCACTGACGCAAGGATCTGCTTCGGTTGATGTCCGAACGTGC
>ERZ773022.1232-NODE-1232-length-17717-cov-4.614087_pt1 | contig 17717 bp, 21 predicted proteins | sample MGYA00580839_ERZ773022 | MGnify/ENA primary metagenome ERZ773022 (study PRJEB29015, sample SAMEA2738020) | human oral metagenome | biome: human oral; feature: human-associated habitat; material: dental | place: China | collected 2044 ... | reverse complement strand
GTGCGCATGAGCGCGGTCAGAGGCTGCCGCCCTGGCACTGTCGGCAGGGGCGGTCCTCCTGGCGGGTGACGCGGGCGTCGAGGGCGCGGACGTCGGCGCGCAGGCCGTCGGCCTGGGTCTCGACGCGCGCCATCCGGGTGGAGATGCCGGCGAGGGTGGCGTCCTGGCGCTCGACGTCGGCCTGGCGCGCGGTCTCGGCCGTGTCGAGCCGAGCCAGGACGGTGGACAGGCCGGCGCGGACCTCGTCGAGGTCGTCCCTCAGATGGGTGCTGTGGGCATTGGTGACGCCCTCGCGGGCGGCGTCGGCGGCGGCCTCGGCCCGCTCGGCGCGGCGGCCGAGGTGCCGCAGCCCCTGCTCGACCCGCCTCGTGTAGGTGCGGATCAGGGCTCCGAGGAGGCCGAGGACGGCGACGGTGACGACCGACGCGGCCCCGACGACCTCGGGGGCCGTGAGCACCTGGATGACCGGGTGAGGGGCCGGGGTCATGCCGTAGGGGGCTCCGACGGCGTCTCAGCGGCGGGGGCGATGATGCGGGCGGTGTCGTAGAGGCCGGCCGCGCCCAGGCCGAGGATGAGGCCGGAGGCGGCGGCAGAGTAGGCGCCGGAGCCGGCCAGGGCGTGGTCGGCGACGGACAGGCCGACGCCGAGGACGACGGCGGTCAGGGCCGCGAGCCGGGTGGGCAGGCCGAGGTCCTTGGCGAGGGTGACCAGGGCGAGGACCGCCGGAGCTGTCGCCAGGTCGGTGACGGTGGTATCCATGTAATTGCTCCTTTTTCGGGGACTGTCGACTAGTTCTTGCCGGCCTCGATGGCCTTCTTGATCGCCTTGATGTCGGCGCTCATATCGGCGACGTAATGCTCCAGATCATCCAAGCGGTTATACACGCTCTTCTTGCCGCCCTCCTGGAGAAGCCTCTCAATGCGGGCGATGGCGGCCTGTATCTCGACGAGGCGCATATAGAGGGCGCCCGCGTGCTTCTTGCCCTCCTCGCCGGGGGTGACAGCATCCGCGATGGTGCGGAGGAAATCGATTACTGTAGGCATGTTCAACCAGTCCTCATCGTTGTTGGTGGCGTTGGGGTCGGCGAGGGATCGCCATTTCGCGGCGTCCCGGTAAAAGACGTTGAGGTCCACGTCCGTGTCGTAGCCGGGGACACGACCCTCATTGTTGTACTGCCACGCGATCACCCACCAGTCGTGGGGGAAAGGCGCGTAGGGGCAGTCGGGCTTGGCGAGGTAGTCGGGATAGCCGCCGGGGTAGCCTGCGGCCCACAGCCAATGATCTTTGGCGACGGGCTCCCAGGCGAACTCCTTGGCGACATAGGCGCTCATGTAGATAAGGGGCCGGATTCCGGTGCGCTCGTAGACCTGGCGGAGCCACTCGTGAGCCCAGGTCACGTCGTGCCAGCCCTCGGGGTCCTCCCAGTCGAGGTAGAAGACAGCCTTCCCGATGTAAGGCCGGACTGCCTCGACGAAAGTGTCGACCTCTTCCTCGACGGAGTTCGCGCTGTTCCAGGTGAAGTGGTACAGGCCCAGCAGCTTTCCACACGCGAGCACCTCGTCCGCGTGCTGACGGAAGAGCGGGTCGACGTAACCGCTGCCCTCTGTCGCTTTGACGAAGACGAAGTCCGCGCCAGTCGCGGAGATATCGATGCCGCGCTGGTGCACGGAGATATCGATGCCCGACAGGCGTGCCGTGCCCTCCGGGGGCGTGGACGGGGCCTGCGGAGAGGACCCGCCGACACCGGTGTAGCGCAGGCACGTCGTCCAGGACGCGGACCGGGTGAACGGGTGATCGCTGTACCTTATCGTGCGGGACTCGCCACCAGTGCTGTCAGCAGTAGAACCATCAGCACCGTCAGAGCCAAGAATGTCACCCACCGCATCGATCCAGAGCTCCGATAGAAAAGGATTGTCCGGCTCCTCGCTGGTCACCATGACGACGTGCCCCGGCGCCGTGAGCAGGTCACCGATGCGGAAACCCCCGGCGGGGGCGCTACCAGTCCAGGTATCACCAATGTCGGTGAAGCCCCTGGCGGCCGCCTCGCTGGGAAGAGATCCTGTCCAGGTGGACCTGGGGAACAGCGGCACGCTCACACCCTCGTGGTGGAAAGCAATGTTAAAGGCTCCGGCGACTCCGGCCGAGCAATCGGCCTCACCGGGGCCGTGGAGCCAGCCGTCCCAGTCGCTGTTGTCGTACGCCGACCACCTATTAGGCTGGGAGTATCCGACGCCACCGAATGCGTCGGTATCGCACCAGTAGCGCATCTGCGCGGCCGCATAACTGGTCACGCTCACGGGCGCTCACCTTCTCGGGCGTCGTTGCCTGTACTGGCTGAGAGAACCATCTGCTCTCCTCTCTTTTCTTTTTCGTCTGCGCAGGGTCAGAATCCCCATACTGCGATCCCGCGGAAGTGGTAGTCGTAGTTGATGGTGGTCTTCACGTCGGGCACGAACCAGATCTTGTCGCTGTAGAGCTCCAGCGCCATCGGCTGGATCCCCCAGCCGAACAGCATCCCGACGTTGATCTTGCTCGCCTTCGGCTGCGGCAGCCACGCGGGGACGTCGATAATATCGACGCGCTCGGACGGCTGCTTGGTAAATCCGCCGGACTTTCTCTGGATGTTGATCGAGATGAGGCACATCCCGTTCGAGAGGCTGATAATTCCGCCTCCGGTGTCCCAGACCCAGCCGGCCATGGCCCGGAGCTGCACCTGGCGGGTCGATGACCACTTCTTCCCGTCCCACCAGAACAGCGTCGCCAGATCACTGCGGAACACAAAGATCGGCGCCGCGGCAGTGGCAGTGACGCCGGCGTTCTTGAGCGCGTCCACGTGCTTGACGGCCTCGGCCTGCGACGAGCATGTCCTCACAGAGGGGATCGACAGGGACAGGTCCAGGATCGACTGGCGCGTCGCCGGGTCACTGCCCGCCGGGACGATGTGGCCGCGGGCGTCCTGGGTACTCATGACGGGTCTCCTCCCTCACCGGCCGCAGCCGGCGTCGTCGCAGGTGTGGGGGTGTCGGGTGCGGGGTCGGCGGGCTGGGGCGCGGCGGCTGTGACGGCCTCGGCGATCAGGTCCGCGAGCGCTGTCTCGTGCCAGAAGGCGTGGGCCCAGGCGTCGCCGATGATGGCTCCGCAGATGGGGCAGATGGTCCAGCCGACGTCGGTGGTCATAGGGTCGCCTCCCAGGTCAGGTGGATGCACATGGAGTCGCCGACGCCGTGGAGGGACCCGTAGTCGGCTCCGACGAGGACGAGGCCTGTGCCGGTGACGAGTGCCGGGGCCAGGGGTGTGATGTCGATCGTGGTCGTCTCGCCGATGCGGACTGTGCTCGGGTCGGTGGTGGGGCCGCTGAGGGCGGGTCCGAAGGGGTGCCACTCTCCGGCCTGAAGGTGTACCTGCCAGGGGGTGGTGCGGGCCTCTGCGCCGGTGATGGTCAGGTAGGCGGCGGTGACGCGGCCGTCTCCGACCAGGGCGGTGACGCGGCGGCCGTAGGTGGCCATGCCTCGGAGGAGTCCGGAGCCGCTGTGGCTGCCCTGGTAGAGGTCGGTGTGTCCGCCGTCGTAGTGTGTGCGCCAGGTGTCCCAGCCGTGGCCGGCGCGGTAGGTGCCTGTCCAGTCCGGGGCGATGGTCTGCTGGAAGGTCCTGGGGGTGGGGTCGTCGGGTCGCGGGTAGACGGTGTCGTCGCCTGCCGGGGGAGGCGGCTCGGTCGAGGCCGGGCCGAGTACGTGGACGGGTCGTCCGGTGTCCGGGTCGCACAGGACGTAGGCGGTGAAGACGTTGGTCCAGACGGAGGCGGTGGCGGGCAGGGTCATCTCCCCGGATCCCAGCAGGGTGATGGTGACGGCGCGTCCGCCCTGTGAGGTGCGCACGACCGTGGCCGTGCGGATCATGGTCCGGTCTGAGCCGGAGCGCGGGGGCAGGTCTCCGCTGTCGAGGTCGAGCAGGTCCAGGATGCGGCTCGTGCGGGCCGGGCGGGTCATAGGGACACCTCGATGTCTGTGCGGGCCGTCCCGGTGGAGAGCAGGGGTATCTCGGTGGCGGTGACGCGGCCCCACCGGATGGTGTGGTCTGCGCCGGCCGCCTCCTGGGTGTGGACGGCGACGAGCTCGTCGAGCCGCATGGTCGGGTCCGGTGCGTGGGTGACCGGGACCGTCAGGGCGCGTGATACGGATGTCTGGAGCATCGTCTCGGCCGCGCGCAGCGCCTGCGTCCAGTTGGTGACCAGCGGGGAGCTGTAGAAGCGGGTGACGGTCCCGTAGGGGCCGCCTACGCGCAGCGGGCCGTTCATCTGGTCGGCGGTCGCCTGGAAGGTCGGTCGGCCGGCGGCGTCCTGCTCCTGGGCGCGGCAGACCACGCGGTTGTAGACCTTCGAGCGTGACTGTGTGGAGGAGACGCCGACGACGGTGCCGCCCTCGCCGTCGGTGAGCACCCGGGTCGGGGACTCCCCCGCAGCGACCGGGGGCAGCAGCGTCGTGTACCCCTCAGGGTCCTCCCGCAGGCGGGCGGGCCACGCCGCAGCGATCTCGTAGAGCGCGTCGATCCTCGACTCGCCCCACGACATCGAGGACGGGCACGCCCGGTCGGCCAGGGCCCGGTCGATGATCAGGCCCGTGCGGCCGGCCAGCAGGCGGCGGGTCTCAGAGGCCATGGTCCCGCCGCGCCGCGGCGTCGTCACCGTCTCCAGCCGGTCCTCCTCCACCCGGTGCAGCAGGCTCTTGGCGGTGACGCGGATGGTCGAGCCGACCTCCACCTGGGTGATCACGAACCTCCCGGCCGGGATGGTCCAGGAGGTGGCGTCGAGCGTGGAGCCGACCGTGATCACCACCGCCAGCTCCTGCCCGAAGGCCGCGAGCGGGTGCTCCACCGAGCTGGGCGCCCAGTCGCGCGTCGGCCCGCCCTCGGTGGCCGGGCCCAGGCGAGGCACCGTCAGGGACAGGGTCCCCTGCACCTGCTGGGAGGCCGTCCAGGCCACCGACCCGCCCGCGACGGGCACCCGCCCCAGCCACTGAGGCCCGTACCAGGAGTCCACCCGCGGCACCCAGGTGTACGCCTCGCCCAGGACCTCACGGACCCGCTGGGCGGTCGCAGCGTCGAGCACAGGGGATCACACCTCCTGCCAGATCGTCCGGTCGAAGCCGTCCCAGTCCAGGTGCAGGGCGCCCACCTGGTCCCAGGTCAGGCGGGCGGCGTCGAGGTCGTCCCACGTGGAGACCCCCAGAGCGCGATCGGCCTCGGGGACCGAGGCGAGCGTCCCCTTGAGCGTCCACACCCGCTCCGCCACATCCGCCCGCCGGGTGCGCTTGTGGGACACCGACGTCAGCGCCATCACGGTCACAAGGTCGATGTCGCACGCACCCCGCCGGCACTGGTGGCAGTGGGCGGGGTTGTGGAACAGGGCCACGACCACGGGGCGGCCCCGCAGGGCGAGCATCGCCCCGGTGGCCGCCCCGGCAGTGCGCGCCGTCAGGGACAGGGTCCCAGCACCCATCACCGGGTCGAACACCAGTACAGGCGTGGGGCGGCCGGCGACCTCGTGGGCCGTCACCCGCTGGTCCAGGTCCCGCTGGTCCTCGCCCTGCCACAGCAGGTCCACGGCGCCGCCGCCGACCACGTCCGTCAGCAGCCCCAGGCCCGCCCACGGGCGCACCACGGGCGCCGACGACGCAGCCCCCGACGGGTACACCACCGTGTAGGTGACCTCGGAGTTGATGGGGGCCAGGGCGTCGGCGAGGACCACCTGCCCACCCGTGGAGACGCCCCGGCCGGCGCGCACCGGCCACGACTGGCCCCGAGCCGCCCCCGTCACCTCCCACCACTCCCCGGCGGGCACCGTCCCAGCACCGACGACGACCTGGACGATGCCCGCCGGGCCGGACCTGACACGCGCAGACACACCCATCAGGCCCTCCTGCCCCGCAGCACCCCGGCCCGGCGGGCCGCACGCGTCGCGACCACCTCCAGGTGCCCGTCAAACGCCTCGCCGTCATCCAGGACCAGGTGCATCTCGATACCGTCCAGGTCATCCAGGTCCACGCCGCTGCCGCGGGCCGCGAGCGCCGAGACGTCCGACCACTGGCGGGCGGTCAGCACCGCCTCCCGCGCGCCGGTGCGGTTGACCGCTGCCGTCACGCCTGGGGGCAGCCAGCCGCCGGCGTCGTACTTCCCGGAGCCGTAGCGGCCTACCGTGGGGGACCCCCAGATGCCGATGTCCCGTCCGGAGGCGCCCTCGTGGGGCTCCTCGATCATCCGGTTGCCGCCGGCGTAGATCGCCACGTGGTGCGCCGGAGACCCCCAGAAAAGAAGGTCCCCGGGCACCTTGGCGCCCCAGGCGACGGGCCTGGACCCGGACTGGTAGCCGGCCGCCGTCAGCCTGGGCCACCCCCACCCCAGCTGGCGAGCGGCCCAGTACACCAGGCCCGAGCAGTCCAGGCCCGGAGGGATGCTGGACCCTCCCCACACGTAGGGCACCCCGATCGCTCTGCGGGCCGCGCCCACCAGGCCCGACCCGCCGCCGGTCGCGCCGCCGTCCTCGGTCTTCTTCTTGAAGTACTCTCCGAGGCCGTCGAGGATCTTGTTGATCCCGGCCTTGGCGATGTCTCCCATGAAGCCGGAGCCGAGGCCGCCGAACAGGGCGCGCACGGGGGTGGCGATGAGCTTGACGGTGGCGCCCACGGGGTCGGCGAAGAAGTCCGCGACGCCCTTGGCGGCGTCCTTGAACCAGCCGACGATCCCGCCCTCGGCGAAGTGCGCGACACCGCCCCCGGCGTAGGCGTTGGCCCCGTAGCCCGGAGACCCGCCGGGCCGGCGGCGGGACGCCACCCAGTTGGCGGCCAGGATGCGGTCCACGCCGATCTGGCGGACGAGCTCGGGCACCAGGACGGCCTCGCCCGGGGACAGCATCGCCGGGACGGTGTCGCGCCCCGGCGCGTAGCCTGGGATCACACCGCCGCCGGCGTAGCCGCCGATCTCGGCGACGGCCGGCAGCGTCAGGGACAGGCCGATCTTGCTGGCCACGGACTCGACCATCTTCTTGAGGCCGTTGGTGTAGACGGTCCGAATCACGTAGTTGACGGGCTTCGCTGCGGCGGCCTTGACCTTGTTCCACACGCTCTCGATAGCGCTCTTCATGCCCCCGAACGTGCTGGCCACGGCCGACTTCATGCGCTCGAATACTCCGGTCACCGTGTCCTTCACCCAGTTCACGGCGGTGGATGCTGCGGTTTTTATGCCCTCCCACACGCCGGAGATGACGCTCCGGATCCCGTTCCAGATGGAGGATACCGTGCTACGGACCGCGGTGAAAACGGTCGTCACGATGGTCATCACCATGGTGATATAGGACTGCACCGTGTCCCGGATATAGGCCCACGCCGCCATGATCACAGCGGAAATAGCATTCCAGATGGAGCCGATGAAGTCCTTCATGCCCTGCCAGATGGCCTGGGCCTGAGCGGCGACGCTGGTCCACAGGGCGACGAGCCAGTCGAAGACCGGTTTGATCACGCTGCTGTACACGCTGGTGAACGTGGCTGCGATGCCGGTCCAGACGGGCTGGATCACGCTGACCCACAGCCAGGTGAAGACGTCGCCGAGGACGTTGATGGCGACCTGCATCGGGGTGAGGACGACGCCGACGATGACTGCGAAGGCGACCTGTGCGGCGAACGCGATGCCGTTCCAGACTGCCTGGATGATGCCCCAGGCGGTCTGGAACGCGGCGGTGATGCCGTTCCAGACTGTCTGGATGATGCCCCAGGCGGTCTGGAAGACGCCCGTGATGGCGGCCCACCCCGCCTGGATGTAGCCCCAGGCGGTCTGGAACGCTCCTGTGATGGCGTTCCAGCCGGTCGTGAGGGGCTGGACGACCCAGGTGTCGAAGGTGTCCTTGACGGTGCTCCAGGTGCTGGACCACCAGTCGCTGACGGCCTGGAGCATGCTGTTCCAGGCGGGGCCGATCCAGTCGATGAACGACTGGAAGGCGGCGGTGATGCTGGCCCAGACCCGCTTGCCGGTCTCGGTCTGGGTGAAGAAGTAGACGAGCCCGGCGACCAGGGCCGCGATGGCCGTGACCACCAGCATGATCGGGTTGGCGTTCATCACGACGTTCCACGCTGCCGTGGCCGCTTTGGCCAGGTTGGTGGACCTGACCAGTGCCATGATCGAGCCGGCCGCGTTGATGGCGGTCAGGGCGGTCTGAGCCGTGTTGAACGCCCAGATCACCGTGATAGCGGCACCCAGGGCCACGGCGAGGGAGCCCACGACGTCGCTGTTCCGGCTGATCCAGTCGAAGACCTGGCCCAGCCAGGTCACCACCTGGGTGACAGCGTCCAGCAGCGCCCCCGCCATCAGGGTGCTCAGGCCCCCGACCAGCGGCAGCAGGGGGGACAGGCTCCCGGCCACGGACAGAGCCGCGTTCCCGAAGGAGACCAGGGTGTCCCACACGGCGACTCCCGCATCCCGCAGACGGAACAGCCAGTCGACGAGCGCACTGTCCTCCTCGAAGCCGAATATCGGCCCGGTGAAGTCCCCCTGGCTGAAGATGTTCCACACGCTCTGCAGGCTCGGGACCATCGTGCCCTCGACCCAGTCGAAGGCCGACGCGGCCTTGTCGGAGATATCGGACAGCAGCCCGGTGACGGCGGGCTTGACGGTGTCCACCAGCTGCATCGCGCCGCTGACCATGGTCGCCTGGAAATTGCCCCACGCGCCCTCCATCGTGGAGGTGGACGTTGCAGCCTCCTTGGCGACGTCGGTCATCCCCAGGTCCAGGATCGCCTGATTGAACTCGTCGGCAGATATCTCGCCCGCCTCCATAGCCTCCCGGAAGTTCCCGGTATATGCCCCGGCGTCGAGTAATGCTTTCTGAAGCTGCCCGGATGCGCCTGGAATCGCGTCCGCCAACTGGTTCCAGTTCTCAGTGGTCAGCTTCCCCTGGCCGGCAGTCTGCGTGAGGACCATGCCGACGCTCTTAAAAGTTTCCGCATTCCCGCCGGCAACTGCGTTCAGGTTTCCCGCGGCCTCAGCGAGCTGGTCGAATCCGCTGACCCCGTTCGCAGCCAGCTGCGAGGTGATCGACTGAATATCCGACAGATCGTAAATGGTCTTGTCGGCGTACTCCTTCGCCGAGTTCTTGAGCTGGTCGATCGTCGCGGTGTCCACCCCGGCGAATCTGAGCGTACTGACAAACTTGTCGGTGGCGTCGGACGCCTCGATCGCCTCGGAAGCGTACCCCCCGACGCCGACCGCGGCGCCCAGCGCCAGAAGCGGGCCCATCGCGGACCGGGCGAGCGACCCGATCGACGACATGCGTCCACCGATCCGGCCGACAGACGAGCCGGCCCTGTCGGCCGAGGACCCGACCCCGGTGACCGACTGCGACAGGCCCCGCATCGCAGGGTTGGCCTGGTTGGCCTCCTGCTTCGCGTGACCCGTCGCCCGCGCCAGCTCGTCGTTCGCGCGGTCAGCGGTCTTGGCCGCCTGCGTCTCCTTGCCGAGCGCCCGCGAGTGCGCAGACGCCGCCGTGTCCGCCTGGCTGTTGGCGGTCTTGGACGCGTTGAGTGCCTTCGCGTAGGCGGCCTCGGCGCGAGAGACCTCGGACGCGCTGGCAGACCCGGAGGAGCGGACCCGGTTCAGGGCGGCCTCAGCGGACTCCAGGCCGGCGGCGGCGGACGCCTCTTTCTCGCGGGCGGCCGCGAGCGCCCGCCCGGACGACGCCACGCCCTCCTGCGCCGCGGACAGGGCCCGGCCCGCGCTGGCGGCCTCCTGCCGCAGCCTCGCCGCGGACTTGCCCAGCGGGTCGGCGAAGGCGTTGAGGACTTCCTTGCCTGCGTTGGATGCGGTCGCGGAGAAGCCCTTGGAGAAGGAGTCCCCGGCCTCCTTGCCGGCGCGGGGCATCTCGGCCCGCACCGTGCTGGAGACGTCCTTGTAGAAACCTTTGAGGGAGGGGACGACGTCGACGAAGACCGTCCCCGCCTTGAACGCAGACACGAGTGGCTCACCGCCCCTCTGCGAGTGCTGGGAGCCCCGTAGCGGGGCCCGGTCTCAGGCCTCCAGGGCCCAGGGAGTCATGACCGAGATGATGTCCTCAGCGGCCCGCAGGGAGGCCGCCTGGCGGATCTCCTCGACCGCCTCCGCCACCCGGGTCACCGGCCGCGGATACTGCGTCTTGCCGCCGAGCGCGGCCACGACCACGTCGAAAAGATCCCAGAGGACACGGACCTCCTCCGTCCGGCCGACCAGGGACCTGCCGCCGGCCGGAGCACCCTCACCCTCGCCCTCGTTCTCCTGGGCGGTGATCGCCTCGGCCATCTGCGCCACGCGGCCCTTGTCCGGGTCGTTGAGGGCTGCCGTCGTCGTCCGTGACGACGACGGCAGACCCTCGATCAGGTCGAGCAGGAAAGTCCACCGCCGGGCCCGGAACAACCGCGGGGCGTCGAAGCCCCTGTCGGCGAGGTCCTGGACGATCGGCCTCCGATACCGGCTCAGGCGGTCTCGGAGGCGGGCTCTTCCCCCGCGTCACCGAGGAACTGGCTGTAGTGCTTGTTCACGGCCCGCATCAGGACGGCGCCCTGCCGGGCGGTCAGGCGCCTGAGCAGCAGCTCGGCGTCCTCCTCGGGCAGCCACCTGCGCATCGTCCCGGACAGGGACCGCGCGTCCTCGATGTCAGCGAAGAACTCCTCGGACTCCTCCACGGAGAGCGCCAGCGGGTCCGGGAAGCTGATGAGGCGGTTCTCGATCCCGAAGGTGAACGGGGTCGGCTCGGCCGCGGCGTCGAGCTTCTCCAGCGAGGCGAGAGTCAGAGTCGGCTTGGTCTCAGCCATGATCAGGTCTCCTTATCGTGTGGCGCGGGTCAGGCCTTGTCGCCAGCGGGCCCGGGCTCGGGCCTCGGTGCCGGCTTGCCGGCGGCGGGGGCGTCCGCCACCTGCCGGGCGGTCAGCACCACCTCCCTCGCCGGGGCGTCCTCGGGCTTCTCGAGCTTCTTGGGGGCGGGCTTCTCCTCCCAGCCGCTGTAGCGCAGCGCGGTCATCTCGGCGGGATCATCGGTGACGCGCTCAAGCGTCTGGTCATCACCGGCGACGGTGGTGACCTCCTTCGTGAACGTGGGCATGCGGGCTCCTTGTGCGGTGGTCTCCAGGCAATGGTGGTGGTCGGGGCGGCGGCCGGGAGACCGGCGGCCGCCGCCCCGACGACAAGGGGACGGGCTCAGACGGCGCGCTCGAAGTCGAGCGCGTCGATGCTCTTGAGCGCGGCGGAGCCGCCGATGTAGTGGCGGCAGGGCGTGCCCAGGACCTCGTCGGTGAACACGGACAGCTCGAGCTCGAACTGGACCGGGTCCTCGGACTTCCAGGCCTCCTCAGGGATGGAGGCCGGCTTCACGCGGGGGAAGCCACGGCCGATGAGCCACTCGTTGTCCGCCGGGCCGTCAGCCATGATGGCCAGCAGGCGGAACTCGTCGTGCAGAGGCAGGGGAGCCTCGTCGAAGACGACCTCGCCCGTGGTCTTGTCGGCCTTCACCTGGGACAGGTCCAGGCCGTACACCAGCTGCTGAAGGTTCTTGCGGTAGACCTCCAGGGCCGTGAACTTGATGGTCTTGGGCGCCTTGACGACGTCGGTGCGGACGGCCTCGACGTAGCCGAGGGCCTCGACCTCCTCGACGTCGACGTCGACGGATGTCGTCAGGCCGTCCTTGCTCATCAGGCCCACGGGCCAGTAGCCCGACGGCAGCTGCGTCAGCTGGCCGGTGCCCTCGGTGATCTTCGGGGGCAGCTCGACACTGGTCGGCGCCATGAAGATCACGACGTTCAGGCCCTTGCGGACGTTGCCGCGCTTGTTGTGCGTCTTCTTCAGCGCCTCGATAGTGGTCGCCGTCATGGAATCTGGTCCTTTCAGAGTTGTCGGTAGGTGACGTCGAGGACCATGGACACGACCTCAACGCGCTCGAAGTAGGGGCGGGCGCCGGAGCACTGGGTGACCGCGATGCCGTCGACGAACCCGGCCGCCGTGGACAGCGGCCCGTCGCGCACGGCCCGCCGCAGCGCCGCCGCGACCCCCGACGCGCCCTGCTCGGCAGGGCCGGCGGGAGTCAGGGCGTAGACGTCCACGGTCACCGTGGCGACCGTGTCGATGTAGTCCTCGACGACGTCGAGCAGGGCCACGTGCACCAGAGGCATCGGCCCCGATGTGAAGCCCGGGTCGAGGACCCGGGTGGTCGGGGCGCCCGTGACAGCGGTGACCGCCTCACGGACCACCTGAACGGGATCCAGCTCGCTCACCGCTTCGGCCCCTTCCTGGCGGCCCTCGCCGCCTTGGCCGCGGCCTTCGACGCCTTCGTGGCGGCCAGCCGGCCGAGCGTGTACGCCCCCGGCACCACCCACCTGAAGCCGGCGTGGCTATGCATCTTGCCGGCCAGGTGCCCGAACTCTACCGCCGCCGCATACGGCAGGTCGGTGACCACGCGGCCCGACGCCCGACGCGTCTGCCCGTCGCGCTTGGTCACCACCGTCGCCGTCGTCGGCTCCACCCGGAACGACGCGGCCAGCCGGCCACTGCTGTGCGGGGCGGTGAGCTGGGCGACCTGGGCCACGTCCTGCCCCGCCCCCGTCATCGCCGCCCGCATCCCGGACGACACCAGCAGCGCCTCCACACCCGCCCGGTCGATCACGAAGCTACGCTCTCTGCGCGCCACTGCCGGTCACCTCCTGACCATCGTCACGGCCAGCCCCAGCGGCCACGGGGCCGGCGACGTCTCCACCACCCAGGAGCCCGCGAGCGCGTGCCAGGCGGGCACGGTCACGACGTCCCGGTGGCGGACCGGGGCGCCGGGAGGGGCGTACAGGGTCGCGACGTCGTCGGCGGCCTCCGAGGTGGCGGGGGCGGTCATCCCCGGGGCCGTGCTGTCCCCGGGCGCGACCAGGCACCCGGGCACCGTCACGGGAGGGCCGGGCGGCGCGTAGTGGCCGTCCGCGTCCCGGTGGGACGGGCCCGCCACCGTGACATCGGTGCGCCACGACGGCGGGAACGCGTCGAGGAGGCTCATTGGACGCCTCCGACCCAGACGTTGGGGCGGTGGGGACGGTAGGAGCGGGCCAGGGCGATGTCGTCGGGGGAGAGCATCGCCTGGCCTCCGATGGCCCAGCCTGCGAAGGAGGCGGACTCGGTGAACGGTCCGGCCGTCGTGCTGGCCTGGGTTTGGGCGGCGGCGGCGCGCGGGTCGATGCGCAGCGCCCGCCCCACCGAGTCGGCGATCTGCCCCGCCACGACCGGTGGGACCTCGGTGTAGCCTGCGCGGTAGGTGACGACCACGAACCGGTCCGAGGGCAGGCCCACAGCGATGAAGTCGTGCCCGAGACGCCAGGGCACCGGAGCCCCGTCGTCGTCCACCACGCCGGACACCGACACGATGGGGCCGCGGGGAGGCCGGACGTGGCTGCCGTTGACCTTGACCCGGTGGACGTGGTCCTCAACGGTGAAGGACGTGCGTGCCTCGCGGACGAACTTGGCTGAGAGCTGGTCGAGCAGGAACTGCGCCCGCCTCTTCTCAGCGTCGGTCAGCTCGCGCCCGAGGCCTTCCTCCACCTTCTCCAGGGTCGCCAGTGCCATGCCAGGAGGCCTCCTCCCATGGGTCAGGCAGTCTTCTTGGAGGACTGCTTGGATCCGGACGGCTGAGCGGGGTCAGCGCCCTTGGGGTCAGCGCCAGAGGAGACCTTCGGGGGGTTCTCGGCCCGGTCGTCGGCGGGTGTGATGATGCCGGCGGACACCATGGAGGAGGCCACGGAGTCCGGGACCTCGAAGACGAGCTCGTTGTCTCCCTTGACCAGCATGATCACGCCGCCTTGAAGACCTGGACCGCGGTCGGGCGCAGGACGCCGCCGCCGTAGACGTGCAGGCCGCGGACGCGGTCCGCGAAGCTCTCCTGGGAGCGCATGCCCTCGGTCTTGTCGATCTGGGAGACGTAGGCCAGGGCGGGCTTCCACAGGCCGATCGCGGTGGGCTTGGCGTTGTCCAGCCACGGGGTGGTGACCACGTCGAATCCGAGCAGGCGGCCGATGGTCGCCTCGCGCAGGCCGTCGGTCGTGTTGGACTTGTCGAACGCGGTGAGCTTGGAGCCGTCGGAGAGCAGGAACCGCTCGAAGGCTGCGTTGACCAGCAGGACACGGTCGGACTGGGGGACCTTCACGTCGGTCAGGAGGCCGCGCAGGCTCAGGACCACGTCGTAGGCGGTCGCCCAGTCGGTGGGGCTGGTCAGGCCCGTGGCGGCGGTGCCCTTCGTGGCCGTCAGCGTGGTCAGGAAGGTCTCGGCGTCCTCCACCAGGCCCGTGGCCGCGGACTTGGTGTACGCGTCGAAGGAGTACTTCGACTGGGCGCGGTCGATGTCGTCGACGAGGAAGTCGAAGGACTTCTCCTGGTCCACCGTCAGGTCGAGGCCGGTGTCGGAGAGCGTGTCCGGGGACGTGGTGCGCGGCTTGGTGCCGCCCCCACCGTCGGGGACGGTCCCCTTCTTGTAGTCCTTGACCTTGACGTCCACGATCCCGGGGATGTGGATGGTGGAGCCGGTGGTCAGCTGTCCCTCGTACTCCCGGTTCGTCATACCGGTCAGGACGGCCTGGTTGTGGAAGTTCTCCATGATGGAGGCCGCCCACACCTCAGGGATGAAATGTGATGTAGCCATGGCTCTGTGCCCTTTCTGGCGTCAGGAGACGCCCATGATGTGGTTGAGACGACCCTGGTCGCGCGCCTCGAGGATCTGCTTGGGCGTCATGGTCCTCAGGTCCTCGCGTGTGAGCTGAGAGGGACCCTGGACGTTGTCGCCGCGAGCGCCGGCGTCCGACGCGGGCGTGGAGGCGGGAGGCCGGGGCGTGGGTGCGGAGTCACCGCGCCAGGCCAGGAGCCTGTCGGCCGCCTGGGTGATCTCCTCCTCGGTGGTGCCGGTCAGGAGATCCGCGTCGACGCCCTTGGCGGCCGCGACGCGGGCCCGGGCGGCCTCGACCTCGAGCCGGGAGGCCCGCTTCTCGGCGGCCTCGGCACGCTCGATGGCCTTCTGCATCTCGGTCTTTGACCTCTCCTCGATCTCGTCGAGGCGCTTGGCCTTGTCTGCGTTGGACTGGGCGCGCGCCTCGTTCTTGCGGGAGAGCGCCTTCCACTTCTCCGCCTCGGCTCTCCAGTCCACCGTTGCGGCGGTCTCGGAGGGCGCAGGCTCGGCGGCGGTGTCCCCGGGAGCGGGGGCGGCCGGCTGGGCAGCCTCGGTAGTGGCGTCGTTCGGCATGGTGGTTCCTTCCCGTTTCGGGCATGAGAGATGGCCCTCCCCGTTTCGGATGGGGCGGTGGTGTATACTTTTCGGTGGAAGCGGGTTTCATCCCTGGACCAGCCTTGAGATAACAGGCCGCTTGAACGTCCGGGAACGGTGGCCCGCTTCGTCTTCTCCTCAGACCAGGCTGATCTCGACGAGGTCGGCCCCGTCGCTTGACATGACGTAGAGCCTGCGGATGTGACCGTCCTTGATATTGGCGTTGTAGCGGCTCAGCTGGGTGCGGAGCTTGTCTGTGAGGCGTCGCGGGCCGAGGTCGATGACGAAGACGTCCTTGACGACGCCGTGGTTGTCGCGGGCCTTGAGGACCGCGTCCTGTATATGGCTCTTGATGGAGGAGTACTTCGCAGTCGTGCTCTTGAGCTCGCAGACGATCTCGCCGTTGGTCAGCCAGGTGAAGTCGTTGGTCGATGTGTAGCCCCTGGTGTCGCGACGTATCCACCTGGCGCGCTCACCACGCGCCTCGAAGCGCTCCAGGAAGTCGATCTCGTGGGACTCCAGAACTTCACGCGGGAGAGTCTTGGAGGGCTCCAGGGCCGAGAGGTCTGATTTCAGGCGCCGCTGGCGGGTGTATCGCTCCTCGGCGCTCTCCTGGGGCCGGCGCCCGCCACTCTTCCCGCTAGCAGCGGATGAGGGGGCGGGCGGCTTGCGCGGGGGCTTGCCCGGCGGGGCAGCCGCTGCCGCCCTGGTCTCCAGGACCTTGCGGCGGCTGGACCGGGTTCCCTTGAAGGCGATGACGGGACCGTACTCGCCGTGCTCGGTCTGGACGAGGATGTCATGGTAGTCGGGAGAGCGGGCGCCTCGGTCGGAGGCTCCGGTGGCCGCGGCGACCGCCTCGTGGACGGCCTCCAGCAGCTCCTCGTCGATGACCTGGTCCATGCCCATCCCCGGGGGCAGGGGGCCGACCGAGCAGTCGCAGCCGGGGTGGATGGGCAGCAGGTCCTTGACGTGGTAGCGCTGAGTGGAGGCCACCACGCACAGGGCGCAGCTCTCACGGCCGGTCAGGACGCGCCGGTAGTACTGTCCTCCCGAGGCCTGCATGGTGGCACGGGACTGGACGCGCTTGGCGTTCTGCAGGTCCCCGCCGATCAGCTGCTCCAGGCGGAGCCGGCCCGCGTCCACGGCTGCCGGCACAGGCTTGCCCTGGGACAGGGCCGTCCACACGGTCAGGCCCGGCCGTCGGTAGACCCTCGTGGGCGGCACGCCGCGCATGGTGGTGACGGCCTGACGGTTCACCGGCGGGACATCGGTGCTCAGACCGAGCTCACGCGCGCACTCCACGAGGTAGGCACGGGTGAGCTCGGCGGTCTGCACCTGCCCGGCCAGCACCCGGGGGACGACAGCCGCCGCCAGGATGTCAATCGCGTCATCCCGGTAGTCGGGCAGGCCCGCCCACATCTGGGCCCCGAAGGCCTGGAGCGCCTGGCGGATCTTGTGGACCTCGGTGTCGTAGGCGCGGGCCAGAGCGTCGAGCCGGTCCAGGTCAGCCACCACAGCCTCCCTCGCCTACGTCCGCGCAGGCTCCGCCCGGGGAGCAGTCCTGGGCGGCGAGTCGGCGCTGCCCACGACCTCCAGAGGGCCCTGCGGCTCCTGGGGCGGAGGAGAGGCCGTCTGCAGGCCCAGGGCCAGCGACAGCTGCTCCTCGGCGCGGCGCTGCTTCTGAACCGAGCGCGGCGGACCACCTGGATCTCCGGGCCCCTGACCCCGGGCCTGGGTCGAGCGCGGTCCGCCCACGTACCCGTCGCCCGCAAAGGGGCCGCACCTCGCTCAGGCCCTACCTATGCGTTCACTCCCCGCCGCGGATCTCCTTGCCGCCGCGCGTGCGCTTGCGCTTACGGCGCGGACGGTCCCCGGTGACCCGGGCGGTGCGGGAGGTCGCGCGTACCGGGACGGCCCCGGCACGATCACCGCGCTGGTGCCCCCGGCCGCGTCGGCCCCCGCGTCCACGGCCACGACGATGGGGGCGGCCTCCTTGCGCCAGGGCCCCAGGACGGCCAGGTCCTCGGCCAGGCGCGGGCCGTCGACGACCAGCAGTACGGGCCGCGAGTCCACGATGCCCGCCAGCTGCGGGCTCCCCTCCCCCCGTATGAGCAGGTCCCCGTCGAGCGCCAGGTAGTCGTCGATGGAGGCGGTGAACGCCTCGACCTGGGTCGCCAGGCCCGTGTCGTCCTCGGCTGCGGCGTCCTCTCGGGCGACCCTGCGCCCGCTGGCGACGACCGAGCCGTGGCGCAGGACCCGGTCGCCCACGATCCTGATCCGCTCCCCCTCGCGCAGGGTCATGATGTCCTGGCCGAGGTCGTCGATCAGGGGGATCCCCGCGTCCAGGAGGGCGGCCGCCCCCAGGACCTTGTGGCGCCCCGTCGCGGAGGGCGCGGCGTTGAGGACCGCCGCGGGGCGGGCCTCAACG
>ERZ773022.1231-NODE-1231-length-17725-cov-6.151047_pt1 | contig 17725 bp, 15 predicted proteins | sample MGYA00580839_ERZ773022 | MGnify/ENA primary metagenome ERZ773022 (study PRJEB29015, sample SAMEA2738020) | human oral metagenome | biome: human oral; feature: human-associated habitat; material: dental | place: China | collected 2044 ... | reverse complement strand
TCTGCCACCAGGTTCATTATGAGAGATTTGGCATTCCGGGCAAGACTCTGATTGGATCCGATTCGCACACACCGACTGGCGGAGGGCTCGGAATGCTGGCGATGGGCGCTGGTGGCATGGATATAGCCGTTGCCATGGGCGGCGGAGCTTACCACATCCCTATGCCTAGGATGATTTTCGTGGAACTAATCGGAGAGCTCCGCCCTAATGTGAGCGCCAAGGATATCATCTTGGAGGTTCTGCGCATGCTGTCTGTCAAGGGCGGCGTTGGCGCTATTGTCGAATACGGCGGCGAAGGTGTAGCGACGCTCAGCGTTCCTGAGCGTGCGACTATTACAAATATGGGCGCTGAGCTAGGAGCTACTACCTCGATTTTTCCTTCTGACGAGGTGACCAGGCAGTTCATGGTAGCTCAGGATAGGGAGACTGACTGGTCTCCTCTAGCAAGCGATCCAGATGCTGAATATGCTGAGCGTTACTCTATCAATCTGTGCGAGCTTGAGCCTCTAGCAGCTTGCCCAAATAGTCCTGACAATGTAAAGCCTGTGAGAGAACTCGCAGGAATTAAGGTTGATCAGGTTGCGATAGGCTCATGTACAAATTCTTCATTTGCAGATATGACTAAGACTGCATCGGTTTTAAAGGGACATAAGATTGCAGACAGTGTAAGTCTTGGAATATCGCCAGGATCAAGACAAGTGCTCTCCATGATGTCGGAGAGCGGGGCGCTCACAGACATGATCGATGCAGGTGCTAGAATACTGGAGTGCGCATGTGGTCCATGTATAGGAATGGGATTCTCGCCAAACTCAAAGGGTGTTAGCCTTAGAACATTTAATAGGAACTTCCTCGGTCGCTCGGGAACTAAGGACGGACAGGTGTATCTGGTAAGCCCTGAAACAGCTGCAGCGTCAGCGCTCACAGGCTATATCACAGATCCAACGACACTCCCTCCGATTGCACAGCCGCAGCAGCCAGATAGATTCCGCATCAATGATGACGGACTCATCGCACCACTGCCAGCAGCAGAAGCCGAGGCGGCAGAGGTGCTACGCGGCCCTAACATCAAACCATTCCCAGAGACAAGTCCGCTGGATGACCATATGGAGGCCGCGGTCATCCTCAAGGTAGGTGATAATATCACCACTGATCATATCATGCCAGCAGGATCGAAAGTATTGCCATATAGATCGAACGTGCCTAAAATATCTGAATTCTGCTTCAGCGTAGTGGATGAGACATTTGCAGCTAGAGCCAAGGCAGCAGGTAAAGGCTTTATAGTTGGCGGCTCGAACTATGGGCAGGGATCATCTAGAGAGCATGCAGCGCTTGCGCCGCTCTACCTCGGAATAAAGGCGGTTATAGCGAAGAGCTTTGCCAGAATCCATGCAGCAAATCTTGTGAATGCAGGGATATTACCATTAATATTCGAGAATCCAGATGACTATGATCAGGTAGAGCAGGGGGATATGCTCAGATTAGAAAATGTGAGGGCAGCTCTTGGAGAGAATAGAATAATATTGCACGCAGGGGATAAGAAGATTCCGCTCCGCATGGAACTTGCAGAGAGACAGAAAGAAGTGCTATTAGCAGGAGGACTTCTTGATTATGCGGCAATGGGAAACTAGATGGGTAATTTATGAAATCGTGCTATAAGGCTTGAAAGTGCACAATTTGAAATTGGAGACAAGGAAATGGAAAAGAAGGTATATAGCTCAGAAATAGAGCGAGATATCAGGAGTGCTGTAGAGAATTTTGAAATCGTGCTGCGTGAGCAGGTGGCAAGGAATCAGCGCATGAGAGCTGAGAGAGAGGAGAAAGATGTAGCTAACAAAACTGGTAATCTAGCTCCTAGCTCGAATAGAGACAAGGTAATAATCGGAACCGCTGCCGGTGACGGCATCGGCCCGATTATCATGACCGAAGCGGAGAAAGTGCTGAAAGCAGTCCTCCGGGACAGACTTACCAGCGGCTCCATAGTTCTAAAGCCAATCGAAGGATTCACCCTCGAAAACCGCCTCGCCGCAGGCAAGACAGTCCCGGAATCCGTCATGGCAGCGATGAGCGAATGCGATGTATTGCTCAAAGGACCAACAACCACTCCAAACGCTGCCATGAATACGGCCAATATCGAGAGCGCCAATGTCTACCTGCGCAAATCATTTGACCTATTTGCCAATGTCAGGCCAGTTTCAATTCCAGAAGAAGGAATCGACTGGACATTCTTCCGTGAAAACACAGAAGGCGAATATGCATTAGGCAGCAAGGGCGAATACATCACGGGAGAGTTGGCAGTCGATTTCAAGGTGACGACAGACGAGGGCACAGAGAGAATCGCTCGCGCCGCATATGAATACGCGAGAGCTAACGGCAAGAAGCGAGTATCCATAGTGACAAAAGACAATATCATGAAGAAGACTGATGGCAACTTCCTGAATATCTGCCGTGAAGTCGCAAAGGATTACCCGGAGATCGAGACGGATTCGTGGTTCATCGATATCATGGCCGCTAATCTAGTCAATAAGGAGATTAGAAGCAACTTCCAAGTTTTTGTACTTCCTAACCTGTATGGTGATATAATTACTGACGAGGCAGCTCAGATTCAGGGCGGAGTCGGAACGGCTGGAAGTGCGAATATCGGCAGGAATTACGCGATATTTGAAGCAATTCACGGTAGTGCTCCACGCATGATTGAAGAAGGGCTGGGCGAATATGCCAATCCGTCAAGCCTTCTGAAGGCAGCGGTGATGATGCTTTCACATGTGGGCTATAGAGATGAGTCGAAGAGGCTTGAAGATGCACTAGAAGCAGCTGATAAGGAGCTTGGACCACGAATGACAGGAATGGCAGGCGGTGCAACATGCCGCGAATACGCAGAATTAGTCATGTCGAGGTTATAATGATACAGAATTTCTGGATTTGTATAAATGCGGTAGTACCGCTGATGATATATCTGATAATCGGGATGCTCGTAAAGCGAGTAGGCCTTATAAATGATGACGAGGTGCACAGGTTCAATCGCCTCGTCTTTATTGTGCTCTTCCCACCGATGATGTTTGAAAATCTCTATGGGGCGAAGTTAAGCACCGCTTTGAACCCAAGACTTATAGTATTTGCACTTGTATTTCTTTTATCCTACATAGCGCTTAGCATACCGGTAGTCCATAAGCTGGAGAAAAAACCAGAGACACGTGGAGCGATGATACAGGCGATGTATAGAAGCAACTTCGTACTTATGGGGCTTCCAATCGCTATTAATATATGCGGTGCAGGAAATGTATCCAAGACAGCTATACTCGTCACTATAATCGTTCCGACGTACAACGTGTTAGCTGTCATAATATTGGAGTATTACCGTGGTGGTCGCGCTAGCATCTCTAAAATGCTCCGCAAGATCATCACTAACCCGATAATTCTCGGTGCCGTGGCAGCAGGCATAGCTATATCCCTCAATGTAACAGTGCCGAAAGCGATAGACAGAGTTGTCTATTCTCTATCTGAATGTACGACTCCGATGGCGATGATGCTACTAGGTGCCTCGTTCAATATCAAAAGTGTGAAGTCTGGCAAGCGGAACCTAAGTATATCAATAATTGCCAAGCTAATAGTACTCCCAGCAATTGGACTACCTATCGCGATGCTGCTCGGCTTCAGAGATGTAGAGTTCGTGTCGCTAATAGTTATGATGGCGGCGCCTTGCTCAGTGTCATCATATACAATGGCAGAGTCTATGGGAAGCGATGGAGAGCTTGCAGGTAATGCAGTAATATTCACAACTGGTTTTTCTATATTAACCATATTCGGGTGGTTATTTCTGTTTAAGAATATGGGAATGTTCTAAAAAATCAAGATGCATAGGCAACATGCTTTGTATGAGGCCTGTGTATTATTTTTGCGTTATGCTGAATAAAAAAACGAAAATATGAAATAAAATTCAGAAATGGCATTGACAAGGTGCGGCGCCAGGAGTATATTAATACATAATAACTACTAAAAATACAAAGACGCATATCTAAACAGCTTTATACACATCCGAACATCATGGTGCAGATTCACGTCAATCAGCAACCGCAATAATGATCTCAGCAGAGATATGGATAAGAGAGCAACGAAAAACACGCGGCAAATTAAAAGTAGCGGAATTTCGAGGAGTTATTTAGATTAAAAATTATTTAAAGGAAAGAGGAAACAAAATGAAAAAGACTATTGGAAAGATTTTGGCACTCATGATGTGCCTGATTATGGCAGGAGCACTTTCAGCATGTGGTAGCAAGGACAAGGTGTACAAGGTATCAACTGAACCGACATACCCTCCATTTGATACAACAAATAAGGACGGAGACATTGTAGGGTTTGATATGGATCTTATGAAGGCTATTGCGAAGGATCAGGGCTTCAAGGTCGAATTCGAATCACTTGAATTTGATGCACTTATACCAGCGCTCAAGTCTGATAGCACGGATATCGTAATCGCTGGTATGAATGTGACGCCTGAGCGTGCTAAGAAGGTGGCTTTCTCAGACCCTTACTATAAGACGGGAATCGTTTTACTTGTAAAGAAAGACAATACAAGCATAACAGGTTGGGATAACTTCACATCAGGAAGCGGGCTCAAGGTAGCAGCGCAGACAGGTACTTCTCAGGCTGATATAGCAGAGCAGCTCAAGAAGGAAGGCAAAGTATCCAAATCAGTTATCCTAAACCAGAACACAACAGCGCTTCAGCAGCTTGGAAATGGTGACGTTGACGCAGTTCTTGTGGACAAGCCTGTTGCTGTAGATATCGTTGCTTCACAGGGTGACAAGTACAAAATAGTAGGTGATATAAAGCCAGACAGCGTTGCTGATGTTGCGATTGCAGTTAAGACCAATAACAAGGAGCTTCTTAAGAAAATTAACAAGGGGTTAAAGCATCTCAAGGAAAACGGCACCTACGACAAACTCGCTAAGAAGTGGAAGATAGAACAGTAGCAAATTTGACATTTTAGTGGTAGTGCCAAAACGAGTGTTATAGAAAAAGAGTTGTGCATTAACGAATTATTATTCGCTAACGCACAACTCTAATACTGTACCTATCTAGTTTTTCTTCGTTTGATAGAAGTTAAAGCAATTGCGCCTCCCAATGCAACCAATATACCTGCTGCATAAAGAGTTAGATTTGTTTCATCGCCTGTTCTCGGAGACTTCTTGTTTGTAATTTTACCCGGAGTTTTTGTTTTATCCTCGGTTACTTTTACTGTAAGCTGTATAGCTTTTTTATCTGCATTCGCATCATTTTCAAGAACGGAATCTCTTCCGGCTTCCGATTGAACCGCATCCCACCCTATAAATATCTTAGAGTAGTCTGAAGCGTTCTCGTATTTTATTCCGCCATATTGAGGATTTGTCAGAAGCTCTTGTAAAGCAAACCCGTCAATGTATATATCGACAATAGCATCGCGTGTTTCAAATTCTCGCGACCCAAGTTCATATAATCTTCCCTTATCAGTGGTTCCGAATTCAGATGCACGCTTTGACATCTCTTCGAGTTTATCTATTACGGGCTTATCCTTGGCCTTTTGTTCATCGCTTATATTTCTGCTCCAATACTTATATAATTTTGGAACTTTAGCGATATTATTTCCTAATAAATTAATCTCTCCATATAAAGAATATGCTTTTGCAGGTCTGTTTGCTGCCTTGTTGCCGTAATCCATGTCAGAATGACCGTCATGTTGGTAATATCTGTTATAAAGCCTCTCCGTCATCATCTTAAAAGGCTCATCAGTAGGAAATTTAAAATTCTTTTCGTCAGAATAATTTTCGTAGAGAGTTTTATCATAAGGATCGTTATTGAGGTATCTGTCAATCACCTCTCTGTTATCAGCAACAAATTTATTGAATTCATCCCTTAGTGCCTTTACTTCGTCAGCGAGCTTTTGAATATCTCCTACGGCTTTGGTAAGATTTTTTACCTGGTTTTGATATTCTTGGTATTCAGCAGGCATGACATCTTTAAACTTCTCTACTTTTGACGGATCTTTTAAATATTCGTTTCGTAAGGTTTTCATTCTTGGGTCATAATGAGCGGTAACAAGTCTTTCCATTTTATAATTCCCGGACAGTACTCCCTTTACTGTCAGAACATCTCCAGCTTTCACCTTCGTTTTGTCAAACTTAATCCCCGGAATAGTAATTTCTAACTGGCCTCCGACCTTATTTAACGCATTATTTAGATCTCTGACAATATATGGTTTATTTTCTTTATTCGCTTTCTTAAGTGCCGGATCAACAAATTCCATCATCACTGTAACTTTTTGACCCTCTACCTTTACATCCGTAACTTCAAATATGTCTTTCGCATTTTTTAGTTTCACATTATCTTTGGTAAGTATTTTGCTGTAAATCATTCCGTCCGGAATAACAAATTCTGCCACGAACCGGCTGCTTACACCTTCAAGCTTTGCGTAAGCACCAACTCCCGGGGTTATCATCCCCACTGCCTTTTTAATAACATCAACCTTCAAAGTTCCTGTAAAGTTCATAGTATCATTGATGTTTACAGACTTGATTTCCTTATGCTGCGTATCCGTACCCAGCAGAATATCTCCATCCAGTCGAGTGAGTTTCTCATACTCAGCCTTAACTTCCTCTTTATTTTTAAAGGAATTTTCTAAAAACATTAAAAGCACTTCTCTTAGGTCATACCAGCCTTCAGGGGTTTTACTTATAGGGTGTTTTCCGGCTCCCTGTAATGCCTGATTGTCGTCAGCATGCACTACTACTGACGGTATTGCCGAAAAGACTAGAATTACACTTAATGTGATACTTAACACGTATCTTGCCAAATTCTTCATACGAAATGTCCTTTCTTTAAAAATACTAAATTAAATAAATATAAAATTATTACATTTATCATCACGCATTTCGTTGATTATATATTCAGTAAGTATTTAAATCAATGTTGGGTATGTATTTTAAATATACAGGGTAAATAATTATAGACACAAAATGCACAAAAAAGGGAGTAATACGAATGACAACCTCTTAGTTTTTTAGATATATCAACCGCCTAGCCGTATATAACCCAGATAAATACATATCCGACTGTAGCCGCCGTCAGCGTAAACGGCACTCCGATTTTCATAAATTCCGCAAAGGTTACAATCTCTCCGTTCTTCCTTAAAATGCCTACCGCCGTTATATTCGCAGATGCCCCGACCGGAGTGAGGTTGCCGCCTAGCGTTGCTCCGCAGAGTAGACCAAGATAGAGCAGAGTAGGATCGACTCCTAGCGTCGCAGTTACACCCTGAAGCACAGGAAGCATAGTTGCAACATATGGGATGTTGTCGACGAAAGCCGAAATCAGAATCGATCCCCAGACGATAATCGTGTAGAGGAGGAACATGTTGCTCCCGCCAGTCCTTACGATAAGGTCAGACAAATCTTTGATAACGCCTACTTCAGTGAGCCCGGCGATTATGATAAACAGTCCGAATAGTAGCAGTAGCGTCTCGATGTCTGCATCCTTCAAAGCTGCAATTGCACGGTCGCCATCGCGCCTTTTTGCATAATCGAAAATGATAGAAATGATCGCAAAGGTTATGCATATAGCGCCGTTAGTTATATCTGGCTTGTTCGGGAAGAACGACACGAATATAAGAGTCGCTACTAGACCTACCAGCATATATGTCGGCACTAGGTTTTTAACTTCTGTATATTCCTCAGCTGAAACAGGCTGCCTATACCTTCTAAATAGAATCATCATAACAGGCACTGTTGCGAGGGCTCCGAGCTCTACGGCGAAGAACATTCCTGGCTTGCCGTGGAATACGAAGAATGATGAGAAATCCATCTTTGCATACGAAGCGAGCATCATCGAAGTGGTATCCCCAACGAGTGTAGCTGCTCCTTGGAGGTTTGAGGAAACTGCAATCGACAGCGTCATCGGAACTGGGGATACATCGAGCTTACGGCAGATGGCTAGCCCGACAGGAGCTACCATGAGTACAGTTGCGACATTATCTACAAACGCAGAGATAAATCCGGAGAATAGCGACATGAAGATTATGACCATCATCATGTTCTTGGACTTATCGAGGAGTATGTCTGCGAGCTTATTTGGCATCTTGGAATCGATAAAGTAGTGCACAAGAATCATCGTGCCAGATATCATCAGCAAGATATTCCAGTTCACAGACTGAATCGCTGTACTAGCGGACATAACACCAGCTATTAAGAAAACCGCTGCTGAAGTCAGTGCGGCATGTACGCGGAACTTCTGGAAGAAGATCATCACGACGTACATGAGTATAAACATCGTAATTACTAAAATTTTCATAGGTTGAATTCTACCATAAAAGAATATGAAATTGGTGACTGTGAATGAAAATTTATAATATGAGTAATTATCTATTTTAGTGCATATCTTCCAGCATATTCTCAATCCTTCTGCCCAGAGACAGGAGCGTATCCACATCAGATACACTGCCTGTTGCAAAAGGGTTCCAGTTAGGGGATAGTAAACTCTCTCCTTCGCTGGCTCTGGCACGAAGTTTTATATCTTCGTTGTCAGTGAAGATATCTAGTGAGGCAGCTTTAGAGAAAAATTTAGAACCTGAGCCCTTGAATTTGCAAGAAGCTATAGTGCCCGAGAGAATCTCAATATCATCACACAGAATGGTAACTTCGCTTCCGTCAAGTGTAACGGTATAGTCTTTGACAAATCTCGATTGAAATTTTTTAGCGATATAAAAGCTATAATTAACGCAGACAAAAATAATCAAGATGAAAATAACTGGATGTGACCTAGTCACATCACTGAGGTTAAGGTAGAACAGAATCAGTTGTATCGCTAGGATGGGCAGCATTATTAGAGCAGGGAAAAGAAGCCCCACATAAATGTCTGATTTAGCAGTTGATGCAGAAAAAGTATATCTCTCCATGTTAGTACCTCGTAATTTACAAATAACTACCCTTATCTTATAACTAATTGTGAGGAGCTGCTAGAAATATTTTAGCTTAGCTGCAGAAATATGAGCTGAGAATCAACAAAAGAGAAGCCAGCGCATTGCTTGCTTCTCTTAATTCGTATCATCGCAAATATATTAGTCCGTGCACCGACGGACCGAGGTTCTCACTTCGATGTTCGTGTAGCGCGGGGATTATAGGGATCCTTTTGCCGGTATAATATCGATTACGAAAGCCGTAAATTTTTACCAATTTGTCGCTATATCTATCTGCGTTGGATTACTTGTCGCAAAACCACCTGTATCGCATACGATACCAGTTCCAAGAGATGTTGGGACTAAAGAACCCTTAGGGTGCGTCTTGTAGCTAGCTGCAACCATTACGTAGTTACCTAGCATCTTAACTCCGTCAGCTCTAACCCAGTAGTCAGATGACGAATATCCAAACCTACCCATAGCTGATACAACTCTCGACATGTTGAGGTTGTAGTAGGTCTCCTTGCCAGAAGGACCGTTGTTAGTACCCTTGGACTTAGAGAGTACACTTCCAGAATAAGTGTATTTTATGGAAGTAGCTGTGCGACTTGACTCGCTGTTCTTTGCTTCCTCTTCAACTTTCTTCTTTGCCTTCTCATCCTCGACTGACTTTATCGTATTAGTTCCAGTTGAAACTAAAGGCGCTGAATAAGAAGTGGTAGTTGCATGAGTAGCAACAGTGTCAGCTACTGAATCTGTCATAGTTGGGACAGACACATTAGCTGCGTCAACAGCAACTTCAATCTCAGTGCAGTCTGGAATGTCGGATTCCTGCTTGTGCTGAGCAGTTATCTTTGCGGGGATGCCTGTACGAGCTGAATCGGATTGAGTAGCAGCAGCGACGTACTTGCTCGTAGATACTACGAAGATGAGTAGTAGACATACGAGAGACACGAGGTGCGCTATCGATCTAATCTTTGCGTAATTCATACTGTCTCCTTACGTTCGGAATAACTTATGTTGCCTATTGTACCAAATAAATACATGAAAAATCTAAAGGCTATGTGAAAATTGCGACACGGTGATTATATAAAATCAAACATATTGCTATGCAGATTACCAAGCAAAAGGGAATGCCTTGCGCCTAGTATGTGCTGTGCAGCATGACGATTTGCTTAATTTAAAATCGAATATATGGTATGATTAACGTTAACTAAATGTAATTTTGTGTGGAGAGCATGCTATGAATGATATGAGAAGCACGATTAATAGTGAGGATATAGCTAACCCATTTGGAGCTAACTCGTTTATCGAGAAGAAAGGCTCGGATTGTGGGCGTTATTGGTACAAGGACATTCGAGAGATTACGACGCTCAAGGATCTTCTTGCTGGAAGCATTGAGAAGTACAGTGAGAGGCCTGCATTTTGGGTAAAAGAAAGACGTGGCGGAGAATACATCCCTGTCTCTTACGAGGTTCTAGGCCATGATGTCGAAGCCATTGGCACTATGCTGCTCGAGCTAGTAGATGATGAGCGACGCGTTGCAATCATCGGCGAGGGGAGCTATGAGTGGATTGCCTCCTATCTTGCGGTTATGAACGCCGGGCTTATTGTGGTTCCAATCGACAAAGAACTCGGTGGAGAAGAGATAAAGAACATCCTCGATGCGTCAAACTGCCATACGGTCATCTGTTCATCTGAATGTGCCCCTAAGCTTTCTAATATCATAACAATTACAGATCTTATAATCACAGAATTTTACGGCGACAGAATATCGCTAGATGATGAACCAAAGTCACTACTTAAGGATGTGACCGAATTCGAGCGGACTGGCAGGAAGGTTTATCTATGGAGAGCGTTGATAGTTGAGGGAGAGGATAAGCTTGCAAGGGGAGATACTTCTTTTGTAGATGCTGAAATAGATCCCGACGAAATGGCTGTAATTCTCTTCACTTCAGGGACTACAGGTACTCCTAAGGGCGTTATGCTAACTCATCGCAATATCACGGTAAATATCATGGATGTGTGCCGCGTGGCGAATATCCATTCGTGGGACAAGACACTTTCAATACTGCCGATTCACCACACTTACGAATGCACGCTCGGAATGTTGCTCGTGCTATATCGCGGGGCAAGCACGGCATTTTGCGAGGGCATGAAATATATCGTCAAAAATATGCACGAAGCTGAAAATACAGTTGTCATCGTAGTGCCGAGGGTTCTCGAGATGATTCACGGCCGAATCATGAAGACAATTAAGAAGTCGGGAAAGGAAAAGACGTTCAGAAGAGCACTGAAGGCTAGTCGCAGCGCTCGAAAATTTGGCTTAAATGTGAGCAGAACTCTTTTTAAACAGATTATAAATGAACTCGGTGGCAAGCTTAGGCTCGTAATCACAGGAGCTGCTGCGCTGGCGCCAGATATTTGCAGGGACTTTGAAGACTTTGGGATTATTGTGCTTCAGGGGTATGGCATGACCGAATGCACACCGCTGATTACAGGCACACCTCAGAGTGCTTCTAGAACGAGGTATGATAAATCTGGATCTGTTGGAGTGCCAGTGGAGACTGGAACAGTACGAATCATCAATCCAGATGAAAATGGCGTTGGAGAGATATTATTTAAAGGTCCAAATGTCATGCTCGGCTACTATAACCTCCCCGAGGCAACTGAGGAAGTGCTTGAGGATGGCTGGCTTAGAACTGGCGATATCGGATACTTCGATGCTGATGGCTGGCTGTTTCTGACTGGCCGCGCTAAGAATGTAATCGTAACGAATGCTGGAGAGAACATCTATCCTGAGGAAATTGAGGACTATATCAACAGACATCCGTACATATCCGATTCGATGGTATTCGCATCAGGCGAATCAGAGGATGTAGTTGCAGTACAGATTCTTCCAGATAAAGACGAGATAAAGGATGAACTCGGAAGTGTTCCGTCAGACGATGAGCTTGAAACGCTCATAAAAGGAGTTGTCACGGAGCTCAATATGGGGCTCGCTCCGTTCAAGCGAATCCGTGAGGTTTACGTCCGCAAAGAAGATTTCGTGAGGACGACTACGCGCAAGATAAAACGACAGGATAATAAGCTGGAGGATTTGAAGTAGGGAGGATTTAGGGGATCTTTCTAAAATAATCATACAAAATTCCTTTTTTAGAGAATACTAAAAAAGGAATTTTAAATTGTGAAAATTATATGCTATCAAATATGACTATACAAAATAAAAGCGCAACCCTATCGAGTTGCGCTTTTTGGTGCGTGATCAGGGGTTCGAACCCTGGACACCCTGATTAAGAGTCTCGTTTTATTATTAGTGATGTTAGCCCTTATCAGATTAATACCACAGGCTATACCCCACGACTATATTTATCTATTAATTCTGCAGCATTATTAAGTGCTACATCTGATTTATGAGTATATATCTTTGATGTGACAGCTATGTCCTCATGTCCCATAAGCTCTTTAGCTACATTAATTGGTACACCTGCAGCTTGTAAGTCGGTACAGTAAGTATGTCTATAACAATATAAGGTTAGATCTGCTTGAACAAAATAAGGTGGCATAACCTGGTGCTTCTGTGGGTGAACCTTACAGCCTGCAGCTATATTCATTTCGCGTTTAAAATTCTTCCACAAATCATTTATTGATGATTTAGTATATCGTTCACCTCTTGTATTCGCACATATTAGTAACGAGTCATCGGTAATATTATCATGCTCTGCAATTAATCTTTCTAACAATATTCCAGGAATAGGGATATTGCGCATACCAGCTTTAGTCTTTGTAAATCCTCGAACTATCCCATCTGATTTTAAAGCTTTATTAACAGTCACTCGCCTAGATACAAAGTCAACGTCAGACCATTGAAGAGGGACGATTTCCTGAGGCCTAAGACCACAATACAACATAAGCAATATAAATAGTCCACCACGATGATAATTTGCAACTTTGAGTGAAATTTCTCGTTCCTCACTAGTCAAAGCTCGTCTCTTTTTAGGAGTCCTTCCTTGAGGCTTTTTAATACCGGTCATAGGATTTTGCACAACGAGTTCATTTTCAAGTGCAGTATTAAATATTTGATTCAAAATATCATAGATTTTAGCATTGAAGGAGTAGGAATAGTCCTGAAGAGGATTTAACACTTTTCTGATATGAAGAGGCTTAACAGAGCTTAATCTCATATGACCAATAGCTGGAATAATGAATCGTTCGCACATAGCCTGGATATCTTTATACCATCGATAATTAACTTCTGGCTCTTTGTAATTATCTAGCCACTCATTAATCCATATAAAGACTTGAGTATTACGACTAATCTCTACCTTGCCAGCTTCAAGTTGCGATTTAAGAATAGCTCTTTTTTCAATGGCTTCTAATTCAGTCTTGCCATACACATATCTGCGCTTACCCTCAAAGGTAAATGTCTTTTTGTAATAATCAGCCATGACATATCCATTTCCGAACACAAAAGTGCCCTGCTTGTAATAACAAGGCATCGCTGATATACTTTTGTTGGAACTTTGTGTATCAAGCGATGCCAATTTCTACAACCGTGCCTGTTGCCGCAGGTGCGGTTATTTTATGTGGTTATAGGGGAATGGCACATTGTGAGCCATAAAAATTTATAACTCAAAAAACCAGATAAATTTATGCTATAACCTTTTATAACTCAAAAAAACGAGGATATTTGAGCTATGGTTTTTTATAACTCAAAAAATTGTATAGATTTGTGCTATAAAATTTCAAAACCCATTTTAAATAAATATTTTAAGATAATCCATCAAAGCAAATAATCTGTTTCGAGAGTATCCGGTTACTTCAACCAAAATGTTATCACCGTAAAGCTTTTTGATAATGTTATCAACAGTTCCCTTTGATATGCCTGTTTCCTTGGCAATTACAGAACTGCTTAGGAGAGGATTATCATAAAATAAACGGAGTACGCGTAATATGTTTTCTGGACGTCCACCTAATTTTAGTGCTCGTTCTTCTGTATCTTTAACGTAGTCAGTTACATTTTTAAACTTGACCTTGGCTGATTTAGCGGTTTCAATTACTGCTTTCAAGAAAAACTTTATCCAACCAATTAAGTCATTATTTAGTCTAACACGATTAAGCGCATCATAATATTCAGTTCGATGTTTTTCAAAGAAATCTGATATATAGAAGCATGGTTTTGATAGCATGTTTTTATCCAATAAATAAAGTGGAATTATGAGCCTGCCAATCCTACCGTTACCGTCAAGAAAAGGATGGATTGTTTCAAATTGATAGTGTAATATAGCTATCTTTATTAGGTTTGGCACATTCCAATCATCCGTATTGATAAATTTTTCAAAATCCGACATTAAGTCTGGAAGTTCGATAATGCTAGGTGGGACATACACTGCGTCTGATGGCTTTGAACCACCAATCCAATTTTGTGATTTGCGTATTTCGCCAGGAGTCTTATATTTGCCTCTAACTCCAGATAAGAGCAATTTGTGAATTTCACAAATAAGCCTGTTACAAAGAGGAAAATCATCACCTAATATACGCTTTATACCGTAATTTAAAGCTTTAATGTAGTTGCGGACTTCCTGCTGGTCATCCCTCTTCTCAGGAGCAATATCTTCTGCAGGAAGTAAATCCTCTTCGATGCTCGTTTTGGTACCTTCAATTTTATTAGATTTGTTTGCTTCAGTTTTTATGTGCATTCTTATATAAATATCAATATTAGGTATTAAGTCAGAAAAGGCATTTAAGCTTCCTAACTCACTACTAGCTTGCTCAAGTAATATATTAAGTTCAGCATCATTCCATCTCCAAGAACGATTAATTAAAGTTGGTGAAAATGATGCATAATCGCCTTGAGATATGTAATTGCCAGAATGAAATGTATTCATATTCATTAGTGTTTTTCCTTTCTAAACGTAGCAGTATGTGCAAAATTTGCACATACTGAAAAATAGCGTCGAGATTATAGAAGTTGGTATTGTAAATTTTGCCATCTGTCGCAGTTGTTTCCATTTTGGAAATGACTGAAGATTCGTTTAATTCACCGTCAATAAAAATATTATTCAAATGTTTACTGATTACTGGATACCAACTCCAAATAGTTCAGATATAGCCTTTTGAGTTAGCCAATGTAACAGAAACAGTCTCTTGGTGATTTTCATACATAATAGTTATTTATTCTTTTTTAGACTTGCTAATTTACGCTCATCTGATTTAACCCTGCGCTCAATCTTCTTTGTATCTTCTGCTGGTGGTAATTCTTCGGGCTTAATTCCTCTTTCTCCAAGCATATTTCTAACACTAGAATTGTTCTGGATGTGTTCCTTAGTGATAGGGTACTCACCTTTTAAATCTTTTGTTTCTACATTTAGATTTGTCATTTCTGTTGCTAGATTTTTAGCAGCAAGCGTCACTGCAGGCAAATGATCAGATAAAGGACCACTTTTAATATTATATTTATCTTTCATCTGCTGTGTGTTCTTGCCACCAAATAATGCGGCATCTCCTTTGGAACGAATACGTCCAAAGCCTTTGTCGTCAACTCCTCGCTCATAAATATTTTGTGAAAGACGCTTTTCAGATGCTCGCAATTCATTACGGATGTTTAAACGATCAAGTTCAGCAAGTCTTTGTTCTATAACTTCAGCTTCTCTTGTTTTTACAGCAAAATAACACTGAGCAAACGCGATTTCGTTTTTTCTAGGATCTCCATTTTGAGCGATAAGGTAGCATGCATATCTGGTTAACAATATATCGTCAATTTCTCTAACACCGCCATTGGGCATATTGTATGATTTGTTGACGTCAACAAAATGGTCATCATTTGCAGTTAAAGTTATTTCTCGTATATAAAATATGTATGCCTAATTCATGCCTATTTGTGAGCTCCTGTACAATCTGAATAAGCGTCACAAACGGTAATCAAGTCTTTTTTTTCAAAATTCTCCCAGTCGTTTATATTTTGCACAGCAGTTGAATTGAATATGCAAGTAATTATACTTGGGTATTTTTTGCTTGAAATGGTGACGTCGTTCCATTTTACTTCTTTGTCGAATTGCATTACCTCTGAAACACATGCTGCAAGCTCCGAACCCTCGGAATCAAAGGCTTCATTTTCATTATCATAATTTCTTGAAACTTTTACACTTAGATAAATCTCTTTTGTATCTTCATGATATTCAATATCAGCCGAAGGGAAATGCTTCATTATAATAAATTTAACAGATTTTTTTGGGGCTTTAAGACTTTTGTATTTTTCTAATTCTTTCTTTTCTTGAGCTGCGGCTTTCTTTTGAGCTTCAACTTTTTTTGCATTAGAAATTTCTGAAACTATACCTATTAAACTCAGGCACAAAAATACACATAGAGTAATTATGACAACTCTCTTTCGTTTAGAATCTATTCTTTTCATAGCGAAATCCTTTCTTTCTTAACGATGTTTTTTACCTAGAGTGATAAGTTCCTACGCACTCTCCAACTATACAAACATCGTCTATATCTGCCAATATCGGGGAATATTCTGCGTTACAAGGCTGTAACATTATCTTATTATCCATTTTGTACAGCTTCTTAAGCGATGCAGACTCTTCAGCGCCCCAGCAGACAGCATAAATCTCGCCATCCTCGTAATCAAAGTCCTTACGTAGGAATGCAAAATCACCATCATATATGCCAACGTCCACCATAGAATCACCTTTAACCTTAAGACAATAGTCAGCTTTGATAGTGCGATCCACATAGAAATATCCTTCGAAGTTTTCCTCGCAGTGAACACCGTCACCAGCACAAATCGTTCCCAGAATAGGCAGCGCATAAGCTGCAGGCAGAATGATATTTGATGGGAGATGTCGTTCAGAATTATATGGCTTTTCGTAGCTCTGTACTCCGTCCAATCCAACAGGTTGGTTTTCATCAACTTTACTTAACAGTTCATCTAAAGAAATATCCATTGCATTAGCAACCTTGTAAAAAGTTTCCAATGAAGGAACGATAGATTCTCCAGTTTTAGGATTAATATTTCTTTCAAGTTGATTTATATAGGCTGTAGATAATTTTGCAAGTTTAGCAAATTCCATTAAAGACATTTTATTATGTGCCATTCTGAAATTATAAATTACATCACCTAAGTGCATGATTAATCCTCCTCTTCGTATAGTTAACTATACAAAATAAAAAAAGTACAGTCAACTATAAAAAGTTCTTGACATAAAATTTATAGTTGACTATAATTCAGGCGAGGAGGTAGGACATGGACTTTACAAATCTAAAAGAAATCAGGAAAGAAAAAGGGTTAAATCAAGAGGAATTATCCCAGAAGTCAGGCGTGGGCAGAATCACTATTAGTCGATTAGAAAGTGGTGCACTCAAGGAATCTAGCGTTAGTACATTAATGAAAATTGCAAAAGCTCTTGAATGTGATGTAGAAGATATAGTTGGTTCTTTTGATAATCAAAATATATAGTTGACTATATATTGAGCTGAAGAGAGAACCAAGATGGAGAAATATCGTTATTTAGAAGAATACAGTCACGGTCAACTGATTGGTGAGTATCACAATACCAAAAGTTCAGATTGGAGAAAACTAAGAGCCATACATAAGCAACTAAAGAAATACAAAAATGGTGTTCCGCTTATCGAAAGAATACCTATGAAACAGATCACGTTAGTTGCAACAGTGGTTATCAGTGCAATAGTTTCGCTGATTATCAGTTTGATAACCATAAAGTTATCTTAGTTGTTATAAAAGCGGTAATCATTACAGAAAGGAGATGCACAGGTGAACAAACTTGAAGTAAAAGATAA
>ERZ773022.1228-NODE-1228-length-17743-cov-49.978121_pt1 | contig 17743 bp, 15 predicted proteins | sample MGYA00580839_ERZ773022 | MGnify/ENA primary metagenome ERZ773022 (study PRJEB29015, sample SAMEA2738020) | human oral metagenome | biome: human oral; feature: human-associated habitat; material: dental | place: China | collected 2044 ... | reverse complement strand
CATGATTTCTTGATTTTTGGAAGAGGCGTGTCTATAATGAAAAACAGCTGACATGGGCCGCGCGCGGTTCTTTTTCGATCGGAAGCGCGGATGATGAACTTTCGGGATGATTTTCTGCGGGACGGCGCGGTTCCGGTACCGCCTGCGGAGGGAGGACGATGAAATGAAGACGATCGAAATGCTCATTGGCGGCGCATATGTTTCGGGGGAGAGCACGCTGCCCGTCTGTCACAAGGCGACGGGGGAGCAGATCGCAGCGATTTGTACGGCGGGAGAGGCCGAGGTGCGGGCAGCCGCAGATGCGGCAGAGAGGGCTTTCCGCGAAGTGAAGCTCAGTCCCTATGAACGTTATGAGATCCTCATGCGGGCGGCAAATCTCATGCGCGCGCGCCGCGAGGAGTTTGCGGAGGCGCTTTCTGCCGAGGCGGGAAAACCCATCCGCGACGCGCGCGGCGAGATCGACCGCGCCTATCAGACGCTCATCCTCTCGGCAGAGGAGGCAAAGCGTCTGCGCGGGGATACCGTACCGATCGCGGGAGCACCGGGCTGCGCAGGCCGCATGGCATTTACGATCCGCCGCCCGCTCGGCGTTGTCTGCGCGATCACCCCGTTCAACTTCCCCGTCAATCTCGCGGCGCACAAGATCGGCCCGGCCCTTGCGGCGGGCAATACCGTCATCTACAAGCCCGCCTCGGCAACGCCGCTCACGGCAGCGCTTCTCTGCGATGTGTTTCAGGAGGCGGGGCTTCCTGCGGGGTGCCTGAATCTCATCTACGGCGAGGGCGGCAAGGTCGGGCGTCTCCTCACGGCGGATGAGCGCATCCGCATGTTCTCCTTCACCGGCAGCGTTCCCGTCGGGAAGGCGCTTCATGAGGCGGTGGGATTTCGCCGCATCTCGCTCGAGCTCGGCTCGAACTCCGCGAATATTGTGCACGAGGATGTGGCGGATGTTGCGTGGGCTGCCGAGCACTGCGCGCGCCATGCATTCGTGAATGCGGGGCAGGTCTGCATCTCCTGCCAGCGCGTCTATGCTGCGCGCAGCATTTATGAGGAGTTCTGCGCGGCGGCGGTGGAAGCTGCGCGGAATTTTAAGGGCGGCGACCTCATGGACGTGCACACGCAGCTCGGCCCCATGATCTCCGTGCGCGAGGCAGAGCGCATTGAGGCATGGGTCGAGGAGGCAGCGTCCGCAGGTGCTCGCGTCCTCACGGGCGGGCAGCGGACGGGCGCATTCTACGAGCCGACCGTGCTTACGGATGTCACCCCTGCGATGAAGGTTGTCTCCGAGGAGACCTTTGCCCCCGTCGTCAGCATCATCCCCTACGACACGATTGAGGAGGCCGTCGCCGCTGTCAACGACACGCGCTATGGCCTGCAGGCGGGTGTCTTCACGCGCTCGCTCGCCGTCGCGAACTACTGCGCCGAGCATCTCGAGGTCGGAGGCGTCATCATCGGCGACGGTGCGACCTTCCGCATGGACAACATGCCCTACGGCGGCGTCAAGGACAGCGGCATCGGCCGTGAGGGTCCCGCCTACGCCATCCGCGAGCTCACCGAGGAGAAACTGATCGTGCTGAACGTCGAGGGATGAACCTGTTGTGCAGTCAAAAAGCGGTCACGCATATTGCGTGACCGCTTTTCTCGTATCATGCTATTTCTTTGCGAGGAGCTCCTTGCCCTGCTTGCCCGTCATGTGGGCGATGCTCATCTCAAGCATGCAGAATCGCTCCCAGGTGCGGTCAATCATCTCGTTGTGCTGTGCCTCGGTGTTGTCGGGCGCGTATTTGAGGGCGAGTTTGCGTATCGATGCGCGCTTTTCCGCATCGTCCTCGATGATGTGGATGCTGCCGAAGACGATGACGCTGCGAAATGCGGTCGTATATTTTTCCGGGATGATCTCATCCTGATCGATCACGGCGAAGGACGCATTCGGATTCTGACGGATGGCATCGATCTTGTGCCCCTCAAGTGCGCTGTGAAAGTAGATGTGCGCACCATCATAGACGTAACTGATCGGCACAGCATAGGGAAAGGCCTCATCCCCTGTGAGCGCAAGCACACCGGCCGTTCCGCGAAGGAGCACGGCCTCGGCTTCCTCCGGAGAAAGCTGCTGTATCTTGCGGCGCATCGTGTGGAACATCATGTACCTCCGTATCAAAAAAGGAGGATATCCGCATGGATTCCTCCGTATATGGTCAAGGATGGTGGAGACGAAGAGGATTGAACTCTCGACCCCCAGATTGCGAACCTGGTGCTCTCCCAGCTGAGCTACGTCCCCGTGACTGACAAGGGACATTATAACGCTCTGAAATGGAAAAAGCAAGTGATTTTTTCAGACATCACGCCCGCACACACATCTCCCGCACGACATCCGCTGCAATCTGCGGGGCGGTGAGGTGATGCGCGCGTGCGAGATCATGGGGATTGTAGCGGTTGAAGAACTTCTTTGGCAGTCCATAGCAGCGCACGCGCATATCCGGTGCATCCCCATAGAACGCCGCGACCTTCTGCCCGAACCCGCCGTCGAGGATGCCGTCCTCGAGCGTGAGGACGAGACGGTGCTTTGCGCGCAGCGAGGTGAGCAGCTCCGCATCGAGTCCCGAGAGATAGAGCGGATTGATGACGGTGGCATGGATGCCCTCGCGTCTGAGTTCCTCCGCGGCTGCAGAGGCGAGCGCGGCAAAATTGCCGACGCCGATGAGGGCGACGTCCGCACCCTCGGTGACGACAACGGACTTGTTGAGCCCGCTGTAATCCGTGCGCACGGGATAGGGACTCTCTGCATAGCCGGAGAACGGCATGCGGATCATGACGGGATGTTCCGTCTGCTCCACTGCCCAGTGCAGGACGGCGATGTGCTCCGCGATGCTCGTCGGCGCGATGTGGACGAGGTTCGGGATGTTCGAGAAGATGGCGATGTCGTAGAAGCCGAGATGCGTCACGTCCGTTGAGCGATAGAGTGACGTGCCTGTCGCGAGAAAGACGGCGGGGCTGCGGTTGATCGCGACATCCTGCGCCATCTGATCGTAGGTCCGCTGAAAGAAGCTGCTGTACGTGCCGAACACTGGGCGCGCACCGCCGCGCGCGAGCCCCGACGCCATCGCAACGGCGTGCTCCTCGGCAATGCCGACGTCGACGTACTGGCTGCCGAGCGCTGCGCGGTCGGCGGGAGAGAGGTTGATGCCGCCGACAATGCCCGCCGAGAGATAGACAAAGTTCGGATTCTTCCGCGCCGTTTCCAGCACGAAATTCACCGTAGCCGCGGCATAAGGTTCGGGCGCGCCGGGGGTCTTGCTCGCACCGCTTTCCAGGTGAAAGGGCGCATGGCGGTGCCAGCCCTCGGGATCGTCCTCGGCGAACGAGAGGCCCTTGCCTTTCTGCGTATGGATGTGTATGACGACGGGTTTTTGTGTGTCCTTTACTGCGGAGAACACGCGGATCAGCTCCTCCGCGTCGTTGCCGTCGGCGACATAGCGGTAGTCCAGACCCATCGCGCGGAAGAGGTTGTCCGGCGCAGTGCCGTTTGTCTCGCGCAGCCTCTGGAACGTGCGGTACATGCCGCCGTGGTTCTCGGAGATCGACTGCTCGTTGTCGTTGAACACGATGATGAGGTTCGTCTCCATCTCGCCCGCGACGTTCAGCCCCTCGAGCGCCTCGCCGCCCGACATCGAGCCGTCGCCGATGAGGGCGATGACGTTCTCTGTGCCCCCGGCAAGATCGCGCGCCTTGGCGAGACCGGTCGCGAGGCTGATCGAGGTGGATGTATGTCCGATGTTGAAGATGTCGTGCGGGCTCTCATCCGTATTCGTAAAGCCGGAGACCGCACCGTACTGCGCTTCGTCGATGTAGGCCGCGGCACGCCCCGTCAGCATCTTGTGCGGGTAGCACTGGTGCGAGACATCGAATACAATCTTGTCGCGCGGCGAATCAAAGACGGTGTGAAGTGCGATCGTCGCCTCGACGATGCCCAGATTCGGCCCGATGTGCCCGCCGGCGATACTCGTACGGCGGATGAGTGCATCCCGCATCTCCTGCACGAGTGCAGAGCGCTGTGCTGCGGTATAGTACTTGATGTCCGCAGGGCTGGTGATGGTTTCAAGATACAAGGAAGATATCCTCCTAATTTTACATATGATAAAATATTGACCCTATTATAACATAAATTCTGAGAAAATATCATGATTGGTCAAAAAATACGAATGAGAGCAAAGAAAAAGGACTGCCGCTGCTGCGGCAATCCTCGATGAAATATGTTTGATTATGCGAGCGAATGAATCTTCTCCGCCAGGCGTTTTGCGTGCGCATGGGCCGCCGCCCCTTCCGCCGCAAGCGGCCCCGTAAACGGGGGCATCCCTAAAAATCAGACCTTCAATGCCGTCAGCGTATCCGCGGCGATCTGCTCGGCGGTGAGATGATGGACACGCGCGAGCTCTTTGCTGCGGTAACGGTCATAGAACTCCTTCGAGAGCCCGTAGCAGCGCACGCGGATATTCTTGTCCATGCTGTAGTAGGCGGCGATCTTCTGCCCGAAGCCGCCGTCGAGGATGCCGTCCTCGAGCGTGAGGATGAGGCTGTGCTTTTCCTTGAGTGCATCGAGGAGCGCCGTATCGAGTCCCGAGAGAAAGATCGGGGTGATGACCGTCGCCTTGATGCCTTCCTTTTCGAGTTCGGCCGCCGCAGCACTCGCCAGCTGGGCGAAATTGCCCGCGCCGATGAGAGCGACGCCGCTGCCCTCGGTGACGATCTGATATTTGTTGAGCGCGCTGTAATCCGTGCGCACGGCATAGGGGCTCTCTTCGTAGCCCATGACCGGCATGCGGATCATGACGGGGTGCGCTGTCTGTTCGACAGACCAGCGCAGCACCGCCGCGTACTCGTCGAGGCTCGCAGGTGCGAGGAAGACGAGGTTCGGGATGTTGGCAAAGAGGGGAATATCGAAGAAGCCGAGGTGCGTCACGTCGTTCATGTAGTACATGGACGCGCCGACGGAGAGAAAGACCGCGGGATTATGATTCACCGCGACATCCTGCGCCATCTGATCGTAGGTGCGCTGGAAGAAGGTGCTGTACGTGCCGAACACCGGACGCGCACCGCCGCGTGCGAGCCCCGATGCCATCGCGACGGCGTGCTCCTCGGCAATGCCGACATCGACGTACTGGCTGCCGAGCTCCGCACGGTCGGCGGGGGAGAGACCGATGCCGCCCATCGTGCCCGCTGCGAGAAAGACAAAGTTCGGGTTCACCTTGGCTGTCTCTTTGACAAATGCCTTTGTTGTCTCCTGGAACGGGTCGGTGTACGGGCGTTTGAGTTCGCCCGTCTCAATATCGAACGCCATGCGGTAGTGCCAAGTCTCGCGGTCCTCCTCGGCGAACTTGTAGCCCTTGCCCTTCTGCGTATGAATATGCACCACAACCGGTTTTTGGCTGTCCTTGACCGCTTCGAACGCTGCAATCAGTGCCTCGGCATCGTTGCCGCGGGCGACATAGCGGTAGTCGAGCCCCATCGCGCGGAAGAGGTTGTTCGGCGCGGTGCCGCCCGTCTCGCGCAGGCGGCGGAACTCGCGGTACATGCCGCCGTGATTCTCTGCGATGGACTGGTCGTTGTCGTTGAACACAATGATGAAGTTGGTGTCCATCTCGCCCGCGACGTTCAGCCCCTCAAGCGCCTCGCCGCCCGACATCGAGCCGTCGCCGATAAAGGCGATTATATTTTCTTTCCGACCCGCGCGATCGCGTGCCTTCGCAAGGCCCGAGGCCAGGCTGATCGAGGTCGATGTGTGTCCGACGTTGAAGAAGTCGTGCGGACTCTCCTCCGGATTCGTGTAGCCCGAGACCGCGTCGTAGTGCGCCTCGTCGATGTATGCCTCGACACGGCCCGTCAGCATCTTGTGCGGATAGGACTGGTGCGAGATGTCGTAGACGATCTTGTCGCGCGGTGAGTCGAATACCGTGTGCAGCGCGATGATCGCCTCGACCGCGCCAAAGTCCGGACCAAAGTGTCCGCCGTGAATGCTCGCACGCTTCAGCAGAGCGTCGCGCATCTCCTGTGCGAGTGCCTTGCGCTCTGCAGCGCCGTAGCCCTTGATGTCGGCGGGCGACGTGATATTTTCCAAATACAAATGAAATCCCCCCTTTGAAACAATGGGAGCGCCTGCGCGTCTCCCCATCCCAAACCCCATAAAACACCCATGATATCAAACAGTATAGCATTGAAGTGCGCTCCGGTGTCAAGGAATAGTTTTTCGGCACGTGTGTCCGATGCAACGGATTATTTTCAGTTAGGCGTGGTAGAGTAGGAAAACACACGAAAAAAGAGCGCACTCATGCGCCATAGGAGGATCTGTATGAGAGACTGCAAGATGAGAGACAGCCGCATTGTCATCAGCGAGGTCATGATGCCGAGCCAGGCAAACCCGAGCGGGAACGTGCACGGCGGCGAGATCATGAAGCTGATGGACTCGGCGGCATATGCGGCGGCGCGGCGGTACGCGCGGGCGAACGTCGTCACTGCGCGCGTCGATGAGCTCGAGTTCCACCTGCCGATCCGCATCGGCGACCTCGTCGTTGTGACGGCGGACATCGTCTACGTCGGCAAGAGCTCGATGGAGGTCGCGGTCAACGTCATCGTCGAAGATCTCGACGATGGCGGCGATCCGCAGCTCGCACTCTCGGCGTACTTTACCATGGTCGCACTCGACCGCAACGCGCGGCCAAAGGCCGTGCCGCCCCTCGAGCTCGACACCGAGGAGGCACGCATTGCCTTCGAGGAGGGAAAGCGGCGCTACCAGGAGCACAAGGCACGCAAGCGCCGCGTCGCAACGCCCGCTGGCGGTTGCATCTGCGATGCCCTTGCAAAGAGCCGGGCAGAGCAGGCAGCGGCGGCGAAGGAATGACAGAAACGAAGAAGGGGCGACTGCACGAAGCTGTTTGGCTCGTACCATCGTCCCTTCTTGTATGGGAGAGAACGTCTATGATATAATAAGTAACATAGAATACTTTTATAACAGAGATAGGAAGTGATACAGATGGCGCAGGATATTATGGTGCGCATGGATGATGATTTGTCGCTGCGTCTGCATGAGGTCTGCGACGAGATCGGCCTGTCTGTTTCGGCTGCATTTTTGATCTTTGCAAAGCGTGTCGCGCGTGATCGGAAAATTCCGTTCGAACTGTCTGCCGCGCCGGATCCGTTTTATGCGGAGAGCAATATGGCGCATCTGCGGCGCGGGATTGCCCAGCTGAACGCAGGCAAGGGCGTGCAGCATGACCTGATCGAGGTCGCGGACGGTGAATAAAACATGGTCGGACGAAGCGTGGGAGGACTACATCGGTTGGCAGCTGCAGGATAAGAAAACGCTGAAAAAGATCAACCTCTTGCTGAGAGATGCCGAGCGCAGTCCGTTTGACGGAATCGGGAAGCCGGAACCGCTCAAGGGGGAACTCAGCGGATTTTGGAGCAGGCGGATTGATGAAAAGAATCGACTAATCTACCGCATCACGCCGAACGGCATGGAGATTCTTTCCTGCAAGGGGCATTATGAATGAGGCAGTACACCCTCGAGCCGCAGCAGGAACTCCTTTCGCGCGAGACCGCCTGCGTAGCCCGTCAGACTGCCGTCCGACCCAATGACGCGGTGGCAGGGGATGATGATGGAGATGGGATTGCGACCGACGGCGCCGCCGACCGCCTGTGCGGACATGCGCCCGCCGCGTGCAGCTGCGATCTGCTCTGCGATCCTGCCGTAGGTCGTCGTCTCTCCGTATGGGATCGTGCGCAGGAGCTCCCAGACTGCATGCTGAAACTCCGTGCCCGCGGGCGCGAGCGGCGGCATGAAGTCCGGCACCCTGCCGGCGAAATAAAGATCAAGCCAGTGAAAGGTCTCCTCGAATACGGGGAGATCTTTTTGTATCCCTCGGATGCAGTCGCCTGCATCGTCAAAGTCGAGCGCGGTGAGTGCTGTTCCGTCGCTCGCAAGAAGCATCGTGCCGGGCGGTGCATCGTACTGTGCCGTGTAGATCATGGCGGCCTCCTGTTCGTTTGATGTGTCTATTATAGAGCAAAAGCGGGCGCTGCGAAAGAGTACTGTGCAAGGAATAGCGCCACAAAAAAGCGGGGCTGTCCATCGTACATGGACAGCCCCGTTTCGTATGTGCGGAAAGTGTTTAGATCTCGCTGCGGTATTGGATGGTGCGGATGATGCCTGCGTCATCGACGCCGAAGGTGAGCGTGGCGGCTTTGCCGTCGAACGCATAGCTGTAGGAGGTGAGCCCCTCTTCGTTCGTATGGGCGGAGGAGGCTTCGCCGTACGCATCCGTGACATCGGTATATGGAATCCCGACGTGGATGCCTGAGCGGGTACGGACGCTGGGTCCCATGATATCGTAGCCCGTTATGGTGAGCTCACCCGCATCGCGCGTATCCTTTGCGCCTGTGACGGCACGGAAGACGAACTCCTCGGCGTAGTTAAAGCGAAAGGTGACGAAGCGCATGCCGTCGCCCGTGAAGTCGCTCTTCTTATAGTCGTCTGCAAGTCCTGCGCGGACGACTGCCCCTTGGGCATCCTTGAGGGTGGATTGACGCGGGATCACGCTGCTCTGCGTATGCGCAGCATAGTCATCCAGAATGAGCGTCGTCTCCTCATAGGGCATGCTGTGGGCAGAGACCGTGCCCTCTCCGAGGAGGATGCCCGCTGCGAGGAGGACGGCGGAGAGGAGAAATCCAAAGAGTCGTGTTTTCATGATGAAGCGCTCCTTTTTTCTGCTGATGGGATACTTCCTGCTCGTTCTATGCGCCCCCATCGGCTCGCCGTACCCCAAGCCTCCCCCTCCGCAGAGGGAGAGGGGGACCGCCTGCGGTGGAAGGGGCGCTTAGTGTGCAAGCCTTCCTTGTTAGAACTTCCCGCCGCCTCCTCCGTGCCGATCGTCGCGGCTGGAGGCAGTGACGTTGGAGGAGGATTTTTTCTCCTTCGCTTTGCGTGTGACGGAGGTATAGAGGAAGTTGTCCTGGTTTTCGGTGAGGGTGAAGCTGTCCTGATTGAGGTACGCGTCCGCCGCGGCGGCCTCGGTGACGTTGCTCGCATGTTCCAGGAGCACATAGTAGATCGTGGCGCCGAGGATGAGGCCGCATCCGAGCGCGATGAGGAGCGCAATGAGGCTGAACGCATCGCTCGGATCGTACGGCTTGCCCTCTTTCTCGTAGTAGGTGAGCATCTCGTCTGCCGTCGCTGCAAATGCGGTGAATCCGGCGGCGTATTTATTCTCCTTCAGCTCGGGCAAGAATTTGCCCGAGAGGTACTCGATGCCCTTGTCGTCCGTGATGCGCGCGCGCATCTTGTTGTCGGTGGAGATGTACCAGTCGCGGTCCTTCATCGAGAGGAGAAGGACGATGGTGCCGTTCTCGGCAGGCGGGATCTGATCGACGACCTGATTGGCGAGCTTGCCGAGGGTCTCTCCCTCCGTGCTCGGGATGATGCCGATGAGGACGCGCACCTTGTGCGACTTCTCGAGGGTGACGAGCTTCGCGTCGAGTGCCTTTTCCTCATCGGGTGAGAGGAGGTCCGCCTCGTCGATGATGCGCAGCGCCCCGAGGCCCTGCTCCGCCTGTGCCGCCGGCTGCGGCGCGGCAAGGGCGATGCCTGTGAGGAAGATGAGGAGGAGCAGTGCGAGGAGGGCGCTGCGTCCTTTTTTTGTTTCCGTAAACATAGTCAGCACCTCCTGCGGCTAGTCCGACAGCATGAATTTCGCGATGAAGTAGAAAATCGGGATGCTGAGGACGGCGGGGATGATGGAATAGAGCAGCACCTTGCTCTTGTCGACGGGCACGGAGCCGACGACTTTGCCGGTCTGGCCGTTCATCATAAAGGTGTAGGGCTTCTCCTTGTACCGCGTCGTGAGGATCCAGACGGGCACCATAGCGTAGCTGACGGTGCCGTCCTCCTTGATGACGTGTGCCTCGCCGTCGAGGGTGCAGCGGTCGTAGCCCTTGACCGTGTCCGCGAGGACGCCGACGGCGCTCTCATGGACGCGTTTGTCCGCACGCGGGACGCTCGCCTCCGCATCCACATCGTATTTGTCCGCAATGTGCCCCGTGAAGTAGGCGGCGGAGAAGGGGACGAGCTCGCTGTAGTCGAACGGCTCGATGCTCTCCATGTAGCTGTCGTCCAGGCGCTCGCTGCCGTCGACGGGGATGCGCTCGAAGTTCATCGCGCCGCTGCGCTCGCAGCTGTAGACGCTGGTCTCGGTGATGATCTCGTCCGAGGTCTCGCGGACGCTGTCGTTCTCCGCGCGGAAGGTCGCATTGGCGCGGACGCGCGAGTCGAACAGCCAGAAGGGGACGTACATGGACTGGATCTCCTTGATGCGGTTCTCGGCTGTGAACGCGCGCGGGAGGATGTATTTGCGCAGGCCCTGTCCGTAGAATTCTTTGAGTGCGGCGACAGCCTCCTGCTTCGTCTTCTTGAACGGGATGACGAAGTCGGGGCGGAGCATGCCGTCGAACTGGCGCGGCAGCATGTTCGGGCTGCCGCAGTAGGCACACTCGGTTGCCATGGTGTTGCCGTCGGAGACGAGCTCTGCGCCGCAGGAGGAACAGGTCTGGATCTGCATGGTCTCGGTATCCGCAGCGTCCCATTCGCCGCCCGCATGCTCGGTCTTCCAGCGGGATTCCTTTGCCGCGGCGGCGAGGGTCGCCTTCTCCTGTGCGCGTTCAAAGAGCGCCTCGACGGCTGCAATGTCGAGCTCCGCTGCGCAGTATTCGCAGGTCACGTGGTCGTCGCCGGGCAGGAAGGAGAGGGGCGCGCCGCAGTTGGGGCATTTGTAGCTGACGCTTGTGTCGGGCATAGGATTCACCTCTCTAGTGTTGTGCATTCATGTGTGGGGTCAAAGCGCCCCTCCGCCGCTGCGCGGTTCCCCTCTCCCTCTGCGGAGGGGGAGGCTCGGGATACGGCATTGGCGGCGAGCCTGCGAGCCAATAGGGGCGCCTGTGACGTGTGCGGCTTCCTTGCGATCGAAAGCCTATGTTGACCAAAAGGTCTTACTTTTGATCGTTCTCGTCGAAGACATCGCCGCACTGCGGGCAGAACTTCGGCGGGTGGGCAGGATCGTCGGGCTTCCAGCCGCATTTGTCACAGATGTAGAGCGGGGCGCCTGCCGGTTTTGGCTGCCCGCAGGTGCCGCAGAACTTGCCTTGGTTCACTGCGCCGCAGGAGCACGTCCAGCCCTCTGCCGACGGCTGCGGCTTGCCGCACTCGGCGCAGAATTTACCCGTGTTGCCGGTATGACCGCAGGGGCAGTCCCATGCGCCCGCGGGGGCCGGTTGAGGTTTGCCGCAGCCCGCGCAGAATTTGCCGGTGTTGCCCGTCTGTCCGCAGCCGCACGTCCATCCGCCTGTCTGCGCTGCATTTGCCTGCGGCTGTGCGAGCGGGTTGCCCTGCGGGGCAGCGCCGCCCTGCGGGCCGAACGTACCCATTGCACCCATGCCGGCGTTCCCGGCCATGCCCATGCCCATGAAGCCGAACGCACCGCCCATGCCTGCCTCATTGCCGGCCGCCGTGCGCATGGCATCCGCCGTTGCCGTGGCGAGACGGCCGGCGCGCAGGTTCGGGTCGCTCATGATGGCGCTGTCCTGGATCTCCTTGATCCTCTTTTCGTCTTCCTCGTCCGCCTTGACGCTCGACACACCGAAGGAGACGATCTCGATGCCGCGCTTTTTGCCCCAGTCCTCGGAGAGCTCCGCAGAGAGCTCGCTTTTGATGTCCTTCGTGTAGTTGATGAGCTGGGTGTAGCGGATGCCCTTGGCGGCGATGCGGCCGAAGGCGGGCTGGAGCGCGGTGAGCAGCTCGCTCTTGAGCTGGGAGTCGATCTCGCTGCGCTCGTAGACGCCCTCGACGTTGCCGCAGACGTTTGTGTAGAAGAGAATCGGGTTCGTGATGCGGTAGCTGTACTCGCCGAAGCAGCGGATGTTCACGTTCAGCATGTACTGCCCGATCATGGTCTCGAACTGGATGGACTGCGGCGTGCCGTACTTGTTGCCCATGATTTCCTTCGTGTTGAAATAGTACACGCGCTGGTCCTTGGGCGCGTCGCCGCCGAATGTGAAACGCTTGCCGATGTTCTTCAGGACGGCGGTGAGATCGTTCGCCAGATCGCCGCCGAAGACGGTCGGCTCGGTGGAGCTGTCGTAGGTAAACTCGCCGGGCTCAGCGCAGATCTCGACGACCTTGCCCTGTTCGACGATAATCATGCACTGGCCCTCGTTCACGGCGATGACGGAGCCGCTGCTGATGATGTTGTCTGTGCCGCTCGTGTTGGAGCTGCGCCTCCCTGTGCGCTTTTGCCCCTTGGCGACAAGCGAATCCTTATCGAGGCTGTCGCAGTAGAAAAATTCTTTCCACTGGTCGGCGAGGACGCCGCCGGCGGCCCCTGCTGCTGCTTGGATCAAGCCCATATCGTTTCCTCCTTTGCGGGATCATGTGCACATCCCGGATGCTCTTCTTCATTGTAGCGGATTGCCGGAAAAACCGTACTGTATTAAATAACAGGTTTTCCAAAAAATTGAGGCTTTTGAAAAAGCGGCACGCAATGGTGCCGCTATGGGGGACGAATCTACGCCATACCGCTCGCATATCCTTTCTCTGCCGCCTCGACGGCGAGCCCGATGATGGATTTGTGGCCGGTCTTGACGAGCATGTTGCTCACGTGAAAACTCACGGTGCGCTTCTTGATGCCGAGATCCTCGGCGATCTCGCCGTAGCTCATGTTGCGGCAGATGCGCTGCAGGATCGCGAGCTCGCGGTTCGTGAGCTGCGCGTCCGTGCACCCGAAGGAGACTGCTCCCATGACATCGGGATAGATCTGCACGCCCTCCATGGTCGCACGGATGCAGTCCGCGAACGCCTCGCCCGAGGACTCTTTGTAGATGAAGCTGTCGGCTCCTGCGCTCTTTGCCCAGTCGAGGAACGCAATCTCCTGCATCCCGGTCATGAGGACGACGCGGAGCCGAGGGAATTTTTCCTTCAGGCGCTCGCAGGTCTGGATGCCGCTCGTGCGCCCCTCCATGCAGATGTCCATGAGGACGAGATCGGGGCAGAGCCTCCGGCACGCGGTCTCGGTCATCTCCGAGAGCGTGCAGGTGCCGATGACCGTGATGTCCTCGAGGGGAGACAGGATCTTAACGAGACCCTCGAGCAGTATTTTCTGATCGTCGACAAGCAAAACTTTGATCATCGATCCTTCACTCCTATCCGTGCATCGAGTTCAAAATGGGGCGCAGCTGTAATGATGAGGCGGCCGCCCAGGTCGTTGATGCGCCGCATCATGCCGCTCAGGCCGCCGCCCGGAACGAGCGCTCCGGGGCAGCCGATGCCGTTGTCGCGGATCCGCAGCTGACGCTCCGAGAGGATGATGTCGACTGCGTTGGCGCGCCCGTGGCAGACGGCGTTGCTGAGCGCCTCGCGGATCGTCGCGGCAAAGGCGCGTGCGCGGCGCAGATTGCGCGGCAGTGCGCCGGCAACGGTGAGCCGTATGCCGAGGCTCCGATACGTGTCGATCATGTCGGCGAGGAGCGTCTCGGGATGCGGCTCCTGCGTGAGGGGAACGGCCTCGAGCAGATTGTCGATGCGCACGATCGTGTCGAGGGTGTCCTTGGGGGCGGGACTCGCGAGGAGCTGCTGCAGCATGCTGATGCGCTGACCGAGGATGTCGTGCACGCGCGAGGTGATCTCCTGCAGCGTGCGGTGGCGCTCCGTCTCCTCGAGCGTATCGAGCAGGCCCTTCTGCGTGCTGATCATGGATGTGAGGAGGGCGTTCTTCGCCTCGAGTTCCTGTGTCACCGCATCCAGCTCCGTGACGCAGGAGGCGGTCAGCTGCCAGCCCGCGAGACTGCCCGTCAGCTGTGTGCGCTGCAGCAGCCAGGAATCTCCCCGGGCAAAACGAAAGAGATAGGTGCCGTCATGCTCTTCCTTTTCGGCGTGCAGGGGCTCATCGAACGATCCGAGCGCCGCCCAGAACACATCGGCGTTGCGGAACTGCTGGCCGAGGAGGCGCTGCATGAAGCCGAGCATCACAATGTTCGTGAGCACCGCAGTGCCGTTTGCGCGGGCAAAGAGGATGCCCTCGGGCAGGAGGTCAAGGCCCTCGCGGATGGATGCGGCATTGACCTCGCGGCGCAGCAGAGGGCGGTCGCTGTCGGCGAGCAGAATGAGGCGCACGCCGAGGAGCACGAGGATGAGCACGGCGCTGTACGGCAGCAGGCGATCCAGCGCCGGCAGCGCGAGGATGCCGGCCATGCTGAGGGGCAGACCGAGCCGAATGCTGTTGCGGCAGGAGCAGAGACCCGTGAGGATGGCGAACCCTCCCGCGAGGAACCGCTCGAACATCATCCAGCTGCCCGGAATGAAGCCTGTGAGAAAGAGACTCCAGCTCCCGCCGAAGAGCAGCGCAATGGAGAGGAGCACGCTGAGCGCGGCGAGCTCTGGCAGGATGCGGTATGCGCGCTGCCTGCCGAGGAGGGATGCGCTGCGGAAGAGGGCGCCGCTCTCTGCAATGAGGATGAGGCAGGAGAGGAGGACAAATGCGACATGTGCTCCGTAGCCGTATGCGGTTAGGCTTTCCATGATGATTCCTCCGTGCTGCAGGCGGCTCCGTTGCTGCCGTATATGGTGAGGGAGAGCGCATAGCCGAGATCACTGACCGTGACGGGGCTGTCGTGGCCGCCCTGCCATGCGGCGAGCCACGGGGAAATCCACGGCGCGTGCGTCAGCATGAACACGGCATGGGGACCGTGGTCGCCGACGAAGCGGCAGAACACATCTGCTGTGCCCTGCTGTGCGGCATGCGAGAGGAACTCGGCGAAGAAGTCAAAGAGGGCGAGCCCTGCCTCTGTGCGGACGGGCTGCGTCAGGTTCCAATCCACGCCGACGCGCAGCCCGAGCGGGCGCAGATAGGTGCAGGTCTCCGAGACGGCCATCGACAGCTCGTCCGCGCGGATGCGGCCGTCCTCCTGTCCCTTGAGAAAGAGCACGCAGCGTTTCTTGAGATAGGAGGAGAGGGCATTGAGCCGGCGGATGAGATGCGTCACTTCCTCTGCATCCGTGCATGTCATCAGCTGCTCGCGGAAGCTGCGCAGCTGCGGGCGCTTGCCCGCGAGGATGGCCTCGAGTTCCTCGGAGAGGCGTTTTTTGAGCGCGAGCGCGAGATGCTGTCCGCGGATGCGGCGCTCCTCGCGCAGGAGTGCATGGGAGCGCTGCTGTGCGTCCTGCAGGAGGACGAGCTGACGCTGACGCTCATGCAGGAGACTCAGATCCTCGTGCCAGACGATGGCGCCGCCGTGAATATCTATGCGCGATATGCGGCTGTCATCTGCCCCGCCCTGCTCCGGCGCGGCGGACGAGAAGACCGTATGCCCCTCCGTATCGACGAGCTGCATCTGCAGCTGCGAATGGGAGAAAAATGCCTTGTGGAAGCGGTTGGACGGCATGAGTCCCGTGCGTATGCAGAGCTCGAGGAGGAGCAGGAAGAAGAGCGCCGTGACCGCCGTGAGCTCGATCCATTCAAAGCGAGGATCGTAGTAGAGATCGACCGAGTAGACGATGAAGAGGGCAAAGCACAGGAAGGGGAGTGCCATCGCCGGGCGCAGCACGCGCTGACGCTTTGCCTTTTTGAGCAGGAGCACGAGAGCTGCCAGGATCTCGGTGAACCAGAGAATCCAATAGGCAAAAGCGCCCCACGCGAGATGTTCTTCCCATTTCATCGCGGCGGCGTTCCAGATGAATGTGAAGAACTGATAGTGCAGATCGTTGCAGAGGATCAGCGCCGCCAGGAAGAGATTCAGCCCGAAGACGGCGCGCAGCCAGCGCGGCATCTTCTGATCGAGCACATCCTCATCCGACGCCCAGGCGATCCAGAGAAGCGCGACCGAGAGCCCCGCGCGGAACACATAGTAGAGGTACCACAGGATGTGGTGCAGGGAGATGTCGACCGAGATGGAAAGGAGCCGTGCAATGCGGTCCATCTCCCAGAGGAGCAGCATTGCAATCAGCAGGAGAACGGCGCGCCGCGTGCCGTGATGCAGCACGCGTGCATGCAGGTTCGCGCCCCAGAGAACCGTGACGACGAGGGTTGTGAGGAGGATGAAAAAGCGCTCATGCGGCTCGCTCGGCGTGAACACGGAACGTCCCAAAACAGTCTGCCGATAGAATACATTTGCCTCCGTGAGCCCGCGGGAGAAGGCGTCTGTATTGCGGATCGGCTCCGCAGAGGCAGGCGGCGCGATCAGGTAGCCCCCTGCGCGCAGATCCCTCCGCACCGTGTCGCCGAACGTGATCGGCGTCCGCGTGAGCACGCCCTTCGTAAAGGACAGCGTGCCCTCCTCCGGAATGCAGATGCGCAGCGGTGCGCCGTAGTGGATCAGATGCGCCGCCTCATGCGCAAAGAGCACATAGACATCGCCGGAGGTCTTCTGTGCGAGCCGGTATGGATTGCCGCGGTGTACGGGGTAGAAGCGCAGGCGCTGCTCCTCGTTCAGCCGGGCGAGCAGGGAGAACGCCGCATCGAGATCGTCCTCCCCGGTCAGACCATGCGCGAGCGCGAGGAAGAAGATCTCACGCTCCGGCGCAGTGTCCGGCAGAGCGATGGTGACGTTCTCCTGCAGGTCCTTCCATCCGCGCACGGGGACGGGGCAGTCCTTTGCCACGGCGAGCACCACCACAGCGGAGTAATGCGGGTACCAGTACAGCTCCTCCGAAGAGCCGCGCAGAAAGCGCTCTGCCTGAAAATCATAGAGCTCGACCGCATCCACGCGGCGGTCCTGAAAGATCTCGATCAGATTCGCCGACAGTCCCAGCGTATCGAGCGACTCCGCACAGCCGCGCTGCAGGGCGTCCGCGTACACCGTGCCGAAGTTGTGCTCATAGGCGAGCGACAGCGCCTGTGCCGACGGGGAAATAAGGAGCGCGAGCAGGAGAACGGCGGCAGCGCACGAACGCTGCATGGCATGGCAAAGCGCTGCGAAAAAACGATCCCCGCCCTGCTGTCGCATCGTGCTCCTCCAAAGTATAATTTAACTCTAATGATTAGATATTACTTCTACTATAAAATGAAAAATCCTTGAAAGAAAAGTCCTTTTTCTATAGATTTTGAATAGAAATTATACACTTAAGCGTTAGAAAAACCCACGATAAAATGAAAATAATACAGCGCACCCGCGCGATGCGTTTCTCAGCGGATCTTTGATCATACGAACCATCAAAAAACAGGACCGCAGGCAGCTTTGTAGTGACCCCAAAAAGTTAGACATGAAAGCGTAGGAGATTTCCTGCGCTTTTGTTATGCGGCAGCGTGTTTGCGTCGGTATTCTGCAGGACTCATCCAGCCGAGGGACTTCTTGATGCGACGCTCGTTGTAGTAGACGATATACTCCTCAATAGCTGCTTTGAGTTCCTCGTAGCTGTGATAAACACACCCATAGTAAATCTCTTGCTCGAGCAGGCCAAAGAAGTTCTCCATCACACTATTGTCCAGACAGTTCCCCTTACCCGACATACTCTGAAAGATTCTCTCCTCCTTTAGGCGGTTCGTGTAGGCCTTCATCTGATATGCCCACCCCTGATCGGAATGAAAGGTGCGGCGATAGGGACAGTCCGCCGTGATGCGAATCGCTTCTTCAAGAGCTTCTTGAATCCCCGCTGCCGATGGTGTCTGTCCGATATGGAAGCTGACAATCTCGTCGTTAAACAGATCCATATACG
>ERZ773022.1227-NODE-1227-length-17746-cov-5.221864_pt1 | contig 17746 bp, 14 predicted proteins | sample MGYA00580839_ERZ773022 | MGnify/ENA primary metagenome ERZ773022 (study PRJEB29015, sample SAMEA2738020) | human oral metagenome | biome: human oral; feature: human-associated habitat; material: dental | place: China | collected 2044 ... | reverse complement strand
CCGCGAGCGTTTCTGGAGGCGGGAGGCGAGGTCGGCCGCCTCCTGCGCCGCAACGGCTCGCTCGCGGGCTTGCTTCGACGCGAGCGCGGACTCTTCTTCCGCTGACTCGCTTTCTTCTTGGGCTCGGAGCACGGCGCCTGCGGCGAGCGCCGTCGTCCGGACCGCGTCTGCCGGATCCCCGGCGGCGTTCACGGCTTCCGTCAGCTCGGCCTTTGCCTCGCCTTCGAGACCGAGAGCCGTTGCCAAGCCTTCGACGGACGACGCCCATTCCCCGCGGGCGGAATCGACTTTTGACTGCGCCGCCGAGGCTCTTTCCTTGAGCAGTTCGGCGACCCGCCTATAGGCGGACGTGTCGAAGACCTGCTCCAGCAAAGCGGTGCGCTTGGTCGAATCCAATGTGAGGAAGTCGGCGAACTTCCCTTGGGGGAGCACGATCGTTTGAAGGAACTGTTCGCGGCTGAGCCCCACGAGGCGCGCAATTTCAGCGCCGGTTCCCGCGGGCTTGTCCTCCAGAATCTCGCCCGCGTCGAACTGCCGAGCCTCCACCGCGCTTTCAGAGAGCCGCCACAGCTTGGCCGACGCGTTCGTCGGATTTTTATTTCCGGCCTTGGTCCATTGGGGCGTGCGGCGGACGCGGAAGGTTCCCGCCTCGACGGAAAAGACGAGATCGACGAAAGACTCGCGAGAAGGGTCGGCGTGCGTCGAGCGCATCCTGGCGTCCGTCGAATCCTTCCCTCCGGCGACGCCGCCGTAGAGCGCCCAGACGACGGCGTCGATGATCGTCGACTTTCCCGAGCCCGTGGGCCCCTCCAGCAAGAACAGCCCTCCCGCTGTGAGGGCGTCGAAGTCGATGGAAAAGGCGCCCGCAAAGGGGCCGATGCCCGAGACGGCCAGTCGCCTAAGCCTCATCGCCGCTCTCCTTTCATGGGAGCTTGCCTTTCACGCCGTTCATGGTTCGCATTTCATCGCCGTTTCCCTTCCAGACGCGCGGCTTCCCACGTCTGCGCGAGGATAGCGCGTTCCTCGTCGGTCAGGTCTCGGTTGCCCGAGGCGGCCATAAAGGAAGAAAGGATGTCGAGGGGCGCCATCGCGGCGATGGAATCGGCCCGCTCCTGCGAGCGAAGGCCGCCCTCGGGCGTGTGGCGGAGCTCGAGGACGTTGTCAAAGGCTCCGTAAATCCGGGCGGCCATATTCGCCGGCCTGCTCGGATCCGTGACGACGATTCGGAAGAAGGCGTCGGCCGGCTCGCGCGGGGCTTGGGCCAAAAGATCCTCGAAGCGGCCGGCCAATGTGCGGACCTCGCGCCACACAGGGGCGGGAACGGTCTCGGTTTCGACCCGCTTGCCGTCGATGTGGAGAAGGACCGAGCTCTTCGGCGCGGTTTCGGAAAAAGAGAACGCCACGGGCGATCCGGAGTAGCGCATAGGAGGGTCACCCGGCTTTCCCACCCGCTGCGGCGAGTGCAGATGGCCGAGCGCCACGTAGGAAAGCGGGCCCGGACCGTCCTCGCCGAGCCTGAAAAGCCCCGACGGGGCGCTGTCGACTCCGCCGACGGAAATGTCCCGCTCGGAGTCGCCCGGTTTTCCGCCGGAGATGAAAGCGTGGGCCATGACGATGAACGCCCCGGCGTCCTTCGGGCGCGAGCGGACGTCGGCTGAGACGAGCTTGAGAGCCGCGGCGAGGACGGCTTCGTGAGACCGCCCGAGAGGCTCGGCGTCGCCGTCGCCCGACGTCGGACCGGAAGGCGCCAATCGCCGCCGCTCGACGTCGGGGTCAAGATAGGGAATGGGGTAGACGAAAACCCGGTTGCCGTCCCTTCCGGCGATTTCGACGGGTCTCCCGCATCGGCGGGCGTCTGTGCGGATGTGGACGTTCGGGCGCATGAGCGAGGATCCGAACCCCAAACGCTGAGGCGAATCGTGGTTTCCGGACGTGAGGACGACCGTCGTCAGCTCGGCGAGCTCGGCCAGCGTGCGGTCGAAGAGCTCGACTGCCGACGTCGGCGGCACGGCTCGATCGTAAACGTCGCCTGAAATGAGGACGGCGTCGATTCGGCGTTCTTTGACCAGGTCGACGACGTGGCGGCTCCACATCTCGAAGGCGGGCGAGAGGTCCGCCCGGTGGAAGCTGCGGCCTAAATGCCAATCAGACGTGTGCAGAACGAGCATGGAGTCAACCTATCGGGGGCCTCCGACGCTTTTTCGGGCGGGCTCTTCGAACTGCCCGGACCGGCCGGAGCGTGGACGGCCCGCTTCGGCGCGTCAAGGGGTGGGAGGGCGTTTCAAGGGGCTGAACGGACTTTCAAGCCTCGGAGTTGCCCTGGGCATTGACCGGCGGGAGCGCGCTCCAAGGGAAGGCTATCCAGCGGTCCGTCCGCTTCCAGACGTATTCGCATTTGAGGACGGTTCGGGGCTTCTCATAGAGGACGGCCGTCCTGATCTCGGAGGCATACTGCTCGCAGATCTCGTGGACGAATTTGAGCGTTCGCCCCGAATCGGCGACGTCGTCGACGATGAGCACCTTTTTCCCCGTCATTCCGTGGTTGTCGGGAACGGGATCGACCAGTCGGGGATCGAGGAGCGTCGTTCCTATTCCCGTGTAGAACTCGACGTTGAGCACGAGCAGGCTCTTGATGTCCAGGGCGTATCCGATGGAGCCCGCAGGAAGGAGGCCGCCCCTGGCGACGCACACGATGATGTCCGGGCGAAAACCCGAATCCCACACGGAGCCGGCCAGGTCGCGGCAGGCTGCCCCGAATTCATCCCAGGTGAGTATTTCGCGCTCGTCAGTCATGCGTCAATTATGCCCGCTTTGGCTCCGCGCGGCCGACGTGCTGAGGCTCGGCGCGCCTTCGCCGACGGCGTCCTCGTCGCGAATGGACCCCAGTATCTCAAGAACTTCGGGGTGGAGCGCGCCGTTGGTGGCGAGGGCGCAGCCTCCCCACGGGCCGGGTTCGCCGTGCAGCGACGTGAAGGAGCCGCCGGCCTCGGTCACGATGGGAACGAGGGCCGCCATGTCGAACAGCTCCAGCTCCGGTTCGCACGCCAAATCGACGGCGCCCTCGGCGACAAGCATGAAGCTCCAGAAGTCCCCGTAGGCTCGCGAGCGCCACACGCGCTGGGCGAGGCGGAGAAACGCGCGAAGCTGGCCGCGGTCCGCCCAGCCTTTGAGCGAGGAGTAAGACATCGAGGCTTCCGCCAAATCGGAGACTTCCGAGACGCGGAGCCGACGTGCGCTCACCCAGCTCTTGCCCGTGAACGCGCCGACGCCTTTGGCTGCCCACCACCTTCTTCCGAGCGAGGGCGCCGAAACGATGCCCACGACGATCTCGCCTTCTTCTTCCAGCGCCAAAAGCGTTCCCCACACGGGGACCCCGCGGACGAAGTTCTTCGTTCCGTCGATGGGGTCGATGATCCAACGCCTGGCCGAACGCAGGAGAATTCCGCCGTGCTCCTCGCCGTAGATGGCGTCTCGCGAGCGCGAACGGCCGAGCATGGCCCGGATGATCCGCTCCGCCTCCCTGTCGACGTCGATCGCGGGGGGAAGGCCCTCCTCCGTCCGGGCGGAGAAGTCTTCGGCCTGAAAGCGGCGAAGCGTCACGGAGTCTACGCGGTCGATGATCGAGCTCGCGAAGGCGAGGTCGTCGTTGACGCGGGTGAGGGACATTCTCAGCTCCAATCCTCGGTGCAGGCGGCCAAGAGCCGGCGGAAAGAGGCCGTTCGTGCAATGAGCCTCAGATCCGTCTGCTCGGACAGCGCGCATTCCGGGGAATCCCATCCGTGCTCGCAACCGCGTGGGCAGTTCTCGGCGATCGCGGCGAGGTCGGTGAATCCCCTGAGAACATCCTGCGGCGAGACGTGGGCCAAACCGAAGCTGCGCACCCCCGGCGTGTCGATGATCCTCCCTCCGCCGGGCAGGGCGAGCGAGACGGCCGACGTCGACGTGTGCCGCCCTTTTCCGGTGACCGCGTTCACCTCTCCCGTCGCCCGATCGGCGTCCGGCACCAAAGCGTTGATGAGGGTCGATTTTCCGACTCCCGAATGGCCGACCAGCACCGTTTCGACGCCTGCGAGCGCCTTTCGAAGGGCCTCCAGCCCGCTGGCCTCGGCGTCGCCCTCCTCGAGCCTGCGAGCCTCCAAGACTTTGCGGGACCCCAGGTCGACGACGACGGCGCGCAGGCCCAGCGCCCCGTAAGAATCGAGGAGCCGGTCCGGGGAGGCGAGGTCGGCCTTGGTCAGCACGAGCAGCGGCTCCATCCCGGCGTCGTAGGCGGCGACGAGGCAGCGGTCGATCATCCCGGTTTTCGGCGGCGGGTCGGCCAGGGCCGTGACGATCGCGAGCTGCTGGGCGTTGGCGACGATGCAGCGCTCGCGGCCGTTTCCCTCCTCGGTGCTGCGCAGAAGCCGGGAGGTGCGGTCCTCGACCGAGACGATGCGGGCCAGGGTGTCCTTTTTCCCTGAAACGTCGCCCGTCACCCGCACTCGATCGCCGACGACGACGGAGCCGCGGCCCAGCTCGCGCGCCTTGACCGCGGTGACGGCGGGGCCCTCGGTGAGCACGAGGCGATAGCGGCCCCGATCGACGCCCACAACCTCCGCTGTGCGGGCCGACGAATAGTCGGGGCGGATCTTGGTGCGGGGCCGCGACCCCTTGCCGGGGCGGACCCTCACCCGAGGGTCGTCGGTGCCGATGTCGCGCCTCATGCCTCGAGTCCGGCGTGTCCGAAGATGTCGCCGAGCGGGGTGGGTGCGACGTCCTCGGCGCCCGCCGCGAGGTCTTCCCACATGTCGACGAATTGAGGGAATGTTTTGGCGGTCGTCTCGACGTTCACAACTCTCAGGCCGGGAATGCGCAGCCCGAGGATCGCCCCGAAGGTGGCCATGCGATGGTCGGCGTAGGTCTCGATCGTCGCGGGCCTCGGCGGGCCCGGCTCAATGAGAAGGTCGTCGCCTTCGATTTGCGCCTTCGCGCCGATCTTCGTCAATTCTGCGACGAGGGCCGCCAGACGGTCGGTTTCGTGGCCCCTGAGCTGGCCGATGTTGCGCAGAGCAGACGGGCCGTCGGCGAAGGCTGCGACCGCGGCGACCGTGGGCACAAGCTCGCCGACGTCGTGCATGTCCGCGTCAATGGGGCCGATCGTGGCCGGTCCGCGCAAGGCGAGCCTGCCGTCGGCTGCGCGGGTGCGCGCTCCCATGGCTTCAAAAAGCTCGCGATAGGCCGACCCAGGCTGCCTCGAATCGGGCCAGTCGAGGATTGTCTCGCCGCCCGTCGCCATCGCGGCGGCGAGGAACGGCCCCGCATTCGACAGGTCCGGTTCGACCGTGACGTCACCGATCCTCGGGATTCCGGGCTCGACCGTCCATCGCGTGGGCGAACCGGGGGGCTCGGTGCCGAGCCCGCCGCGGGCGGCGGATCCGTTGCCCGGAGACGGTTCGACGAAAGGCGAACGTCCCCCGGACCGGCCGGAACCGTCGATGGCGCGCACTGCGATGCCCGCCTCGCGCAGTACGTCGACGGTCATGGCGATGTGCGGCGCCGAGGGAATTCGCCGGCCTGTGTGGCGTATGTCCAGACCCCTTTCCATTCGCGGCGCCGCAAGCAAAAGCGCCGAGACGAATTGCGAAGATCCCGACGCGTCGATCTCGACCGTTCCTCCGGCGACCGCGCCCTTTCCCTTGACGGTCATCGGCAGGGCGGCCTGGCCTGAGGCGGACGTTGAATGCGCGATCTGGCCGCCCAGCTGCTCCAGCGCCCGGACGAGCGGGGCGATCGGGCGCGCGCGCGCGGCCTCGTCGCCGTCGAAAACCACGTCCCCCCGCGCAAAGAGGGCGATTGGGGGGACGAAGCGCATGACGGTTCCGGCCAAGCCGACGTCTATGCGCGCGCCCCGCAGCGGTCCGGGCGTGACGACGATCGCGGCGCCGTCGCCTTCGACTCTTGCCCCCATCGCAGCCAGAGCCTGCGCCATCAACGCGGTGTCGCGGGAAATGAGGGGGCGACGTATGACTGCCGGCTCCTCGCCGAGCGCCGCCGCAAGCAGGTACCTGTTCGTCAGCGACTTCGAACCGGGAAGGCTCACGTGTGCGCGGACGGGCCCGGAAGGCTGCGGCGCGGTCCACACGGCCCGCGGCCCGGGCGACGACGAGCGCCGCGCGGACGGTTGCCGCGGCTCTGACTGCTGCGCCGACGCGGATGCTTGCTGCGCCGGGATCGGGTGCGGCGCCCGTGGCTGCGCCGACGCGAAACGTTCACGCGTCATGGCGCGCGGCTTTCTCTGCCTCGAAGGGGACGGCGCCGTCGCCGCCTTCGTCGCTCAATGAGACGGAGCCCATTGCAGTCGAGCTCATTGCGCCCGATTCGCCCGCGCGGCCTTGAGCGCCTCCTTGTGGCGGCGATTGGCCTGGCGGCGCCAAGAGAAGGAGGGCTTGCCGTCCCTGTCGGCCGCGGCGAGAAGGGCGCCGCCGACGAGCCCGGCGGCCCCGAGAAGCCCCGTCAGCTCGGCGAGGCGCTTCTGGCGGTCTTTGCCCTTGCCCGCCCACACTGGATTGTTCGCCAGCGCCACCGGGACTTGCGCGGCCGCGAGGACGGCGCCCGCCGCGCGCGGGAACTTGCCGGCGGCCAGAGCGACTCCCGCGACGGCGAAGACCGCGCCGAGGCTGCGGGTCGCCGAATCCGACGTCGTCTCATCCAGTTCCACGCCGAACTTCGAAGCGACGGGGGCGAGCCGCTGCGCGCGCTCGCGGTGAGCCTTGGGGCGGGCGAGCGCATCGGCGCCTGCCGCGATGAAAGGCGCTGCGAGAAGGGGCCGGGCAACTGCACGTAGAATACTCATGTGTCTATTCCTACAGCATAAAGGCCCTCGTTCGCAGTAATCACGCCGGTTCGAAAGCGCGGATCGCGGGTTGGACGCCGGGCGAGACGAGGGCAGGACGTTAGACGGGGCGCCGGATGGCCGTTGGGCATGATGCGGGTTGGCGGCCGCGGACAAGCGCGATTCCCGGGGATGTCGCCATGCGAGGCGAATCGCGACGGCTGCCGCGAAAGGACGGCAAACGAACGGAACGGCCGCCGAGGCCGGCAGGCGGGCGCCAGGCAAGCAGATGCGCCAGGGGCGAACCGGGCGCAGCGACCGGGAATGAAAACCGCCGCGAAGCGTTGCCTTCGATAGCGGGGCCAATCCCGCTACCCTAGGAGACGATGACTACCGAGACGACCACTCCAGAAGCCGAGGGCTCCGACGCCGACCGGGCGGCGGAGTTCGACGTCGCAGGCGAAACGCAGGCCGAAAGGTCGCGTCGCTTCGAACGCGAGGCGCTTCCGTTCCTTGACCAGCTTTACGGCGCAGCCATGAGGCTCACCCGCAATCCGCAGGACGCCGAGGACCTGGTCCAGGAAACGTACGCGAAGGCCTTCGCCGCGTTTCATCAGTACAGGCCCGGCACGAACCTCAAGGCGTGGCTTTACCGCATCCTCAACAACACGTTCATCTCGAACTATCGGAAGGCCCAGCGCCAGCCGAAGCAGGCGGATGTGGCGGAAGTCGAGGACTGGCAGGAGTACGACGCTTCGACCCATGCGTCGAGCGGACTCCAGTCCGCGGAGGCCGAGGCGATTGAGAATCTGCCGGATTCCGAGATACGGGACGCCCTGGCTCAGCTTCCGGAGGATCGCCGCCTCGCGGTCTATCTGGCCGACGTCGAAGGTTTTTCCTATCAGGAGATCTCGGAGGTCATGGACACCCCGATAGGGACGGTCATGTCGCGGCTTCACCGAGGCAGGAGGCAGCTGCGCGATCTGTTGACCGACTATGCGCGGGAGCTGGGGTATGGCAAGAAGGAGAAGAAATGAGAAGCGACGAGGAGATAGCGAAGGCCGTCGAGGAGATCTTGAGGGCAAAGTCGGCTCGGAGCTTGCGGGGCGCTGGGGACGGCGGCGTCGAGGATCGGGCTGGCGTCGGTGACGGGCCGGACGGCTTTCGCGACAGGGGCGACGGCCCCGGCGATCGGCGTGACGGCGTCGGCGATCGGCGTGAGGGCCTTGACCGCGGGTCAGGCGGCGACGGCCGCAGGCTGGGCGGCGACGGAGGCGTGCGAGGCGCGGGCGTCGGCGGCCCGTGCGGCGCGCCGGGGAGCTTACTCGAAGGGTCGTGCGAAGAGGTGGCCGATCACCTTTTTGAGTTGCTCGACGCTCAAATGCCTCTCGAAGCGGCCGCGCGTCTGCGGCGCCACTGCGAGACGTGCCCCCACTGTTCGGAGCTGACCGAGGCGGAAATCCACGTCCGCGAAATCGTCAAGAGGTCGTGCTGCGCCGAATCGGCGCCCGTCAGCCTTCGCATGCGGGTGACGAACCAGATAGCCGTCTACAGGTCGACGACGGCGTAAAGCTGCGCTGCAGATTGGCGACGGCGTAAAACGGCCACAGGCCGGCGAAGGCGTAGAGCGTTTGCGGGTGGCGACGGTCTGAAAGCCGCGGTGGTTTTCAGACCGGGGGCAGGAGTAAAGCGTCTGCGGGTTGGCGAAGGCGTAGCGCTGCGCTGCATAGGGAGGGGCGGCGTAGAACCTCGGGCCGGGGCGCGGCCATAGGACAGAGGTCGCCGCCAGACCTGCGCCCGCGTCGTGGTGTTGTCCCGACACCGTGGACGAGGACCTGGGGCGAAGCCGAGTCCTGTGGGGGAGGCCTGGCTGCGAAGCGGTTCCCAGTGGAGACGGCGTGGTGGCGAAGACCGCTTGGAGGCCAAGCAGCGTGGCGTTGCCTTTGACGTTGTCGAGGAGGGAGTCTCTGGTGCCGATGCGTTTCGGGTTCTCGGATTCCCAGATGATGACTCGAAGCCGCAAATCGCCGTCGGAGCCTTCGCCCTCCAAATTCTTGTCCGTGAGCGGCCCGCATTCTTGTCCGTGAGCGGCCCGCCGATCCCCTTCTTTCCGTGAAAGGCACGAATGTGTCGCGCCTTTTGGCGTTTTCCGGCGCACCACGATTCTTCCCGGCGGGGGCAGGCAAGCGCGGGCCTTTTGGGGCGACGGAGAACAAACGGAGAACAAGAGGCGCAGGACGACTAAAGCAGGACGAACAAAGCTGAATGGGATGCGGTTTGACAGGCCTCCCGTGCGACGGGGCGGAAATACGCAGGCCGCATTGGGCGGCTGGCCGTTGTGGCGGCGCATAGCGGCCGACGCCGTCGGCTGATACACTTTCGACCTGTCGTGTGCCTTTCGGGTGCGCAATCGATTTGAGGAGCAACAATGAGCCGTCGCGGTCGCAAGCGTCGCTCGCGCGCGGGAAAGCCTGCCAACCACGGCAAGCGTCCCAACGCATGAGCGCCGGGCCCGGGTCTAGGATCCGGGCCCTTTCGACGCCCGAATTTTCCCCGTTTCGCGGGCTGTGACGGGCCCGACCGCGCTGTGGCGGTGTTTGCGTGCGGCCCGCGGGCGTGGCTGCGCTGTGGCAGTGTATTTCGCGCGGACGATCGCGGGGTGCGGTGCACGGTATCTCGTCGCGCGGAACCGGTCGGGTGCTCGCCGCGCCCGATCGTGAGTGCGGTCTTTTCGGCTGGCGTTCGCGGAATCAGCCGCGTTTTATTCGTCGCCAAGGGAGTCTGCACGGTGACTTCCTGTCGTTTGCCGAGTCAGTGCCGTGCTTTTCTGCCGTTCGCCGAGTCTGTGCCGTGCTTTTCTGCCGTTCGCCGAGTCTGTGCTGTGCTTTTCTGCTGTTCGAGGAGTCCGCTGTGTGCGTCGGTGATAAATTCGGTCCATGGCCGTTGGACGATTGACGCAACTTGTCTTTGAGTGCGACGACGCCGTCGCGCTGGCGAGGTTCTGGCAGCAGGTTCTCGATCTTCCGGCGCCGCCGGAAGCGCAGGGGTCTGTCGAAGACGGTGAGGCTGAAAGCAGGGCTTTTGCCGGCGGGGGCGATCGCGATCGGGAAGGCGGCGACCGGACTTTCGTCGTCGGCGATGCGCGCGAATGGGACGTTGCCAGCGAAGAGCAACCGGAATGGGTGACCTTGGAGTGGGAACCCGTTGGAAGATTCTCATTCCATCGCTGCGAGGGATATGTGCCTCCGCGGTGGCCCAGAGGACACGGCGAGCATCAAGCGCATTTCGATCTGCTGGTTGAGGATCTGTCAGAGGCCTGCGGCGTCGTCGAAAAGGCCGGCGGGCGCCCTCTCACGCCGATTCTCGACCCCGGACCTAAAGAATGGCGGATCTACGCCGATCCCGCAGGGCACCCCTTTTGCCTGGTGACCGTTCCTGAGTAGGCTGGTTGCGTGGTGACTTTTGAATAGGCTGGTTGCGTGATGATCTTTGAATAGGTCGGTTGCCTGGTGACCGTTCCTGAATAGGGCTGATGGGCGTCGGTTGAGGGCCGAACGCTCCATCGCGGTTTTGCAAACTTAGGTTTCGATGTCGTTTGTTTAGTCGGTAATTAAAAGCATTTAAAAGAATAATTTGAAAGATTTTATCGAACAAAAAATTGACATTGGACTGCTGCTTCTGTAGGATAGTGGGCGAAGGGGTGGAGAGCGAAAGGAGGCGAGTTCGATGAGTGTCGACGCCGATATGCAGCCGGATGCCGCGGTGTCCGGATGCGGTCCGTCCGATGTGGATCCGTCTGTCCAGCGGCGGAGTCTAGGGGGCGACAACAGATTTGCCGATTGCCTTTCGCGTTTGAATGAAGTTGTGACGGAGTTGGGGGAGGTCGACCTTTCCGCCTTGTCCGAGGAAAGGCTGACGGCTGGAGCCGCTGATCTCGCGAAGGCTGTTTCTCGGCTGGGAGCGGTGCGCGGGCGGATGCTCGTCGCCATTGAGAAGAATGAAAGTTGGCGCGCTTCGGGGGCTCGCACCTTTGTGCTGTGGAGCGAGAAGACTTCAGGGCAATCCCCGAGCGCGGCTGTCAAGGAAATCAAACGGGCCGAGGCCCTTGATTCGGGGCTGCGCAGGATGTCGGAGGCCTTGAAGAACGGCGAGGTTTTCGCGGGGCACGTCGATGTCGTTCGTCGCTTCTTGTCGGCGCCCGAGTTGGAAGACGCGTTCACCGACGCCGTTGAGGAGGAGTTTGTCGCTTGGGCGCGGGAGTGCGCCCCGCGGGAGTTCGAGCGGCGCGTCAAGGCGCGCGCTTATCGGCACAGCCCGTCGTTCGGAGTCGAGACCGAGAAAGCCGAGGCGAAGAAAGAGAACGTGGTCTTCGCGAAAGAAGGGTCGGGGATGCGCATTTCCGGGTGGCTGTCGGACGAGAGTTCGGCAATCGTGGACACCGCCTTGTCGGCGTTCATGGGCCGCAAACGCGTTGAGGACGCCAGAAGTTTGCCGCAACGGCGAGCCGGTGCGCTCGTCGAACTGGCCGGCGCGAAGCTTGACGAAGGCGGCCTCGGCAAAGGAGCAAGAATCCGACCGCATATTTTAGTGCACGTCCCCTTCGAGACTCTTCGCGGCTTGGAAAACGGGACGCCTCGTCCGGGAACTGAAGACGTGCAAGGCCGGAGTGTTGCGGGCGACGACGGCGTCGGTGAGGAACGCGACGGTTCGCCTTCAAAGGAGGGGACGCGGCTGTCGAAGGCGAGGACGGATCGGAGCCGTGGCAGCTCCGACCAACCGGAACGCCGCGACGGTGTGGGCTGCCTAGGGGAAGCATGCCGTGAAGCTGGTCGAGGGCAAGGGCGTTTCGGCGCGTGCCTGGAATCGTCTGTGAGCCAACAAGAAGAATTTGGAACGATTTTAGGGGCGATTCCTGCTCTGACCGACGTTGATGCCTTACGAGGGAACGATCCTGCTGTTTTAGACGACGGCTCGCCCCTGTCTGCCACCCAGCTGGCGAGGCTGGTTTGCGATTCGTCCGTTTCACGCCTCATTTTCTCGGCAAACGGCGAAGTGCTCGACGTGGGCAGGGAGAAACGCCTGTTCACTCCCGCGCAAACCCGTGCGGTCATCGCGAGAGATCGGACATGCCGATATCCGGGATGCGGAGACACGATTTCCCATGGACAGGTTCATCACGCCTTGCCCTGGGAAGCGGGCGGGAAAACCGACCTTGCGAACGCCGTCCTGTTGTGCTGGCACCACCATGCCCTAGTTCACCGCGAAAAAATCGCGATCGCGCACCACAGCGGAGGCTTTGTCTTCACATCGCCTGACGGCAAAACAATGGGCACCAGGAAGCACGGAACATGACTGAGCAAGAGACGTAAGGCGGTTGGGCAAAGAGTCGGCGCGGTCGCCAAGGCCGCGGGGAGAACGCCTTGAAGGGTGGTTTAGGCCCTGAGTGGGACTAAAGAGTCTAAATTGATCTAAAGACTCTAAGCGGGCCTAAGACGCGCCGACGGCCGGGACTCCCAGCCAATCGTTCCACCCATTGTGGAGAACCAGCCATGCGATGAGGCCGTAGCCGGCCTGGCGTGGTTCGTAGCCGCTCGACATCGACAAGTCGGTGTTCCACTGTTCATGCTCGACGAGAGGAGTGAAAGTGTCGACGTAAGGGAGATCGCGGCGAGCGCAGACGTCGCCAAATGCCTTCGACAGATCCAGCTGGATTTTGAAAGGCACTTCCCGACGCGGGGGAGGGCCCACGATGAAGGACCGGAGCTTCATTCGAGCAGCCGCATCGAGGATGTTCGCGAGATGGAGCCGAGCGCGGGCAAGCGTCTGGCCCGAGTCGAGGTCATGGGACCCTAGACCGATAATGAGACGGTTGTCTTCATCGTGGCGAAGGCGTCGGGCCACTTCGTCGCCCCAGCGTTTGGCCAGTGCTGCTGTGTCTTCGCCCGGAACGGCAAGGGTTATTGGCATGAGAGGCGGTTCGCTGCGGGTTCGTGCCATGACTCGCCCAGTCCAGCCGAGAGCCCGCGCGTCGCCGAAGCCCGCGACGAGCTCGTCGCCGATGAAGAAGATCGCCACGTTTGCTCCTCAGTTGTGCTACATCTTAGAAGTTACCTCAACTCTAGACTGTAGCGCCTCCGCTGTTGTGGAAGCGGCGCAAATTTGGGGTGAAGAAGCGTCAATCCGGGGTGGAGAAGCGCGCCCATTCGGATCGGGGAGCCCCCGTCTGCATCAGAGGAGCCGGGCCTCAGCGCTCGAACGCAGCGCGCATGAGGATCTCGTTCTGAGTCGTGTGGGCTCGGGCGATGCCGACCGACGGCGACGCCGAGGCCGGGCGGGAGACGAGCCTCGGCGTGAGCCCGAGCTCGCGAAACACGGTGACGAGGAGGAAGCGCCACGCGCCCATGTTCTCGGGCTCGTCCTGGACCCATACGACCTCGGCGCCGGGGTACTTCGCCAGCTCCGCCCGCAGAGCCTCGGTGGCCAGCGGATAGTACTGTTCGAGCCGGACGATCGCCGTGCGCCAGTCCCCGATCTTCCTGCGAAAATCAGCCAAGTCGTAATAGATGCGGCCGGAGCAGAGAAGGACTCGGTCGATGTGCGCTCGCGATGCGCCTCCGGCGGGCGCCTCTCGCGTCGGCGCAGTTCCCGCGGGCGAATCTCCGGCGGGCGCGCCTCCCGAGACATCGCTTCCGCGGGTTTCACCCTCGGCGTCGTCGCCGATGACCGGGAGGAAGGAGCCCCGAATGAAGTCTTCGACCGGCGAGACCACGCCCCGGCGTCGCAGAAGCTGCTTCGGCGAGAAAGCGATGAGCGGCCGACGCGGACGCTCGTAAGCCTGAGTGCGCAGCATGTGGAAATGGTTGGCCGGGGTGGACGGTTGGCAGACCCACATGTTGTTTTGCGCACACAGCTGGAGATACCGCTCGATTCGCGCGGAAGAATGGTCGGGCCCCTGGCCTTCGTACCCGTGGGGAAGGAGGAGGACGAGAGACGAATGCTGGTTCCACTTCTGCTCGGCCGATGAGACGAACTCGTCGACAACCGTTTGGGCGCCGTTCGCGAAGTCGCCGAACTGCGCCTCCCACACCACGAGCGCGTCCGGGCGCTCGAGGGAATAGCCGTACTCAAAGGCCATGACCGAATACTCGGAAAGGGGGGAGTCGTAGATCCACAGCTTTGCCTGGTCTTCCGTCAAATGATCGAGGGGCGTCCACTCGGCGCCGGTGTCGTGGTCGTGGGAAACCGCGTGCCTTTGGACGAAGGTTCCGCGGCGCACGTCCTGACCGGACATGCGCACGGGAACCCCTTCGATGAGGAGCGAGCCAAACGCGGCGATCTCTCCCATGCCCCAATCGACGTCTCCGGTGCGCATCATCTTCGCCCTGCGCTCGTAGAGCTGGGTGATCTTCGGGTGGGGCGTGAATCCGTCGGGAATTTGAAGGTGGGCATCGCCGATCCTGGCCAGAATCTCACGGGTGGTCCAGCTGGTCCAGCCGATCATCGTTCCCGCGTCTTCCTGTTGGGCTGCCGGAATCTCCAGGCCTTCGTAGACGCCGGACTTGCCGGCGGCCGCTTCGGCCTCGGCGGCCTTGACCTGCCGGAAGGCGTTGTCGAGGGTCGCCCGGTAGTTCTCCTCGAAGGCTTCGGCCTGCTCGGCGGTCATCTCGCCTCGGCCGATGAGCGCCTCCTTGTACAGCTGGCGGGTCGTCCTCTTCGAATCGACCAAGGCGTACATGACCGGCTGGGTCATCGACGGATCGTCGCCCTCGTTGTGTCCGCGGCGTCGATAGCAGACGACGTCGACGATTGCGTCTTTCGAGAAGGCCTGACGGTACTCGTACGCCAGCGCCGCCGCGCGCACGACGGCCTCCGGGTCGTCGCCGTTGACGTGGAAGATCGGTATCTGCAGGCCCTTCGCCACGTCGGTCGCGTAGTTCGAGGAACGCCCGGAATGGGGGGCGGTTGTGAATCCGATCTGGTTGTTGACGATGATGTGGACGGTCCCGCCGGTGCGGTAGCCGCGAAGCTGCGAAAGGTTGAGCACTTCCGGGACGACCCCTTGGCCGGCGAATGCGGCGTCGCCGTGGATGAGGATCGGCAAAACGGCGAAGCCTCGGTCTCCCCGGTCCTGAAGGTCCTGGCGCGCGCGGACGATGCCCTCCAAAACGCCGTTCGCCGCTTCGAGGTGCGAAGGGTTTGCCGCGAGATAGACGCCGGTCGTCTCGCCGCTCGGAGAGGTGTACGTCCCCTCGGTTCCCAGGTGGTACTTGACGTCGCCCGAGCCTTGGACGGTGCGCTCGTCGACGAAGCCGTCGAACTCGGTGAAGATTTGCTTGTACTGCTTTCCCGCGATGTTCGTCAGGACGTTGAGCCTTCCGCGGTGGGCCATCGAGATCGCAACCGAATCGAGGCCGTCGTGGGCGGCGCGGGAAAGTATGGCGTCAAGCGCGGGAATGAGCGATTCCCCGCCTTCGAGCGAGAAGCGCTTCTGCCCGAGGTACTTGGTGTGCAGGAACGTCTCGAACGCCTCCGCCTGATTGAGCTTCTCGAGAATCTGAAAGCGTTCGTCGTCGGTGAGCTTGGCGCGCGGGCGTTCGATTCGCTCCTGGAACCAGCGGCGCTGCTCCGGATCCGTGATGTGCATGTACTCGAAGCCGATCGACGCGCAGTACGTCTCTCGCAGCAGCGAAAGCGCATCGCGCAGGGTCATCGAGCCGTTGTCCGTGAAATCCCCGGTGGGGAAGGAGCGGTCGAGGTCCCACGACGTCAGGCCGTAGGATCCGAGGGAAAGGTCCGGGTGGCGGAGGGTGCGGAAGGAGATCGGGTCCGTGTCCGCAATGAGATGCCCCCGCGAGCGATACGCGTGGATGAGGCTCGTCACGCGAGAGGCTTTGTCCGGGTCTTTGAGCGGGTTGTATTCGACGTCGCGCTCGAAGACGAAAGGCTCCGTCGGGACGTGGAGCGAATGGAAGACTCTGTCGTAAAAGCCGTCGAGGCCGGTGAGTTTGCGCTCGATGAGCCGTAGGAACTCGCCCGACGTGGCGCCTTGGATCACGCGGTGGTCGTAGGTGGAGGAGACGGTGACCACTTTGGAGACGCCGAGGCGGGCCAGCACGGCGTCCGACGTGCCGGAGAACTGGGCGGGGTAGACCATGGAGCCGACGCCGATGATCGCTCCCTGCCCGGCCATGAGCCGCGGAACCGACTGGGTTGTGCCGATGCCCCCGGGGTTCGTGAGCGAGACGGTGGTTCCCGTGAAGTCGTCGATTCCCAAGGCGCCTTCGCGCCCGCGGCGCACGAGGTCCTCGTAAGCGGAGAGGAAATCGCGGAAAGTCATGAGTTCGGCGGCTTTGACGGAAGGCACGACGAGGGTGCGGGAGCCGTCGGGGCGGCGGGCGTCGATCGCGATGCCGAAATTGACGTGCTCGGGATGGCGGACCGCGGGCTTGCCGTCGGCCAACGTGTACGAGTCGTTCATCTCGGGCATCTGGACGAGCGCCTCAATCGCGGCGAAGGCCACCAGGTGGGTGAAGCTGACCTTGCCGCCCCGGGTGGCCCGCAGCCGCTCGTTGACGATGGCGCGGTTGTCGAACATCGTTTTGGCCGGGATTTCGCGGAACGACGTCGCCGTCGGAATGGCGAGCGAGGCGTCCATGTTGGCCGCGACGGACTTCGCCGTGCCCTTCATGCGGACGGTTTCGCCGGAAGAGATCGGGGTGTCGCTCGCCACCAGCTTGTGCCGTTTGGCATAGGGCGTGAGGGCCGGCTGCGCCGCGGCCGGCGGAGCGGGAGGGAGGTCCGAACGGGTGGAGACCGAGTTCGGGGCAGCCTGCCGGGAGTCGCTCCGGGAGTGAATCTCAATCTGCGCCTTGGCGGTGTCGGGATCCGCCCGTTTGTGCACGGGGCGCCCCTCGGCGCGCCATCTTCTGAAAAGGTCGCCCCACTGCGGAGGGACGGCAGACGGATTCTTGAGGAAGTCCGCGTAGAGATCCTCGATGAAGCCGCGGTTGGGCCCGAAGTCGTCGTGTGGCTGCGTTGACACTGTTTTCCCCACTCCTTTGGAATTCGACACATTAAGGCTACGGGACTTGGCGGCGAGTTTCATGCGTCAAAAGTGATGTGTATTTCTAAAACCGACGTCTGCTCCGGATACATGCGATATTTGTAGGAGGAATTCAAAGGGATTGAGGGGGCGTTGGGAAGGGCGTTCCGGCATGGAGAAGGTCGTCTCGGCCGTCGTCGCGTGAAGCGGGTGGTGGCCTTTCGGCGGGTCCGTTATCATTTTGTAATGGAGTCACCGGAAAATCACGTAGAACCGGAGGATGATGGGCAGGCACGCACTTAACACCGAGCCGCAGGCTCAGGTTCAGGCTGCCCGGACGCGCCGTTCGGGTGTTAGGCAGGAGACCCCGAGCCTCAATCGCCGCCAGACGCGGTTGGCTCGCGAGATGGAGGAAGCTGCCGAAGCACGCAAGGCGAGGCGGGCAGAGAGCCGTGAGGCTGAGAATCGCGCACGCCAGGAGGCAGAGCGTGCGAGAATCGCCGAGGAGGAAGCTCGGTTAGAAGAAATTTCGCGGAGGGTCGAGGCCGCGCGCAAGGCCGAAGAGGCCCGCAAAGCTGAGGAGGCCCGTCGCGCGGAGGAGGCGCGTCAGGCTGAAGAGGCCAGGCGAGCCGAAGAGGCTCGCAAGGCCGAAGAGGCCCGCAAGCTGGAAGAGCTTCGCAAGGAGCGCGCGGCGCGGAGGGCCGCACGCAAACTCGAGGAAGTCCGCCGCGCCGAGGAGGCTCGCAAGGCCGAAGAGGCCCGCAAGCTGGAAGAGCTTCGCAAGGAGCGCGCGGCGCGGAGGGCCGCACGCAAACTCGAGGAAGTCCGCCGCGCCGAGGAGGCTCGCAAGGCCGAAGAGGCCCGCAAGCTGGAAGAGCTTCGCAAGGAGCGCG
>ERZ773022.1222-NODE-1222-length-17812-cov-5.505603_pt1 | contig 17812 bp, 19 predicted proteins | sample MGYA00580839_ERZ773022 | MGnify/ENA primary metagenome ERZ773022 (study PRJEB29015, sample SAMEA2738020) | human oral metagenome | biome: human oral; feature: human-associated habitat; material: dental | place: China | collected 2044 ... | reverse complement strand
AGCGTACTTGACTGGGGGTCAAGGGGTCGCAGGTTCAAGTCCTGTCATTCCGACTTAAAAAGCCTTGTAAATCAGGGCTTTTTTATTTTTTGTGTACGGTTTTGTGTACGGTTTAGAGTTATTTTATCTATGTGATCGAATGCTTTTTAATCTATTTATAAAAATAAAAAAACCTTCTAAAAACCTCTATAAAAGCATTGACAAATACGCATTTAATACGCATACTGTATATTGCAAGGAGGTAAAAATGAAACGGAGAGACTTAATAAAAAAGCTTGAACAAGCAGGTTTTAGTTTCAAAAGATACGGAAATGAACATGATATATATGCAAGAGGTGAGAATGAAATTGAAACAATACCAAGACACCGTGAAATAAATGAAAAAACAGCAAAAGGAATATTAAGAAAATGGGGTATCAAATAGCTCCCCCTAAAAAATCTCAAAGTTTTTTATTATAAAAGTTAAGAAGGAGGAAAATAGAGTGAGGGTTGTATATCCGACATTAATCGAAAAATCTGAGGACATGTATTTAGTATTTGTTCCGGATCTGATGATTTACACAGAGGGTAAGGATTTAGGTAATGCTATTGAAATGGCAAGGGATGCTATAAGTTTGAAATGTCTGAATTTGGAAGATAACAAAATTAGTATTCCTGAACCGTCAAGCTATAGCAAGGCTATAGAGATTGCTAAAGAAGTGCATCAGGGCGAAAGTTTCAACTACACTGACGGTATAGTTACTGTAGTCGATGCTGATTTGACAGAGTACAGAAGGAAACTTGATAGGAAGATGGTGAAAAAGAATTTGACTATACCAAGTTGGATGAATGTAGAAGCTGAGAGACTGAATCTAAATGTATCAAGAGTTTTGCAAGAGGCACTCGAAGAAAAGATTGCAACATTAAAGTAAGTAGCAATAAAAAAGTTGTATATATTTGTATACAGCTTTTTTATTGCTTAAAATACAAGTGTTAGCAAATGCTTTTTGCTGATTTTTTGGAAGGAGAGAGCCGGTGATATTAAAATTAACAATAAAATAACAAAGACTTGCTAATGAATATATCATCAGTAGAAATATCAAACAAAACAGAGTTTAATATGTTGAATGATAGTATTAGGGGGGCAACACCGGAATAAGTTTGAGTACCTGATACTATTTAAAAGGTACTGAAGACTAATTTATCTACTATATTGAGTTAATCCTACTATTATTGTATAATTTAGCATAAAGTTTGTTTTTATTTGCTGTATACTTATTTACTTAAGATAATATGGAGAAGAAGGGCATGATAACAAGTATAGATAAAATTTTAAAACAAGGCATAGAAAAATTCGGCTTTGAGGATTATATTTTTGAGAAAGAAGAAGGGAACTTTAAATCATATACTTATAAGGAGTTTTATGAAGATGTGTTAAAGTTTACTTCTTTTTTTTATGCTAAAGGTTTAAAGAATAAAAAAATAGCTTTACACGCAGAAAACTCATATAATTATATGGTGGCGGATATAGCGATTATGGCTTATACCGGTATTTGTGTATCAATGGCACAGCAATGGAAAAGCGAAGATATAAAAAATATAATTAATGAAATAGGTATAGAGGCAATAATATACGATAAATCAAGGCAAGTTATCATAGACGAGCTTGAACCGGAATACAAAAATATTGAATACATAAGTTTTGATGACTTGAAAAACTTGAAAGTACAAAAAGAAATTGACCTAACTGCTGTGGACATAGAACAATGCTCCAAGATAGTTTTTTCATCAGGTACTACGGGAGAGCCGAAGGCGGTAATGCTTTCACAAAAAAATATGTTTGCCAATGTTAATAATCTTTTTAAAAGAGCAGCCATGGACAGCAGTGATAGGTGTTATCTTTTTCTGCCACTTGCTCATACATACGGCGGTATAGGAAACTTCCTGTATTCTTTAATATCCGGTATGAAGATATACATTTGCAGCGATAAGACAAAGATTATTGAAGAGATAAAAGAAGTCAGGCCGAGTCTTTTTTCCGCTGTACCTCTGGTACTTAACAAAGTATATGAGTATGCCGTAAGTACTTCCACATCCATACAGGAAATACTCGGAGGCAACATAAAGTACCTGTTTTGCGGAGGGGCATTTCTTGAGCCGAGGATAAGAAAGTATATTAAAGATGAGGGGGTAAATCTTTTGGAAGCCTACGGTTTGTCTGAGACTACATCACTTATAAGTTTGGAATATTCCTATAATAAAGATGATTTTGACTCGGTAGGTACTATCTTTGAAAACCAGATAGTAAGAATAGATGAACCTGATTCGAATGGAATCGGAGAAATAACTGTAAAGGGAGATAATATATTCATAGGTTATTATAACAGAGAAGATTTATATAAGTCGGTATTTGATGAGCTTGGCTACTTTCATACAGGAGATATAGGCTATGTGAAAGAGAATAAACTTTACCTTGTAGGAAGAAAGAAAAGGGTTATCATAAAACCTAATGCAAGGAACATATATCCTGAAGAACTTGAGGCCTTACTATTAGAAAGGTTTGATGTGGATGCTGTAAAAATATACGAAAAACAAGATAAGCTTCATTGCAGTCTATACAGCAACCGACTTAATTACAGCAAAGAACTTTTGGAAGAAATTAATTCTCACTTACCCAAATACGCTAAGATGGATAGCTGTGAGGTAATAAAAAATAACCTGAGTACAAAACTGAAATAATATGACACCGGAAAAAGAAAACTTGAAAAAAATCTTTGAAAAAGTACTTAAAAAAGATATAGTCAAGATAGAAGAACTTAAGTTTGAGGATAAAGAAGGAATTACCGGAAAGGTTGAGCAAAGCAGTGTTAATTTGCATAAGTACGGGATTGTATTTAAGGAGGGTTTAAGCAAGGAAATACTTGTAAAGTCCAAGTCAAGAAACATCATTAAAAATGGGATAAGACTATTAAATTATGACAATGATATACGACTTTTGTATTTGCTTATAAGATATCATAAAGTACTTAGCTTTGATAAAAACTATATAAGGGAGCTTAAGTTTTATGAAAATACAGATATAGAATTAAAAAAGCATACCATAGCCTGCTACGGTTGTTATAAAAATTCATTACAGTCAAAATATCTTATATTTATGAGGGAGATTAAAGACAGTTTTGAGTTTGATAAAAGTTATATCTATAAGACCTTGGATGTGATAATAAAGTTTCATAAGCAGTATTACGGAAAAAAAGAGTGCTGCGACATATACAGATTAAATTATTATACAAATCATGATTATAAAAGGAGCAGAAAGCTGCTAAGTTATATTTTTCATAAATTTGACAATGAAAACAAGGTGTATTTTTCAAGCAAAGGGCTTGAGAAAATAGAAAATTTTTTAGAAAATATACATATTTACCATAAGAATTTGCCGGAACATCGTAGTTTAACCCACAATGACTTTACAACAAGAAATATATTTTTTCTAAAAGAAGATTTACTTATATATGATTGGGAACTTGCCTGTTACCAAAATCCGGAACATGATCTTATTGAATTTTTGATATTTGAACTGCATAAGTTTGCTGATGATGAGGTAAGAGAACTTATAGCTTATTATAAAAATAATCTTCTTTCGGCATTAAATATTAATATACAAAAGGCAGATTATGAAAGAATACTTGAGTTTAACACACTTGAATATATAGTCAATAAACTTAGTGTATACAGATTGGCTGATGTCAGTCTTAAACTCGCATTTATTAAACAAATGTGCAAAAATGCCGCAAGAATGTTACTGATAATAGAAGAGGAATTTGAATAAAAAGTGAAATAAAGATTTTAACTTACGAGTATGATGTGTAAAAATACAGTAGAGATAATATTGATAATAGAAGAGGGATTTTAATAAAAAGTGAAATAGATATTTTAACTTATGAGTATTATTTGTAAAAATGCAGTAAGGATATTAGTGATAATAGAAGAGGGATTTTAATGAACAATGAATTAGAGATTTTAACTTTGGCGGACTATTATGAAAAGTTTGAAAAAGACGGCTGTGAAGTCTATTTGATAATAAATAACAAGATGAAAGATTATATGGCAATGTTCGGCTTTGTTAAGCTTATCAGTAATAAAGAAGCTGCAAAAGAGTTATTTTCTGCTTTGGAGAAAAAGGCAAAAGAACTTGGCTTTGAGCATTTGGTAGGACCTATAAATTACAATACATGGATGTCCTACAGGTTTGCAATAAGTAACTATGAATTAAAGCTTTTTCCGGATTGTAATAATCCTGCCTACTACAATGACATAATTAAGGCTTTGGGTTATAAGGAACTGTATACCTACAGAAGTGCTAGTATAGATATGAATAATCCCATGTTTAAACTTGGTGAAAGTATATACAGGGAAAAACTTGCTGAAGGTTATAGCTTTAATACCTTTGAAGAAAAAGATGCCTTGAAAGTTGCAAAGCATGTGTATACAGAAAAAAACTTGCAGAGGGGTACAGCTTTAAGACCTTTGAAGATAAAGAGGCTTTTGAAGTTGCAAGAGTTGTGTATGAGATTTCAAAAGATGCTTTTTCTGATGCATATTTGTATTCCGATATTCCCTATGAAATATTTGAAAAGTTATATTTGTCTTGGGTAAAGCAGTTAAAGTTTTCTATTATAATTGCCTATAAGGGTACTGAGGCCATAGGCTATGTATTCGGTTATGAAAACCCTGTAGGAGAGGGCTTTATCTCAAAGACAAGTGCGGTTATAAAGAAGTATCAAAAGCATAAAATATACACTGCACTACTGTATCTTGGTTGGAAGTTGGTTTTGAACAAGGGTTATAAAGATATGATATATCATTTTCAATGCGAGCAAAAAGATACATTTAAAAGATTTGAGAAGAAGATAGAATCAAATGAGAAAAGATATGCGATATATGTTAAGGAGTTAGTATAGAGCAGTTTTGATTATTGTTTATTCTGTAATTAATTACAGTAGAGTTAAAATAGTCATAAGCTAAGGACAGTAAAATGGAGATCGTAATGAAAAAAGAGTGTAAGATATGTGTAAATGACAACTCTGTAAGAAATATAAGATTTAATAAAGAGGGGGTATGCAATTTTTGCGAAAACTATTTAAAAGAGGTGGAAAGGTTTAAGGACTATGATAAACTAAGACCTCTTTTTGTAGAAAGAATTGAGAAAATAAGGGGTAAGCACAGCTATGATGCGGCGGTAGGCATATCCGGCGGCAAGGACAGTGTATTTGTGCTGTATGAGTTAAAAAACAAATATAAACTTAAAATCAAAGCCTTTACAATGAATAACGGTTTTTTAAGTGATGAAGCAAGGATTAACATAGATAAAATAGTGAAACAACTTGATGTTGAGCATGAATACATAGATTTTGATAAGGAGCTTTTGAAAAGATTTTACAGCTATTCTGTAAAAAAGTGGTTAGTGCCTTGTATTGCCTGCTCATACATAGGTTATGCCTCGATGATTAATCTTGTATCTAAAATAGATGCCGGTATGATAGTACATGGAAGAAGCCCTGAGCAAATGCTCATGTACGGTAAGGAAGCAAGCAACCGAAAACAAGAGATAGACCGCCAGCACTACACTATTCCGAACCAAAGACCAAAAGATAAGCATTGTGGGAAAATCTAAACTTTTGGATTTTCCTACAATGCCGACTACGGCGGAATCCTTCCCACTCCTTATATCTTTATTTCCGTATACATTGAATTTGTATTTAGTAAATGCTATAATGTCCCTATTCAAATTATAAATGTGTTGAATTAGTTACATGTACATATTTTTTGTGCCGCATAAATACCCTGTTGAGGTTGTCGTTCTTTGTCCAGATGTGGAAACAATAAAAGGAAGGGAACGATACAGGGAGAAAACAGGCTATTCCGGCTTTACGGTTGAAACCTTATACGATACATTTATGCAGACAACACCACGGATCGGCTTTTGGCTGGACAATTCCAACCAAACACCACAGCAGACAGCAGAAACCATTCTGAACGCCAGAAAGTCGGTATGATTGTTACATATAAGGGGAAGAAAAATTTCTTTTAGGTACTTTCTTTCCTAAAACTAATGTGATATAATAGCATCATTCCAAAAAAGGAGTAAAAAATATGCGGCAAGGTATTCTTAAATAAAACTATAATCAAATAGTGGGAACAAAGGATTATGATAGTCCCTTTTGTGGGGGCTTGGTTTTTTGTACCCAATTTAAGAATACTTTTGCCTTATCAATTTTGACATATCCGAAAAACAGCAATCACAAACAGGTGTATGCTGTATATGTGTATGTCCGCAAATTATAATCCCCAGTGGTAAAAGTATTTTACTGCTGGGGATTTTTATGCCCTTTTGGGGCTGTAAAAGGAGGACAATCACATGAAAATAATCAATATTGGAATTCTCGCCCATGTAGACGCAGGAAAAACAACATTGACGGAAAGCCTGCTGTACACCAGTGGAGCGATTGCGGAACAAGGAAACGTGGATAAAGGAACTACAAGAACAGACACTATGATTTTGGAACGGCAGCGCGGAATTACCATTCAGACAGCGGTTACTTCTTTTTGCTGGAATGATTATAAAATCAATATCGTGGACACTCCCGGTCATATGGATTTTTTAACCGAAGCATACCGCTCTTTATCTGTCCTTGACGGAGCTGTTTTAGTCATTTCGGCAAAAGACGGCGTACAGGCACAAACCCGTATATTATTCCATGCGCTTCAGAAAATGGACATTCCGACAATTATCTTTATAAATAAGATAGACCAAAATGGGATCGACCTGCGGCGTGTTTACCAAAGCATTAAAGATAAACTTACCAGTGATATGATTGTCATGCAGGAGGTTTCCCTGTCGCCAAAGATAACCATGACCGATATTTCTGATTTGGACAAATGGGATATGATTATTTCCGGAAGCGATGAACTATTAGAACGATATGTTGCAGAGGATTCTTTGGATATACAGGAATTACAATATGAAAAGTGCAAAAGAACCAGATGCTGCTCTTTGTTTCCTGTTTATCATGGGAGTGCAAAAGACAATTTAGGAACAGAAAAACTGATTGAAGCGATTACAGAAACTTTCATTACAGAAACAGACGATATTCAGTCTGAATTATGTGGATATGTTTTTAAGGTTGAGTATACAGAGCGGAAAAAACGGCTTTCTTATTTACGCCTGTATCATGGGACGCTCCATTTACGGGATACCCTGCTGCTGTCAAAAAAGGAAAAAATAAAGATTACAGAAATGTGTATTCCGTCAAATGGTGAAATCGTCCCGGTTGACCATGCCTGTCCGGGAGAAATTGTTATTTTAGCTGATGATACTTTGAAACTGAACGACATTCTGGGAAATGAAAAACTCCTGCCTCACAAAACACGGATTGATAATCCCATGCCATTACTTCGGACAACGGTAGAGCCGCAAAAGCCGGAGCAAAGGGAAGCCCTGTTAAATGCCCTCACAGAGATTGCTGATACAGACCCTCTTTTGCATTTTGACATTGATACTGTTACACATGAGATTATATTATCTTTTTTGGGAAAAGTACAGTTAGAAGTTATTTGTTCGCTATTAGAAGAAAAATATCATGTGGGCGTGGCTATGAAAGAGCCTTCGGTTATTTATCTGGAAAGACCGCAAAAAAAAGCGAGCTACACGATTCATATTGAAGTGCCGCCGAATCCGTTTTGGGCATCTATTGGTTTGACTGTAACACCGCTTCCTGTTGGAAGCGGAACACAATATAAAAGCGAGGTATCTCTCGGCTATTTAAACCAAAGTTTTCAAAATGCCGTCATGGAGGGTGTGCGTTATGGAATGGAGCAGGGCTTATATGGCTGGGGAGTGACAGACTGCCAAATTTGTTTTGATTATGGAGTTTATTACAGCCCGGTCAGCACCCCCGCTGATTTTCGTTTTCTTGCGCCTGTCGTGTTGGAGCAGGCATTGAAAAAAGCAGGAACACAACTGTTGGAACCATACCTTTCCTTTACCCTTTTTGCACCGCAGGAATATCTTTCACGGGCTTATAATGACGCACCAAAGTATTGCGCAATCATTGAATCAACCAGACTTGAAAAAGATGAAGTTATTTTTAAGGGGGAAATCCCTGCCCGTTGTATTGGTGAATATAGAAATGATTTGAATTTTTATACAAATGGAAGAAGTGTCTGCATTACAGAATTAAAAGGGTATCAGGAAACTTCCGGCGAGCCTGTGTTTCAGCCACGCCGCCCGAACAGCCGTTTAGACAAGATCCGGCATATGTTTCAGAAGATAATGTAACATCTTGCGCAATGCAAACGTTCATTGCTGGCTATTGCGAAATATCATTGATAAAATCAGCATCAGAGAGGAGGAACCATTTTGAACCAGAAACAGACGGATATTACAACAGGAAAGCAAATACGTCATCTGCGAACACAATCGGGAATGACACAGGAAGAACTGGCTGGGAAATTGAATGTTACCCGGCAGGCGCTATCGAATTGGGAGAGAGATGTTAATGAACCCGATTTAAATACGTTGAAAAAAATTTGTTTTCTTTTTGGAGTCCACATGGACGATTTTGCGAAGGAGGTAATAACAAAAATGGAAACATGTGAAAAAAAGAGAAACGACAATTTAATAAGTATGATATGGCAATTGGACTTTTTTATGGTGTCGGGATATTTCTTGGCATTGGTATTTTCTTTGTTGGCGGTTTTATGACAATGTCGGGTGCAGGGTGGGGAGCATCACTATTTGGCGGTGGCTGTTTTTCTCTTGTATTTGGCTTGATATGCCATGCAGTTATTACATTGAGAAGAAATGACAAATGATGACATATCCTGCTTTCTAGTCTTTTCGGTCATATCGCGTAAAAAAGCCGCTGCTTTTGGCTTTCCAATAGCGGCGGCAAAGGGAAATATCCTTTGAATACCTTACAGAAGAAAAGTTTTGCAGCATTATAAAAATAAAAGCCTATACCATTTTGGAAAGAAAAGATACATAATAGTCAAGACGGCAACAATCAGAAGTTATGGAGGGTAACAATGGAATATAGTAAGGAAGATTTAATGGAAGCAAAAAGGCAAATTTTGGGAGTGGGAGAGAACATGGGAACAGAGGAAAGCAAAAAGATCTGGGAGAAAAACGCACAATTTTGGGATGATGCAATGGGTGACGAATCCAATGAATTTCACAGAGAGGTAGTACGTCCCAAAGTAACGGAACTTCTCTCTCCTGATCCTTCGGATTACATTTTGGATATTGCGTGCGGCAATGGAAATTATTCTTCGTATCTTGCACAGAGAGGCGCTTCGGTCGTCGCTTTTGATTACAGCAAAAAAATGATAGAATTGGCTAAAAGACGGCGATCACAATATGCAAAACAAATTGAGTTTTGCGTAGCGGATGCGACCAATAGAGAAAGCTTATTAGGATTAAAAAGAAATCGAGCCTTTACGAAAGCAGTTTCTAATATGGCAATTATGGATATTACGGATATTGAACCGCTTTTTATGGCTGTTTATGAACTATTGGAGGAAAACGGGATTTTTGTCTTTGCAACGCAGCACCCTTGTTTTATCACATTGACTGAAAAATATATGACACCGCACAGTTACTATGATATAGCGATCGAAGGGCAGCCGGAGGAGCAGATTTATTATCATCGTTCCATACAAGATATTTTTAACCTTTGTTTCAGAGCTGGATTTGTCATTGATGGATTTTATGAAGAATGTTTCAAAAACAATAAAGAAATTCCTATGGTAATGATAGTAAGGCTTAAAAAGGTAAAACGTGATAGCTTAAAATAAATTCAAGTTTGCCGGATAAATAGCAAACCCGGCCGAGCCAGTCAACGGTCAAGATGAACGGGCTTCGCCCGCCGTTGACAGCCCCGCCCGGTTTTGCAGTTAGGCAGTCAAGGAGCGACAGCCTAAAGTGCTGCCGCCCCTTACTATCATAAAAAGCAACTACTAACCAGCCACAGCCCTTTTGGGAGGAAAGGGGGATTTTCCATGACCTGTACAGAAGAATATCGGGAACATATCGAGTACACTTTCCATGCCTTTTGCAAAGTCGTTATCCGAAATGCAACGATCAACGCAGCGAGGACACGGAGCAGGAAGCACAAAAGAGAAATATCCCTTGAATACCTCACAGACGAAAAGCACTACCCTTTAGGCACGACAGATGAATATTTCCAAGCCCCGGAGCCGGACGAGGAATACATACTTACCCTTTGCGGCGATACGGTCATTTTCAGCAGCGGTTTACTTGCGGAAGCCCTGTCACGGCTGGACGAACGGGAGCGGGAAATGATTTACCTGTCCTTTTTCAAGCGTATTCCACAGCACGAAATTGGCAGACAGTACGGGCGCAGCCGCAGCACAGCGGGCTACCATATCCGAAAAGCCCTACGGCAGCTCCAAGCGGAAATGGAGGGAATGGCATATGAGAAATAATAGGCTTCTCCCCTATGAAACAATCGTCCAAGCCGCCAGCGGGGAGCCGGAAGCGGTGGGAACTGTATTGCAGTATTACCGCCGCCGCATACAATGTGCCGCCCGTGTGAATGGACGGGTAGACCAAGATACAGAGGACTACATCACCCAGACGCTTCTCACAGCTATTTTCAAGTTCCGCTTTGGGAGATAGCCCTACCGCCTACAACTGAATAACCGCCGCTTCGCCGGCAACCAGAAAGCAGTAAATCTATTCAACAGATTTGCTGCTTTTTTTCGTTCCTGTTTGGCATTTTTGAAAATCCCCAGTATGAAAAAACAAAAGGGAAAATAGCCGCCGCAGTTGGCAAAATCCCTTACTTATCCGTAGAGGGTATCAAAGAAAAAAATACTGCCATTGTCCGCCTATTCCGGCTTGCGTGGTGTTGTAGGGAATAGAGGGGAAATTCTAAAAATCTCCGTCCATTTTGCTTTGCGTGGTGTTGTAGGTAGTGAAAGGAAAATTTTCAAGATAAGCCGGAATAGCGGGTAGCAAAGCCCTTTTGAAACGTTTTGTTAGCGGAAAGGACGGGAGCCGGGGAACGCCGGAGTTTTTCAGAGCAAGATTCTACCGAGGTGCCAAAATTCGCTCTCCGCTTATTTTTGCCCCTGCGGGAATCTTGTTGGGGAGTGCCTTCCCCAAACCCTGCTATGCGCCCTGTCGGGCGAGAAAGGAGGTCACAGACCATGCGAAAGAAATACAATACGCCCCACCGCCGTCATGTGGTAAAGACCCGCATGACCGATGAAGAATACGCCGACTTCACCGGGCGGCTGGCGGCTTATGAAATCAGCCAGTCCGAGTTTATCCGGCAAGCCATACGGAAAGCGACCATACGCCCCATTGTCACCGTTTCCCCGGTCAATGACGGGCTGCTTGCCGCCCTCTCCAAGCTCACGGCAGAGTACGGGAAAATCGGCGGCAACTTAAACCAGATTGCCCGGAGCCTGAACGAATACGGAAGCCCCTACCGGGGGCTGGAAAAGGAAGTGCGGGGAGCCGCCGCCGACCTTGCCGCCTTGAAGTTTGAAGTCTTGCAGAAAGTAGGTGAAGCCGTTGGCGATACTCAAACATATCAGCTCTAAAAATGCCAACTACGGGGACGCTGAAAAATACCTCACATTCGAGCATGACGAGTTTACCATGAAGCCCACCCTTGACGCAGACGGGCGGCTCATACCGAGGGTAGACTACCGCATATCCTCTCTGAATTGTGGCGGGGAGGATTTTGCCGTTGCCTGTATGCGCTCCAATCTCCGCTACGGCAAGAACCAGAAACGGGAGGACGTAAAGAGCCACCACTACATCATCAGCTTTGACCCACGGGACGGCCCGGACAACGGCTTGACCGTTGATCGGGCGCAGGAGCTGGGCGAGAAGTTCTGCGCCGAGCATTTCCCCGGACACCAGGCCCTTGTCTGCACCCACCCGGACGGACACAGCCACACCGAAAATATCCATGTGCATATCGTCATTAACAGTCTGCGGATTGCGGAGGTTCCCATGCTGCCCCACATGGACAGGCCAGCGGACAGGAAAGCAGGCTGCAAGCACCGCTGTACGGACGCAGCTATGAACTATCTGAAAGCCGAAGTCATGGAGATGTGCCACAGCGAGGGGCTTTACCAGATAGACCTTTTGAACGGCAGCAAAGAACGCATTACCGAGCGTGAGTATTGGGCGCAGAAGAAAGGACAGGCTGCCCTTGACAGAGCCAACGCCCCTATTGCTGCGGACGGTATCGCGCCCCGGCAGACCAAGTTTGAAACGGATAAGGCGAAGCTGCGCCGGACTATCCGGGAAGCCCTTGCCGCTGCTTCCGGCTTTGATGAGTTTGCCGCCCTGCTTCTCCGGCATGGTGTGACCGTCAAGGAGAGCCGGGGGCGGCTAAGTTACCTCACGCCGGACAGGACGAAGCCAATTACCGCCCGGAAGCTGGGGGACGATTTTGACCGGGCTGCTGTCCTCTCCGTTTTGGAGCAGAACGCCGCCAGAGCCGCCGAAAAACCCGCAGCCATAGCGGAATACCCCGGCAGTATCAAAGACCGCTTACGGACGAAAAAAGAAGCGAAAAACGCCCCGAACAATGACGCTGTACAGCGCATGGTAGACATAGCCGCCAAGCGAGCCGAGGGGAAAGGACGGGGCTATGAGAAGTGGGCGACCATGCACAACCTCAAACAGATGTCGGCTACCCTCATGCTCTACCAGCAGTATGGCTTTTCTTCCCCGGACGAGCTGGACGCTGCCATTTCCGCAGCCAACACCGCCACGCAGGAGAGCCTTGCCGGACTGAAAGGGCTGGAAGCCGCTATCCGGGAGAAAAAGGAATTGCAGCGCAACCTTTTGGGCTATATCGGCACGAAGCCCGCCCGTGACGGTCTGAAAGCGCAGAAATCGGAGAAAGCCCGGAGAGCCTACCGGGAACAGCACGAAAGCGATTTTATCATAGCGGACACAGCCGCCCGTTATTTCCGGGAGCATGGAATAACCAAGCTGCCAGCCAGCAAAGCCCTGCAAAGGGAGATTGAGCAGCTTACCGTCCAGAAGAACGCCGGATATAACGACTACCGGGAGAAACGCCAGCGGGCGCAGGAGCTTCAGACAGTCAGACGCAATATCGACCAGATTTTAAGGGGCGCACCGAGCCAGCAGAAAAAGCGTGAACAGGAGCGTTAAAGACCGCCCCGAAATGATACCGAAACCCTACAAAAATACAGGTATGATATGAACCCTTACCGCAATACTCCCCGACTTCCAAACGGGGCTTACAGGGCAGAAAAAGCCCGAAAATGATACCGAGAACATACAGAAAATGCCCCCTATCCCGCTACACCGATAGGAACGGCAGAAAGGAGCTTACCATTGCCGAGAATGAGCAAGAAGCGGCGGCTGGAATGGTCTTTCTTCCTCAACCACCGCAACCGTATCACTTACAACGACCTATGCCGGGGCTGCACCCGTGACTGCAAACAGAGCTTCCGGGCGGTTATCATACTATGCCCTCGCTATTATTCCAAACGCTGGAAAAAGGAGGACGCAGCCTATGGCAGATAACCGCAAATATTACTACCTCAAGCTGAAAGAGAGCTATTTTGACGATGATGCAATCGTTCTGCTGGAAAGTATGCAGGACGGCGTTATCTATTCCAACATTCTCTTGAAGCTGTACTTGAAATCGCTGAAAAACGGCGGGAAATTGCAGCTTGACGAGAATATCCCCTACACCGCCCAGATGATTGCGACCATTACCCGCCAGCAGGTAGGTACCGTAGAGAGAGCTTTGAAAATCTTTATGAAGCTGGGGCTTGTGGAGCCTTTGCCAAGCGGCGCACTCTACATGAGCAACATTGAGCTTTTAATCGGCCAGTCCTCTACCGAGGGGGAGCGCAAGCGCAGGGCGCGGCTGGCTTTGCAGGAACAAAAAGCCCTGCCGCAGACAGGGGCGGACAAATGTCCACCATATCGAGCGGACATTTGTCCACCAGAGATAGAGATAGAGAAAGAGATAGATATAGAAATAGAAAAAGAGAGAGAGTTAGAAACGGGACACCCCGCCCCCGCCGCCTATGGCAGATACCACAATGTCATTCTTTCCGATACGGAGCTTGACGGGCTGAAAACAGAGCTTCCCGGCAAGTGGGAGTATTACATTGACCGCCTATCCTGCCATATCGCTTCCAGCGGGAGGAAATACAAGAGCCATGCAGCCACGATTTTCAAGTGGGCGCAGGAGGACGCAGCCAAGAAAGCCCCGAAAAAGGGCATACCCGATTATACCTGTAAGGAGGGCGAGAGCTTATGACGAATGGATTTGATGAAATGATTTTGAATATGACCGACACCACGCCGGAGCCGGAGGACTACACCGGCGAGGACGGGCTTTTATACTGCGGGAAGTGCCACAAGCCCAAAGAGGGCTATTTCCCCAAAGAAACCGCCGCATGGCTGGGGCGTGACCGCCACCCGGCAGAATGTGACTGCCAGCGGGCAGAGCGTGAGGAACGGGAAGCCGCAGAGAAACAGCGCAGTCACCTTGAAACTGTCGAGCGGTTGAAGCGGCGGGGCTTTACAGACCCGGCTATGCAGGGCTGGACGTTTGAGAACGACAACGGCAAGTGCCCGCAAATGGAACACGCCCATTTCTATGTGGAGAACTGGGAAACCATGAAAGAGCGCAACATTGGCTATCTGCTATGGGGCGGCGTTGGCACAGGCAAGAGCTATTTTGCGGGCTGTATCGCAAATGCCCTTATGGAGCGTGAAATCCCCGTGTGCATGACAAACTTTGCATTGATATTGGGTGACCTTGCCGCCAGCTTTGAGGGCAGGAATGAATATATCTCCCGACTTTGCAGCTTCCCGCTGCTTATCCTTGACGATTTTGGAATGGAACGGGGAACGGAATACGGCTTAGAGCAGGTCTACAACGTGATTGACAGCCGTTACCGCAGCGGCAGGCCGCTGATCGTCACGACTAATCTCACGCTGGAGGACTTGCAGCACCCGGAGGACACCGCCCACGCCCGCATTTATGACCGTCTGATTGAAATGTGTTCTCCTGTCCGCTTTACCGGGAGCAACTTCCGAAAAGCCACGGCGCAGGAGAAAATGGGACAACTGAAAAAGCTGATGAACAGAAAGGAGAGCCGCCTATGACCAACACCCCAAAGAATGACCGCAGCACCCGCCGCCCGGATTGCGTGACGGAAATCCGCATAGGTAATTCTGTCCTTGTCGTTTCCGGCTATTTCAAGCAGGACACCACCGCCACCGCCGCCGATAAAATGCTGAAAGTGCTGGAAGCGGAAGCTGCTACACAAAAATCGGCAATTTGACGGGACGTAAAGAAGCAGAAAGGACTGTACAGCCAGCCCCGGCGTGTGGTATGATAGTCATACGGAATAGTGGGGCTGGCTGTCGGAAATGGAGGACACTATGTTAAGACAGACCACCCGAAACCTTATTACCGCCCTTTATCCGAGATTATCCCACGAGGACGAGCTGCAAGGTGAGAGCAATTCTATTTCAAACCAGAAGCGTATTCTTGAAACCTATGCGAAGCAGAACGGCTTTTCCAATCTGCAATGGTACACAGATGACGGTTATTCTGGGGCGAACTTCCAAAGACCCGGTTTTCAAGCCATGCTTGCGGACATTGAAGCCGGAAAAGTCGGCACCGTTATCGTCAAGGATATGTCACGGTTAGGGCGAAACTATCTGCAAGTGGGAATGTATACGGAAATGATTTTCCCACAGAAAGGCGTCCGCTTTATCGCTATCAATGACGGAGTGGACAGCGCACAGGGCGACAATGATTTTGCCCCTCTGCGGAACATTTTTAACGAATGGCTGGTGAGAGATACGAGCAAGAAAATCAAAGCAGTAAAACGGTCTAAGGGTATGAGCGGGAAGCCCGTCACGAGCAAACCCGTATACGGCTACTTTATGGACGAGGACGAAAATTTTATCATTGACGGGGAAGCCGCCCCTGTTGTGCGGCAGATTTACAGCTTGTGCCTTGCCGGGAACGGGCCGACCAAGATAGCCCGTATGCTCACAGAGCAGGAGATCCCCACGCCGGGAACGCTGGAATACCGTCGGACGGGAAGCACCCGCCGCTACCACCCCGGCTATGAGTGCAAGTGGGCGACCAATACCGTGGTACATATCCTTGAAAACAGGGAGTACACGGGCTGTCTGGTAAACTTCAAGACGGAGAAGCCGTCCTACAAGACCAAGCACAGCGTAGAGAACCCCATTGAGAAACAGGCGATTTTCGAGAACCACCATGAGCCTATCATTGACACCCAGATGTGGGAGCGTGTGCAGGAGTTACGCAAGCAGCGCAAACGCCCGAACCGCTATGATGAAGTGGGCTTATTCTCCGGCATACTCTTTTGTGCCGACTGCGGCAGCGTCCTTTACCAGCAGCGTTACCAGAACGCCACCCGCAAGCAGGATTGTTATATCTGCGGGAGCTACAAGAAGCGTACCCGTGACTGTACGGCGCACTTTATCCGCACCGACCTGTTGACCGCCGGAGTGACCGACAATCTGCGGAAAGTCACCAGCTATGCAGCGAAGCACGAAGCCCGGTTTATGAAGCTGCTGATCGAGCAGAACGAGGACGGGGGCAAGCGCAGGAACGCCGCAAGGAAAAAGGAGCTGGAAGCCGCCGAGAAGCGTATCAGCGAGTTATCCGCTATCTTCAAGCGGCTGTATGAGGACAGCGTGACCGGGCGCATTTCAGACGAGCGTTTCACGGAGCTGTCGGCAGACTATGAAGCCGAGCAGAAAGAACTGAAAGAGAGAGCCGCCGCTATCCGGGCAGAGCTTTCCAAAGCGCAGGAAGCCACGGTAAACGCAGAAAAGTTTATGAATGTTGTCCGCAAGTACACCAGCTTTGAAGAACTTACCCCTACCCTTTTGCGTGAGTTTGTGGAGAAAATCGTTGTGCATGAGTGCAGCTATGACGAGAACGGCACACGCAGACAGGACATTGATATTTATTACTCTTTCGTTGGCAAGGTAGACCTGCCCGAATGACCGCCCGACCTATCCGGCGCAATGCGCAAACGCCGGATAGGAACGGCAAAATTTTTTACACTTCTACTACTTCTTTATCACACATCAGCAAATTTTCTTGGATTATAACAAATAAATTCATAATGTAACATACTGCATGTGATGTAATGTGCAGTACATGATGTAACATTCAGTATGTGATGTCACATGCAGCACTTGATGTAATGTATAGTACATGATGTAACATGCAGTAGGTGACGTAACGTATAGTATGTGATGTTATGTATATTTTCGCAGATGAGAGAGTATTAGGATAGGTGGATATTTATTTTTAGAAAGATATTATTGAAGTTGTATGTCTAAAAAGCGCTTGGCGTATATCTAATAGTGATGATTATAACGGCCTTATTTTTTTCATTGACCCTATAAATCACTGTATAGTTTTTAACAAATAGCTGTCTATAGCCCATATTGGCATATCTGCCAACTTTTCTAATAGCACCACGATTTGGTATCTCATCTAGGCTAAGAATAGCATTTTTGATAGCCTCTAGCGTAGAGTTTGCAGCACCTGACGAGAGCAAAGATAGTGCGATATATTTATAAATCGCTTCAAGCTCTTCATAAGCTTGTGGTGAGATCAGAACTTTATACTTACTCAAGATACTTATCTTTTAAACTAGCAAAAACGTCTTTTGCTTCTAGCATCTTTGTATCTGCTGTTATCTTAGCTTCAGATGATGCGATGGCGCTATCTATATC
>ERZ773022.1220-NODE-1220-length-17817-cov-18.029445_pt1 | contig 17817 bp, 9 predicted proteins | sample MGYA00580839_ERZ773022 | MGnify/ENA primary metagenome ERZ773022 (study PRJEB29015, sample SAMEA2738020) | human oral metagenome | biome: human oral; feature: human-associated habitat; material: dental | place: China | collected 2044 ... | reverse complement strand
AGAGCGTTCGACTGAAAATCGAAAGGTCACCGGATCGACGCCGGTCGGAGCCACCAGATAAAACCCCCGCAGAGCGGGGGTTTTGCTTTATCCATCTCACACCAAGCACTGCGCACCCATTTCTCTCCATTGCCGTCTTGTGAATAATGTGAGCCACATAACGTTTTATCTTCAATAACCCGAACACACTCCTTACAAAGCGCGGTAACGCGCGACTCTCTCGCTTCCCCTCACTTCCCAAAACAAGGAAAGAGAGTGAGCTTCCGCACCCAAAAAGCGATACGCACTTGAATCCTCACACCAAAGCTCACTAATATTTAGATATCCCACACAGATATTTCAGGAGATTTTAAGGTGTTGACGCATGTGAAAAAAGGCTGCGGGATCAGCAGTTTCAGGGCTCGCAATGCTCCTCTCTTGCTTCCTCGCATTGGCCTACATCGTTGTTTCTCAGGCAGGTGCCTCTCAGGCAGCAACCATCAACGACATCGTTAAAGATGTCCGCCTTTCCGGTGTTAGCGCTTCTACTAAGCTCGGCATTGGCACCATGATGCAGGTTGACTTCACCATCGATGGAACCGGCAAGAACATCCGTGAAGGCGACACTTTCACTATCCAAGCTCCTGCAGAACTCAATACATTCGCAGCAACCGGCACGAAGCTTGAGTTCGACATGACGGCTCCCGACGGTGCAGTTGCGGTCAAATGTTCGGCTCCCGCACCTCAACCCGGTGCGATCATCACCTGTACTTTCACCGACTACGCGAATACTCACCAGAACATCACCGGAAGTGGCTGGGCGAAGATGAGCGCTGCAGCGAAGACCAATGCAGCTGCGGTCACCTTCACCATTGACGGCAAGCCCGTCTCTGTTCCCCTCCCCGGCGATGGCACCGGTATCGGTGATACCAATCTTGGAAAGACCACCAAGCACAATAAGGGTGGCACCGTGGATAGTGACGATGCCTCGCTGATCAACTGGTCGATCAACGTCGTCGAATCCGGCATCTCTGTTAGCACCATTACTGTCGAGGACACCTTCCAGGATGACAACGGCGGTTACACCCTGGCGAACGAGCCTTCAATGTCCGTGTGGGCAAATGGTGACGACTTCCCGCTGGGCGAGTCGACCTCCGTGTCCAATGGTGACGCCATCAACGGCGGTGTTTTCACCGTGACGAAGAAGGCGGATGGCACCGGTTTCACCGCTACTTGGCCCAAGGGCACCGGAAATGCGGTGTACTCGATTTCCTACGACACCAAGATCAAGAACCCGGCTATGGTCGGAAAGTCCGCGACCTTCAAGAACAACGCCTCCGTGAACGGAGTTGTCCTTAACGGAAAGGCTGTGATCACTGCTGACGGTGGCGGCTCCACCGAAGACAACACGACCACGACTCCTACCCCGGCCGTAACAACAACTCCCTCCACCCCCACCACCACGGCAACAACCACGCCTACTCCGGCCGTGACAACCACACCTACCCCATCGGCTAGCACCTCCACGCCTGCGCCGTCGACCTCGATGACCAGCACGACGCCTCCGGCGCCCACCCAGAGCACGACTCCTCCGCTTCCGCCGGCTCCCTCTGAGAGCATTCCGCCCGTGAAGCCCTCGGCAAAGGAACCTAACCGTTCCCTTGCCTCGACGGGAGCAACGACGCAGATTGTCCTCGGCGCAGCACTGAGCGCGGCCGCAGCTGGCGGTGTCCTGGTAGCTCGCAAGCGTCGCGAGCAAGCCTGAAAGACAGGCGCTTAACTCCTGAAAAAGGGTGGGGCCTCCACGCGAAATCGCGTGGAGGCCCCACCCATATGCTCTTTTATCTACGCACTGGCTGCATCTACCAGCGCAGGAAAAGACGAAAAATCAGTCTTCGCGGGTTGTCACTTCGATGATCTGAACTTCCGCAGAATCAGGAATATCAGCGGCACGCGGAGTTGAGGACGCTCCAGCGCTAGCTCCGGCCTCGTCAACAACCGTACTGTCAACGACACGAACCCCGGGACGAGGCGCACCATATCCTGCGCGTCCACTTCCCTGAGCACCTCCACGGGTGAGGGCCCGGCGCAGCAAGAAAAGGAAAACGCCGACGATCACCAAGATGGCAATGACGACAAAGATAATGATGTTGCCCAAGGCAGTAAGTAGTGCGCCAATCATGTCTTCACCCTACACCGCACCCCTGTTGCGTGAGACAATGGAGACCTCAGCTCATAACGAACAAAGCGCAGGCCGCGCCGCCTACTGAGCGCTGACGTTCGCACCGGTTTCAGGCATATAAGGGGTCGATATTTTATGGGGAATAGAGTCGAAACCCAGGACCGCCTCTTGGCCGCAACCCGTCAGATCATCATCAGCGAAGGCATCGAAGCGACCTCTCTTGAACACATCTGCTCGGTAGCCGGTTTTACCCGTGGGGCGTTCTACTCGAATTTCTCTTCAAAGGATTCACTGCTGGGAATTCTTGCCGAAGCCGAATACTCCGACCTCATCCAGCGTCTTCGCGAGCGCGTACTCCTGTGGGAAAACGCCCAAACCCCAGCATCTCGAAATGATGATGGAGACCGCCATCTCCTCATGGAGAATCTTCTTTTCGAAGCACTGGACGCGATCCACATCGATCAGGGCCTCTACATCCTCCACTCCGAAATGCTCATGCGCTCCATCCGAGATGCGGAATGGGGAATGCGCCTCCTCGACCTCAACCGCGAGTTCGCTGATCAGCTCGGCTCGGTCCTCCACACGATTCTCACCGCCGCAGGTCGAGAACTCACCGTTCCCATCGGCGCTCTCACCCAAAGCGTGATCGGCGTCGTCATGCGTGCCGCCGGCCTTGCGGGATGGCGTGAGGCAATCCGCGCCTACCGCAGCGAGCACAGCACGCCTACCGATTCGGGATATCCAGCGCCCGCGCCTCGGGAAAATCATCCACCGGTACCTGCAGCACACACCGCTTCCCAAGCCAGCCCCGCAACCCGATCGATTCTTGAGGTTGTTTTGGTGCTCCTCTATGCCTGCTCGCGTGAAGCCGAGTAGCCCGGCTCATACTTTTCACCCCGACGAGCCGCGGCGATACACATCGGTATCACCCACTAAGGCTTTTTATAGAAAACTCTAAGAGTGGCGATATTCCGCCACAAACTCACCCTCTTCCCGTACCACTGTTCGTACGACCGGGCAGAATATGCACCCCTGTATTTGTTCAGCTATGTAGCGGCTTGAACGATGGGCATGATGCATATCGACACCACTGCGCCCATCCTTCACTGCGATGAGGTTGACTCAACGAACACTCTTCTCGCCCGTGCTGCACGCGGCGAGCTACCCACTAACGAGGCCTTCGCCCCCCTTTCGGGTCGCGCGGCGGCCTCGGGATGCGCGCTTTGGGCTGACCGACAAATTCACGGGCGCGGACGTGACGGCCGAGTATGGCTTTCCTCCGAGGAGGCACTGACTTTTTCTCTCCTCATCGAAGTCAGCGAATCTGAGATGGAATGGCTCACGGCGCTTGCCGGGGTAGCACTCCTGCGCACGATCAAGGCCACCCCCGCCCTCCGCCTCGATTCTGAACTTTCATTGAAGTGGCCCAACGATCTTCTTCTTGGGGGACGCAAACTCGCCGGTATCTTGTGCGAGCACGTTGATCTGGCTGTATCTGGCCACCTCGTCATTGTGGGCGTCGGTCTGAATATCGGTGCCCTCCCAGAGGCGGTCAAGGACTTTGCCGCAACTATTGAATGCTCTCTTGATTCTTCCTCTCGCGAAGCTTTCATCGATGCTTTCCGAGGCAATCTTGTGGATTGCATCTCGGCTGGTGACCTTGCCGCTTGGCGCGAGTCTTACGCCTCCCTCGTCGCGGTGTTTGGTCGCGAGTGTCCTGTGCACCTGCCCGGTGGAACTGTCCTTTCGGCGACTCCCCTCAGCATCGATGATCATGCCCACCTCGTGTGCCAATCACGAGAAGGCGAAATTTTCACTGTCACAACCGGGGAGCTCTCCCCCACCCCACTCGTGGAAGGACACCTATCATGACGAATGCCCTTTCTCCCGTTCTCGTTGCGAACCGAGGTGAAATTGCTGTTCGCGTGATCCGCACGCTGCGCGAACTCGGTCTTGAATCGATTGCCGTTTACGCGGAAGCAGACCGTGACACCCTCGCCTGCGAACTCGCGACATCCGCATATTCCCTGGGCGGACGCAGCGCTGCAGAAACCTATCTCAACCCCGAAGCAATCCTCGAGGTCGCAAAGAAGTCCGGTGCCCGTGCCATTCACCCGGGATATGGCTTCCTCTCTGAGAACGCTGATTTCGCTGCCCGCGTGCAAGAAGCCGGACTGATCTGGATTGGTCCTTCTCCCGAGGCCATCGATGCCTTGGGCGATAAGATCCGCGCGCGAGCCCTTGCGGATTCTTGCAATGTCCCAACCATCGCCGGAAAGTCTCTTGAGGGAACGGAAGCCGAGGACGCCATTGCACTGGCCAACGAAATTGGCTACCCGGTTCTTATCAAGCGCGCCGATGGCGGCGGCGGACGAGGAATTACGCGTTTCAATTCTGACTCGGAACTGCGCGAGTTCTACACGAATCTTGCAGATCCCCAGACGCTGTCCCTGTGCTTCATGGAGAAGTTCATCGCACGCGGTCGCCACGTCGAAACACAGTGCGCACGCGATTCCTATGGCACTTTCGCCGTCGTCTCAACCCGCGATTGCTCGGTCCAGCGCCGCAACCAGAAGGTCGTCGAGGAAGCACCGGCTCCCTTCATTTCAGAGGAGCTCCACTCTCGCCTCGAGCGCTTCTCACATGCACTCTTTGACGCCGTAAACTACGTGGGAGTCGGAACCTGTGAGTTCCTCGTCGAAGACGATCACGCCTACTTCCTGGAAGTTAATCCCCGTCTTCAAGTCGAGCACACCGTCTCTGAAGAAGTCACCGGACTAGACCTTGTCGCCGAACAGCTTCGCATCGCCCACGGTCTTCCCCTCAGCATTATTCCCCCTGTGCGAGGCCACGCTATCGAAGTGCGCGTCACCAGCGAAGACCCCGCTAATGAACTTATGCCGGCAACCGGACGTCTCGGGGAAATTCAGTGGCCGGGAGGCCCGGGGGTGCGCATCGACTCTTTCATCCGTCCGGGTGAAGAAATCGGTACCGACTTCGACTCCCTCATTGCCAAGATCACTGTCCATGCACCGACCCGCATCCAGGCGATCATCCGTCTCCAGCGGGCGCTCGATGAGCTGAGCGTCGAGGGACTTCCCACCTCCGCTCCCCTGCTCTCGCACATCCTCGCAACCCCGCAGTTCAGAAGTGAAGAAGGAGATGCCCTGGGTGTCTACACGCAGTGGCTCGAGCGCGAGGGAATCCTCACCGAGGTCGCCGAGAGCGTGCGCGCACAGGGGACAAGCCCCGCCGAGGCCTCGGAAGAAGGACGCGAGGAATGCGCCGTGATGCGTTCCTTCGTCATCGAAGTCGACGGCAAGCGCGTCGCCCTCAAGCTCCCCAGCGATCTCCTGAGCGCAACAAGTGCGGAGGGCGCGGGGCGTCCACGGCCTCGTCAACCACTGCGACGCGCACTGCGCCAGCGCGCAAACGCGGCCGATGAAGGACCCAATGTCACCTCGCCCATTCAGGCAACCGTCATTCGCGTTGCCGTTGAAGAAGGCCAAGAGGTTGAAGAAGGCGAACTCGTCGCCGTTATCGAGTCCATGAAGATGGAAAAGACCCTCACCGCAGGCTGCAACGGAACAATCGCGAAGATTCACGTGGCTGCCGGCGACACCGTCAAAGCCGGAGACGTCCTGGTGAGCATTAAGGAGGAAGCATGACTCCGTCAAGCACTCATCGCCTCAAAGAAACCGAAGAACACGAGGCCATCGGTCGTCGTAACTTCTACGATCGCACGCACTCCATCCTGGAAGCAGCAGAAGAACGAGCACGCGAATCACAGCACGCGCGAGGCCGCAAGACCGCACGCGAGCGCCTGGATTTCCTCCTCGATGAGGGTTCTTTCAACGAACTCAACCGCTACGCAGGCGGGGATATCGAGGCCGGAGAGCTTGGCTCGGCGGTGATCACCGGTATCGGTACCCTCGATGGGCGTCCGGTCGCCGTCTACGCTCAGGATTTCTCAATCCGCGGTGGCACGCTGGGCAAGGTCGAGGGAGATAAGATCCTCCTCCTGATGGACCGCGCAATTTCGATGCGCATTCCGATCATTGCCCTGCTGGACTCGGGTGGCGCGCGCATTCAAGAAGGCGTGACCGCACTTGCGCAATACGGTCGAATCTTCCGCAAGACCACCGAGGCCTCGGGAGTCGTCCCGCAGATTTCGGTGATCCTCGGCCCCTGTGCGGGAGGCGCGGTCTACGGGCCCGCACTGACGGACTTCATCATCATGACGAAGAACTCCTCGTACATGTTCGTCACCGGCCCCTCTGTTGTGAAGGCGGCGACCGGCGAGGAAATTTCCTCTGAGGACCTGGGCGGCGGCGACCTGCACAATTCCGTTTCGGGTGTTGCCCACTTCCTGGCTGAGGACGAGGAAGAAGCCCTTGAATACGCGCGCACTCTTCTGTCCTACCTGCCTCAAAACTGCGATAAGAAGCCCCCGCGCTATCTCTTCGAAGATGATGGGACCGAGACTCGCGCCCGCGAGGTCGCCTCTTTGGTTCCTGAATCCCCCAAGCAGGACTACGACATGGTCGAGGTCATTGAGGCCCTGGTGGACCACGGTGAATTCCTTGAGGTCCAGCCGCTCTTCTCTCCGTCGATCGTCGTCGGTTTTGCGTGCTTCGAGGGCCGTCCCGTGGGAATCGTCGCGAATCAGCCCAGCGTGGACGCAGGAACCCTGGACGTGAATGCCTCGGAGAAGGCGGCGCGTTTCGTCCAATTCCTTGATGCCTTCGGAATCCCGATCATCACCTTGGTCGACGTTCCCGGATATCGCCCCGGTTCCGAACAGGAACGCGCAGGAATCATTCGTCGTGGCGCCAAGCTCATTACCGCCTACGCGACGGCCACGGTTCCCATGATCACCGTCATCATCCGAAAGGCTTTTGGCGGCGCTTACATCGTCATGGGATCGAAGTCGCTGGGCGCAGATATGAACTTCTCGTGGCCCGCATCCCAAATTGCCGTGATGGGCTCTGAAGGCGCGGTGGACATTGTCTTCCGCCGTCAATTGGCCGCGGCAGGCAAGGAAGGACGCAACGTTGCTGAGCAGCGCGCGCACTACCAGGAAATGTACGAACGCCAAGCGATGAACCCGAATCTCTCACTGAAAAATGGCGAGCTCGATGCCCTCATCGAGCCCTCCATGACCCGCGAATATATCTGCCGTTCACTGGCAGTTCTCCACTTGAAAGACCGTACGGTCACCACCCCTCGTGTCCACGACAACGCCCCTATGTGATGAGGAAAGTAGATCAATCATGACTGCATTTTTTACCGAAATCCCCACTCCCTACGCATTGACTTTTGCGGGACAGGGGTCCGCGTGGCGCCCTGCTCTGACCTCTTCTTTGTCCTTCCCGCCTCACGCGCAGATGCTGCGCACCTACTACGCGCAGGTGCGTGAGCTTCTCGCTCCTGTCGCGGCGGATCTGCTCACCAGCGCCCCCGGTTCTTTGGAGCGCCTCAATGGCTTGATGAACGGCGATACCTCCGATCTTCCCTCCGATGCCTCTCCTTCGGTGTCGGTTCCCGGAATTACCTTCGCGCAGCTCGGCGCTCTTGCTGACCTGGACGCAACCCAGCTCGACATTCACACAAGCTCTCCCGTGCTCTTGGGCCACTCTCAGGGCATCTTGGGTGCCGAGGTCGCGCGCGCGTGGATTGCCCGCGATAACCAGCGCGTCACCCACGTGCTTGCCCTCGCCGTCCTCATCGGTACTGCTGCGCAGTCGCTGAGCGTTCGCCTCGGCGCCACGAAGCTTGGGGATGCCACCCCGATGCTGTCCGTGCGCGGGCTTCCCTGCTCGATGGTTTCCGAGGCCCTGGACGCCCAGGCGCTCTCCCTTGCCGTCGTCAACGGCCCGCGCTCCGTCGTCCTTTCGGGTCGCCCCGATGACCTTCAGGCTTTCCGTCACACGCTCGAGTCTCGCGTTGCCGCCGAAAACCGCGCATTGGAAGAGCACCTCAAGGGCGGCACCCCCCTCGAGGCCATTTTCGAATTCCTCCCCGTTGCAGCTCCCTTCCACTCCGAAATGCTCGAAGAGGCCGTCGCACAGGTTGCTGCGTGGACACGGACCTTGGCCGAGGCTGGCCACAGCATCGACGACGCCGAGGCCGAGCGTGTCGCGCGCGCAATCCTTGTTGAGCGCGATGACTGGTCGGCAGCCGTTGCCTCTGCCGTCTCCGAAGGCGTCAAGGTCTTCATCGATCTTGGCCCCTCGAATATGCTCACGCGACTGACCCAGGATCTCCTGGATGGAACTGGCGCTCAGATCGTCGACGCATCGACGAACGCTCGTCGCACCGAGCTCGATGAGACCGGTTCGCACTATGAGCCGGAAGCCGACTGGTCGCGTTTTGCTCCCAAGGTTGTTGCTCTTCCCGATGGCCGCCACGTCGTCTCAACCGCCTTCACGCGTCTGACGGGTCGCTCTCCCATTGTTCTTCCCGGTATGACCCCGACGACCGTTGGTCCTCGGATCGTCGCAGCGGCAGCAAACGCTGGGCACTGGGCGGAAATGGCCGGTGGCGGACAGTACTCCGAAGAGGTCTTCACCGAGCACCGCTTGGAGCTTCAGAAGCTTCTCGAACCCGGTCGCAGCGCTGGTTTCAACACGATGTTCTTTGACCGCTTCATGTGGAACCTCCAATTCGGCGTCAACCGCATTGTCCCCAAGGCTCGCCGCGCCGGTGCTCCCATCGATGCCGTGACCATCGCTGCGGGCATTCCCGAATTGGACGAGGCCCGCGAGTTGATCGCCCAACTGCGCGCCGATGGTTTTGAGTACCTGTGCTTGAAGCCCGGAACCGTGGAGCAAATCGAGCAGGTCCTGCGCATTGCCCGCGCAAACCCCGAACACACGCTGATTATTCAGGTTGAAGACGGCCACTCAGGTGGACACCACTCATGGGAAAACCTGGACGATCTACTCTTGGCGACCTACGGACATATTCGTCGCACTCCCAATGTCGTCCTAGCCGTTGGCGGTGGTATCGGTTCGGCTGCCGATGCGGCCCGTTACATCACCGGCCAGTGGTCCGTGGACCTGGGATCCCCGGCGATGCCCGTCGATGCGGTGCTCGTGGGCACGGCCTCGATGGCGACTTTGGAAGCGGAAACTTCCCCGCAGGTCAAGCAGCTCCTCAAGGACACCCCCGGTGTCGGCGAAGATGGTTGGGTCGGTAGCGGAAAGGTTCGCGGTGGAATGACCTCGGGCCTGTCGCACCTGGGCGCCGACATGCACGAGATCGAGAACTCCTCCGCACGCGCATCGCGACTCATTCACGAGGTTGGCTCCGATCTTGAGGCGATCAATGCACGCCGCGATGAGCTCATTGAGGCGATGAACAAGACGGCCAAGCCCTACTTCGGCGAATTGTCCGAAATGACCTACGCCGAGTGGGCACGCCGCGTCATTGACCTGTCCTACCCCTGGGCGGATTGGACGTGGACGGATCGCGCTCTGGATCTCTTCCACCGCATCGAGTCTCGCCTGAGCCCCGCCGATCACGGCGATATTCCGACTCTCTTTGAGAGCCGCGAGGATCTTGAGGAAGGACAGGCTGCTCTGTCTCGCCTTCTTGAGGCCTACCCCCAGGCTGAGACGACTCGCGTTGTCCCCGCCGATGTCGCATGGTTCCCGGTCCTGTGCCGCAAGCACCACAAGCCGATGCCTTTCGTTCCGGTTCTTGATGGCGATCTGGCTCGCTGGTGGGGAACGGATACGCTCTGGCAGTCTCAGGATGCCCGTTTTGATGCCGATGCTGTCCGCATCATTCCCGGCCCGCGTTCGGTCGCTGGTATTGATCGCGTGAACGAGCCCATCGGCGAGATGTTTGCACGTTTCGAGCAGGCAGTTGTCGATGCTCTTGCCCCCTCTCCCGCACAGGTCCCCCACGTGTGGTCACGTTTCCACGACCTGGAGGACGCGGCCTCGTTCCTGCGGGAAATCTCCCACATTCAGTGGGCGGGCAACCTGGTCGACAACCCCGCATACACCTCGGTGGACGCGACTGAAATTCTCCACGACGAGGCCGGCTACTCGATCCGCATCCACTGCGATTCGATGTGGGACCAGACCCCGAACAGCTCCCACCACTCGGTGGAATACATTGATATCCCGGTTCTTCTGTCCAGCGCGTGCATGACCGGCGCCTACCCGGTTGTTGACATGTCGCGCCTGTCCGTGACCGCTTATGACCTGCTTGCGGGTGCCGCGGGCGTTGGTACAACGACCGTCAATGGCGACCACATTGAGAAGATGCCCGCGGTTATCCCGGGCGAGGGATTTGGTACGGTTCGCGATGCCTTCACCTTCACCGAAAACCTGGGCTTTGCTCACGGCGCGGTGACCGGTGGGGCGCTGTCGACCCAGCTGGCCTCTGGTGTTCCCGATGCGCTGGTTGGCCCCTGCTGGCCTGCAATTTACGCAGCGCTGGGTTCGGCAATGTACCAGGGCGTTCCCGTCATCGAGGGCTTGGTCAACGCCGTGCACTTGGATCACTCGATCTTCTTGGACCGCGAACTGCCTTCCTTCGGTTCTCGCGTCGAGGTCGAGGGACGCTGCGCCCAGCTCGCCGAGTCTTCCGCGGGTCGAGTTGTGCGCGTCGAGCTGGAGCTCTCCTATGAGGGCGAAGTCTTTGCGCGCATGGTTGAGCGCTTCGCGATCCGAGGCCGCATTGCCTCGACCCAGCCGCCGGCCCCCGCTCCCGAGGTCGCCGATTCCTTCGTCGATACGCCGCGTTCTTTCCTGCGTCACGTGCGTGTCCAGGCACCGGAGAATATGACGGCTTTCGCCATTGTTTCTGGCGATTTCAACCCGATCCACACCTCCTATGCTGCCGCGCGTCTGTCTGGTCTGAGTGCACCGCTGGTCCACGGAATGTGGCTCTCGGCAACCGTTCAGCACACGCTGTGCGCACACTCCACTCAGCCGGTCGATAGCCCCGACACCCTGGGTGTCATTCGTTCGGTTGAGATGCCCGAGGCAGAGATCTCGGCGTGGTCGTACCGTATGTTCGGCATGGTCCAGCTCAACGACATCGTAGATATCACGATTGAGCGCGTCGGCCGCATCGGCGGCGAGCTCGTCCTTGAAGCGACCTGCCGTATTGGCGATGAGGTCGTCTCGATTGCCCGCGCACGTACTCGCGCACCGCGCACCGCCTACGTCTACCCCGGCCAGGGCATTCAGCGCCAGATGATGGGCTTGGAGCACATGTCTGCGACTGCTCGCAGCGTGTGGGCACAAGCGGATGCACATACTCGCAAGGCCCTGGGCTTCTCGATTGAATCGATTGTCCGCACGAACCCAACCGAACTTCGCGTTGGTTCCGAGACCTTCCGTCACCCCAAGGGCGTCCTCAACCTCACGCAATTCACTCAGGTTGCTCTGGCGACTCTTGCCTACGCGCAAACCGAGGAACTGCGCGCCGATGGGGCCTTTGAAGAGCACGCCTTCTACGCTGGCCACTCGCTGGGTGAATACACCGCGCTGTCGGCCTACGCGCAGATCTTCCCCCTCGAGCAAGTCCTTGAGATCGTCTTCCAGCGCGGATCTGCCATGCACCACCTGGTCGAACGCGATGCGCAGGGACGCTCGAACTACGCAATGGGAGCTCTGCGTCCCAACCAATTCGGAATGGGTGACGCCGAGGTCCGCGACTACGTGGCCTCGATCGCCGAAAAGTCCGGCGAGTTCTTGGAAATCGTCAACTACAACCTGGCCGGCTCCCAATACTCCGTTGCCGGAAGCATTGCCGGATTGAAGGCTCTGGAAGCAGATACCGCTGAGCGCGCACGCGCACACGGAGGCCGCCGAGCCCTCATCATGATTCCGGGAATTGACGTTCCCTTCCACTCCTCGCGACTGCGCGCAGGCGTACCGGCCTTCCGCGACAAGCTCGATTCCTTGCTTCCCGAGAGCATCAACCTTGATGTCCTCCAGGGACGCTACATCCCCAACCTGGTTGCACGTCCCTTCGAGCTGAGTCGGGACTTCGCACAGTCGATCCTCGAGGTTGTTCCTTCTGAGGCGACCCAGAAGCTCGTCGATAATTGGGACGAGGCCGTGGCCAATCCTCAATCGACCGCCCGTACCCTGCTCATCGAGCTTCTCTCTTGGCAATTCGCTTCCCCGGTTCGCTGGATCGAAACTCAGGACCTGCTCTTCAGCGCTCCCCCCAAGGGATTGGGCGTCGAACGCCTCGTTGAAATCGGTCTTGCGTCGTCTCCGACCCTGGCGAATATGGCATCGAAGACTTTGTCCCTGCCCGCTTTCGCACAGGTTCAAGTCGATGTCTTGAACGTTGAACGCGATAGCGCCCGCGCTCGTAACGAGGATGCGGTTGCCGCCCCCGAGCGCGCGCAGGCAGACTCCCCCGCTTCCGCCGACGAGGCCGCACCCGCCGAAAGTGCAGCCTCGGCCTCGGCAGTGGAGACGCCCGCCGTCGAGGTGGCGACCGAGGCCCCCGCAGCGCCCGCACCGGCTGCCGCAGCAAGCGGAACCATGCCGGAGCTGCCGCTTTCCGCTTCGGACGCGATCCGTATCCTCTTGGCCTTCTCGAACAAGCTCCTCCCCGAGCAGATCGAAGCCACGGACACGGTTGAAACGCTGACCAATGGTGTCTCCTCGAAGCGTAACCAGCTCCTCATGGACATGGCCGCTGAGCTCTCAGTGTCCACGATTGACGGTGCCGCAGAAGCATCTATGGGCGATCTCTTCTCGACGATCGATTCACTGGTGCCCTCATACGCAGCTTTCGGACCGGTCCTGTCTGAAGCGATCAACTCCAAGCTGAGGAAGATCTTCGGATCCGCAGGCCTGCCCGCAACCTTCACCACCGGTTACGTCAAGGACAACTGGGGCCTGTCCGAGCAGTGGGCTGCACGCGTGAACGCAGAAATCCTTCTCGGTACACGCGATGGCGACTCGATTCGTGGTGGTAGCCTCTCGACTCTGCCGGGGTCGGTTTCCTCCGCAAAGGATGCCTCGGCGCTCATCGATCAGGCTCTGGCACTGATTGCGGCCCGCGAGGGACTAACCCTCAGCCGCCCGAGTGCGGGTGGTTCGGCCGGTGGCGAGGTCGTTGATTCGGCCGCCCTGCGTGATCTGGAATCGCGAGTCCTCGGCGACCAGGGAATCCTGGCAACCCAGGCGCGCGATATCCTCAAGGCCCTTGGCCTGGCCGATGCTCCTGTCGCCACCGAGATCGAGGATTCTTCCTCCTTGATCGCCGCTGTCGAGGCCGAGCTGGGCGCAAATTGGGAAGCCTCCGTTCGCCCCGCTTTCGACGAGCGTCGCGCGGTTCTCTTGGATGACCGCTGGGCAACCGCGCGCGAAGATCTTGCACGCATCTTCGCTGGTTCTCTTGAGTCCGCCGATGTTCCCGCAGAACGCTTGCGCGGAGGCGGCCAGTCCTTGAGCGCATTGGCTTCCTGGTATGCCGCTCACACGGCGGATGCGGAGCTGAAGACCTACTTCGCGAAGGTTTCCGAGGCCGCCCTTGAAGCAGCCGAAGGCCGTTTCGCTGGAGATGTCGCCGTTGTCACCGGTGCGGCTCCCCACTCGATCGCTGCCGCGGTCGTGGGCGAGCTGCTCGCTGGAGGCGCGACCGTCATCATGACCTCTTCTCGGGTCAACGATGCTCGTCTGGCCTTCGCCAAAGAGCTGTACCGCACCCACGCCAACATGGATGCAGCCCTGTGGGTTGTTCCCGCGAATATGGCCTCCTTCCGCGATGTCGACGCGCTGATCTCGTGGGTGGGTAGCGAACAGACCGAAACGCACGGTGCAACGACCGAGGTCGTCAAGCTCGCGCTTCTGCCCGATCTGTTCGTTCCCTTCGCAGCGCCTCGCGTTTCCGGAACCGTTGGTTCGGATCCTCAGGGTGCGCTCGCTCAAGAGCGCCTGCTTTTGTGGAGCGTCGAGCGCGCAATCCACCTCCTCGCCGGCCTCGGCGCGGACACTGCTCCCGATCACCGCACGCACGTCCTGCTCCCGGGTTCCCCGAACCGCGGAATCTTCGGCGGTGACGGCGCCTACGGCGAGGCAAAGGCCGCTTTCGATGCGATCGCAACCAAGTGGGAGCACGAGTCCGGTTGGCCGACGCGCACAACCATCGCTCACCCGCTCATCGGTTGGGTCCAGGGCACCTCGCTCATGGGCGGCAACGATGTCCTCGTTCCCGCCGCTCAGGCAGCCGGTGTTCACGTCTACACGACCGAAGAAATTGCCGGAGAGCTCGCCCAGCTCCTGACCCGCGAGGTCCGCGCCCAGGCGCTTTCCGCCCCGGTCCACGCCGATCTCACGGGTGGCCTCGCCGATGCTGGACTCGACCTGCCGGCACTGGCACGCCAAGCACGCGAGCAGGCCGCGGCCTCGGCACACGAAGCCGCTGCACAAGCCCCGGCAAGCGTTCGCGCACTGCCCAACCCGCATGCTCCGGCTCTGGCTGCTCCTCTCGCGTGGGATACTCCGCGAGCGAGCCTGCGCGATCAGATTGTCATCGTCGGTACCGGCGAGATCGGTACCTGGGGTTCGGGTCGTACCCGCCAAGAGGCTGAGTTCGGTGAAGACTTCGATCTGACCGCAGCCGGCGTGCTGGAAATGGCCTGGATGATGAAGCTCATCACCTGGTCCGAAAGCCCGCAGCCCGGTTGGTATGATGCCTCGGGTACGCAGGTTGACGAGGCCGAGATCTACGATCGTTTCCGCGATGAGGTCGTGGCCCGATCGGGTATCCGCCGCTTCAACGACGATTCGAACATGGTTGATTGCGGTTCGAATGATGTGAGGACGGTCTTCTTGACCTCCGAGCAGACCTTCACCGTGGATACGAAGGCTGAAGCCGAAGACTACGTCTTGGCCGATCCCTCGCACACGACGATCTGGGAAGAAAACGGCACCTGGCACGTCACCAAGTCCGCTGGTTCCCCCGTCCAGGTCCCCGCGCGAGCAACTCTGACCCGCACGGTTGGTGGCCAGATCCCGCAAGACTTCGATCCGGCTCAGTGGGGTATCCCCGCTTCCATGGTCGAGGCCTTGGACCGCATCGCCGTATGGAACCTCGTCACTGCAGTGGATGCCTTCATCTCCTCGGGATTCTCCCCCGCTGAGCTCGTGCAGGCCGTCCACCCCGCGGATGTGTCCTCGACGCAGGGCACGGGTATTGGTGGTATGGAGTCCTTGCGCCACGTCTTCCTCTCGCGCTTCCTGGGTGAGGATCGCCCGCAGGACATCCTTCAAGAGGCCCTGCCTAATGTTGTGGCCGCACACACCATGCAGTCCTTCATTGGCGGCTACGGTCAGATGATTCACTCGGTGGGTGCTTGCGCGACCGCAGCGGTTTCCATCGAGGAGGCTGTCGACAAGATTCGCCTGGGCAAGTCCGACTTTGTTGTTGCCGGCGGTATCGACGATATTTCCGTCGAGTCGCTGACCGGTTTCGGCAACATGAACGCGACCGCTGAGTCCGCCGCTCTTGAGGCCCGCGGAATTACCCCGAGTCACTTCTCTCGCGCTGGAGATCGTCGTCGTGCGGGCTTCCTCGAGGCCGCTGGTGGTGGCACCCTGCTGGTGACCCGCGGTGATATCGCCGCGGATCTGGGCCTGCCGGTCCAGGCGGTTGTCGCCTATGCGCGTTCCTTCGCGGACGGCGCGCACACCTCGATCCCCGCTCCCGGCCTCGGCGCTCTGGCGGCTGCACGTGGTGGACGCGATTCTGCTCTCGCTCACGCGCTTGCCGATCTCGGACTGAGCGTGGACGATATCGCGGTTGTGTCCAAGCACGACACCTCGACTCGCGCGAATGACCCGAACGAGGCCGAGCTCCACTCGCGCCTGTCGGCGGCTCTGGGACGAAGCGAGGGCAACCCGCTCTACGTTGTCTCCCAGAAGACCCTGACCGGTCACGCAAAGGGTGGCGCTGCGCTCTTCCAGGCAGCGGGCCTCATCGATATCTTCCGCCGCCAGGAAATCCCCGCAAACCGCTCTTTGGATTGCTTGGATCCCGACATGGCGCAGTGGATGCCGCTCCTGTGGCTGCGCAAGCCCCTGGATGTCTCCGCATCCCCGGTTCGCGCGGGCGTGCTGACCTCCCTGGGATTCGGCCACATCGCGGCGATGGTTGTCCTGGCGCACCCGGGTGCCTTCGAGGCCGCTCTGCTGGCCGAACGCGGCGAGGCTGCGCTGGCCCAGTGGCGCGAGCGCGCGCAAGCACGCCTCGAAGAGGGACGTCGTCACTTGGATGAGGCCATGATTGGTCGCGCGGAGCTCTTTGTTCCCATCGAGGGACGCCGCCTGCCCGCCGATCGCACGCACGAGGCCGAGGTTGCGCTGCTCTTGGATCCTTCCGCTCGCTTGGGTGCAGATGGCACCTACGCGGGGGCAGAGAACTGAGCCTGGCGTGACACCCGCGGCAATCGGAGTTGACCTGGTTGATGTTGCATCCTTCGGGGAGCAGCTTCGCCAGGAAGGCTCGGTGTTTCATCGAGTGTTCACTGCTCGGGAGTGGAATGCGGCACTGCGTTTTGCTCCCGAGCAGGGGGCCTCGTCTGCCGGGCAGTCGCCTTCTGGGCCGCCTCAGGAGTCTGCAGATCAGGATCCGTCAGACTCTTCAGTTCCTGAACTGCCCACACGCGCACTGCACTCCCTCGCTGCACGTTGGGCAGCAAAGGAAGCCTTAATCAAGGCCTGGTCTTCGCTCTACTACGGCAGAGAGGACCCACTGAAGTCCAGCGACATCGATTGGGCCGAAATCGAGGTGGTGTGCGACCGCTGGGGACGCCCCACTTTCCGCTTCCACGGCCGCATTGCCTCCGAACTAGATAAGACGCAAGAAGAACTCAAGGCATCACTTTCTTGGCTTCTTTCTCTCTCACACGACGGTAACTACGCGATTGCGTGGGTCAGCGTGAACCAGACTGATCTGCGCGAAGCAAAGGAATTCTCATGACTACACAACTGACTTCGCCCGCATCTGTGGGATGTTCCTCTGTTTTGGCCGATCACCTCGGTGCCGATTCTTTGGTGAAAGATGCACTGATGGTTCTTGCGGGAGCCTCCCTCGTGGGCGTGCTCGCGCAGGTTTCGGTTCCGATGTGGCCCGTTCCGATCACCGGACAAACCCTTGGGGTCCTTCTTGTCGGAGCAATTTTGGGTGCGCGCAGGGGTGCTTTGTCCCTACTGTCCTACATGCTTCTCGGTTTGGCTGGAATGCCCTGGTTTTCCGCTGCGAGCGGCGGTCTTGCTGCCCTCGCAAAGCCTTCTTTCGGCTACATTCTGGGCTTCATTCCCGCAGCGTGGCTGATCGGTAAGCTCTCCGAGCGAGCATGGGATCGCCACTTCTGGCTCTCTCTTGCTGCCTTCGGCGGGGCAACCCTGATTCCCTTCATTGTTGGAATCCCGTACATGTGGGCGGTTCTGCGAATCGGCGGAGTGAGCATGTCTTTGACTGAGGCTCTGAACGCAGGATTTACGCCTTTCATCATCGGCGGTATCGTCAAGGCCGCTGCCGGAGCGGCCGTTGTTGGTGGCCTGTGGAAGGCAATGGGATCAGGCGACGTCTCCCGCTCATAAGCCCCAGTTTGCGTCCTCGTTTGTAACGAAGGGTGTGGCCCGCGCGTTTCACGCGCGGGCCAC
>ERZ773022.1218-NODE-1218-length-17831-cov-7.842597_pt1 | contig 17831 bp, 15 predicted proteins | sample MGYA00580839_ERZ773022 | MGnify/ENA primary metagenome ERZ773022 (study PRJEB29015, sample SAMEA2738020) | human oral metagenome | biome: human oral; feature: human-associated habitat; material: dental | place: China | collected 2044 ... | reverse complement strand
AAGTTACCCAATCAGTCTGCGCCCTTCGGGCTTGACTTCTTGGACTTTCATAGTACTATATAAATACAACATTAGTGGGAAGGTCAGCTGCTTGCGTCGGGCTTTCCCTTTCGGGAGGCTTGAATCATGGGCTTGGAAATGCTGCTCTTCATCTGCATCATGGGCTTCTTTTCAGCGTTCATCGACGCTGTCGTCGGCGGCGGCGGGCTGATCTCTATCCCTGCGCTGATGATGACGGGGCTGCCGCTCCTAGAGGTGCTCGGCACGAACAAGGCGGCTGCCGTCATGGGCGCGTGCACGAGCTTCATCTCCTTCATCAAGAGCGGCAAGGTCGACATGAAGCTCATCCGCCTGCTCTTTCCCATCACGCTCCTCGGCTCCGCCGTCGGCGTGCTCGTCGTGCGGCAGGTGCCGCCCGACTTCCTGCGCCCCCTCGTCGTCGTCATGCTCGCACTCGTGCTCCTCTACAGCATATTCCGCCGCGACTGGGGGCGCGAGAACAAGTACCGTGGCATGACGCGCCGCGTTCTCCTGCTCTCCGCCGTCGTCGCCTTCACCTTCGGCTTCTACGACGGCTTCTTCGGACCGGGTACAGGCTCCTTCATGCTCTTCGCCTTCCTGCTCGTGGGCTTCGACTTTCTCGGCGCGGCGGCAAACGCGCGCGCACTGAATTTTGCGAGCAACCTCGCCGCCGTCGTGCTCTTCGCCTACTTTGGTCTCGTCGATTTCACCTATGCCATCCCCATGGGCATATCCATGATCGTCGGCGCCTGGTGCGGCGCATGCCTCGCCATCAAGAAGGGAAGTTCCTATGTACGGCCGCTCTTCATCGCCGTGACGACCGTGCTCATCGGCAAGCAGCTCTTCGACCTTTTTGGCAAATAACGGAGGATTCCCATGATACACGCAATCATCGACATCGGCTCCAACACCGTGCGCATGGCGGTCTACCAAATCAAAGACAGCGCCGTGGAGCAAATCATGAAGAAAAAGGACACGACGGTGGGACTCGCCTCGTTTATGCACAACAACGTGCTCGAAGAGCGCGGCATCAAGCGGCTCGTCTACGCGCTCGAAGATTTCCAAAAGTTCCTTGCGGCGCTGCACATCGAGAACATCTCGATTTTCACAACGGGCGCTCTGAGGAACGCCGCGAACAGCCGCGAGGCAATCGCGGAAATCAAAGCACGCACAGGACTGGATATTTATGTAATACGCGGCGAAGAAGAAGCGGAACTCGACTTCATCGGCGCGACGCACGACCTTGCCGCTGAAGAAGGACTGCTCTTCGACATCGGCGGTGCAAGCACGGAGATGGTTCACTACAAGGCGCAAAAAATCGTGCGCAAGACGAGCCTTCCCGTCGGCTCTCTCTACCTGCACACGAAATTCACGAAAGAGCTCCTGCCGTCTCGCGAGGAAGTCGCGAAGATGCGCACGGACGCCGCACGCATCCTCGATTCCGCCGCAGATTTCACAGGACTCCAGGGGCTTCCCGCCTGCGGCATCGGCGGCACTTTCAAGGGCGCAGCGGCGCTCTCTGCCGCTCTCTTTTCCGCCTCGGACGGCCGGACGATCACACGCGCGGCGATCGATGCGCTACTCGCGCGCTTTCTGCGCGATTACTCGCTCACAGAAGATGACGCCGTGCATCTCATGCGCACCGTTCCCGACCGCATGCACACGCTCCTGCCCGGCCTCGTCATCGCCGGCCTTCTCACCGAACGCTTCGCACTTTCTTCCATCGCCTACAGCGACTCGGGCGTGCGCGAAGGCTACATCTACGACCGCATTTTGAAGGAATCAAGCAGGAGAACGATATGAATCGAAGGAGAGACATGACCGATGGCAAAAACAGGCAAGGCGGCAGAAGATACGGAAAGCATCCTGGAACGCCTGAGACGCGAGAGCTTTTCGAGTGAAGCGGCGCTCGAAGAAATGCTGCTCCCTTCGGAAAAAGCGAAAGAACCACCGACAGACGACAGTGATGGCGCTGAGGACATAGACAGGCTGGACGGGCTGGATAGGCTAGACAAGCTAGACAGGCGAACCGAACCGAACAGCCTCGACACGGCAGAAATATCAGAAGAAAGACAGACACAGGCAGCCAAAGACGGCATCGAGGAAAGAACGCCGCCGATCGGCGAAGCGCGACCGCGCCAGAGTGCCGCCGAACTCTTGCAGGAATTGCTCGCAGACGAGGAAAAGCGCAGCGAGATGGCTGCTGAATTGGAAGAAGAAAAGAAGCCGCCGCCGCGCGGCGGCTTCCTGCAGGGGCTTTTCGAAAAATGGCTCTCGCCCGAAGGCCGCATGGGGCAAAAGCTCTTCGTCCTGCACCTCGTCGGCAGTCTCGTCGCGGCGGCAGGCCTTGCCGCGCTCGTCACAGGTGTGACGGCTGCCGTCCTCTCATGGCTCGGCGCAGGCCGCCCCATGCCGTCGGAAAACATCTCGCTCGCGGCCGCTTTCGCCGCCATCCTCTTCATCAGCGTGCCTCTCGCGCTTCTGCTGATCGTATTCTTACGCGCGGCCATGCGGCGCTGGCACGACCTCGGCTACGGCGATACAGCATGGCTCATCGCCGTCATCTACCCGCTCATTATCCTCGCGCTCGCCGAAGAGGGTCGTATACTGCTCCTCTTCCTTGGTCTGCCGCCGCTTTTGGGCGTCGCTCCCGATCATCTGCTGCTCAAGAGCGCCCTGCCCTATGGGGGCGCGGCACTCGCCCTGCTCATCCTCCTGCACGTCTATCTGATCTTTGCCGAAGGAGAGTTTTCAAGCAACGCTTCCGGCTCACCCGAAAGCGCAGACGAACTGCGCCCCTATGTCGCGGAGCGCCCCAAGGAGGACTATCCGTTCTTCCTGCGCATGATCCAACTCAAGGGGCGCATGAACCGCAAGCGCTTCTTACTGCGCCTGCTCTTCCTCCTCTTCTTCATCGCGCTGCTCATTTTCGTCGTGCTGGAAACGGCGGAGCGCCTGCCGCAGCCCCTCGGCAATCTCGTCGCTCTCTACGGCACATCGGTCTCCTGCGCCCTCGCCGCCATCCTGCCCATCGGCATCGTCACACAGCGTCTGCACGACATTGGCAGAAGCGGCTGGCTCGCAGGCGTGCCGCTCGTGCTCACGCTCGCCTTCATCGGCTACCTCGCGTTCTTCGGCGGCGACCCTCGCGTCCTCGCACGCGAACCATTCGGCCTCGAAATCATCGCCGCCGCCTTCGCCCTCGAAATCTATGAAGTCTTCCTACTCGCCGCCCTCGTCTTCGTCAAAGGCTCCGTGACTGTCAACAATTACGGCGAATCGACGCTGGAGCGGCAGTGAGCACTCAAAAACCGACTTTCGTGCAGTGAGGGGCTGCCCAACGCAAACACGGGATTTCGCAAGCTAAAGCCCGCCCATTCCCCTAAAAAACGACCAAAATGCAAACGCACTTCGCTTGAACGAGCATTTTGGTCAAAAGGGGAATGGGAGGGCTTCTTAACGCTTGCTCAGAACGGTTCGCTTTTGGGCAGCCCCTCACCCGACTTTTCATAGAAAAGCCTGCGCCTCCTTCTTCGCCAACATATCGCAGACCTCATTGTACTTATGCCCCGCATGACCCTTGACCCAGCGGAAAATGATGCTTCGCCCGGCAATCAGGCCATCGAGTTCCTGCCAAAGCTCCTGATTGAGGACGGGCGTGCCGTCCGCCTTTTTCCAGCCGCGCCGCTTCCAGCTGAAGATCCACTTCGTGATGCCGTTCTTCAGATACTGGCTGTCCGTCGACAGCACGATCGGCTCTCGCTTGGGCAAATGACGCAGCGCCTCGATTGCCGCCGTCATCTCCATGCGGTTGTTCGTCGTCGAAGGATTGCCGCCCGAAAGCGTCTCCATCTCCTCGCCCGGACGCACGATGCAGACCGCCCAGCCGCCCGGCCCGCCCGGATTCCGAAGGCACGAGCCGTCCGTATAGACATGGCAGAGAGATGCGTCATCCGCCGCTTCATTCACTCTGCCGCCCATTGCGGCGCTTTTTTTGCGCACGGGCGCACGGCGCGTCGGCGCGGCTTCCGCTTCATCGAAGAGCGCCGACAAAGGCTGCGCCGCCGTAAGCCAGGCGCGGGCTTCCTCCTCCGTCGGAAAGCTCTTGTAGCGTGCGCCGCGAAAGCCTTCTACCTGCGCGCGGCAGTCCTCCCATGTAAGAAAGATTCCCGTCGCACGTCCCGCACGCACGGCATAAAATTTTTGAGCCATTTTCTTATTCACACCCAAACCTTTTTTACTATGAAAGTCCAAGAAGTCAAGCCCGAAGGGCGCAGACTGATTGGGTAACTTTCGTTAAGGGCGGCGCACAATGTCCACGAAGTGGACGTTTGTGCGTGTAGTTTACGATTCATTTTCAGGGGAGGCGCGGAAGCTTTCCGTTCTTCCCAAGGATGGGCGATGTTGGCGCAAGGTTTCGCTCGCGCCCCGAAATTGGAGGAGGGTTTTGCATGACTTGTTTTTGGAATAGGAAGAAGAAGCTTCTTTCGGGCGCGATTGGCGTTTTCGTCGTCGGCGCCGTGCTCTTTGCGGGCTGCTCGGACAGCACGGCGAAGGAGAAGGAAAATTCCGTTGCGGGCGGCATTGCCGTAGAGCAGGCGGCGAGCCAGAAGCCTTTGTCGGATGCGCGCAACACGCCGGCGGTTCGTGCGGCACGCGCGGTAGGCCCTGCCGTCGTCGGCATCACGAACAAGACGGTCGTGCGCGACTGGTTCAATATGCCGGTCGAGACGGAGGGCGTCGGCTCGGGCGTCATCTTCAAGAGCGACGGCTACATCGTGACGAACAACCATGTGATCCAGGGCGCGAAGGAGATCACGGTTTCGCTTCCGGACGGGCGCAGCTTCAAGGGGAAGCTTGTGGGGGCGGACGAGCTTACGGACATCGCCGTTGTGAAAATCGAGGCCACGGGGCTGCCTACGGCGAAGTTCGGCAATTCCGATGATCTCGTCGTCGGCGAACCGGCTATCGCCATCGGCAATCCGATGGGGCTTGAGTTCCAGGGAACAGTGACGGCGGGCGTCATCAGCGCTCTGAACCGCACGCTCGACATCAGTGAGCGCCGCTTGAAGCTCATCCAGACGGATGCGGCGATCAGTCCCGGCAACTCGGGCGGTGCGCTCGTCAATGCGGACGGTGAGGTCGTCGGCATCAACAGTGCGAAGATTTCGGCGAACGGCGTCGAGGGCATCGGCTTTTCCATCCCCATCAACACGGTGCAGGAGATCATCGATCAGCTTCTCTCGAACGGCTACGTCGTGCGCCCCTACCTCGGCGTCGGCATCTTTGACAAGGAGACGGCGGCACGCGCCGGCTACACGCTGAATGCGGACAAGGGCGTCTACGTTGAGCATCTCGAACTCGGCGGCCCTGCAAATCAGGCGGGCGTCATGCGCGGCGATCTGATCCTGAAGATCGACGACAAGGAGACGAACACCGTCGCCGATCTCCGCGCGGCTGTTGCGGAACACAAGGTTGGCGATCAGGTCAAACTCGTCATCGAGAGGGACGGCAAGAAGGAAACGGTGACGGTGACGCTCAAGGAAATGCCGCAGTCGAATCGATGAAGATCCGCATCGTCGCTGTGGGAAAGCTCAAGGAGAAGTACCTGAGGGAAAGCGTCGCTGAGTATGAGAAGCGCCTCGCGCCGTTCGCTTCTGTGGAGCTTCGGGAAACGCGCGAAGAATACATGGCGGAGAATCCGTCCGAAGCACAAAGGCAGCAGACGCTAGCAAAAGAGGGCGAGCGTCTCCTGCGTCTCGTGCCAGAGAGGAGCTTCCTCATCGTGCTCGATGTCAAGGGGAAGCTCCTTTCGTCGGAAGCGCTGGCAAAAGAGCTTGCCTCGCGCGCGCTTCAAGGGCAGAGCGACCTCACGTTCCTCATCGGCGGCGCGTTCGGCCTGTCGCCGGCGGTGCGGGAGTGCGCCGATCTTAGAATTTCATTTTCGCCGATGACCTTCACGCATCAGATGGTGCGGCTCTTGCTCTACGAGCAGATTTATCGCGCGTTCAAGATCAACCGCGGCGAGAAGTATCATTGGTGATTCGAGGAAGCGCATAAGGAAAGGGATGCACCTGTATCGATTCTGATACAGGTGCATCCCTTTTTGCGGCATCATGCGAGTCGGCGAGGGATGGTTTCAAGTTCGTTTTGCAGACGGGCTTTTGTTTCCCGTACAGCGATGTCGTTTTGCAAATCAAGGAAGTAGCGTTCGGAAACGCCGAAATATTTACTGAGACGCAATGATGTATCCACAGAGATCGCTCGCTTGTCTTTGAGAATTTCTTGAATCCGTGAAACGGGAACATGTATATCCTTGGCAAGGCGATAGGCGGAAATCCCCAACGGCTCCATAAACTCTTCAGTAAGAATCTCACTGATTTTTGGCGTATCGATAAGACTCATTTCTATTCCTCCGTTCAGGTATGGTAATCTACGATTTCGACATCAGATATAGAGTCTTTGCCTTCCAAGCGGAAGCAGATACGATATTGTTGATTGATACGAATGCTGTATTGTCCCTGTCGATCGCCGATAAGCTGCTCCAAACGATTGGCGGGAGGAACACGCAGATCTTCCAGACAGGAGGCGTTATCGAGCATGATCAATTTGCGAAGGGCAATTTTCTGAATGCTTTGCGGGAGCTTGGCAGAAAAGCGCTGATGATATATTTTTTCTGTTTCCTTACTGGCAAAATTCTTTATCATACGAACAGTATAGCTGTTTTTCATATACATGTCAAACAGGTATATAAAAAGAGTCTTTCTTCTCCGGATATGTCCTAAAACCTTATCCCGTATGCTATAATAGAGAACAAAAACGACAAGGGGTTTTCAGCTTGAACGTGAAAAATAAGGCGGAGCGCGCGGAAAAGCGCAGGCGGCGCGTGCGCGACAACGTGCAGATCGTGGTGCTGTTCGTGCTCTCCCTGTTCTTTTTGACGCTCTGCCGCTACGGCTGGGTGCAGATCGTCAAGGGATCGGAGATGTCGGAGCGCGTGCGCATGCAGTCGGGGGAGGAGCGCGTGGCGCAGTCGCCGCGCGGCGCGATCCTCGATGCGAACGGCAGGGAGCTTGCCGTTTCCTCGATGACGAAGTCGCTCTTCGTCGACCCGAGCCATGTCGGGGATGCGGCGCAGCTTGCCGCCGACCTCGCGCCGATCGTGGGCCTCAGCGAGGCGGACATCTTGGAAGACATCGACCAGGGCGGCGGCTTCGTCTGGGTCAAGCGCCGCATGGAGCCGTACATGTCGGATGCCGTGAAGGCGCTCATCCGCGAAAAATCGTACGGCGACTGCCTGGGGTTTCGCGATGAGGCGAAGCGCTACTATCCGAACGACGTGCTCGCGGCGAATGTCTTGGGCTTCGTCGGCACGGACGACAAGGGACTCGACGGCATTGAGCAGCAGTTCGACGGCTTGATCAAGGGCGTCGAGGAGGAAAACTTCATCCTGACGGACATGAAGAGCCGCCCGATTTTAAGCTCGCTCTTTATGCCGGACACGTATACGGGCGATCGCTGCAAGACGGTGACGCTGACGATCGACAGCAACATCCAGTTCATCGTGGAGCAGGAGCTTGACCGCGCGATGGCGGAGAACGCGCCGCAGCATGCGACAGCGATCGTCATGGATCCCAAGACGGGCAATATCCTCGCGCTCGCCATGCGGCCTTCGTACAACCCGAACGAGTTTGGCAAGTATTCGAGCGAGACGTGGAAGAACCTCGCCGTCTCCTCGATCTATGAGCCGGGATCTACCTTCAAGTCCGTCGTGGCGGGCGCGGCGCTCGAGGAGAAGATTGTCACGCCGAACCAGATCTTCGTCGATCCCGGCTACGTCATGGTCTCGGGCAGGCGTATACAGAACTGGAACGGCGAGAGTTTCGGCACGGTGACGTTCACGGATGTCGTCAAGAACTCGCTCAACACGGGGTTCGCGCTCGTCGGACTCGATCTCGGCGCCGAAAGGCTCACAAAGTACGCGAAGCTCTTCGGCTTCGGCGAGCCGACGGGCGTGGAACTTCCGGCGGAGGAGGGCGGCATCCTCTTCGAGCCGGAGAACATGCGCGATTCGGATATGGCGACGATGGCGATCGGCCAGAGCATCGCCGTGACGCCGTTGCAGCTCGTGACGGCGATGGCGGCGATCGCCAACGACGGCGTCCTTTTGAAGCCGCATATCGTCAAGGAGATCCGCAACGCCGACGGCTCGACCTACCTGCAGACGAAGCGCGACGAGGTGCGGCGCGTGCTGCAGTCGGCGACGACGAAGACGCTCGTCGGGCTTCTTGAGCAGGTCGTCGCGGCGGGCGGCGGACAGAAGGCGCAGGTCAAGGGTTACCGCATCGGCGGCAAGACGGGCACGGCGCAGAAGATTCGTCCGAACGGTGCGGGCTACATGGACGGCCATTACATCGCGTCGTTCTGCGGCTTTGCGCCCGTCGATGATCCGAAGGTCGTCGTGCTCGTCATTCTCGACGATCCGTCAGGCGGCAACTTCTACGGCGGACAGATCGCGGCACCCGTCGCGGGCGCAATCTTTTCGCAGATTTTCCGCTACATGCACATCGAACCGTCGAGCGATCCCTTCGTCGAGATGGACGAGAAGCGTGCGCAGAAAGAAGCGCAGGCGCCGCCGAAGAAGAAGCCGCGCCTGCCCGATGTCGTGCCGAGCGGCAAGGTCGTCATGCCCGACCTCGACGGCCTGACGATCCGCGAGGCGGCGGAAAAGCTCGCCGAGATCGGCGTAACGCTCGAAGCCGAAGGCTCGGGCAGGGCAAGCTACCAAAGTGCGCCCGCCTACAGCGTCATCGATCCGGGTGAGACGGTCACGGTCGTCTTTTCGCCATGAAGGAGGGGGGCAGGTTGACCGACTTGCCCCCCTCTTTGCCCCTGCCTTTTGCACTATCGAAATAGAAAATAAGACCTTTTACTTATGCTCGCTTTGTGATAGAATATAGGAGAAATGATTCCTATGGAAACGTCGAGGAATCAGCGGCTCTTTGTGACAGGAAAGGTAGTCTCATGGAAAAGAAACCTGTGATGCTGATCGTGGACGATGTGGAGATGCATCGTGCCATTCTCGCGCAATTTTTCAAAGCGGAATACGATCTTCTGGAGGCGGCGGACGGCAATGAGATGATGGCGCTGCTCGCGGAAAAGACCGTCGACATCATCCTGCTCGACCTCGTGATGCCGGGACCGGACAGCTTCGACCTGCTCGCCCGCTTGAAGCACGACGAGCGTCTGTCGGCAATTCCCGTCATCGTCACGACGGCGCGCAATGAACGTACCGTCGAGGTGCGCGCGATGGAGATGGGGGCGGCGGATTTCATCACGAAGCCGTACAATCCGACAATCGTGCGATGCCGCGTGAAAAACGTCATGGCGCGCATGGAGAACGAGTGGCGCAAACTTGAACAGGCGGCGCGCGAGCGGCAGATCCTGGAGATGCGCCACCACATTGAGATCGACGCTCTGACAGGTGTCTACAACCGCGAGGCGTTTTACGAGAAGACGGTTGAGCTTTTGCAGCAGAACCGCAGCGTGCGCTACAATATCTTGTATTTTGACATCAACTGCTTCAAGATCATCAACGACCTTTTCCATATCGAAACGGGAAATCTGATCTTGAAGACGGCGGGCACGTATTTCAAGACGATCACTGAGGGCATCGGCGTCGCAGCTCACATGGAGGCCGACCATTTCGCCATCTGCATGCCCGAGGATATGCTTGACATCGACATTCTGCTCGAAGGCATAGACAGTGCGATCTTCTCCCTCGGCATCAAGAACAACATTCTCTTTTATGCGGGAATCTATCCGGTCGACGATGTCCTGGTGCCCGTCAATCAGATGTGCGACCGCGCCCACATGGCGCTCAATACGGTCAAGGGTCTCTACAAGAAGCGCTACGCCTACTACGACGAAAAGATGCGCGAGACGCTGCTCGAAGAGCAGATGCTGCTCCGCGAGATGGAGCAGGCGCTTTCTTCGGGGCAGTTCTGCGTGTACTACCAGCCGATTTACAGCATCAAGGCGGGACGCGCCGTCAGCGCCGAGGCGCTCGTGCGCTGGCGCCATCCGACGGCGGGCGTCATTCCGCCCGTGCGCTTTGTGCCGCTCTTCGAGCGCAACGGCTTCGTCGTGCGGCTCGACCGCTTCGCGTGGGAGGAGGTCTGTCGTATGCTCGCCGAGCGCATCCGCGAGGGACTTCCCGTCGTGCCGGTCTCCGTCAACGTCTCACGGCTGAACTTCTACGACAACGATTTCTGCGATACGGTCGTCGGCCTTCTGCAGAAGTACGGGCTCGATCCTTCGCTCCTGCGCTTGGAAATTACGGAGTCCGCCTATACGGACAATCCGGTGCAGCTTTTGAGCGTCCTGAAACGGCTGCACGACATCGGCCTCACGATTCTCATGGACGATTTCGGCAGCGGCTACAGCTCGCTCAACATGCTCAAGAACGTGACGGTCGATATTCTGAAGATCGACATGGGATTTGTGCAAAATCTCGAAGATTCTGAGCGCGCGCCCACCATCTTGCGGCGCGTCGTCGAGATGGCGCACGATCTCAAGATGAGCGTCGTCGTCGAGGGCGTGGAGACGAAGGCGCAGATTGATTTCTTGTCGAGCATCGATTGCGACAAGATCCAAGGATATTATTTTGCAAAACCTATGGCGAAGGAGGATTTTACGGCACTCATAGAGAAAGAAGCAGGGAGGTGATAGCAGATGGCGAAGATCACGAAGGAAGCGTTCGGCGAGCTGAAGAACGGCAGGCTCATCACGCTTTATACGTTGGAGAACAGCGGCGGCATGAGGGTTCGCATCATGGACTACGGCGCGCGCGTGCAGTCGCTCATCGTGCCCGACAGAGAGGGCAAGAGCATCGACGTGGCGCTCGGCTACGATGATCTCAAGGGCTACGAGGCGGACGACAAGTATTTCGGCGCGATCGTCGGGCGCTCCGTGGGGCGCATCGCTTTCGGCGATTTGCCGATCGACGACGAGAAGTACGTCTTGGAGTGCAACGAGGGCAGGAATCATCTGCACGGCGGCTCTTTGGGCGGCTACGACAAGAAGGTCTGGGCGGCGGAGGAAAAGGACGGGGCGCTTGTGCTTCGCTACCTGAGTCCTGCGGGCGAGGGCGGCTACCCGGGCGACTTGAAGCTCGCCGTGACGTATGCGCTCTCCGAGAAGAACGAGCTCGTTATTTCCTATGAAGCGGAGGCGGACGGCGATACGATCTGCAATCCGTCGCATCATACGTATTTCAATCTCGAAGGCTTCAGCTCCGGCTCGGTGCTCGACCATAAGATCCGCATCTTCGCCGAGAAGTACACGCCGACGGACAACGAGCTGATTCCCGACGGGCGCATCCTGCTCGTCGAAGGGACGCCGCTCGACTTCCGTGAGATGAAGGAGATCGGCGCACGCATCGACGCGCCGTTCAGCCAGATGCGCTGGGCGGGCGGCTACGACCACAATTTCGTGCTCGACAAAACGCCCGCGGAAGAAGAGGCGAAGGAGCTGGGTCTCGGCGAGGACGCCGCGTGCCCCGTCGACTACAAGACGCTCCATAAGCTCGCCCACGTTTATGCTGAAAAGACTGGCATCCACATGCACGCTTACACGACGCAGCCCGGCGTGCAGTTCTACTCGGGCAACCATCTCGACGGCGTGCTCGCGGGCAAGGCGGGCGCGGCATTCGCTCCGCGCGCGGGATTCACGCTCGAAGCGCAGGTCTTTCCCGACGCCGTGCATCATGCGAACTTCCCGCAGCCGCTCCTGCGCTCGGGCAAGAAGTGGCAGGCGCGGACGGTGTTCGCCTTTGGCTTGGCGTGACGCCCATAAGCGAGCCGTTTTGAGCAAGCGTCAAGAGCCGCGCATCCTTTGAGGCTGCGCGGCTTTTCGTTTGGGAGGGAAAGATACGATGCCGAAAAATATCGAGCGTGCGCTTCTCTATGTGAAACAGCCCGCGCTCTTTCGCCTGCGCCTCTTCGCCGACGGGCTTCTGATCGGCGTCCTCGTGGGCGCTGTCATCGCGCTCTATCACTGGCTCTTGGAAAGCGCCGATCATTTGCGTCCCGTGCTCTATGACTTCCTGCGCGATGCTTCGCCGCTCTGGACGGCGGGGTATTTTCTCGCGCTCCTTGCGCTTTCCGTCGTCGTCCGGTATCTCATGCAGCTCGATTCCATGGTCGGCGGCGGCGGCATCCCCGACCTCAAGGGCGTCCTGCGCGGCGACAGTCATCTGCGCTGGGCGCGCGTGCTCTTCGGCAAGTTCGCCAGCGTCGTGCTCGGCATCGGCGCGGGACTGTCGCTCGGGCGCGGCGGCCCGAGCGTGGAGATCGGCGCCTGCGTGGGCGCAGGCGTCAGCCGCGCGGCCGGGCGTTCGCGTGCCGAGGAGCGCTTCCTTTTGACGGCGGGCGCGGGCGCAGGCTTTGCTGCTATCTTCAACGCGCCTTTGGCGAGCCTCGTCTTTTCCTTCGAGGAGCTGGCGAAAAATTTCTCGCCGCAGATGCTCATGGGCGTCCTTGGCTCTGCCATCGCCGCGGGCTTCGTGACGCAGGAGGTCTTTGGCGTCGGTCCGATGTTCGCGGTCGGCTCCGTGCCCGCTGTGCCGCTCGGCGGCGCGTACCTGCTGCTCTTCCTGCTCGGCGTATTCTCGGGTGCGCTCGGCAGGCTCTTCAACCGCGTGCTCTGCCTCGCGCTCGACACTTGGGGGCGCTTCGTGCCTTCTCTCGGCCTTCGCACGGCGATTCCGTTCCTCGCGGCGGGCGCTCTCGGCTTCTTGCTGCCTGAGATCCTTTCGGGCGGCAACTTTCTCGTCAACCGCATGGTGCAGGAGCCGCTCGTCTTCGGCGCGATCCTCGTCATCTTTCTCGGCAAGTTCCTCTTCACGGTCTTTTGCTACGGCTCGGGCGTGCCGGGCGGCATTTTCCTGCCCGTCCTCGTCCTCGGTGCGCTTTCGGGTGCGCTCTTCTCTGCGGCGGCAGTTGCGCTCGGCGCTCTGCCCGCGGCGCTCTGCCCGACCTTCGTCGTCCTCGGCATGGCAGGCTTCTTCGCGGGAAGCATCAAGGCGCCGCTGACGGCGAGCCTCCTCATCATGGAGATCACCGGCTCTTTCGAGCATCTGCTCGCCGTCGTCTGCGTCGCCGCCTGCGCTGCACTCGTCAACGATCTCACGGGCGGCCGACCCATCTACGACGAGCTTTACGAACGTTCGCGCGGGCAGGGCGCGAGAGGCTCGCGCCGCCGCGTCATGGCGGAGTTTTGCGTCGCAGCGGGAAGCGCGATGGAGGGGCGGTGCGTCTCTGCGATCGACTGGGGAGCGCACGGTCACGTCATGAATGTGCGGCGCGGCACGGTCGAGCTTCTGCCGCAGGGCAGCCTCATGCTCAAGGCGGGCGACATGCTCTATGTGCTGACCGAGGAAGGCGAACTTGGAGCGTTGGAAAGAGCAGCAAGGGAGGCAAGTGGCGGCTTTTCGCGCGACTGACGGAGATGTGCTTCTGCGTGCAGCATTTCGACGCTGCACGCGTTTTTTGACTATACAAAAGAAGACGAATCGCGTAGAATAGAGTGTATACGGCGGGCAAAGATGCAGGCGATTTTTTGCAGTCGTCAGAAATGTTCTTGACAAGCCGCCTGTACTGTGATAACATGCAAATCATATAAATTTGGTATGAATTTTACTGCTGCGAAAGCGGCAGTCACAAGGATGTGATTTTATGAGCATGATAAGGCTTGCTGCCATCAAGAAAAGCTACGAGAGCGCGGCGGGTGAGGTCACGGCGCTCAAAGGCGTCGACCTCGAAATCGAGCGCGGCGAGATCTATGGCATCATCGGCCTTTCGGGCGCGGGCAAGTCGACCTTGATTCGCTGCATCAACATGCTGGAGCGGCCGACGGAGGGCAAGGTCATCGTTGATGGCAAGGATCTGACCGCGCTCAGTGAGGCGGAGCTTCGCGAGGAGCGCAAGGGCATCGGCATGATCTTCCAGCACTTCAATCTGCTTTCTTCGGCGACCGTCTACGACAACGTCGCCTTCCCCCTGCGCCTTTCCGGCACGGACGAGGCGCAGATCCGCACGAAGGTCGAGCCGCTCCTCGCGCTCGTCGGACTCGCCGACAAGGCGCAGCAGTACCCGGCGCAGCTCTCGGGCGGGCAGAAGCAGCGCGTCGGCATCGCGCGGGCGCTCGCGTCCGATCCGAAGGTGCTCTTGTCGGACGAGGCGACGAGTGCGCTCGACCCGCAGACGACGAAGTCGATCCTGCATCTCATCGCGGACATCAACAAGAAGCTCGGCCTGACCGTCGTCATCATCACGCATGAAATGCAGGTCATCAAGGATATATGCGACAAGGTCGCCGTCATCGAGGGCGGCGTCATCGCCGAAAAAGGCTCCGTGCTCGACATCTTCACGAAGCCGAAAGAAAGAATCACGCGCGAGTTCGTCAGCACGCTCCTGTCGAACGATCTGCCGATCAACTACCGCAAGAAGGAGCTTTTGCCCGAGCCTGTCGAGGGCGGCGAGCTGCTCCTTCGCCTGACGTTCCTCGGCGAACGCGCTGACGATCCCGTCATCGCCGACGTCATCCGGCGCTTTTCCATCGAGGTGTCCATCCTCTACGGCACGCTCGATCAGATCAAGAGCGTGCCCTACGGGCGCATGATCGTCGGCATCAAGGGCGAGCAGGCGGAGATTGACCGTGCGCTCGCTTACCTCGATACGCGCGATCTCACGAAGGAGGTGATCGGCTATGTCCGCTGATATGCTGCCGCTCCTTACGAAGGCGCTCGGCGAGACGGTCTACATGGTCGTCGTCTCGATGATCGTCGCGAGCCTCATCGGCATCCCGCTCGGCGTGCTGCTCGCAACGACGGCGAAGGGGCAGATCCTCGAATGTATGCCTTTGAACCGTGCCATCGGCGCTGTCGTCAACGCGCTTCGCTCGATCCCGTTCATCATCCTGATGGTCGCGATCATCCCGTTCACGCGCTTCATTGTCGGCACATCCATCGGCACGACGGCGGCGATGGTGCCGCTCGTCCTCGCCTCGATCCCGTTCATCGGACGGCAGGTCGAGACGTCGCTTCGGGAAGTGCCCGCAGGACTCGTCGAAGCCGCGCTCTCGATGGGCGCTACGCCCTATCAGATCGTGCGGCGCGTGCTTTTGCCTGAGTCCATGCCGAGCATCGTCGCTCAGCTCACGACCGTCGTCATCGCTCTCGTTGGCGAGTCGGCGATGGCGGGCGCGATTGGCGGCGGCGGTCTCGGCGATCTCGCGATCCGCTACGGGGATCAGCGCTTTCGCCCCGACATCATGATCGCGACCGTCGTCATCCTCATCGTCCTCGTGCAAATCGTCCAGTTCCTGGGCAACCGCCTGGCGAACGGCTTGAATAAAAAGTAACTTTCATGAAAGCGGGCGAAGGCGCAGCCTCGTCGGCTTTCACCGAAGAATTCCATTCACAAGGAGGAAAAATCATGAAGAAACTATTCGTCATCCTCGCGGCGCTCACGCTCTCCGTCCTTGCCCTTGCGGGCTGCGGCGGACAAAGTGCATCCAAGACCATCAAGGTCGGCGCGACGCCCGTGCCGCACGCCGAGATCCTTGAGACGATCAAGCCGCTCTTGGAAAAGGAAGGCTACAAGCTGGAAATTGTCGAGTTCACCGACTATGTGCAGCCGAATGTCGCGCTGAACGACAAGGAGCTTGACGCGAACTTCTTCCAGCATCTGCCGTACCTCGACAACTTCATTTCCGAGCACAAGGAAATGAAGCTCGCGAACGCCGGCGGCGTCCACATCGAGCCGATGGGCGTCTACTCGCGCAAGATCAAGAAGCTCGACGAGCTCTCTGACGGTGCGTCCGTCGCGATCCCGAACGATCCGACGAACGGCGGCCGCTCGCTCCTGCTCCTTGAAAAGGCCGGCCTTTTGAAGCTCAGGGAAGGCTCGGGCACGAACCCGACGGTGCATGACATCACGGAGAACAAGAAGAATCTCAAGTTCCAGGAAGTCGAAGCCGCGCAGGTGCCGCGCACGCTCGATGACGTCGATGCCGCCGTCATCAACACGAACTATGCGATGCAGGCGAACCTCGTTCCGACGAAGGACGCGCTCTTCATGGAAGACAGCACCTCGCCCTACGTCAACATCGTCGCCGTGCGCACGGGCGACGAGAAGCGTCCCGAGATCCAGGCGCTGATGAAGGCGCTGAGATCCGAGGAAGTCAAGAAGTTCATCGACGAGAAGTACAAGGGCGCGATCGTCCCCGCGTTCTAAGGAAACGCTGATAAAATGAAGTCGCCCAGATTTGCGCAGATGCACTGTATCTATAGCGGTCAACGTCAGCCAATCATGCGGCGCACTTCGCGCTTGCATTCTTGGGACGTTTTCGCATACGAGCCGTTGCCCAATCGCCTGCGTCCTTCGGACTTGGCTCTTGGACGGCTCAGCAAGGAGACAAACCGCAGGCGTAGCAGAGCTACGTCGAGGATTTGTCGACGACGAGAGGACAGCGTAGATGTGTGAAGATGGGCGGCTGAATTTATCAGTGGTTCCCTAAAGGCGCAAACCGATCGACTGGCGAGAGCGGCGCACCGTGCCCGCGATGCCACGATAAAAAGGGCTGTAACGAAATAGGGATTTTTGCACTTTCGTTATCAGTCCTTTTCTTATACAATGAACTACAGGGCATCTGGCAGATGTGGTTTTTTCTGCCGGATGCCCTGTAGTTCATTTTTTTGCGCACTCAAATAAGCCTCACATCATTTTGGAGAAGTTTTGTTACGCCGTCTGTTTTTGAGCAAAGAGACGAAGCCCGATTCGTCCTGCCATATTTCGGTTATGAAGTTTTTGAAGGTTGAATCCCATCGAAAGCACCAGGAGTTCTTTCTTTACCTTCTCTTTGCCCCGGTGCAAGAACCGACGGAATCCGTAGTCTTCCTTTACGACGCCGAAAATACCTTCCACTTGGATCGAACGGTTGACGCGAAGCGTCGTTTCATGCGTACCTTATGCAGAACTGGTTCGGTCTTTCCGATGAGGGAATCGAGGATGCAATTTACGACAGCTATGCCATGAAACACTTTCTGCGGATTGACTTTTCCACAGAACAGACACCCGACGCCACGACACTTCTGCATTTTCGGCATCTGCTGGAAAAGCATGACATCACCCGCAAGATGTTCGATGACGTGAAAGAGCGGCTGGACGCCGCAGGACTCATCATGCACGGCGGTACAATCGTTGACGCCACCATCATCCATGCACCAAGCTCGACCAAGAACGCCACGAAGACCCGCGACCCTGAAATGCACTCCGTCAGGAAAGGGAATCAATGGTTCTTCGGCATGAAGATTCATTCCGGTACGGATGCGGCAACAGGCTACGTTCATACAATCACAGGGACAGCAGCCAACGTGCATGACATCGTGCAGGCGCACGCATTGATCCGAGCGGATGACCACAGCGTCTATGGGGACTCTGGGTATCTCGGCGTGGAAAAGCGCGCAGAAATCCTTGAAGATCCTCATCTATCGAGCGTGGATTACCGTATTGCGAAAAGACCTTCAAAGAACCGCACAACAAAGGCGTATGCAGGAGTCAACTGGGACAAGAAGATCGAACACGAGAAAACTTCCATCCGCTGCAAGGTGGAGCATCCGTTCCTCATTGTGAAGCGGCTGTTCCAAGCGGGCAGGACAAGGTATCGTGGCATCAAGAAGAACCTGCTCCGTTACTATCTGCTCTTTGCATCGGCGAACCTCGTCATGTGTCTGAGGGCAGGAAGGC
>ERZ773022.1214-NODE-1214-length-17859-cov-17.029825_pt1 | contig 17859 bp, 20 predicted proteins | sample MGYA00580839_ERZ773022 | MGnify/ENA primary metagenome ERZ773022 (study PRJEB29015, sample SAMEA2738020) | human oral metagenome | biome: human oral; feature: human-associated habitat; material: dental | place: China | collected 2044 ... | reverse complement strand
TTCTATAAAGTAGATTCTCGAAACAATCCTATTAATGTCGGTCTGATGACGGCTATGTATCAGCTTGGAGGCAGGATGGGTTTGCCAGTTGTCGGGATTTCTAATGAAAAAGAGAATCCCTACGCTGAAAATAAAGTTATTCGGTCTACGTCTGCAGAGTCTGGCGGGGAAGAAGGGCTAAGGATATTTTTTGATGGTAGATGTCATTACATAGTGGAGTCGAATGACAAGCCAAAATATCGTGCCGTTGATGGAGATACTGGACTTACGCACTTTCCTTCGCCAGAAAGGTTTACAGCTGCTATAGATTTTGCTTTGTGTACAGGTAATATGAGTGAAGCTGAGGCAGAGCAGATTTTGGAGGATTATAATGCGGTCGACATTGAGCGACGTACACCAACTGCTTATTTTGATAAAAACGGTGAGTTTGATAGGATAGAGTATTCTGAAGGGTATGATAATTATGAGAGCAGGCTTTCTCTAAATCGGTATGGTATTGCACGTAGAGTTCAAAAGGATAAAATTAGATTAGCACTGGAAGCTAATGGGTTTATGGCGGAGGCTGAGCCTGGCGATGATGTAGGTCAGCAGCTTAGCCAATATGTTACAGACATTATGGTTGAAAATGCGGTAAAAAATCTTAGACCAGAGAAGGCGGAATCTATTAAGTTGTGGTATGAGCAGGTGCGGCCGATTATCGTAGATGCGTGGTCGCAGCAAGATCGGGCAAGATCCAGCATGGGCTATAGTATTATTCGGTAACCCTCCGCCGTGATACAATAGAGTATATGCAACCGCTAAAAAAGAAAATTGGAGAGTTGGAAAAGGAAATTGAGCAGGCTAAGGATGCACTGAAGTTTTCTGAGCTGGAGCAGAAATTGGCAGAGCTGGACGAGCAGCTTAATCAGCCGGAGATTTGGCATAATCCGGACGAGGCGCAGGCGCTAGCCAAAAAGGCGGCTAGCTTGCGCCAGACAGTCGAGCCGTGGCAGACGCTGGGGGTGCAGTTAGCGGATATCGCTGAGTTGATGGAGCTGGGCGACGATGATCTACTGCCGGAGTTTGAGGCGCAGGTGGCGGCGCTAGAGCAGGAGTTTACCCAGCGCAAGACCGATCTACTGTTCAGTGGCCCATACGACAACCGTGAGGCGGTGGTGCGGATTTCGGCCGGCGTAGGCGGGCTGGATGCTCAGGACTTTGCGGCGATGTTGGAGCGGATGTATCTGCGTTGGGCGGAGCGGTCGGGGATGAAAGTTGACACGCTGGAGCGTTCGACCAATGATGATGCGGGGATAAAGACGGCGGTGCTGGAGATTTCTGGGCCGTTTGCCTATGGTAAATTGCGCTCAGAAAATGGCGTGCATCGGCTGGTGCGCCTCAGTCCGTTTAATGCCGATAATCTGCGCCAGACTAGCTTCGCGCTGGTGGAGGTGCTGCCAAAGATTGATACACCGGACGAAATTGCGATTGACCCGAGTGATCTGAGGATTGATGTGTATCGCTCGGGCGGCAAGGGCGGCCAAGGAGTGAACACCACTGACTCGGCGGTGCGGGTGACGCACGTGCCGACGGGCATTACCGTGGCGATCCAGAACGAGCGCTCGCAGATCCAGAATAAAGAAACGGCGCTGAAGATCTTGCGCTCCAAGTTGCTGGCGATGAAGCTGGAGCAGCACGCCGAAACGCTGTCTGACCTCAGGGCCGGCGAGTCAGCCAACTGGGGCAGCCAGATTAGAAATTATGTATTGCATCCGTATACGCTGGTCAAGGACACGCGTACCAAGCACGAGAACCGCAACGCCCAGGGCGTGCTGGATGGGGATATTGATGAGTTTATTGAGGCGTACCTGCGAAAAACTCAGTGATAGCAGCAGTTTGCGGCCAGAATACAGTTTATGCTATAATATTGCTTGATGATTCTGTTAGATAGGGTGACGAAGAATTACGGGAAGAATAATAAGCCAGCCTTAAATCGGGCGAGTATTCACGTTAGCGCTGGCGAGTTTGTGATTATCGTTGGTACCTCTGGCGCTGGTAAATCAACGTTGTTAAAACTTCTGACGCGCGAGGAAAAGCCAAGTTCGGGTAAGATTGTGGTTGGCGGCATTGATTATGACAATTTGAAAGATAAACATATTCCGTTGCTGCGCCGTAAGATTGGCGTGGTGTTTCAGGATTTTAAGCTGCTGCCAAATCGGACAGTATTTGAGAATATCGCGTTTGCGCTGGAAATTGCCGGTATGACTAACCGCGAAATTAAATCAACCGTGCCGAAGGTGATTGAGCTGGTGGGTTTGAAAGGCAAGGAAAAGCAATTTCCGCATCAGTTGTCCGGCGGCGAGCAGCAGCGGGTGGCGATTGCTAGGGCGGTAGTGCGCCAGCCGAAAATTCTGATCGCTGACGAGCCGACTGGCAACCTGGATCCGAAACACAGCTGGGATATCGTGCGCTTGCTGGAAAAAATTAATAAATACGGCACGACAGTGATTTTAACGACGCACAACGTGGAGATTGTTAACCGGTTGAAGCGGCGCGTTATTACTATTGATCACGGTAAGATTACTTCTGACCAAGCAAAAGGAAGTTATAAGCAATGACAAAGGCAAAGGCAAAGACAAGGAAAAAACCCGTATCTTCAAGGGAAGCAGTTCGTATCAAACAGCGCCGGCGCGGCTGGTTGACATTTGTCAGAATGTGCCGCTACGGCATCAATAGTTTTAGCCGTAATGCTTGGCTGACGGTTGCTGCTACTGCGGTGATGAGTATTACGCTTTTGATCGTTTTTATGACGATGTCCGCCCGCCAAATTTTATTAGACACGGCATCCAATATCTCTAAACAAGCCGATATGTCGATTTACCTAAAGGGCGATACGCCGGAAAAAGAAATTAACGCTATTAAGTCGCGGATTGCCAAATTGGATAATGTGGTTGGTGTAAAATACGTTTCTGCCGAGGAGGCGCGCGATCAGCAAGCCAAGCAGTATGAGGACGACCCGGAGGCATTGGAGGCTATTAAAGAATCCAGCAATGAAATGTCGGCGACGCTGCGAGTCTCGGTAGAAGATCTGAATAATCAGAAATCTCTGGAGAATTTTATTAAAACTGACAAATTGTATAAAAAATACAAAGATCCGCGCCAAGAACCGTCGTTTAGCGGCGACCGCCAGCAGGCGCTGAAAACCGTTGGCGACTGGGTGCATTTGGCAAGTATTGGCGGCTCAATTGCCACTGTGGTGTTCGTGGTGATTTCTTCGCTGGTTGTTTTTAATACGATTCGCATGGCAATCTTTAATAGGAAAGACGAGATTCAAATGATGAAGCTAATCGGCGCTGAAAGGAGTTTTATCCGCGGGCCGTTCATCGTAGAAGCGGTAATGTACGGGTTTATCGCGGCGATTATCGCGACGATCGCCGGCTACAGCTTGTTATTCTTTGTTCGCGAGCCGATGACCAGATATGGCATTCCGGCGGAGGGCTTGCTTAGCAGCCTAACCATGTACGTCGGTTTAGTGCTTTTGGCGATGATTGTCATCGGTGCATTTATCGGCGTAGTCTCCTCATGGATTGCCACGCGCAAATATTTGAAGTTGTAATTTTGGTCTAAAAAATGCTTATTATAGGGTTTTCTTAAAGTGGCTCAAATCTTGTTGACAACGTTATCGCGCTTGTGCTAACATATAGGTATGAAATTACGGTCCACCACGCCAATTTCAGATTCATTAGCCAGCAGGGCAGCCCTGGTGGCGGTGGCTGTGTTGGTTGCAGGCTCAGGCGTTTTTGCCTTGGGTTCGCATGTTTTTGCTCGTGATTACGAGGCGGAAATCAAAGCAAAAGAACAAGAAGCCAGCAAATATAATTCCGAGGCGTCCCGTTTGGGCGAAATGGCGGATAATTTGCAGTCTGAGCTAGATAAAATAAATGGTCAGATTACCGCTATTCAGGGGCAGATCGCTGACAGCCAAAAGAAAATAGATAATCTGAACGCGCAGATAAAGAGAAATGAGATATTGATAAAGCAAAGGCGTAAGGCGATGGGCCAGGTTTTGGCGGATATACATGTTGATGATCAGATTTCACCGTTGGAGATGCTAGCCAGCTCAAATAGCATAGGAGATTACATTGATAAGCAAGAGCAGCGCAGTTCGCTTAGGACATCGCTGAATGGTAAGATCAAGGAAATTAAGGCACTCCAAAAGAAGTTGGAAGAGAATAAAAAGCTGGTCGAAAATACGCTTAGAGACCAGGAAGCGCAGCGCAATGTTCTGTCGTCCAAACAGTCGGAGAAAGCTAAGCTGGTTGCCGATACTAAGAACGACCAAAACGCTTATTCGGCACTAGCGCAAAAGCGTAACAGCGAGGTCGCTAAGCTTCGCGAGGAGCAGGCAGCTGCCAACCGGCGCGCTCTTGGTAGTGGCGTATCAATCCCAGGCGGTATTCCAGGCGGTGGTGGCTATCCGGGTGTCTGGGCGAATGCGCCGCTGGATGCTTATGTTGACCCGTGGGGATTATACACGCGCGAGTGTGTGAGCTATGTGGCTTGGAAAATCCATAGCACCGGTCGGTACGTGCCGCATTTTGGCGGGGCAGGTAACGCTAACCAGTGGCCATCAACGGCAGCGCGCCATGGTATTTCCAGCGGCTCGACACCAAAAGCGGGCGCCGCGGCAGTGATGAATATTGGTTATTACGGTCATGTTATGTATGTTGAATCGGTTAATGGTGACGGTACAATTACAGTGAGCGACTACAACTTTGCTTGGGATGGATTATACCGATATTATACGCGTTCAGCTTCCGGTTTGACATACGTTTATTTCTAAAATAGCCTCTATTAACATAAAACGCTCGCGCTAACCGGGCGTTTTGTTGTATAATGTAATGATATGACGGAGAGAAAAAAAAGCCAGTCGGTTCAGTTTTTGGCAGTGATTATCGTGGCGATTGTTAGCTTCGCGGCGGGGACTCGCTATGAGACGATTTTTGCGGCGGCAGCGCCAATGTTTGGGGTGCGCGCGTCTAATAAAACGATCGATTTGTCTAGCGTTCAAGAGACATACCAGCAATTAGCGGCGAATTATGATGGCAAACTGGATACGCAAAAGTTAATTTACGGCGCCAGCCGGGGTTTGGTGGCTGCTGTCGGCGATAAACATACATCGTATATGGATCCGAAGGAATCCGAGGAGTTTAAGAAATCATTAAGCGGCAATATTGGCGGCGGCATCGGCGCAGAGATCGGCCTAAGAAATAATAAGCCGACAATTATCAAGCCGTTAAACGACAGCCCGGCGCAAAAAGCGGGCATAAAGGCTGGCGAAGTAATTATGAAAGTGAACGGTGAGGAAGCTGCCGATTGGGGCGTTGATAAAGTTGTCGATAAGATTCGCGGCGAAATTGGCACGTCGGTTAAGTTGACGCTGCAGAACGGGCAGCAAATCCACGAGGTCTCCGTGGTGCGGCAAAACATTACCGCGCCAGCAGTGGAGTCGAAAATTAACGGTAAAATTGGTATTTTGACAGTTAGCAGGTTTAATGATGACACGGTCAGCGCTGCCAGAAAAGCTGCCCGGGAATTCATTGACAGGGGCGTGACGAAGGTGATTGTGGATTTGCGTAATAATCCTGGCGGGACAGTTGATTCGGCGCAGGGTTTACTGGGATTGTGGCTGAATGACCAAGTTGTTTTGACGGAACGGCGCGGTTCGGAGACGGTCAAGACCTTAAATTCGACTGGTTCGCCGATTTTAGAGAACATGCAGACGATAGTGCTGATTAATGAGAATAGCGCCAGTGCCAGTGAGATTACAGCAGGAGCGCTGCGAGATTACGGCAAAGCAAAACTAGTCGGTAAAAAAAGTTACGGCAAAGGCAGCGTACAAGTGGTACTTGATTTGGCCAGCGGTTCGCAACTAAAAGTCACCGAGGCGCGCTGGTATACGCCAAAGGGCAAGAATATTGATAAGGAAGGCATTAAGCCTGATGTGGAAGTGGAATTGACAGCGGACGATGTGAAGAATGATAAAGATCCGCAGCTGGAAAAAGCCGAATCTTTATAATGCTTGTGTTTTTTATTGATAACCGTTAAAATTAAAAGTATTATGAATGGGAGCGGTCAGAAAAAAAAGATCTTATTAGTAGAGGATGAAATGGCGTTGTCGGCGGTTTACCGTTCGAGGCTTGAACTTGAGGGGTTTGATGTCAGGGAAGTCCATAATGGCGAGGATGCTTTATCAGCGACAGTGGAATATCGTCCGGATTTGATTTTGCTCGACGCCATGATGCCGAAGATTAGCGGCTTTGACGTGCTGGATATTTTGCGCAACACTCCAGAGACTGCCAATGTGCGGATTATCATGTTAACAGCGCTGAGCCAGCCAAAAGACAAGGAGCGTGCTGAGAGCTTGGGTGTTGATGATTATCTGGTGAAATCGCAGGTAGTTATTAGCGATGTGGTGTCTCGCATTAAGTATCATCTCGGTCTAGCTTAGCGTATTTTGGCGTTTGACTGGGGCATATGTTTGTTGTGCCGTAGTTGACTTTTCGCTTATGTTTTGCTATAATTAGACCTATGGAGCAGAATAGGTCAAAAGAGAAAACAATCATTGAAAAATCACTTTCGCGCGGTCAAGAGGTGTCTTTCTCTATTGAACAGGCGCCGGCAAAAATTGAGTTGTCATTAGGGGGAACCAGAGATAGACATCCTGAGGGGACAGGAGCGAAACCGGCTAAACTGTCCATATATAAGGTTACTGAACTGCCTGAGGTAAATGGTCAGCGTATTTATGATGGTTATATAATTGATCCAACGTGTGCTTATATTGTTGCATCAGACGAGCATCACGATTTAAGCGATCCGGCGAACATCACAGGTATCAAGGGCATCAGGTCAGATGATCAGGTTGTTATAGGCAGGGGTCATGGTAGGTTTCCTAATTTGTATAGCAACACGTCTGTGTCTCGCCAGCATTTACATATCTCTACTGACGAGAATGGAACTCTAACGATAAAGGACACTTCAAAATACGGCACAGTGGTTTCTTATGAGAGGCCAGAACATCAGGGCGATTCTGGCGGATGGGGTAGCTTGCAGCATTATATACCGCCAAGCAGACGAGAACAAAGCCCGGCGTCAGGAGCAGAAGAGTTAGCTGGGTTTTCTGAAGAAATACGATCTCTGGCGCGGCCGCTTGGAACGGATATTGATGGTAATAGATTCAACATCAACAGCGAGCCTCCGAAGCAAGCTCAAGAAAGGGAAAGTAAAAACTTGCGAGAGTTATGGGGCGTTATACTAAGCCCTACAGCGACAGACGAACAGCGCGAGCAAGCACACCAGACATATGCACGGCGACAATTATCCGAAGGAATAAGGGGTAGGGATAAGGTTTCAATAAAGAGTTTTTATAATTCCATGAACTGGCTTAAAGGTCTGGCAGGTACTAATATAAAGGGTATTATTGATGAGTATGCTCCTTACGACGTTGAGACTGGTTTTGACGGATTTAAGAAGACGATAAATGAGATTCGGAAGAATCATAAACTGCGCTGCCGGTTGTTGGAGTTTTTCGGAAGAAAACTTGAAGTTATGCGGCAATTATCGCCAGACGACTTGCCAGAGCGGGTTAAACACAACGATCCTGGTAATCTGAAACATCCGAACCATCCTGGCTATCCGGATAAGATGACAAGTCCTGAATATGCAGCGGTATTAGCTTTATCAATGATAGATGGATCGTTTGACCCCGATTCGGAGGATGATATGGAGTCTGATACGCGTAAAGACGGCACTCCAATATACGGTCAGCATAGAGAAGCTGCTCATGTTGTTTTGGCTAGTTGTTGCAGACAAGATTCTTCTGAGTAGGGTATTTGCTATATCTTATCTTTATTATTTTATAGTTGACTTTTTGCTTATGTTTTGCTATAATTAACATTATGATAGAAATGTTTCCAGGTCGGTATCCAGCTGGAGATCAAAAACAAGAAACACCAGAAACAAAACATCTAGCAATCACTGGCGAATTTCAGGAAGATAGTTTGCCAGCGGATTCGGAAGCGTTGCAAGAAGAGAAGGGTAGACTTTCGCGTGGTATGGGGAACTCGGCTTTGGAGGCGTCTGGCGTGGCGTCTCCGGAAGGGGATACATCGCAAGACAGTTCCGGCCCTCCAAAGACATTGTCGCCTGCGGATGAATTGCGGGCGCGGCTGGCTGGATTTCAGGCTGGCACGAACAAGGCCGCTCCTGAGGCGGCTAGTTCAGGCTATCGAGAGAAAGCCCGCGCTGATTTATTAGCAGCGTTAAGGGGTGGAGGCAAAGAATCGCCAGATGCAAGTTCTCAGCCGCCTGAAAAAGCGGTAAAAACAGGCGAATCTAATGATCAGCCAGAAGCAAACACGCAGGGCGATGAACAGCAGCCGGAAATGAATAGCGAAAAACTTAGGGAATTGATAGATAATTGCTTTCAGGCAGCGCAGTCGGCGAGAGAGGGTTTGGAAAAAGCTATGCAAAGTATAGATACAGCGGGAAGCGTGTTGCTTGATGGTTTTCAGGCAGGTTTGTCGTTCGCTGGCGATAATCTTAATCAAGTTGGCAATGCAGCTCAGGTGCTTGAGAGTGCTACTTCGCAGAAAGAAATAGCTTTACTTGGCAATTCGGTTAACGAAGTCCAGCTGAAAATTGCAAATGTACGATCTGGGGCGAATGTTGATAGGGGCTATTTATCAAGATTATTAGAGCGTGTTGATGAAATGGTTAGATTTGTGGCAGAGCTAAAAAAACGCCAGGATCAAGACAGGCGCGAACAAACTAAAGAGGGTGATAATTCTTCGCTAGACTAAAGAGATTAAAATTCAGTGAGTGAAATAACAAACGACCGAACTGCGCGTCCGGTCGTCCATCATTCCTTATGGTTTTCTAGTCTACGCAAACCTGAGTTCGCCGCTGAGTTTTGCCAGTGAACCGGGTTTTCTTGACTTTCTTAAAGCTAACTGTACCGGCCTTCGCAGCGTGGATAGTGTAATTTTTACTGACATACGTGCCGTTACCAGCGATTTTAGTTGCGCCTGTTTGGCGTACTAACACCTGGCCAGCGTTGACTTTCTGACCGCCAAAACACTTGACGCCGAGTCTCTGACCAACACTGTCCCTTGTGTTTCTGGCTGAACCGCCAGCCTTAACTTTTGACATAGCAACTCCTTAAATAGTTTTTATAAACAATCTGTACCAGTGTAGCGAATTTGGCTTAAGTTGTCAAGCTTGAGGCGCGGTTTTGTCAATTGGTTTTAGGACTAGCAGTTCGCGGGCGACGGTTTGGTCGGGGCGGCGATAGATGAGCGGTGTGCGGTTGAGCTGGTGATAGCCGAGCTGCTGGAGGTTTTTTATTAGCGGCAAATGAGCGACCCGGCCGGACGTGTCGTACCACGCTGGCACGGCGATACACAGCGGCGTGTTCGGCGCCAGTTGCGGACGGATATTAGTGAGGAAGCCGGTGATGATATGGTTGCAGTTACCGACAACTTCCGCTAGTTTTTGGTGTGCGGGCGGCGCGGAAAAGGGCTGGCCAAGGTAGGTCTCGCAGACGACGGCAGTGAGGTGCGTGCTGTTTGGCCAGCGGTGGGTGGTGGCGTCGGCTTGATGAATGTCGATAACGCGGCCGACAGGGCGGCTGGGCGCGGTGAACGTTGATTGCAACCACGACAGGTTCTCGGTGGTGTAATCAACCATTTTCTGGCTTAGGTCGGTGCCGACGACATCGTAGCCAGCGAGCAGCGCCTCTTGCAGGACGGTGCCGGTGCCGCAGAACGGGTCGAGGATTGTCACGGCAGCTCGGCTTCCAGCCGTCTCCTCCAAGTCGAATGCATCCGGCAACGCCGTCCGCAGAACCATCGACTTATCGGAGAGGCTGGAAGCCGACCCTGTCACGGAATTGTCGTGTGATCTTTGACGGGTCGGCGATCCAGCACCCAGCGCTAAATTCAGCATAATCTGCGCTAATTTGGGCGGCAGCATGCCAACGAAGGCGTCGCGCTTGGGACGATGGCGGTCGCGGCGGGTGTAGGCGGTGATGTTTTGGACGCCGCGGCTCTCGGCGATGATCAGGTGGCGGTCGTTCGTTTTGACGAGCAGCAGCTCGACCTTGTGCGGCGAACTGCCGAGCTTATTGTTATGCGCGGTGGCGGTAGAGAGGGCGGGCTGATCGTTGGGGATGAGGCGGAGGCTGGTCTCAGATTTTTTGAGGGATGATTTGAGGATCAGACCGGTTTTTTGGACATCGCGGGCGGTGACATTTAGATTATAAGCGCTGAGGCCGAGGGTGATTTTATGCGGCGAGTGCGCCCACTCGGTGTGATAATGCTGGGTGATGAAGCGCGAAGCGGCGAGGAGCGAAGCCTTGTCGGTGCGGCTGGCTGGTAGCTCGGTGATCACTTTAGCACATTTGATGGTGCCGCCTAAGGTAGTAATGTCAAATTGAGATGTTTGAACTTTGACAAATTGCTGGCTGATACGGTTGACGCAGTCCGCGCCAAAGACCGCCGCAAGTTCGGCGAGCGAGATCTCTGGCTGGCGGCCAAGCAGGGTGATATACATATCGATTATTATATCATCTGTATCTGGGCATGGTATAATGATATGGATGTTACCGAGAGTTTTTAGGTCGTTAAAATCGCCGCGGATACTGATGAGTATTTTGACGCTGTTGGTTTTGGCAATTATTATATTTTTGTCGCGTGCTGAGCTGGTTAAGGCGTGGGGTTTGTTTTTGAAAGCTGACACGTTGCTGTTGTTGCTGCTTATTCCGTTTCAAATTATTGTTTATTTCGCGGGCGGCGAGATGATTTTCGTCTATCTTCGCGATAAAAAGCTAATCGGGCATATTTCACGGTTTGAGCAGACGCGGATTGCGCTGGAGTTGAACTTGGTTAACCATATTTTTCCGTCAGGCGGCGTCAGCGGTATTTCTTATACGTCTTGGCGGATGCATAAACTCGGCGTCAGTTCGGCACGCTCGACGTTTGCGCAGGTGATTCGCTATGTGACGACTTTTTTGTCGCTGCTGATTTTGCTAGTTATAGCGGTGATTGTGCTGGCGATTGACGGCCGGGTTAACCGTTACATTGTGGCGGCTAGTTTTTTGTTAATAATTTGCGTTCTGGCATTAGTGTTTGGCCTGATATTTATGTTTTCGTCAAGGCGGCGCATGCAGTTAACAGCGGCGCGGGTGGCGCGGATTATTAACGGCGCGGTGAAGGTAGCGACCTTGGGCAAGCGGAAACGAGCGCTAAGCGCTAAGGTTATCGAGGACTTTTTCGTCGATATGCAAGGCGATTTTCAAGATATAGCCAATCACCCCAAGCTGCTTGTCAAGCCGATGATCTGGGGTTTTGTCTATAATATTTTTGACGTATTGATGTTTGTTGTCGTGTTTCTGGCGCTGGGGGTTTTTGTCAATCCGGCGACTTTGATGATTGGTTACGGTGTTGCCGGGCTGGCGGGACTTGTGGCATTTACGCCGGGCGGCGCTGGCGTTTACGAAACGATCATGATTCTGTTTTTAAGTATGGCGAATACCTCGCCGGAATTAGCGATTGCCGGAATTATTTTAACGAGGGCGATTTTACTGACTGGCACGATTGTCTTTGGTTATATTTTTTACCAGCATGCATTGATTAAGTACGGCAAGCCGAATGACTCCCAGGTTTAGTGTCAGCAATTTCCTGGCGGTGGTTAACCAGACGTTTGAGGTGGCTTTTAACGGCACGGTTGAAGTTGAGGGCGAGGTCGCTAGCTTTAAGCCGTATCCGCCAAAATATGCGTTTTTCACCCTGAAGGACGAGGACGGATCGGTTAATTGTTTTGTGGGCTTTAGTAATCTGCGGACGCCAATCGAGGACGGAATGAAAGTGGTGGTTCGGGCGATGCCAAGCCTGAGAGGCGATGGCAGATTTAATTTACAAGTTCAGGAAATTCATCCGCTGGGCAAGGGGAGCCTAAAGCGGAGTTTTGATATTTTGCGGCAGCGGCTGTCGGCCGAAGGACTGTTTGATACGGAGCGTAAGCGCTCCTTGCCGCAGTATCCTACTCGTGTGGCGGTCGTTTCCAGCACGCAGGCGGCGGGCTACGCGGATTTTATGAAAATTGCTGGTGAGCGCTGGGGCGGGGTGCAGTTTATCGTCGCTAATGTTAAAGTTCAGGGCGACGGCGCGGCCGATCAGGCGGTGCGGGCGATTGCTCATTGTAATCAGCTGGCGGAGCCGCCGGAGGTGATCGTGCTGATTCGCGGCGGCGGTAGCGCGGAGGACCTCGCGAGCTTTAATGACGAACACTTGGTGCGAGCGGTGGCTGGCAGTCGCGTGCCAGTGCTGACTGGTATCGGGCACGAGGTTGACGAAAGTTTGTGCGATTTGGCGGCTGATGTGCGGGCGGCCACGCCGAGCAATGCCGCTCAGCTGCTATTTCCGGATAAACACGAGGTAAGGCGGCAGCTAGAGTTGCGGATGGGCAACGTATCAGAGATGATTCAGCGGCAGATTAAGGAGCGGCGTCTATATGCAACAATGTTGCAACAAGCGGCGCTCGAACAGTGGTCGCACCGCGTCGAGATTGCCATGAATGCAACATTGTCGCAACAACGAATTATTACTGAATACGACCCGGAAATGGCGCTGCGGCGCGGTTACGCGATGATTAGCGGCGACTACCAGATTGGTAATATTGTAAAGATTACAACAAAAGATATGATTATGAAAGCGAGGATTGAGAGTAGTGAAAAACGATAAAACGAATGAGAAAACGATTGAGCAAATGATGGCAGAATTAAACGAGCGCATCGCGTGGTTCCAGGGCGATGACTTTAATCTGGACGAGGCCAAGCAGCGGTTTATTGAGGCGCGGCAGCTGGCGAAAGGCATTACGGCAGCGCTGGACGGCATGCAACACGAAATTACAGTGCTCAGCGAGGATTTTAGCGCGTAATAGGGGCTTTACATCGCCTGAAGCATAAGCTATACTTTAGGATATGAATATGAGAAATAGAAAAGAACAGGGGTCGGTTAACGGCTGGATGATTGGTACGATTGGTTGTTTGGTACTGTTTTTGATCGCCGGGTCGCTGGCAATTTGGATGTTTATGTCCTATACGCAGGAAAAAAATAACGTTGATAGTAAGATTGCTGTCGAGGTAGCCAGGGGCAAGGGCGAGCAGGCGGAAATTGATCAGAAGAAATTCTCCGAGGAAGCGAAGAATCCGCGAATTGAGTTTGTCAGCCCGAATGAATACGGCCGCGTGTCGTTTATGTATCCAAAAACTTGGAGCGTTTATGTCGATAAAGACGGCAGCGACCGAGGCGACTATAAGGCGTATTTGCATCCGGTGTCCGTGCCTTCATTGTCAAACAAAGATAGCCGGTTTGCGTTTAGGTTGGAAATAATTAACCAAAATATGGATACGGTCTTAAAGCCTTACCAGAATAAGATTAAGAAAGGCGAATTGACCGCCAGCAGCACCGAGTTTAATGGCATTGCTGCTACCAGAATTGACGGAGCGTTCGAGAAGGATTTGCGCGGTTCGGCGGTCTTCATGAAGGTGCGCGACAAAACTATTCGCTGCTCGACCGACGCCGATACGTTTAAGCCTGATTTCGAGACTATCTTAGGTACTATCAAGATTGCTGATTAGGGCAAATCTGGTTTGAGTTTGCTATACTAGAAAGGTATGGCAGGTAGAGAGTGGAGCGATGCTGATTTTGGAGGGCTGCCGAGCGTCTTAGTGGCGGCGCATGAGTTAAAAACGCCGCTGGCTTTAATTCGGCAGATGGCGCTACTGATAGATGACGATTTGACAAGTGCGGCTGATAAAAAACAGATCCAGCAGCGGATTATTCAGACATCCGAGCAGGCGCTGCAATTGACAGTTGATCTGGCGAATTCGGTAAATTTGACGCCATCATTGTTTCCGCTGGAACCAGTTAATCCGTTGGCGCTATGCCAGCAAATAGCTGCGGAAACGAGACTTAGCGCAGCGCTGTACGGGCGGAAAATTAGCTGGCCTCGGAGCGGACGGAATAGCCGATTGATATTGGCAAATCGGACATTATTGGGGCGGATTTTGGCAAATTTCTTAAACAATGCTTTGAAATATACCGAGGACGGCTCAGAGATAAAAGTGTCAGTTAAGGCTGTTGGTGGCGCGGCGAGGCTAAGTGTTCGCGATTTTGGGCCGATGATGAGCTTGAAGGAGTATCGGCGGCTGCTTGATGAGATGGATGCGCGAAAAACGGTGCGGACGCGGCCGGAAAGCAGCGGCTTGGGGATTTATGTGGCTAGCCAATTTGCTCGGGCGATGAACGGCCAAATTGGGCTAATCAGGCATCGGGATGGTTTAACATTTTACGTGGATATGCCGATTAGCCGGCAGCTGAGCTTGCTATGAAAAAGTTGCTGATCGTCGAGGATGATAAAAATTGGGCGGATATTTTATGCGGATATGCGGCGGCGGTTGGTGCGGAAGCGCGGGCGGTGGTTTCTGGCGGCCAGGCGATGGAAATGATTGACAATTGGCGGCCGGACGCTATTATCCTGGATATGTTGCTGGCGGGCGAAACGGCGGTGGCGCTACTGAATGAACTGAGGTCGCATGCGGATTTGGCGAGATTACCGATCGTGGTTTGCAGCAATGCGGGTGTTAATTTGGCGGATTTGCGGACGTTTGGCGTGAGAGCGCTGCTGGATAAGGCGTCAATGCGCCCAGATGAAGCGCGGGCAGTTTTTAGCGAGGTTTTGGATGGGGCAAAGTGAGCGGTTAAAAGCGATTGTGCTGAGGCGGACGAATTACGCCGAGGCGGATCGGGTATTGCAATTACTGACGCCGAAAGGCCGGCGCAGTGTCATCGCCAAGGGTGTGCGTCGCGAGCGGTCGAAATTGGCGGGCGGCATTGAGTTATTTGCGATTTGCGACGTGGTGATTCGTTCCGGGCGTGGCGATTTGGGGTTGTTGACCTCGGCGCGGCTAGCGGCGTTTTATCGGCATATTTTGGAAGATTACGAGCGGATGCAATTCGCTTATGCGGCGATGAAGCTGGTGTCAACAGCTAGCGAAAACATTGACGAGCCGGAATGGTATTTTGTGCTAAGCCAGGTATTAGAGCAATTAAATAACCCGGCAGTTAACCAAAAGCTGATTGAAACGTGGTTTTATGTGCAATATGCCAGTCTGCTGGGTGATGAGCTGAATTTGCGCACCGATGTGGCGGCTCAGGCGTTGTCGCCCGATAAAAAATATATGTACGATAGCGCGGAAAAGGGCCTGCGGCTGGCGGAGCAGGGCGACCTGTCGGCGGACGCCATCAAACTGCTTCGACTTATTCAAGCGAAACCGCTGGCGAATGTGGCGCAAATTGGCGGGATAACTGAGGTGATCAATGATTGCTGGCTGGCAGCGCGGCAGCACGCGGCGGTGTAAAATTGCCCATAAAATGGTATACTTTAAGTAGTAATTATGAATCGCCATGTTGCCAACATGGAGAAAGGTTGTGTGATGAATCAAGGAAAAATGGAAGATATTATCAGCCTGTGCAAACGCCGCGGCTTTATTTATCAAGGTTCGGATGTGTATGGCGGTCTTTCTGGCACCTGGGATTATGGTCCGCTGGGTGTGCAGCTGAAGCGTAATATCATGAATTTGTGGTGGCGTCGGTTTGTCGATGAGCGCGACGACATGTACGGGGTGGATGCGGCGATTTTGATGAACCAGAAGGTCTGGCAGGCGAGTGGACATGTCGATACCTTCGTCGATCCGCTGTGTGAAGACACGGTTAATCACCGCCGTTTTCGCACCGATCATATTCTCAAAGACAACGGCGTTGACGCGGATGGTATGACCATGGAGCAGATGGATGCGGTAATTGCTGAGCGCGGTATTAAGAGCCCTGATGGCAATCCGCTGAGCAAGTCGCGGACGTTTAATATGATGTTCAAAACGCACGTTGGCGCGACCGAGAGCGAGGATAGTATTTCTTATCTCCGCCCGGAAACCGCCCAAGGCATCTTCACTAATTTCAAAAACGTCGTCGATAGTTTTTATCCTAATTTGCCGTTTGGTATTGCTCAGCAGGGTAAGGCCTTCCGCAATGAAATTGCGCCGCGTGATTTCGTCTTCCGCTCTCGGGAGTTTGAGCAGATGGAGATTGAATATTTCGTCGACCCTGAGCACTGGCAGGAGGCGTTTGATGAGTTACTGGCGGCGACGCATGAGTTTTTGGCGGAACTGGGACTGAAGCAAGAGCACATTCACGAGCTGGACGTGCCGGCGGAGGATCGAGCACATTACAGCAAAAAGACGATTGACATCGAATACGATTATCCTATCGGCCGTGAGGAGCTGATGGGCATCGCGTACCGGACTGATTTTGACCTGATGAACATCCAGCGCGTCAGTGGCAAGAGCATGGAATACACCGTCAAGGGAACGAACACAAAATTTGTTCCGCACGTCATCGAGCCGTCGTTTGGTGTCGAGCGGGCGCTGATGGCGGTGCTGTCGGGTGCATACCGCGAGGACGAGCAAAATGGTGAAAAGCGGGTGTATTTGGCACTGCCAGAGCACTTAGCGCCGGTCAAATTTGCCGTCTCGCCGCTACTAAAGAATAAGCCAGAATTGGTAGAAAAAGCCCGCGAAGTCTACGCGAGCCTCGCCAAAGCCAACCCTGGCCGAGTGATGTGGGACGACAACGGTAACATCGGTAAACGCTACCGCCGCCAAGACGAAATTGGCACCCCGCACTGCGTGGTCATCGACTTCCAGACGCTGGAGGACGACACCGTCACCGTGCGCGAGCGGGATACGACGGAGCAGCGGCGGGTGAGGGTCGGAGAGCTGTAGATACTAGACATGAAAAAATAAATTAGTTTTGAGGAGCTAAAATATTGATAGAAAGTAGACCTGAGTTTGATAAAATTACATCGTTTGACGAGTTTAATAAATATTATTGGTATCGTGAAGAACTTTCACAGATTTGCAAGTCATTAGGATTAGAATATAGAGGTACAAAACAAGAACTCAATCACATTATTGAGCAGTACTTTAAGGGTAATCTGATTAAAAAATCACTAATAAAAAATGAAAAGAAGCAAGTTGAAAATATTACATTAGATACGCCATTACTTGAATGTGGGTTTTCCTTTAACGCAAAATTTAGAGAATATTTCTCCGCCGTAACAGGTATTACACCATTTAAATTTACTGCTGATATGGCGACTGCTTGGAGAAAAGTAAAGAAAGAAAAAGATTTGAGTTTTACCATTCAAGATATGCTAAAAGTTTATTATGGGAAATCAGATTATGCCAAGTATGATAATTCGGTTTGTCAATGGAATCAATTTTTAAAGGATTTTAGTGCAGACGAAAATAGTCGCAACTATTCGAACAAATTAAAAGTCGCTTCTATTATTTGGAAAGAAGTTAGAAATTCAAAAAATGAAAAAATTTATTCAAAGAATCTTTTGAATGAATATGAACATAAAATAAAAGAGTATCACAATTAGATAATTCCCAACGTGTTAACACCCAATAAGCAGTTAATAATGGATATTGGAAAGACAAAATATACTGTAAATCTACATTTCAAACAAGGAACAGGCGAAACCTTCCCAAACTGGGATTTGACGGGCGGTGGCATGGATTTTGGCGAGACGATTGAGTTGTCTTTGAAGCGCGAGCTGCTTGAAGAAGTTGGCTACAAGGGTGATTTGCGCCATCAACTATTTGACGTGTCGTAGATATTGATTTATACGCATATCTCTGCTAATATAATACATACAGCACCTCGACTTGGGTTCGTCCCCGTCGAGGTTTTTGGTATA
>ERZ773022.1213-NODE-1213-length-17871-cov-20.223844_pt1 | contig 17871 bp, 10 predicted proteins | sample MGYA00580839_ERZ773022 | MGnify/ENA primary metagenome ERZ773022 (study PRJEB29015, sample SAMEA2738020) | human oral metagenome | biome: human oral; feature: human-associated habitat; material: dental | place: China | collected 2044 ... | reverse complement strand
TTCGTCGCAAAATGCTACGCCTCGCAAAAAGTCTTTGCTACCATACCGCGCGCCGGCCGGGGTGGGGGCCTGGGAGCCGACGAGGGCCTGGGCGGTGGGCCCGGCGCCCGGCTGGGCCTGGCACCCCAGGGACTCCAGGCTCGGGACCTGCGCCGGCCGGCTCGTGTCGCCCATGATGGCCGAGGCGGTGTTGACCACCTGGAGGAGCTGGGACGTCGCCGAGGACTGGGTGGAGGTCAGGGTCTGGGTCAGGGTCTGGGTCAGGCCGCTCAGGTCGGTGCCGATCGACTGCATGGAGGAGGACAGGCTCTGGCTGGAGGAGGTCAGGTCCGCCAGCGTCTGGGTGCCGATGGTGCCGGCGTTGCCCGTCAGGGTCGTCGAGACCCGGTCGACGATGGCGTGGGCCTTGGCGAGGGACTCGTTGACCTGGGACAGGGCCTCGATCGTCGAGGTCGTCAGCGCCAGCTGGGAGCCGGTGTCGGTGCGGAAGGCCGCGTCCATGAGGCCCTGGACGGACGGGTCCGTGATGAGTCCGGTCTGCACGGACAGGCCGAATTCGGGCACCTTGAAGTCGACGGCGTCCACGACCAGACGCAGGTCGGCGGTCGCCCCGAGCTGCGGCGGCGCCAGCAGCGCCGCCCACTGGACCTGGGACTTGCCGTCGCCGGTCCTGCTGAGCACCCCGTTGGTCACGCCCTGGGCGTCGGAGGAGGCGGTGATGACGCTGTCGGGGTCCGCGTCGAGGGAGACGGCGGCGGACAGCGTCAGGGGCGCGCCGACGAGCGCGGTGCGGGTGCGCGAGGTCCCGGCGACGTCGTAGGTGAGGGACTGCGGCTTGACGGTGAGGTTCTCGACGAAGACGTCGACGGTGACCCTGCCCGTGTAGCCGGCGATCTCGCTCAGGTCGGTCCCGGCGCCGTCGGCGGTCCGGTAGGCGGTGCGCACGCGCACGGGCAGGTCCTTGGCGACGTCCCGGGGGGCGTAGGTGCGCGTGCCCGCCGCCGCCCGCCGCCCGTCGGGGCTGACCGACACGGTGGTCCCGGAGACCGCGGTGACGGCCCCGGAGGGGGAGACCGCGATGTCTATGCTCTCCAGCGACCTGGCCTCCTCGGCCCGGGCCTGCGTGCCCCCGGTGACGCCCTGCACCCATATCAGGGCCAGCACCGTGACGACGGCGACGGCGGCGGCGGAGCGGCGGGGCCGTCGCCGGGCGCGGCGCAGTCGGCTTCGGACCCCCGCGGCGAGGCGGGTGTCCGACAGGGCGCGCAGCAGTGCGGCGGCGCCGTGGGCGGGTCGGTTGTCCGTGGGCCTGTCGGAACTCATAAGGACATCTCCTCGCGCGAGCCCGTTCTTCAGGGCCCACATGGGATAGCAGGGAAGCGCCGTCATGCTATACGGCCGTCCGGGGCGCGCGCACGGGGGTCCGGGTGATGCCCGCCCCACAGGTATGGGCAACGCCTCCGGGTGGAGGGGCGCGGCGGTGGCATAGGGTGGTCGGCATCACCCCTAGGCGAACATGGATTGGGCGACGATGGATCAGAGCGCACAGGGCGCGGGCGCCAGGGCCCTCGGCGCCCGCTACACGCTCACCTCCCTGCTGGGGCGCGGGGCGACCGGCGAGGTGTGGCTGGGGACCGAGCGCCGCAGCGGCAGGCGCGTGGCGGCCAAGCTCCTGCGGCCGGAGTACCTGGAGGACGACGCCGTCGTCGACCGGTTTGTGAGAGAACGCACAATCCTGCTGGGTCTGCGGCATCCGGGCATTGTGTCCGTGATCGATCTCATCGTCGACGGCGAGGATCTGGCCATCGTCATGGACTACCTGGAGGGCGGATCCCTGCGGCGGGTCCTGCGGGAGGACGGGCCGCTGGAGCCCGCCCGGGCGGCGGCTGCCGCCGCGCTCGTCCTGGAGGCCCTGGACTACGCCCACGGCAAGGGCGTGCTGCACCGCGATGTCAAGCCGGACAACGTGCTCCTGGGCCCCCGGTGGCGCGAGGAGGGCGAGGGCGGCCTCAAGCTGAGCGACTTCGGCGTGTCGCGGCTGCTGGAGGACGCCCCGCGCTTCACCTCCGCCATCGCCGGCACGCCCCACTACATGCCGCCCGAGCTCATCAGCGCCGGCACCAGCGGCACCCCGGGCGACGTGTACTCCGCCGGGATCATGCTCTACGAGCTCCTGGCCGGGCGCACGCCCTTCGCCGGCTCCGGCACCGACTTCACCGTGGCCCAGCGGCACCTGAGCTCCTCGCCGCCCAGGCTGGACCTGCCCTCGCCGCTGTGGGCGGTCCTGGAGGACCTCCTGGCCAAATCCCCCGAGCAGCGCCCCTCCGCCGGGGAGGCGGCCCGGCGCCTGCGCGACCTGGGGCCGGTCCTGGAGGGGCTGCCCGTGCTGCGCCCCGCCGAGCCCGGCCCCGGGGGCATCGAGGACACGCACCTGCCCACCATGGTCCGCGACCGCCCGGGGGCCGCGCAGGACGACGCCGGGGCCGAGCCGGCCCCGGGCGCCGGGGGACCCGGGGCGCAGCCCGGGGCCGGGAAGAGCGGGAGGACCGGCGAGGAGGACGAGGAGGGGGAGGACGGGGACGGGCCGGACTCGGAGGAGTCCGGGGCGGCCGAGGAGGTCCTGCCCGACCTGGGCGAGCCCACGGACGAGACGGTGGTGCGCCCCCTGCGCCCGGCCGCTGCGCGGCCCGACGAGCCGCAGGAGCCCGACCGGGCGCCGTCCGACCGGCGCAGGCGCCTGATCGTCGTCGCCGCGCTCGTCGTCGTCCTGGTCGCGGGGATCGGGGCCGGGGCGGCCTGGTGGCGGTGGGGGCGCACGCCGCCCGCGCAGCCCGTCGCAACGGCCGCGACCACCGCCCCCGCGCCCGTGGGCACGGTCCTGGCCAACCTCAACGGGACGGCGACGCCGACCGGACTGACGACGAGCCGCACGGCCGTCCTGGACCCGACGACCGGGGCGGTCCAGCTCACCATCACCTACAGCGCCCAGGACGCCCCGCTCCAGGGCCCCTTCCTCGAGGTCATCCCGGGCCTGACCCTCCCGACGGCGCCGCCGACGGCGGCGGGAACAGCGGCGGCGTCGACGCCGGCGGTGTCGTCGGCCCCGGCGCCGGAGGCCCCGTGCCCCTCCGTGGTCTGGCTCCAGGAGCAGCAGCAGCGCAACCTGCCCAAGACGACCGGGATCTCGCGGTCCTGCGCGTGGAGCATCGAGACGCCGGCCGTCCCCGCGGGCGGGTCGGTCAGCGTCACGGCGCTCGTCGACCTCGACCTGCCGTCCGCGGACCCGCAGGGCGCCCTGACCCAGTGGCTCGCCGGGGCCGCGCAGGCCACGGACGCGGCGCTGGGGGACGCGGCGGTGGTCTCCACCGCCTACCCGGTGCAGCGCCTGCAGAACATCGCCGTCCGGGTCTCCCCGGAGGCGGTGGTGGGCTCGACGGTCACGGTGACGCTGGTGCCCGTGTGGCCCTCGGGGGAGGACCCGGTCAACCCGCTGCTCGTCAGCACCGCCGTCGGCCAGCCCTCGACGCTGCTGACCTCGGTGGCCGGGGACGGCGGCGTCGTCTTCGCCGACGGCTGCGCCGGGGCGCTCGTCGTATCCGCCGACGGGCGCAGCGTGGCCGCCGTGGGCCCGGCCGCCCAGTGCGTGGTGCGGGCGCAGGTCGGCAATTTCTCCTCCCTGACGTCGAATAATTTCTCCGTGGTGGGGCACGGGGGATGATCCCCGCCCCCAGACCCGCGTGATTCGCGACACGTGATTCGCGATGCGGGGCGTGGTACGTTGTCCCCGGTGCCGGCCGTTGACGACGAGTCGTCGCGGGCCGCAGCCGACCCTGAGAACAAGCCGAACCCCATGGAGGCCCGTATGTCGTCACGTGTTCTGTCAACCGAGCAGGCCAAGTCCTCGATCTCGAAGATGCAGTCGATCATCAACGGGGGCTTCGCCGACCAGATCAGCCAGCTGGACGCCGAGGGCCAGACCCTGTCCGACCCCAACGTCTGGGACGGCCCCCACGCCGCCACCTTCCGCGGCGAGATCTGGCCCGCCAAGAGCGCCGCGCTGAAGAAGGCCCAGCAGGAGCTGGAGGACCTGCGCAACCAGCTCCAGTCCATCTCCCAGGACATCTTCACCGCCGGCGGCGGCGCCTGATCGGCCCCGACCGACTCGGATCCACCGGCTTCCGGTCCCGCCCGCCGCAAGGGGCGGCGGGACCGGGGGCCGAACGGGGCCCGGCGCCCCGACCCCATCCTTGAACCCCGGCCCGGCGGGCCCATGCGCGCCCGGACCCGGCCCTGAAGCGCACGCGGAAGGACCCCCTCATGGCGGTCACCGGAAGCGAGGACGTCGCCTTCGACGTCGCAGCGGCCGAGACCCTGGAGTCGCAGTGCCGCAGCGCGGCCCGCCAGGTGGAGAATCTTCACTCATCGCGAACGGGCTGGGTGACGACGGCCAAGACCGACTTCTCCGGATACTTCTCCACCGTCTTCTCCGACAACGCCGACATCGAGACCACGGACGCCTCGAACCTGGCCGCCTGCCTGCGCGGCGTGGCCGACGCCGTCCGCTTCCTCATCGACCCAGCCGGAGGACGCCTCGACTTCTCCTACGACGAGGCGGGCCGACCGACCCCGACCGTGGGCACGGACGCGGACGGCGAGGTGGTCCTGCGCTCGCGGGAGTCCTGGAGGGGCGCACCCTGCACGCCCAGGGCTCGGACGGAGCCGATGAGATCGACGTCGACCGGCTGGGGCGCCCGCTGGCGCACCGGCGCGACGGGCGGACCGTGTCGACCTGGGCCTGGAGCGCTGGGGGCGAGCTGCTTGGGGCGCACCGGCCCCGGGGCCGAGCGGATGAGCGTCGCGCGCGACGAGGACGCGGGCATGGTTCAGCCTGGACGGCGCGGCTTTCGGCCGGGTGACGCTGACCCGCGATCGCGCCAGCCGCCAGGGCCTACGATCCGGACACGGCGGCCTTCCTGACTCCCGACCCGCTCACCTACGCGCCCACCGCGCCGTGGACGGCCAACCCGTACTCCTACGCGGCCAACAGCCCGCTGTCATTCTCCGATCCTCTGGGCCTCAAGCCCCTGAGCGACGCCGACCTGCAGGTCTACACCGACGTCCACACCGGCTGGGACCGCGTTGGCCAGTGGATCTCCGACAACAACTACATCATCGGCGGCCACCACCGGGCACACCTCCTACGGCCAAGTGGCCCTCTCCGGGATGCTGGGTATGGCGGGGGAAATGGCCGGTGCCGCACGGGCGGCCCGACTCGGATGGAATGGGCTGAGGGCCACAATGCTGATCGGTGCGTCTTCCGGAGCGGCTAGCGGGGCCGGGGCATCGGGATACGCCTACATGACGGGTCCGGGCCCCACATCGTGGAGGGATTCGTCGGCAATGCCCTCGCCGGCGGCCTGGGAGGAGGACTCATGGGCGGTGGCATCTCCGCTATTGGACACTGGCTGGCGCGCGGCATCTCCAATATCACCGGACACAGTGTCATGGTCGACCCGACAATTCTCTCCGGGCATGGCGGAATCTTGGAGGGAGATACTACGCGTTCACCCTTCCGAAGGGGGTGAGTATTCGTTTCTATACTCCTCTTGGGGCTCGCATGTATGACCCCGAGGCGAATGCAGTAGAGGCTGGGTCTAGACGGTGGCCATTCATTGGTGCGCACTCTCATCCGTACGAGGTCGCCGGTCCGGGTAGCACTATTCCTGACTACGTGCTTCATCCTCCGGACTCACGTATTACCATTACGGGCAATCCTGTTACGGCAGTCAGACCCACAAGACTGTCTGCACCAGTAGGCATGTACGAGGTTAGAACTTATGATTGGGTCGCCTGTCGTGAGGTTGTGCCGCCGAAAAGCACTCCCTAAGATTCGCGTAATCACCATGAATCGCGAGTCAAATAATGAGCAGATAACTGCGTGCCAGACTTTAGGCTCCCAAAGAATTGTTCCGAATGTATTCCGTATCCACTAAAGTATCGCAAAGGGGCTCGCAGTGTCGTATATTCCTGACGGACAGATCATGGCCGTACCACCAGCAAGATCTTTTCCTGAGCCTAAGCGATTCCGGTGGCGACGGCAGCCCCCTCGGCCTACTTTGGGCGTCAATACGTTCAGGGCTTTCGGCTGGCTGTCGCCGGAGCACGAGTTCCCCGTCGGCAAGGCGGACCCGCGCGATGCGCTCCTCCTGGAGCGCGCAGTGAATAATTCTTACATATGGGTGATGCGCGGGTGGCACTGCTGTCCCTTCGGCCCGCATTGTCCGTACCCCACGACATATAGCGTCGACGGACAAGAGTGGACCCTGGGAGATGCTTCCATCGTGGTCGTCGATGACGAGGGCCTGCCATGGGTGGCGCCGAACCTTGTTCTGCACTACGTCACCGAGCACGGATACGCTCCCGATCTCAAGTTACACGACGCCCCTGGATCAATGGTGGATTTTTTCCGGAGCCGTCTACCTCTATGAGTTGAACTATCGTCTCAACGGAAAAATTGCCGGGAGCCTGTTGATCGGATGGAGCGCTCCAGGGGAACGGGGACGCATCCGCGCGTCTCGATGCACTGCGCGGACAACTGCTCGAGCCGGCGAAGCGAGATCTCTGATATGATGCGAATCGAGGTTCGACGATACTGCCCGATTGGCCTCACCGGATGAGCGAGGAGCGGTATCGGGCCGCGGGAGGGGATCCGCAGTGATCACGACGAGGAAGTTGGAGCGTCAGCGTAGGAAGTACAAGATCGCTCCGCCCCGGAAGGGGGATGTCTTCACGATCCCCCTGGATGACGGGCGCGTCCACCTCGGTCAGGTCATCGCGTTCGAGCGGTTCGACCTCCTGTTCTACACCGTCGTGTTCGATCTGGTCACCACGCCCGAGCGGGCGCCCGGCCTGGTCGACCGGGCCCTGGCCTCCCGCCCCATCCTGGCCGGTCAGACCATGGACGCCCTGTTCAGGCCGGGGGGCTGGAAGGTCGTGGGCAACCGTCCTTCCGACGCGGCCCGCTTCCTGCCCGCCTACAAGAGGGACACGCCCCGGGGAATCTTCGTCAAGGACTTCCTGACCACCCGCCAGCGCCCCGCCACGCCTGAGGAGGCCGAGCACCTGCCGCCCGAGCGCTCCACCTCGCCCATGACCTTCCAGATGGCACTCAACTCCTTCCACGGCCTGGCCGACCACCTCGACTACTTCGACACCATGGACCCCGACAATATCATCACCGCCCGCGAGATCTTCGGAGACTGAGATATTGATAATTATACAGAGAATGAAATATCAAATGACCAGGCCGTTTGCAGGCGTTGTGAAAGATATTGCGGATCTTCTCCGCGACTCCGGTCTTGAGGAGGAGAGTAATCGTTTCGACAGGCTCCACGTGTGGGCAGGTTCTGCGGAGACTGCGCCTGAACGCCGTGAGGTGGCGATTACAGTTCTGGGGCTCTTCCGCGGCATGGGCTCCTTCAATGATCTTGTCATCATGAAGGACGGCGCCGTCGATCAGGCCGCATCTACGCGTCTCGACGCGCTGCGCAGGCAACTGTTCGAGTCGGCGAAGCAGGATATTTGACGCGGGGCGGGTGCAGGAATTCCGTGATCGCGACCAGATAAATAAAATAACAGTCAGGTTTCCAGAATGGTTTTCCACGATGAGATACATCCCTGACGGGCGCCTCCTGACCGTGCCGCCCGAAAGATATCCGTCCCCGCCCAAACGGTTCTGGTGGGGGAGGCGGAGGCCCTCCCCGCCCGTGCTCGAGGTCGAGGCGGTGAGAACCTTCGGCTGGCTCTCACCGGATCACGACTTTCCCGTCGGTCGGATGGATCCGCGGAATGTTCGGATTCTGGAGCGCGCCCTGCAGAACTCTCGCATATGGGTGATACGCGGTATTTATCCGTGCGCTATCAGCAGAGAATGCCCTCGCCCCGTATCCTGCATCATCGACGGGCGCAAGTGGACTCTGGGTTATACTTCCATTGTGGTCGTTGACGACGAGGGCCGGCCGTGGGTAGCACCGAACCTCGTTCTGCACTACGTCGTCGAGCACGGATACGACCCGGGTCTCAAATTCCGCGACGCGCCGGAGGCGCTGGTGAACTTCCTCCGGAGTCGTACGCCCGAACCGATTCTCGATTCTAGTTCTCCGATCTAGGGACTGAGGCATTGATAATGACAGCTCCGCTGGCGAAAGATAGTCGTATGGGGCCGTTGACGATGCGCGAACTCATGTACGCGCCCGTGGGCGGGCTCGCGGGCCTTCCCCCGATCGAGCCCGACGTGGACCCGCTGCGGGTGCCCGATGCCATCGACGAGTCCGAGCTCATGGACGTGCTCATCGACGTGCGCCGCGAGTACGCGGGCCTACTGCTCTACGCCGGCGGATCCCTCCAGCTCGACGTCGGCAACGCCTTCCTCCTGGTCGCCCGCCGCCTCAGCGCCCTCACCTGGTCCCGTCCCATGGGGCTGGCCCCCGGCGAACTCGGCGCGCACTACGTCGGAGGCACCGCGCCGATGCCCATCAACGGATCCCGCCGCTTCGACCTCATCGGGGTCATGGGCGGCGACATCGGCCTCGAAGCCGCCTCCATGTCCTTCTACGCGCTCGACATGCCCGGCATGGACGATCCCATGCCCCTCTACGACGACCCCGACGCCGCTCGCATCGAGGCCGGCGTCGTCACCTTCGACAAGGCCGCCACGCCCATCGCCGCCTCCCACTGGGACGCGTCGCAACGCGGATGACTCACCGCCCGAGCGCCCCGCCGCCCCGGCCACGATGATCCACAGCCGCAGCCCACCCCCGCGACGCTCCCGCCGAGGAGTTGTGGTCGCATGCGCCTGGAGGACGCCAACCTCGACGGACTCAAGGGCATGCCGGATGTCAAGTACGACTTCACGGTCTCGTCCGATCTTCAGGCGGCTTTCAGGGCGGCGGCCTCGACCCTGGAGGGGCAGCGCGGGACCCGTTCGACGCTGCGGTCGAACGCCCTGACGGACTTCTGGGGCTACTACTCGACGCTGTTCTCGACCAACGGCACCACTCAACTGGACGACCTCGATGAGATCGTGACCAATCTGCGCCTGGTGGCGGACAAGGTCTCCGAGGTGGACACGGCGGCGCGCGCGGAGAACAACCGGCGGCGCCAGGCCAGGCAGTGGGCGGAGCGGCGGGCCAATCGCGGTATCCTCGACCATCTCGGGGAGGCGTTCGGTTTCGGGGGCGAGGAGCCTCCCTTCGAGGAGATCGACGAGAAGTCCACGGGTCCGTCCAAGACGCTGACGGCCGCGGCGCCGTCGGCGCGCACCGCGCTGGAGGGCACGGGCGCGGGCGGGACGACGTCGTCGGCCAGGCCGGAGAATCTGCGGGCCTTCGCCACGGGCTCGCGCGGCGCCGACGAGCTGCTGGCGGGGACGCCGGGGACGCTGCGCGGCCACTGCTCGTCCTACGCGACCTCCTGCTCGTGGGCGACCCTGGACGCCTCCAGCGTGATCAGCGGATACGAGTCCTGGCTGGCGGCCAATGAGCAGGACGCGGTGTGGGCGGACACCGTCGCCCAGGCCTTCGAGGACGCCGGCGGTGGCGGCGAGCAGATCGTCATCCTGACCAATGAGACGCTCGACGCGGTCCTGGCGGCCGACGGCGTGTCCGCCCAGCGCTCGGACATCCGGATCGATCCGCCCGTCGCCTACGGCTCGCCGCCCACCACGGGCTACTCCAACGACCCGGTCAACACCGCCAGCGGCGGCTTCCTGGTCAATGAGGAGGACCTGCCATTCACGGGGCCCGCCGCGCCGTTGACGGTCGTGCGCGCCTACAGCTCGCTCAACCCGGCGGTCGGCGCCTTCGGGCCGGGCTGGTCGTGGTGGATGGAGGCGGGCCTGGTCCTCACCGACGACGCCGCCCGCCTGACCCTGGCCGACGGGCGCGTGGTCGTCTTCCCCCGTGTCGGGGCGGGCTGGGGCCGGGCCACGGGCGAGAACCTGTGGCTGGAGCGCATCGGGCCCGACGACGCGGGCGCCGTCGGCGCGGCCGGGGCCGCGGGGAGGGCGGGCGCGTACGCGGTGACCTCCTCGTGGGGGATGCGCTGGGTGCTGGATTCGGCGGGCCGGGTGCGCCAGACGTCGTCGGGGGCGGGCACCGCCGTCGTCTTCTCCTATGACGGGGCCGGGCGGCTGGAGCGTCTGACCCATGAGTGGGGGCGCGCCGTTCAGGTGCGCTGGGACGAGGCGGGCGCGCGGGTGGCGGGCCTGGTCGCCGATGACGGGCGCGCGGTGTCCTACCGCTATGACGGGGCCGGGCGGCTGGTGAAGGCGGCGGCGCCAGGTCGGGTGCGCCGCTACGAGTGGGAGGAGCGGGGGCGCATCGGGCGGGTGGTGGACGCCGACGGCGTGGTGGAGGTGTCCAACGCCTACGATGAGCTGGGGCGGGTGGTGGCCCAGCGCTCCCCGTTGGGGCGCACGACCCGTTTCGCCTACCTGGCCGGCAATGTGACGCAGACCAGTGATGAGGACGGGTCGCGGTCCAATACGTGGATCCATGACCGGCGCGGGCGCCTGATCGGCGTGGTCGACGCCGACGGGCGGCGCCAGTCCACGACTTATGACCGGTGGGGCAACCCGGTCACGGTGCGCGAGCGCGACGGGGCCCTGACCGTGAGCGCCTACGACGAGCGCGGCCGTCTGGTGGTGCGCCGGCTGCCGGGCGGGGCGCGCCGGGAGTGGGAGTGGGACGAGGCGGACCGCCTCGTGTCGGTGACGGTGCGGCCCGGCGCCGACGGCGGGGACGAGCCGGTGGCGGTGACCCGGTACGCCTATGAGGGGGACGCGCGCACGCCGTCGGCCGTGGTGGACCCGGCCGGCGGGGTCACGTCCCTGGTGTGGGAGGGCGGCCTGCTGCGGCGCATCACGGATCCCACGGGCGTGGGGGTGGAGTTCGGCTACGACGATCACGGCGATCTGGTCTCCTCCACCAACGCCGCCGGGGACACGGCCCGCCTGGAGCGCGACGGGGCGGGGCGCGTGGTCGCGGCCGTCACCCCGCTGGGCAACCGGACGGTCTTCGACTACGACGAGTCCACGGGGCTGCTGACGACCAGGACGGACCCGACGGGGGCGCGCTGGAGGTTCGAGCACACCGCGGCGGGGCGGCTGAGCGCCGTCATCGACCCCTACGGGGCGCGCACCGAGATCGACCACGGCGAGCACGAGCAGGAGGAGCGGACCGTCGACCCCCTGGGCCGGGCGGTGCGCAAGGGCTACGACGACCTGGGCAACCTCGCCCGCGTGGAGCTGCCCGACGGGACGGCCTGGCGCTTCGGCTACGACGCCCTGTCCCGCCTGGTGTCCTTCACCGACCCCACCGGCGCGGAGCGGACCCTGACCTGGGGCGGGGACGGGCTGGTGTCGGGCGCCATCGACCCCACCGGCGCGGAGCGGCGGATCGAGCGCGACGCGTCGGGCGCGCTCACGAGGGTCGTCGACGGCGGGGACGACGTGTCGGCCCGCTACGACCGGGCGGGGCGGATGGTGGCGGTGGCCGGGGCGGACGGGGCCGAGACCGTCTGCCGCTACGACTCGTGCGGGCGCCTGGTCGAGACGGTGGACGCCGACGGCGCCACCACCGTCTGGGAGCGCGACAAGGCCGGGCGCGTGGTGTCGGTGACCCAGCCGACCGGCGGGGTCTACCACTACGAGTACGACGCGTGCGGGCGGTGGGCCGCCACCGTGTCCACCGGCGGGGACCGCTACGAGATGATCTACGACGCCGATTCGCGCCTGGTGGGGGAGATCTGGCCCACCGGGGAGCGGGTGTCCACGAAGTTCGACGCCGCCGGGCGGATCGTCGAGCGCCGCGAGCCGGGCCGCGGCACGGTGAGGTTCGGCTACGACCGGTGCGGGCGGATCATCTGCGTGCGCGACCCGTGGAACGGGCGGCGCCGCTTCCGCTACGACGCCGCCGGGCAGATGACCGAGGCCATCGACGCCACCGGCGCCGTCACCCGCTTCGTCTACGACTCCTCGGGCCGCCAGATCGAGGCCGTGGACCCGACCGGCGCCGTGCGGCGGCGCACCTTCGACGCCATGGGCCGCATCGTCTCCGAGACCGACCCGCTGGGGGGCACCACCACCTGGGAGCGCGACGGGGCCGGGCGCGTGGTGGGCCGGGTGGGGGCCTCGGGGCGGACCCTGACCTGGGAGCGCGACGGGGCCGGGCGCGTGGTGCGCACCCTGGCCGACGGCGCCCTCCTGTGCGAGGTCGAGCGCGACTTCGCGGGGCGCCGCGTCACCCTGACCGGCCGGGGCTCGCGGGTGGAGATGGCGTGGAACTCCCGCGGCGCCCTGCTGCACCGCCTGCGCGACGGGACCGGGATGCGGTGGGAGTACGACGCGGGCGGACGGCGCACTTCGATGCGCCACCCCGACGGGTCGGTCACCCGGTACGAGTACGACGCCAACAACCGCCTGGCCGCCCTGACCCACCCGGCCACGGGCCGGGTGGAGATCGGGCGCGACGCCATCGGCCGCATCACCTCGGTGCGCGGCCGGGACCTGGAGGCGACCTGGACGTGGCGGGACGGGACGGTGGCGGCCTGCCGGGTCGACCGGCGCGGCTTCATCCAGAGCACGCTCCTGGAGCGCGACGCCGATGACCGCGTGATCGCGCAGACGACCGACGGCGTGCGCACCGTCTTCTCCTATGACGCGGCGGGACGGCTGACCGGGGCGGTCACGTCCGAGGGGCTGGTCAGCTCCTACGAGTGGGATGAGGCCGGGCGCCTGGTCGCACAGGCGGTGGGCGGGGAGCGCACCGTCTTCTCCTACGACGCGGCGGGGCGGCTGACCTCGTCGACGGGTCCGGGTGGGCGGGTTGTTTACGCCTATGACGCCGAGGGGCGGCGCACCCGTGAGAGCGGGCCGGAGGCGGAGCGCCTGTTCGCCTGGGATCCGCGCGGCTTCCTGGCCTCGGTCACCGCGGTGGTGCGCCGCGGCGACTCGGTGCGCGTGGCCGCCCGGCGCGAGATGAGCGCCGATCCCGGCGGGGAGCTGGCCGCCGTGGACGGGGCGGAGGTGTACTGGGACTCCGCCGCGCAGGCCCCGTCCCTGGCCCGGGTGGGCGGCCGGGTCGTCGTCGACGCCCTGGCCGCCACGGCCGTGGCCCGCCCCGCCGACGGCGACGAGGGGCGGTGGCTGGTGCCCGATATCGACGGCGCTGGCGCCGACCCCTGGGCCCTGCCCGGCCTGCCCCTGCCCGCCGCCGGCGGTGGTGGTGCGGGGGCCGGGGGCGCCGGTGCGGGCGGTGTCGGGACGGTTGGCGCCGGTGCGGGCCCGGCCGGCGCTGCCGCCCCGGTGGGGGCGGGGGGCCTGGGCGTGGGGCCCTTCGGGTCGCTGGGCGTGGGGGGTCTGGCGCTGACCGGGGCGCGCGCCTACGACCCGGCCACCCGCGCCTTCCTGTCACCCGATCCGCTGCCCGCGGTCACCGGGTCGGGGTGGGCGTCCAACCCCTACGCCTGGGCCGGGGACGATCCCGTGGGCGGGGCCGATCCCCTGGGCCTGCGCCCGGTGTCGGAGGCCGATCTGCGCGTCTACCAGCAGGCCTCCAACGGGGCCCTGGGCAACGCCCTGGCCGCGGCCGGGTCGTGGGTGGCCGACAACTGGGAGTACATCGCGGCCGGGGCGGCCGTGGTGGCCGGCATCGCGGTGATGTGCACCGGCGTGGGCGGGCCGCTGGGGGCGGCCATGATCTCCGGGGCGCTGATGAGCGCCGGGTCGTCCATCGGGGTGCAGAAGTTCACCACCGGGTCCGTGGACTGGGGGCAGGTCGCCCTGGACGGGGTCATCGGCGCCGCCGGGGGCGTGGCCGGCGGGGCCGCGTCGGCGGCCGCGGGCAGGGCCCTCCAGGGCGCCTCGTGCCTGGGGCGCAACATCATCACCGGGGCCGTGGAGTCCGGCGTCGACGGGGCCGTGTCGGGGGGGCCTGGGCTACCTGACCGGCCCGGGCCCCCACACCGTGGGCGGGTTCGCCGCCGCCACCGCCGGCGGCGGCGGGGTCGGCGGGGTCATGGGCGGGGCCGGAGGTCCCGCTACGGCTGCTTCACCGCCGACACGCCCGTGCTCATGGCCGACGGCACCACCAAGCCCATCGGGCAGGTGGCCGTCGGCGAGCGGGTCGTGTCCCACGACCCCGTCACCGGCGAGGACGTCGAGGCCGAGGTCGAGGCCACCCACGTCCACCACGACGTGCCCACCCTGGAGGTCACCACCACCGCCGGGACCATCACCACCACCTCCACCCACCCCTTCTACGTCCAAGGACGCGGATGGACCCCCGCCGCCGACCTGAGAAGAGGCGACAGACTCAAAACACCCCACACCACCAGCCCCGACACCACCGACGACACCGCGAGCACCACCGGCGCCGACGCCGGCCCGGCCGGAGACGGCCAGGCCGTCGCCGTCCTCACCATCCAGCCCACCGGCACCACCACCACCGTCCACAACCTCACCATCCGCAGCACCCACAACTACCACGTCCTCACTATACCCACCACCAACCACGCCGACACCACCGGCCCCGACACCAACCACACCAACACCCGCACCGCACCCACACCCGTCCTCGTACACAACAACGGAGACGCATGCGGCCTGCCCCCGGACGCCGACTTCGACGGATACCCGTACCGCGCACCCCGAGTAGGCCAGCCGCGCGACCACCTCAACCCCGACGACTTCCTGGATCTCGACATGACGGCCAGCCTGGGAAGCAGGGGTGTTGCGGGCAGCTTCGTGGGTCTAGACGACTATCAGAAAGGTATAATAAAATTCGAGCTACCTCCCGAGTACCTCGTCGAACTCAAAAAATACATGCATGGTTATTCCAGTGACATTCCAGGTGGATGGGAGCTCACGCTGCCCCATCACGAGATCGAGAGGTTCAATGAGATGATCGTCAGCAGCGAGTGGATCCCGCTTATCGATGCAGGAGACGCCGGTATTTTCACCCTTGGTGGTGAGCAGATCTTCTGAGGAGGACGGGCATGGAGGAGATACGGCTGGGTCCGATCGAGTGGGGTGTCGTGACGGCTCATTATCGCTGGGGTCTGGGTGTGCGTTTGGAGGAGTCCGGTGATGATGGGGTCATCGTCCTGAGCTCCATTCATGATGACTTCCTGCGCTGCAACGGGGAGTACTGGCCCGAGATCGGCGAGCGCATCCGGGTGCGCAGGTACCTCTACAGGTCCCCCAATAACGAGGTGCGCCTGACCAGTCGGGAGAGCGCCATGGAGGGCCTGGCGGGCGGGTACGACCCGCCGCGCGAGTACCCGCTCCCGGAGGGGTTCGGGCCGGTCGAGGAGGGGACGGTCGTCGCCCACCGCGACTGGGGCGTGGAGGTGCGCCTGGACTCCGGGCAGATCGGGCAGCTGAGGGACACGCTCATGCAGGAGGGCTTCGATCCCGTTCCAGAGGAGCGTTGGCCCGGGATCGGCGAGCGGGTCCGCATCCGGCCCCTGGGCCTCTGGCCCGACGGCGGCCTGCGAGTGAGCGGCAGACCCCGCTTCGTCGACCGGCCACCCGACCCGCCCTGGATCTCCCCGCGCGCAACGGAGGACGCGTAGCCGCACCACGGCGGTCGCCAGCGGCGCGGTGCCGGTGATAGTCGCTCTCGACGGCGGGCGGCTGTTCGTCGGGGATCGGCGCGGTGGTGGGCGGGGTCGCACCGGCTCGCCCACTGGGCGGCTGCGGATCCGGGGCCGGCCGGCATCGACGCGGGAGGGCCCGGAGCGACGCGGGGCGGTGCGCGCTGGCCCGTCAGGGCTGGATCGTCCTCAGTCCTGCCCCGCTGGGGGCAACGGGGCGTACCACTCGACGCCGGTGAGGAGGATGCGGGTGTCCACGTCTCCTTCCCAGCTGACGCCTATGCCGTGTTCCCGGAGGATCGGGATGACGACGGTTCTCATCAGTTTGATGGTCGTGGCGTCGTGGAGTTCCTCGCGCTGGGAACTGCTCAGGGCCTTGTACTCCTCCTCGCCGATGTGGGCGGGCCAGAAGATGCCGTAGCTGAGGTAGGTGCTGCCGCTCTCCGCGAGTCTCTCGGTGTCCTGCTGGTGGAAGAACACGTACCCCAGGTCGTCCCGGCCGCCCTCGATCTCCGCATGCCCGCAGGTGTTGCAGCAGGAGAAATCCGGCTCCGCGACGACATGGGCCCTCCGCAGCGCCTCGAAGGCCCGGTCCAGCTTGCCGGCGGGCACCTCCCCGAATCCCGCCTGCTGGGCGCGGCGCGCATCGATCAGGTACTGGGCGATGGCGCGGCACTGCTCCTCGGACAGCGCGCCGCCGCCGTCCTCGTCCTCCACGGCGCGGGCGATCTCGTGGGCATGGTCGTCGATGCTGTCGTCCCCTCTCACGAGCCGCATCCAGATCATGTCGCGGATGTACTCCTCGAGTTCGGGATCGACCGCGCCCCCCAGCAGCTCGTTGGGGATTCTCAGTCCATCGGGCTGGGTGTTCAGTTCAGTCATGACCGAGACCCTAACAACCGCCGCCGACAAGAAGTGAGGCCGGGCAGCAGCGGGTCGGCGAAGTCGACGCCTGGTTGTCCGATGTCCGGGGTTGTCGGCGTGTTGGCGCGGGTGCGGCGCGGCCCCGCCGGGACGATGGGCGGTGCCCGATCATCCTCGCCGCCGGGGGCCGCACCGCCATGTCACCTTCCACCACAACCACCCTGTCACGCCGGCCTCTGGTCAGTGTCCTTCGGGATGTGACCAATCCTCGCCATCGGCGGGGCGTGCACCGCGCCCTGCCCACGATCCTGTCCCTGGCTGTGACGGGGGCTCTGGCGATCCAGACAGGGTTGTGGGAGATGAGCGATACGCCTGCTGGTGCGCGATCTACGACTTGCCCGCGCCCGGAACCTGACGGCGGGGCTTATGGGTCGTGGGGTCGTGCCGGTGATTGGAATTCGGAGGGGTGCTGTCATGGAGGTCGTTGAGCTGCCCAACGGGCTCGGGTCGAAGTTGAGGGCCGTCGAGGGGCTGGTGGTGGGTGAGGACTGGTCGGGTACGGGGGTCGAGCGCTTCGGTACGACGAGCACGCGTTTCGAGCGCTGCCGGTTCGAGCGGATGAGGGTCGGGCAGTTCACCGCCGGTGGGGCGGGTCGGTTCGCCGAGTTCGTCGACTGCTCCTTCGACCGGTCGCACCTGTCCTTCAGCCCCGCCGGACGGACCAGGTTCGTGCGCTGTTCGTTCCGCCGGGCGCGGCTGGTGGACTTCCGCGTCAACCCCGTGGACCTGATCGACTGCGACTTCACGGGCGCCGATGTGCGCCGGAGCATCTTCTGGGGCGGGCTGGACGACTACAAGCGCAGGAGAGAGCCCGATCTCAGGGTCCGCAACGATATCCGGGGAAACGACTTCTCCGGGGCGACCCTGGTGGACACCTCCTTCCGGCGGGGCGTGGACCTGACGCTCCAGCGCCTTCCCGCCGGCGAGGACTACGCACTGGCCCTGGACGGGGCCGCCGCCCTGGACCGGGTGCGGGCACTGGTCGACACCTGGGACCGGGAGAACCGCCGTGAAGCCCTGGACTGGGTCAAGATCTGGCGGAGCGACCTCGACGGCGGCCAGGAGCACCTGTTCGTCTGCCGCCCCAGGATGAAGGATCTCGCCGACTGGCCCGCCATCAGGAAGACCATCATCAACGGTTAGCCGTGCGCCATCGATGGCCGCGAGATCGGGGCGTATCAATACCGCTCCTGCCGCCGCCCGCCTCATGCGAGCTGACGGAGGTGTTGCGGATCGCATCGAGCAGCGAGGTCTTGCCGTGGTCGACGTGACCCATGACGGTGACGACCGGCG
>ERZ773022.1209-NODE-1209-length-17894-cov-3.189641_pt1 | contig 17894 bp, 15 predicted proteins | sample MGYA00580839_ERZ773022 | MGnify/ENA primary metagenome ERZ773022 (study PRJEB29015, sample SAMEA2738020) | human oral metagenome | biome: human oral; feature: human-associated habitat; material: dental | place: China | collected 2044 ... | reverse complement strand
TCGAGGAGCCCGAGGCGGGGACGATCGCCTTTGAGGACGGCAGGGTCTTCGACTTCTCCCGGTTCGGGAAGGGGCTCGTGCGCGAGCTGCGTTCCCACAGCTCCATGGTCTTTCAGAACTTTTCCCTGTTCGCCAACCTGACGGCGGGGGAGAACGTCGCGCTGCACCTTCGGAGGGTAAAGAAGTGGAGGGGCGACAGGGTGGAGGAGCGGGTCGCGGAGCTTCTGGGGATGATGGGGCTGGAGGACAAGCGGGACAGCTACCCGCACCAGTTGTCGGGAGGACAGCAGCAGCGCGTCGCGATAGCCCGTGCGATGGCGATAGAAGCGGAGATCATGCTGTTCGACGAGCCGACGTCGTCCCTGGACCCGGAGCTCGTCAAGTACGTCCTCGGGGTCATCCGCCGCCTTGCGGATTGCAGACAGACCATGCTCGTCGTAACGCACGAGATGAAGTTCGCCCAGGAGGTGTCCGACAGGGTCATCTTCATGGAGGGAGGGAGGATCCTGGAGGCGGGCAGCCCCGATGAGATATTTGAGCGGCCGAGACATGGGAGGGTCAGGGAATTTCTGGACCTGGTGCGGAAAGATTGAAGCGGAAGTATAAAGGTTGAAGCGGAAATATCGAAAGGGGAAGTTTTGAGATGAGAGGTCTGAGAGCGATGAGAAAGATTGTGCTGTGTCTGTCCGTTGCGGTCGTCCTTCTGGCGTCGTGCGCCTATGGGGCCGCGCCCGAAAAGAAGGTTTTGAGGGTCGGCATGGACGGCTCGACGTCGGGCTTTACGGTCCTGAACGACAAGGGGGAGCTGGAGGGCTTCGAGGTGGACGTCTGGAAGGAGATCGCCAAACGCAACGATTGCGAGGTCACGTTCGAGCAGATGCCCTTCTCGAGCCTGCTGGGGATGGTCTCGGATGGACGCGTGGACACGGTGGCCAATACCCTGGCCCCGACCGAGAAGCGGAAGGAGGTCTATAATTTCAGCGAACCGTACCTCTACGACGAACAGAACCTGATGTCGTCCCCCTCGATTCAGGCCAGGACCTTCAAGGACCTCGACGGTCTGCGTATCGGGTTGGTCCCCGGCTCCGTCGATGAGGAATTCATCGACAGCATCGAGAAGGAATACTCCATCAAGGTGAAGAGGGTGTACTTTGACGATACCGCGATGCAGGATGTCGTGATGGGGAAAATCGACGCCTGCGTCCAGTCTCAGACGATAGCCCTCGAGGCCATACGGCGTTTCGGGGCGGACAAGATCAAGGTCCTTATAGGCAGCGGGATTTACTTCGAGAGCGCGTACCCCTTCGCCAGGACGCCCGAGGGCGACGCCCTGAGGGAGATGACCAACAGGACGCTCGAGGCTATGAAAAAGGACGGGACGCTCAGGGCGATCTCCGAGAAGTGGTTCAACTTCGACTTTACCGTGAAGCATTAGGGATGGCTGCGGGGGCCTTTTCATGGACCTGAACTTCGTCGGCCAAGTGTTTCTGAAGATGCTGCCGGCTTTGCCGAGGACGCTTTCGATCACCGTCCTTCCGTTTGCCGCGGCCCTTTTCCTGGGCTTGCTGGTTACGCTTCCGATCGTCTGTAAAATCCCGATCCTGAAGCCACTCTGCAAGGTTTACGTTTCTTTCTTTCGCGGCACGCCCTTCATCGGGCAGCTCTTCATGATTTACTTCGGCCTGCCGAGGATGTTCGCGTGCCTGTCGGCCATGGACAAGATCGAGGGATTCGCGCTGACGATGGTCCTCAACTCCGGCGCCTACCTCAGCGAGATCATCCGCGGGGCGTTCCTGGCCGTGGACCGCGGGCAGATAGAGGCGGCAAAGTCCATAAACCTGAGCCGAATGCAGACCCTGCGCCTGATCGTCATCCCTCAGGCGATACCGGTGGCGGTGCCGGGTATCGTCAACATCCTGATCGACGCCATAAAGGGCTCCTCGCTTGCCTTCACCATCGGCATCCTCGACATCACCGCCGTCGCCAAGATACAGGCCGGCATCACCTTCCGCTATTTCGAGGCCTATATGTCCATGGTCGTCATGTACTGGCTCATCGTCCTGGTGCTGGAGCAGTTCCAGAGACGTTACGAAAACCGTCTCAGGCCCTCCGAGGCCTCCGTGATTTAAGGAAGAACGCTGTCCGGGCTCTCCCAGTCGTTCGAAAAGGGGGGCCCGGGTAAAAACGAACGGGAAAGGGGAACGCGAAACATGAATCGACTCAGAACGGCGATGCTTATGGCGCTCGTCGCGGCGTTGGCGGCCGTCCCATCGGCCGCGTGGGCCGCGGAGTATGAGACGAAACTGAAGGTGGCCCTGACGGCCCAGCCTCCGACCCTCGATCCTCCTCTGACGGTCTCGCAGGCGGCGCTCGACGTCGCGCAGAACTTCTTCGAGACCCTCTACACCCAGGACGGCAACTTCAAGCCCGCCCCCATGCTCGCGAAGTCCTGCGAGATCTCGGACGACCGGAGGACCTACACCTTCCGTCTGAGGGAGGGTGTCCTGTTCCACAACGGCGAGGAGATGGACGCCGACGATGTTGCGGCCTCCATGAACTATTGGCTGGAGAAGTCCGCGAGGGCCAGAAACCTCCTGGGCGGCTCGAAGTTCGAGGCGAAGGACAGGTATACGGTGATCCTTACCCTGCAGAACCCGAGCGGGGACGTCCTGAGCCTCATGTCCGCCCAGGCGAATTTCCCGGCAATCCGTCCTAAGGACGTCATCGAAAGGGCGACGGAGAAGGGTGTCACCGAGTACGTCGGAACGGGTCCCTTCGTCTTTGGGGAGTGGAAGCCGGACCAGTACATCCGCCTGACGCGAAACCCGAACTACCGGGTGCTGGATGCCGAGCCGAGCGGTTTTGTGGGGCGTCGGGAGGCTCTGGTCGAGGAGGTCCGTTACCACTTCGTCCCGGACGCCGCAACGCGCCTGGCCGGCCTGTTGTCCGGCGAGTACGACGTTGCGGACGACATCCCCGCGGAGAACTACAAGGAGCTGAAGGGCGCCCGAAACGTCGTCGTTCACACGGACCTGGGCGGAACGCTGACCCTGTTCTTCAACGTCCGCGAGGGTGTCCTCGCCGATCCGAAGATGCGAAAGGCCGTCAATGCCGCGCTCAACATGGACGACATCATGCTGGCCAGCTTTGCCGACAAGGACCTGTATGCCCTGGACCCCAACTACATGAATCCGGAGGGGATCTGGGCGAGCGAGGCGGGAAAGGAGCGGTACAACCGAAACTCCCCCGATGAGGCCAGGGCTCTTCTGAAGGAGGCCGGTTACGGAGGGCAAGAGGTCCACCTTCTGACCACGCCGGACTACGACGAGATGTACAAGGCCACGCTGGTGGTGCAGGAGCAGCTTCGCCAGGTGGGGATCGATGCGAAGGTCGACGCTTACGACTTCCCCACCTTCATGGAAAAAAAGAAGGACTTCAGGAACTGGGATCTCTTCATCACCAGCAACGCCTACCAGCTTACCCCGCAGCAGCTTCTGGCGCTGAACCCCGAGTGGGCCGGGGCGAACGATCCCAAGCTGAAGGAGGGCGTCGAAAAAATTCGGGCCGCCGGGAACCACGACGATGCGAAAAAGGCCTGGGACGAGCTCCAGGGGTTCCTCTACGACTATATCTCCTCCATCGCCCTGGGGCAGTACAGGGAGGTCGCGGCCGTGTCCGACAAGGTCGAGGGGTTCGTCTTCTGGCAGGCTCCGATCCTCTGGAACACGAGGGTCAGGAAATAAGCTGCTCCCGTTTCTATCGGGCATGGGGGACAAGGGGGTGGAGAGGGCGCGATGCGCTATGTCGTTAAAAGATTGTTGTCGTTGATTCCGGTGCTGTTCGTCGTCTCCATCCTCGTCTTCTCGCTCATGCACCTGGCGCCCGGGGACCCGGCCTCCGCCATTCTGGGCATGGATGCCACGGCGGCGGATCTGGAACGTCTGAAGGAAGAGCTCGGTTTGAACCTTCCTCTCTACGAGCAGTACGTCCGCTGGGTTGTCGGCGTGCTGCACGGGGACCTCGGCCGGTCCTATTTCATGAAGGAGAGCGTGGGGCAGGCCATCGCCGGCCACTTCAGGCCTACGCTGTCCCTTGCCCTCTTCGCCGAGCTCATCGCTCTGGTCCTGGCCCTGCCCGCCGGCATCTATGCTGCCTGCCGGCGAGGGCGTCCCGCCGACCGCATCGTGATGCTGCTGTCCCTCCTTGCTCTCGCGGTGCCCAGCTTCATTCTGGGGCTGCTTCTCATCCTTCTGCTGGGCGTGCTCCTCGCCCTGTTCCCGATCGGGGGCTATGCCCCTCTCGAGGAGGGGTTGCTCCCGCACCTGCGTTACCTCGTCCTGCCGGCCCTGGCGCTGGGAAGCACGCAGGCCGCCCTGATCGCGAGGATGACCCGGGCCGCCATGGCCGAGGTCCTTGACCAGAACTTCATCAGGACCCTGGTCGCGAAGGGAATGAGGGGGCGGGTCGTGGTGGGCGTCCACGCGCTGCGCAACGCGCTGTTCCCCATCCTCACGGCGGTCGGGCAGTCCATGGCGTCGCTCCTCTCGGGGGCCATCGTCGTCGAGACGGTCTTCAACATACCCGGCCTGGGGCAGCTGCTCATCAACTCCATAGCGAGGCGGGACTTTGCGATGATCCAGGGCATCGTACTCGTCGTGACGATCATCTGTGTTCTCGTCAACCTCTTGGTCGATCTCCTCTACGGGGTCGCGGACCCACGCGTCAGATTGGACAAGCCATGAGCGCGCGGGGCATTGCGGACAATGACGGGGGGCGCCGGCCTCTTGCCGCGGTACCCTTTCTCCTGGCCCGCCTGTGGGACAACAAGGCCATCGCCTTGGGCGCGTTCCTCCTGTTTCTGCTGGCCTTCTCGGCCCTCGTCGCGCCCCTGCTCGTGAGGCACGACCCTCTGCAGATGAAGGTCGTGGAGCGCCTGCGCCCTCCCAGCTCCGCACACTGGATGGGGACGGACGAATATGGACGCGACCTGTTTTCCCGCATCGTCCACGGAGGCCGGGTCTCGATGGGGGTGGGGGGCGCCGTGACCCTTCTGTCCGTCGCCCTCGGCCTTGTCCTGGGGCTCTACGCCGGCTACTACAGATTTCTCGACGCCCTCCTGATGCGCTTTTGCGACGGGCTCATGGCCGTTCCCGGGATTCTGCTCGCGATAGCCCTCATGGCCACGTTCGGACCGTCGGCGAGAAATGTTGTCATCGCCCTGACGCTGGTCTACGCCCCTGGCGTCGCGCGTATCGTCCGCTCCTCGGTCCTGAAGGTCCGCGAGCAGAACTTCATCGACGCCATACGCCTCCAGGGCGCCGGTCCCGGCCGCATCCTCTGGCTTCACGTCGCCCCCAACGTCCTGTCGCCCCTCGTCGTCCAGGCCAGCTACATCTTTGCGGACGCGATCATCTCCGAGGCGGGGCTCAGCTTCCTTGGGGCGGGAATCCCAGCGCCGGCTCCCAGCTGGGGCAACATCATCCAGGCGGGCAAGCTGCTGGTGTTCAAGGCCTGGTGGGTGACGGTCCTTCCGGGAATGACGATCGTCCTCGCGGTCCTCGGCCTGAACCTGATAGGCGATGGATTGCGGGACTGGCTGGATCCCCATCGAAGGATGCCGATGGGACGAAAGAGAGCGCGGCGGCCCTCGCGGGCTTCGCTCTCGTGCGGAGATGCGCCTCCCGGGGGGCCGTGCGAGCTGCTCCAGGTCGACGGCCTGAGGACCCGTTTCGCCACGGAGGCGGGGGAACTGACGGCCCTGGACGGACTCACCCTCTCCGTGCGCGAGGGGGAGATCCTGGGGCTGGTCGGCGAGTCGGGATGCGGAAAAAGCGTGGCGGCCCAATCCATCCTGCGCCTTTACGACGAAAAATTCCAGGTCTCCTACGAGGGGGCCATTCGATTCGAGGGGCGGGACCTGCTCTCCGTGCCCTCGAGACGCATGCCGGAGATCCGGGGCGGAAGGATCGCCATGATCTTCCAGGACCCGCTTAGCGCCTTGGACCCGGTATTCACGGTCGGGAGCCAGATCGTCGAGACGATACGGAGGCACGGCGGGGTTTCCGGACGTGAGGCCGCCCTCCGGGCGGAGGAGCTGCTGGCCCTGACCGGCATCCCCTCCCCGGGGGAACGGATGAAAAGTTATCCGCACGAACTGTCGGGGGGGATGCAGCAGCGCGTCATGATCGCCATGGCCCTCTCGTGCCGCCCAAAACTCCTGATCGCCGACGAACCGACGACCGCCCTGGACGTGACCGTGCAGGCACAGATCCTGGATCTGATCCGCGAGCTTCGGGAAAGGACCGGCATGGCCCTGCTCTTCATCACCCACGATCTGGGAGTGGTCAGCGAGCTGTGCGACCGGGTGGCGGTCATGTACTTGGGGCGCGTCGTAGAGGAGGCGGAAGCGGACGAGCTCTTCGCCCGTCCCCTGCATCCCTATACCCGGGGGCTTCTCGCTTCGATTCCCCCCCTGGAGGGACGGCGTCCCCTGCGCGCCATCCCGGGCACGGTTCCGCCCCTGTCGAGGCTCCCCGCCGGATGTGCTTTCGCCGAACGCTGCGACAGGCGTTTGGAGCGTTGTCTGAGGGAGCTCCCGGAGCTGAAGGGCTGCGGAGCGCAGCACCGCGTGCGCTGCTGGAATCCCGGCGGCGTAAGCGAATGACACATGAAGAGGATGCATGAAAACGAGGGAGGCGAAGGAGATATGAAGCCCGGCGCGGCGGCACCTATTTTGCGGCTTCACCGTATTCGCAAGGAGTTCGTGCCCTCCGGGGGGTCGGCATTTTTGTTTCCGTCCCGCAGGCGCCGCAGCGTGCTGGCCGTGGATGACCTTTCCCTCCATGTCGCCGGGCGTGAGACGTACGGGCTCGTCGGGGAGTCCGGTTCCGGGAAGAGCACGACGGGGCGCATAGCGGTCGGCCTCCTCGGTCCGGATTCCGGCGAGGTCCTGTTCCGCGCCTCCTCATCGTGCGATCTCTCGCGGCTGGATGGGGTCGGCAGGGGGCTGCAGATGGTCTTTCAGGATCCCTATTCGTCCCTGAACCCCAGGCAGAGGATCGGCGGGGCCCTTGAAGAACCTCTGGTCGTCAATACGGACCTGAGCGGCTCCGAGCGGAAAAAGATCGTCCTGGATATGCTGAAGCGGGTCGGGTTGTCGGAGGGAGACGCCCTCAAATACCCGCACGAGTTCTCGGGTGGGCAGCGCCAGCGCGTCGGGCTCGCTCGGGCACTGATCCTCAGGCCCCGGCTCGTCGTCTGCGACGAGCCGGTCTCCGCCCTCGACGTCTCGATTCAGGCCCAGATTCTGATGCTTCTGAAGAAGTTTCAGGAGGACCTGTCCCTGAGCTTCCTTTTCATCTCCCATGACCTCCGCGTGGTGCGGTACGTTTCGCATCGGATCGGCGTGATGTACATGGGACGTATCGTTGAGGAGGCGGAGACGGACATCCTGTTCGGGGAACCCCGCCATCCCTACACGCAGGTCCTGCTCTCCGCCCTTCCCGGGGCGCGCCCGCGCGGAGGGCGAAGGACGGCGGGACGACGGGAGGCAAAGGAGGTCTTTGACCGCCCCGATCCGCGGGGCTGCTGCGCCTTTCATACGCGCTGCGCCTGGGCCTCGGAGCGCTGCCGGGCGGAGGTCCCGCCGCTTCGAAGCGTCGCGGACGGCCACAGAGTCGCGTGTTTTCTTATCGCCTCATCCACAGCCCCCTGACAGCCTGCATGCCGCCTTCTTTGCAGGGGTGGTATTTCCTTGACAGAGTCCTGAGGGTGGGGTATAAACGGCTTGCTGGAGAGATATCGCCCCCAGATTCGAGGAACGGAAAGGAGGAGACCCGAATGCGGCGCTGCGGATGCACCTGAGGAGCCTTTGGGGATGCACGGGATGCATACTGTGGTGGAACTCCTTTGCCGGAGGAATCGCTCGCTCGGGTCTCGCTCTTCGCGGACTGACGCGCTTGTCCTGCGCACAGTCCCTTGGAATGGAACGGAGGCCGCCCGTGCGGCCTCCTCTTTTTTGAGGATCCCCATATCCCCTTCCCCCCGGTTCCCTTTGTGCTCTTCTCTCTGACGCTGTCCGTCCGAAAATTCAAGGATCATGATGTTGCGAACGGAAAGGGAGATGAAAATGAGAAAGGTTTTTTCTTCGGCACTGGTCCTGGCCCTGAGCCTTGTCGTCTGTACCGCTCTGGCGGCATCCGCCGCCGAAAAGGAAGCGGGGGAGCGCGTCATCCGCGTCGCGACGCCCGGAAATCGTACTCCTTTTACTATGTATGATGGTACGACGCAGGAGTGGTCCGGCTTCGAGATCGAGCTCTGGCATACAATAGGGGAGAAGTCCGGCTGTAAAATTGAATTTGTGCGGCTCGACAACCCGGCGACCTTTGCGGAGCTGGACCTTGGTCGTGTGGATACCGTGGCGAAGCAGATCAGCATCACCCCGTTCCGTCAAAAGAAATATGCCTTCACGCAGCCTTTCTTCTTCAGTTCCTACAGTCTGACGGTGGCGGAGTCCAACGAGGATGTCAAATCCTGGAAGGACATGGAGGGTAAGATTATCGGTATGCCTGAGGGGGGTGCCTGTGTTGAGTTCATTGCGGCGCTGGATCCTGATAACAAAGTAAAAAAGTCCCTTTATGAGTTTGGTGGTGGCCTTTTGCAGGAGGTTGCCATGGGAAGGGTGACAGCTTGCCCTTACCCTCACCTTACACTCCCTTATGTTTTGAAGAAAAACCCCGAACTGAAGCTCAAGTCCGTGGATACCGAAAATCCCATCTTCGTTGAGGTCAACGCCTATCCCTTCGCCCGTACCGACCGGGGGCGGGAGCTCCTGGAGCTGACGGACGGCATCCTGACGCGGATGATCGAGGACGGCAGCTACGCCAAACTCTGCGAGAAGTGGTTCGGCATGAACGTCATGGAGGGCAAATATGCGAAGGAGTATCGGGAAAAGCAGGGAAAGTAAACCCGACGTTTGAAAGCGCGGATGACGCGGCGGGCTTTCTTCGCCGGATGGCCCGCCGTCCTTTGAGTCTCGATAGGAAAAGAGAAGGAGAGTGCGTGTGACCTTCCAATTCGACTATTTTTTAAAAATGTTCTCCATCAGATAATTCATGTTTTTATATGTTGACTACAGGAGGATAAAATGAAGAAAACAAATTTAAGCACCCTTGTGGTTGCTGCAACAATCGTGATGGCCATATTTGGGTTCTCCGATCTCGGTTGTGCTCTTGCGGGGGCGGAGTCGTCCCCCAAAAAATTGGAGCTGTCTCAAAACAACAGGTATGGATTGGATAAGGAGAAGGTCGTTGTTGCGATCTCCTCGGGGTATGTGCCTTTCCTCTATGATTCGAAGGAGGGGGAGGTCATCGGTTATGATGCCGACCTCTTAAAAGAATTTGAAAAGCGTTCGGGCATCAAGGTTTTATATGAAAGGGCGGATTTCAGCGGATTGTTGGGACTTCTCCAGTCCGGGCGTGCCGACATTGTCTCCGCTCAGATGACCCCTACGCCGGAGCGGGAGAAGAACTTTGCTTTCACTCAGCCGGAGACGTATTATGGTGCGGTTGTCGTCGTGCGCAGCGACAACACCGAGATAAAAAGTGAAAAGGATCTTGCGGGAAAGACCATCGGCGTAGGAGCCGGGAACAATATGCAACAGGAGATCGAGGCTATGTATCCAAACGGCGAGGTTAGATTTGAGCTTTACACTTCGGCCACCCTTGAGAACATGCTAAAGGATGTTGAATTTGGACGTATAGACGGCATGCTTGCCCAAAATATCCAGGCCTTTGTCGCCATAAAGGAGAGCGGGGCGAAATGTAAGGTTTTGCCGCCCTTCTCCATGTCTACAGGCAATCTCGTTGTGCGCAAGGACGATAAAAAGTTGCTGGACGGTCTGAATGCATTTCTGGATGAAATAAAGTCGGATGGAACCTTGAAAAAGATCTCTGAGAAATGGATAGGCAGCGATATTTCCGTTCCCGGTAGTTCATCGGGGCTTTAGGAATACGTTGATGGTTCGCTTGGACGAGCCAGGACAGGTTTCACACGCTTTCCGCTGCACCCGGCGGTGCAGGATGAGAGTCGGCTCAATCCATGCAACAACGCACTTTATTCTTCATATGGCTGTCGCGACCTGCGGATGGGGGGGAAGGGTGATGTGCTTGAGGTTCCTTGGCCTGGCTCCGATGGCATTCTATGGAGCGATAGGATGACCTACCTGATCGACGTTTTTATCCCGTACTTCAGGGAGATTACCCCTTTGTTGCTCAAGGGGCTTGGTATCACCCTCTACGTATCCTCGATCGCTTTCGCTATCTGTACGGTTCTGGGGGTATTTCTTGCCATCGTGCAATTCTTGAAGATCCCCGTATTGGAACAGATGTCCATGCTTTACGTGTCCTTTTTTCGTGGGACGCCTCTGCTCATTCAGTTGTTCTTGTTTTTTTATGGTTTGCCCATGGTCATGGACCTCATGAAGGCGTTTCCTAAAATGTGGGCGCTCATCACGTGTCTGGCCCTGAATGGCGCTGCGTACGTATCCGAGTCCGTGCGGGGAGCGCTCGAAAGTGTGGATAGGGGACAGTACGAAGCGGCTGTTGCGTTTGGAATGTCTCTCCATAAGATCATGACGCGGATCATGCTGCCTCAAGCCGCCGTGGCCGCCGTCCCTCCGATGGCGAACACCGCGCTTGATATCGTAAAAATGTCCTCTTTAGGCATGACGATAGGCATTCAGGATATCATGGGTCAGGCTCAACTTTCCGCTGCCGTAACCTATAGAACCTTTGAAACTTATATTATTGCGGCAACGTATTATTGGCTTCTTGCGATCCTGTTGGGCAGAATCCAAAAGGCGATGGAGAGGAAAGTGGGACGAGCCTACCTGCGAGAGGCGCCATCCTGTTTCAAATAGGCTTCTCGGCTTATCTGAAAATGCATGGACCTGTCCGTGATTTTTCTTGACATAGTCCTGTGTGTAGGGTATAAACGGCTTGGTGGAGAAGTATCGACTCCAGATTTCAGGATGGAAAGGAGGAGACCCGAATGCGGCGTTGCGGATGCACCTGAGGAGGCTGTTTGGATGCACGGGATGCATGCCGTGGTGGGATTCCCTCGGAGCCGTCCGTTTGGACCGAACTCTCCAGGATTTGATTTGATCGATACCTGATCAGATTTCGGCGCGTCTGTTTTGTGCGCTGTCGCTTTTTGAGGAGAGGCCGTCCCTTCGGCCCTTCCGGTTTTATGCCTTGTCCTTTACGAATCCCCCCGTTACTTTCCCGTTTTTTCACCCTTCACAAGACGACGCGATATTTCATTGCAGTGGATGCCCGAGGGGGGGGGCTTGCCGCTTCGAAGCCGTTCCCCGAGCGCCCCGGTCTCGGCCATAAGCCGCCGGATGCGGGAACTTTGGGGAAATGGCCTGGTCCGCTTCAAATTCAGGAGGGGGTGACGCCGTCGCATGCTCTACGCAGGGATCGATATTGGTTCCACGGCCAGCAAGGCCGTGGTGATGAATGACGGCAAGGACGAGATTCTGGCCCGCAAGCTCATGCCCAGCGGGTGGAACGGCCGGGAGACCGCGGAGACGCTTCTTGCCTGGCTGCTCTCCCTGGGCTGCGAAAGGGAGGAGCTCCGTATCACGGCCACCGGCTACGGGCGCGTCTCCGTCCCCTATGCCGACGACACGCTGACGGAGATCACCTGCCACGGCAAGGGGGCCTGTTTCCTCGGCGGCGAGGACCTCACCGTCATCGATATCGGCGGTCAGGACACCAAGGTGATCCTCGTCCGGGGCGGCCGCGTCGTGGACTTCATCATGAACGACAAGTGCTCCGCCGGGACGGGCAAGTTTCTGGAGATCATGGCCAACCGGATGGGGGTCACCCTGCCGGAGCTGTTCGAGCTGGCGGAGCGCGGGCGGGAGATCACTATTTCCTCGATGTGTACCGTCTTCGCGGAGTCCGAGATCGTCAGCCTGATGGGGCAGGGCACGCCGAGGGAGGACATCGCCTGCGGCGCCGTCCGCTCCGTCGTAGCCAAGGTCGCGGTGCAGGCGGCACGAAAGGCCGCGGCCGACGCCTACTTCCTCACCGGGGGGTTCTGCGACAGCGCCATGGTGCTGCACAAGCTGTCCGAGGCCCTGCACGCTCCGGTGCGCACGCACCCGGACGCCCGATTTGCGGGCGCCATCGGGGCTGCCCTGCTGGGCAAATGAACCTGCAGATAAACCTGTTTGAGGAGCTGGAGGAGCAGCGCCGCGAGGCCTATGTCCGCGCCGTGCTGCGGGCCTCCGGGACGGACGACGTCGTGGGCGTCATCGGAGGCCGCGTTCCGCTGGAGCTTCTGCATGCGCTGGACCTCATGGTCCTCCCCGTGTACGGCGTGGACGGGGAGATCCTGAAGTATTCCAGGGAAAAGGGCCTGTGTCCCGTCATCGACGCCACCCTGACCTACGCCAGGACGGACCGGTGTCCGCTGATCCACAGCTCCCGCCTGATCGTCGTGGACGACGGCTGCCCGATCATGGCCCGCGAGGTGTCGCGGCTGCCGGGCAGGGAGGTCCACGTCTACCGCACGGAGGACCCCATGAGGCTGGAGCGCCTGACGGAGACGCTGGAGCGCGTCTACGGGCGCAGGATCGACGACGGCGCGCTGGATGCCGCGACGGCGGAGTCCCGGCGCCTGACCGGGCTGCTCTTCGACCTGAAGTACCACTCCGGCCTGGATGGGCGGAGTGTCTACATCCTGGAATATTATCTCGACTTCCTGCCCGTCCCGGAGCGGTTCGAGGTCCTTCGGCGGGCGTCGGAGACGGCGGAGTTCTCGGCGGCGCCGGTGGACTTTCTGCCGGTTCGGGTGCAGAGCGGGGCGGGGATCTACCGTCAGCTGGATCGAAAACTGAGCGGGACCCTCTACCGCATCCTGGAGGGGGAGGGCTGCCAGGGCTGCGTCCAGGAGGTACCGACCGGGGAAGGGAGGGATTTTCTGCGGGCCAGATACGACCGTAAGAGAGGGGTTGGCGGTTTTTTCGACTACGTTTACTCGAACTGTCCCTTTGGAGAGGGGGCGGAGATCGGGTACGAATGACCGATGGGTCAAAGAGAAAGAGGGGGATGACTTATGGCCGATTACAGGGCGATGTGGGAAGGCCTGGGCATGGACGTGAACACGCACGACCTGCTGTGCGAGGCGCTTCCTCAGGCGTTTGGCGACGTCTATCTGTCGCAGGGGAACAGGCCGGAGGGCATGGACTATTTCAACATGGTCGTGGCGGAAATTCACGGAATCCGTCCGATGGAGCTGGTCGAGCACCAGAAGAAGGGGGGTAAGGTCGTCTGCTCCTTCTGTATTCACGTCCCGGACGAGGTGGTGGTGGCCGCGGGGGCCATCGCCACGGGGCTGTGCAGCGGCTCGCAGTTCTGGGTGCCGGGCGGGGAGAAAAAGCTCCCCACCGCGACCTGCCCGCTCATCAAGGCCTCGCTCGGCGCGCGCTTCGACCGCACCTGCCCCTTCTTCCGCCTCGCGGACCTGTTCGTCGGGGAGACGACCTGCGACGGGAAGAAGAAGGCCTGGGAAATCCTGGCCGAGGACGCGCCCATGTACATCATGGACATCCCGCAGATGAAGCGCGAGAGGGACTACGCGCACTGGAGGGACGAGATCCGCGGCTACATCCGCAGGCTGGAGGAGCTGACGGGCAACAGGGTCACGGAGGGCAGCCTGCACGACGCCATCGTGCTGCTGAACGGGAAGCGCCGCGCCCTCCGGAGGCTTTCGGACTTCCGCAAGCTGGACGCCGTTCCCATCAGCGGGAAGGACGTCCTGCTGATCACGCAGATCGCCTTCTACGACGACCCCGGACGGTTCACGTCGATGGTGAACAAGCTCTGCGACGAGCTGGACCAGCGGGCCCGAGCGGGCGTGTCCGTGTTCCCGAAGGGGGCGAAGCGCATCCTGTTCACGGGGACGCCGCTCTCGATCCCCAACTGGAAGCTGCACCACATCGTCGAGAGTCTCGGCGGGGCCGTCGTGTGCGAGGAGATGTGCACCGGCATCCGCTACTACGAGCGGTGTGTGGACGAGGACGGCAGGACCCTGGACGAGATGGTGGACCGCCTGACGGAGCGCTATCTGGGCGGCATCCACTGCGCCTGCTTCACCCCGAACTCGGAGCGCATCGACGACATCCTGCGCCTGGCCCGCGAGTACCACGCGGACGGCGTCATCGACGTCAACCTGAAGTTCTGCAACATCTACGACACCGAGGGATATTTCGTGGAACGGGCCCTGAAGGACGCGGGGATCCCCGTACTGGGCGTCGAGACCGACTACACGGACCAGGATGCCGAGCAGCTCAAGACCCGCATCGGGGCGTTCCTGGAGATGCTGGGCGGACGATGAGCGATGGGTGAGGGGCGATGAGTGAATCCACGGGGGCGCGGCACTACGTGCTCTTCCCGGACGTGAAGAACGCCCAGTCCCTGTACGAGCTGATGAAGGCGGCCGGGGTCCGCTGCACCTTCGCCCCGACGCCGCGTGAGGCGGACCGGTGCTGCGGTCTGGCGGTCCTTTATCAGGACGCTGACGAGCGAGGGCGCATCGAGCGGATGGCCGCGGAGAACGGAGTCCAGGTTCTGCGGTTCTTCGACGGTGCGGCCGGCGACCCGGAGCGCATGAAGTTCTGCTGACGGGCGGGAGAGGACGGGGAGGATGAAGGGAGGCTTTGCCATGAATAGAATGGCAGCGACGGGCATGTTTCTGGCCCTTGCGCTTTTGGGGACTTTGCAAGGCGGAAGCAGTTTTGCGGCCGATGTCGTAAAGGACGGCGCGTCGGGGGATAAGATGCCGCAGGCTATGGCGGCGGACAAAGCGGAAAAAGAAACGGTAAGTGCCTGTCCCGTGAACAGGCGGGATCCCGAGGCCGAGGTCAAGGTCCCAGCCGTCCCCAAAAACAAGGTGTTCGTTACGCCGCAGTGGGTCAAAAGCGTTATGGACGGAAAACAACCGGAGTCGAAGCATTACGTCATGCTCGAAGTATCCTGGGGAGATGAGGCGGCGAGCCCGGATTATCTGAGGGAACACCCTGTGGGCGCCATTCACATGAACACGGACTGGATCGAGGAAGGGCCCGTATGGAACATCAGGACGCCGCAGGAGATCGAGGATGTCTTGACGCGGCTGGGGATCACGAAGGACAGCACCGTTATCCTCTATTCTCTCGATGCCGCCGCCCCAAGGGTTGCGTGGGTCTGCCTGTGGGCAGGGGTGGAGAACGTCAAAATAATGGACGGAGGCTTAAGGGCGTGGAAGAACAGCGGATACCGCACCGAGAGCAAGTCCAATAGGGCGACGGCGGTCCGGAGCTTTGGGGCCAAGGTTCCCGTGCATCCGGAATACAATTTGACCCTGGAACAAGCGGCACGCAAACTTGCGGAGGACCCGAACTTCAGGCTCGTGAGCATAAGGAGCAGAGAGGAGTTCGAGGGAAAAACCAGCGGATACAAGTACATCAACAAAGCGGGAGAGCCCAGGGGAGCCGTGTGGGGAAAACTGGGAAAGGACGCCTACTCCATAGACGACTACGTACATGAGGACGGGACCTTCATCACGTTGGCCGAGGCCGAGAAAATGTGGGAAGGGCACGGGTTTACGTTGGACAACGAGCTGTCGTTCTACTGCGGGACGGGTTGGGGCGCGGCCATTCCCTGGTTGATCCTGTACGAAAATGGGATCGTGGCGTCCGTGTACGACGGAGGCTGGAACGAATGGCAGATGCATCCCAAGCTTCCGGTCCAGGTGGGAGATCCTCTCTCGGGTAAGGTGGAGTACACCACCGTCGAGGAGCTTCCGAACGACAAGGCAGTGCCGTAAGAGGACCATGAGGGAACAGGGGGAGGCTGCGCCAGGAATAGGTATTTCCCCGGCCGGACGTGAAGCTCCCTTTTCCCCCAAGCAGGAGGTTTTTCGCACCTCCTCTTGTCGTGTCGTGCGTGTGCCCCCTTTTTCGTCGGGGGCTGTTGGCGGCGTGTTCGCGCCGTTTGGGTGATCCTATCTATATTTTCAGGGAGAGTGGTCAGTGATGAGAAAGTGGAACAGGTCTTTGCTTGCGGTGTTGTTCGTGCTGTGCCTTGTGGTGTCGGCGCAGGCGTCCCTCTTCGGTCCGAAGATCGACGTCGTCGACCAGGCCTACGTGAAGGAGAAGGTTGGGCAGCCGGGGTTCGTGCTGCTGGACGTCCGCACGGAGGACGTCTATAACGGCAAGTCGCCGCGCGAGGGAATCCCCGGCGGGCACATCGCCGGGGCCGTCAACTTCCCCCTGGCGAACCTGAAGGCGGAGGGGGCCGCGGAGGCCCTGGAGAAGGCCGGGATCGTCAAGGACGCCGAGATCATCGTCTACTGCAACAGCGGCAAGCAGAGCAGCCAGTTCGCCGAGGCGCTGGTGAGCGACTTCGGCTTTGAGGCCGCCAAGGTGAAGAACTACAAGGGAAGCGTCATCGACTGGAGCAAGAATCCGGACAACAAGCTGGAGCCGGAAGGCCACGAGTAAGCCTGTCGCAGCAGCAGGGGATGGGGCCCTCCCACCCCCTGCGCCGTCTTTTGTAGGCGAACGCCACAGGGAGGGGATGGGGTATGTCCGATTCTAGGAAGAGTAGGAAAAAGGTTGCGTTTACGATGCTCGCGATCTGCTTTGCCTTCGTCTCCCCGGCAAATGCGCGGGTGTATCGCGTCAACGGTTCGGCCGCCGCGAGCGGGGACGGAGGGAGCTGGTCGGCCCCGCTGGACGAGGCCGGCTTTGCCGCGGCATTGAGCGGGGCTGCGTCGGGGGACGAGTTCTGGATTGCGAAGGGGGTCTACCGACCGGCAATCCCGGCATCGGCGGATGCGATCTCAACCGTGGAACAGGGGAAGTCCTTCACGCTCGGAAACGGCGTGGCCCTCTACGGCGGATTCGTGGGGAGCGAGACGGCGCGGGAGCAGCGTGACCCCGATAAGCATTGCGTCGTGCTGACCGGGGACCTGGCCTTGGACGACGTTCGGGACGCGCGGGGCGTCACCCTCAGCGCCGACGTAATCCGGGGGACGAACAGCAAGAACGTCCTGAAGGGCACGAACGCTAAGGGGGTCCGGCTGGACGGGATTGTCGTGTCGGGTGGTTCGGGGGGCAACGGCGGAGGGCTGGACCTCAGAGGAAGCGATGTTTGGATTGTAAATGTCCTTTTCCGCGGCAATAAGGGCACAAACGGCGCGGCGATCAATGTCGGTGCGTCCTCCCTGGACATCCGAGACTCCCGCTTCCTGGAGAACCGGGGCACGGGGTCATCGGGAGGAGCCATTAACAGTGCTCAGACCGAGGTGAATCTCTTCCGTTCGCATTTTGAGGGCAATGCCGTTGGTTCCGGCCAATCCGGCAACGGCAGCGGCATATGCTTCCAATCGAACCGGAAGCCGGGAGCGGCGGTGCTGACCATCGAGTCCTGTAGTTTCCTGAACAACTACGCCGGCGGAGGCGGCGGGGCGGTTTATGCGGGCAGAACCCCGGACGGCATAACGATTCGCCGTTCCCTCTTCAAAGACAACAAAACGTCCCACAATGGCGGTGCTCTTCGCCTCCTCCAGGCGACCAACATCCTGATCGAGGATTGCCTCTTCGCGGGCAACTCCACCGTGATCGAGGGCGGCGCCATCTACAACTCGGAGGTCGGCAGCGGGGACCGGGGGATGACGATCCGCTCCTGCACGTTCTCCGGGAACAGAACCTACGACGACGTCCACGTTGCCGACCCCAATAAGGGATCCGGAGGGGCGGTTTACAACGGCGTCTCCAGCCCGGTGTTCGTCAACTGCACCTTCACGGACAACGAGGCGAAGTACGGCGGGGCGCTCTTCAA
>ERZ773022.1206-NODE-1206-length-17926-cov-8.520228_pt1 | contig 17926 bp, 14 predicted proteins | sample MGYA00580839_ERZ773022 | MGnify/ENA primary metagenome ERZ773022 (study PRJEB29015, sample SAMEA2738020) | human oral metagenome | biome: human oral; feature: human-associated habitat; material: dental | place: China | collected 2044 ... | reverse complement strand
AGCGCCGTCGCATAGTAGTCCGCAAGCTCCGGAAAAGCCTCTTTCGGCGGCAGATGGATTTCATCGCTGCTCAGACTGTAAAAGGCACGGTCTGCCTGATCGTGCTTGATGACCGCATGGCTGCCCGCTAGGATTGCCTCGGCGATCTCGTGGACTTCCTCGTGCGTATAGCGCTTCTCCTTTTCCACATACGCCTTTAGGGGATGGTCTGTATAGAGAGGCTTGCCGTCCGCTCCATACAGGCGGTTTCCCTCTGCGTCACGATGGTATTCGCGGCGCAGACAGTCCGACGCATGATAGAGCGCAACATATTTTTTCGCCCAATATTGCTCATCCTCGGGCAGTTCGTTGCCATACTTGTCCTGTGTGACGTGCCAGCGTTGAAGGACTGTGGTCGGTTTCGTCCCCTCCTTCGTGCGGTACTCCCACAGGAGTTCTCGCGGAATAGCCTTTCCCTCCGCACGGTATTTTTCCACACGCTCTTTGTGAATCTTGTTCTGCTGCTTGAGAACTCCGATGGAGAAAAAACGCGGATCATCGCTCTCTTTCTCTGCCATGATGCAGGACAGATAGAGGCTGTTCAAGGGGCTGCCGTAAGGACGCCCCGACTTCCCGTTGATGGGGACGTGGAAGATCGACGCGCCGACCTTCCCGTCCCAGCCCTTTTGCCACGGCAGCTTTCCGCTCTCCATGAGGGAGAGGATCTTATTGGTTGTCGCCTCATAGATCTCTTCGTCGGTTTTCTTGGCGTAAGGTTTTTTCTGCGTCGCTGCCATTTACCCCTGTGCCTCCTCATCAACGCTCCTGTGCGTCGTACCATCCCACACGAGCTGCCCCGGATAGCGGTCGAAAATGCCGTTTTCCGGATTCTCGCGGCAATCGTCGCCGTAAAGCTCCATTGCCTCCTCCTGCGTGATGGTCTCCAATGCGGCAATGCGGTCATGGATATGCGGTTGGTTGGAATGCAGTTTCATGATGTCCCTCCTATCTCGCCGCTGCTGCTCGCTGCGGCGCAGTCCTGCGCTGCTTGCTGCGGGCGATCTCGTCGATACGGGCGGCAAATGACTTTTCCGGCAGCTTTTTATACACCGGCACAGCGGTCGCAGCGATTGACTCTTCCTCGGATGCGCGCATCAGTCCTTCCAGCTCTCTCAGGCGCGCAGTCTTCTCGCGCTCCTCCGCTGCATGGGCAAAGGGGCGTCCCTGCTCCTCTTTCGCACGAGCAAGATTGTTCTCCGTCTGCTCAATGTCCTCTTTCTGCTTCGCAATGCGCTCGACAATGGTATCGGACAGATGTTTCAGCCGCGTGAAGGTGTCCTGCGGTCGCTCGCCGATCCGCACGCGATAGTTCGACTTGTGGTAGAGCGCGAGCATGGGCGTCTGGGTCATGTGGTCGATGACGACGCGGCATTTCAGCCCCTTGTATTCGCCCTGAAAGCGTAGCATCGCCCCGGCATCCTTCTGCATCTCGCCCCATGCTTTCCCCGCTTCCTTCGGGTCGGTGTAGAGTACGCCGTTCATCGTGATTGCAAAAGACTCTTTGCCGTCAATGCGCTGTGTATGCTCCTCCATGCGCTGCTGATCGTCCAAGAGCCGATCCAACGCCTCCTTCTTCTCCTTGATCTGAGCGGGATAATCCCGATGAATGAGATTTTGGAGATGCTGCTGCTGACTGAGATAGGCAGATTTCGCGATCTGAATGCGCGAGAGGTCGTTTTCCAGCGTCATTTTCTCCTTGATGAAGGGATTGCCCGTTGCAATCGCCTTGATCTCCGCATAGCTGAGAACGGTCTCATCTACATCCTGCATGGAGCGTGCGGGCGTCTTCGAGGTCATGATCTGAGAGATGAAGCGCTGCTTGTTCTCTACAATCTGCCACATATAGGCGTCAAATGTCCCTTCGGTGACATAGCGGAAAATCTTGACCTTCGCATTCTCGTTGCCGGGACGAATGATACGCCCCATCCGCTGCTCAAGATCGGCAGGTCGCCACGGGACAGAGAGATCATGCGTCGCAACAAGTTTGTGCTGCACGTTCGTCCCGACACCGAGCGTATCGGTCGAGCCGAGCAGGACGCGCACCTCGCCCTCGCGCACTTTCTGAAAGAGCGCATCCTTCTGCTTCTCCGTCTTTGCCTCCTGCACAAAGGCAATCTGCTCCTTCGGAATGCCCGCCCTGATGAGCTTTGTGCGGATGTCATCGTAGACGTTGAAGCCGCCGCGCCCCTTTCCGGTCGCCGTGGACTGGTCGCAGAAGATAATCTGCGTCCCTTTGTTCTCCATATTCCCCCGATAGGTGGCAAGGACGTTTTCGACGCAGCGGTTGACCTTGCTGTCCTTGTGATCGGGCAGCCCGGGATGAATGATGCGCGGATCGAGGGCGAGGTTGCGCCCCGTGTTTGTGACGAGGAGCATACTGTCCTCCGTCATTCCACCGTCCACCTTTTCCACAAGGGGCTTCTTGCCGGCTCTGATCTCTTGGGCACGCACGGCAAGCGTGTCGATGATTTCTTTCTGCTCTGCGCTAGGTTGAAGACGTTCGACAACATACTCTGCTTTGGGGACTTTGATCGTCCCCTTGAGCATATCCGATGTACGGATGTCGGCGAACTCCTTGAACATATTCATGAGTTCGGGCAGATTGTGGAATTTGGCGAAGCGTGTCTTCATCTGGTAATCCCTGCCCTCGGGCTTCAGTTCCATGCCAACGGTGATTTCGCCGAAGTTTGCCGCCCATGCGTCAAAATGGGAGAGATTCTGCGATTGGAGACGGGGCGCAGCGAGATAACGCTGCATGGTGAAGAGTTCCGTCATGGAGTTGGATACGGGCGTGCCGGTCGCAAAGATAACGCCCTTGTTGTTCGTGATCTTGTTGATGTACTGGCATTTCAGATAGAGATCCCACGCGCGGTCGGATTCGCTCGTACCGATGCCCGCAACGCCGGAAAGCCGTGTCGGCGTGTAGAGATTCTTGAAATAATGTGCTTCATCCACGCAGAGCCGATCAACGCCGAGTTCCTCGAAGTTGATCACGCCCTCCTTGTCCTTCTCTCCCTGCCGCTGAAGTGTTTCCAGCTTTGCCTTGAGACTCTTCTCCTTTTTCTCAAGCTGACGGACGCTGTGCGGCTTGTCCCCCGACCGAATGACGTTCTCGCTTTCAAGGGCTTCCCGTATCCGCTTAATCTCGGACGCATAGAGTGCCTCCTGCCGCTCCTGCGAGACCTTGATCCGCTTGAACTGCTCGCAGCTCATCACCACGGCATCCCAATTCTGCGTGGCAACGCGCGCAATGAATTCACGCCGATTCTGCTTCTCGAAGTCCTTCTTTGTCGCAACGAGGATTTTCGCCTGTGGGTAGAGACGTTGGAACTCCTCGCCCGTCTGCTCCGTCAGATGTCCCGGAACGATCATCAGGGCTTTGTGCGAGATGCCGAGCCGCTTCGCCTCCATGATGGACGCCACCATCTCAAAGGTCTTGCCCGCACCGACACAGTGCGCGAAAAGCGTGCTGCCGCCGTAAAGGCTGTGTGCCACGGCGTCCTTTTGGTGCGCGTTGAGGGAAATAGAGTTCGACATCCCCGGAAAATGCAGATGGGCGCCGCTGTACTCGCGCGGACGGATGTTGTTGAAGTTGCGGTTGTAGTAGTCGGTGATGAACTGTACGCGCTGTGGGTCTTGGATGAGCCACTCCTGAAACGCATCCTTGATCTCCTGCTGCTTCATCTGCGCTGCAATGGTCTTTTCGCGATCCACGATCTTCTTTTTATCGTCGTCCGTTGGCACGTAGACGACAGGCGTCCGAAAGTTGAGTGCCCCGCTCAGAAGCTCATAGGCATCCTTTTCCTTCGTCCCCCAGCGCATTGTTGCAGGGTTGCGGCGCGCGTCTGCGGGACGCTTCACCTGCCATTCGCCCGTCTCAGGGGAATACGCGACCGCAACAGACCACTCCGGCTGGAATTTCTCCTCGATGAACTGCTCGATATAGCGTGTGGGCAGCCATGACACGCCGAGTCCGCAGGAAATGTCGCCGATCTCCAAATCTTTCGGCTTGACCTCATCAAGTGCGGCGTAGTTTTTCTGCACGCGGAAAAGCTGCGCTTCGAGCGCAGTGCGCGCTTCCGGCGACGCCTCCGCGCCGCTCCCTTCTGCAAGCTCCTTTTCGATGGCAGCGCGCCTTTTCTCGAGGTCTTCCATCTTTCCACGAATGTCCCCGGAGAGATAGGCGTCCGCTTGCACATAGCCCTCTGCCTCATCGTAGAAAATCTGCTTGAACTCGAGTTCACTGATAAGGTCGCTTGCGGGCTTTCCCGTAAGTTCTGCCATATAGGAGAGATCGACGCCGCCCTTTTGCTGCATGGAGATCGTCAGGGCGTCGGCAGCACTCTCCGCCTCAGTCGGTACGCGCTGCGGGACGATGGTACGCTCCGTGAAAATATCCGCCTTGCGGATGAAGTTCTTCTTGCTGTCATAGATTTCATAGGCGGCAATGAAGTTGCTGCCGGGATCGACGCCGAAGAGCTTCTTGAGCGTCTTATCCTGCACAATGCGTCCATAGCGGCGCACATGATCCTCATAACGCTCCGTGAGATTCTTTTGGAGGGCATAGAGTTCCTCGTTCGTGCACTCCTCTTGCTGTGCAGCGAGAAGCGCGTGCCCTGCATCCCGCAGATGCACGGCAGAGATGACACGCGCCCGATCCTTCTCGGACAGCTCCGGCGTACTGCGCACGCCCTCCGTATCCACAAAACAGAGTGCCCCGTCCTCTACATAGAAGCCCATGGATGCACGCTGCTCTCGCTGCTCCTGCACGGGGATAGGCAGCGTCTCGGGTGTGGGCGTATAGATACCGGTCGGAAGCGCCGTCAGCCGCTCTCTGATCGCAGAGCCAAGATTCTGCCCCTCGGGCGCAAGGACGGTCTGCTCGCGCCCGTATGCCCCCGACCGTGTTGCAAACTCGCCCAGAACCTGCTCCGGGTTGTGATAGAAATACTTGTTGATGTTCTCCCCTGCTGCCCGCTGATAAAGAACGCCGTCCCAGTCCACGGCGGCAAGGGCATCCTGCTGCTCCTCAGCGGGCGAACGCGCCGGATCTTTTTTCCGAAAGACGAGCAGATCGGAGATCACGCGCGTACCTGCAGCGGAAAACGCCGTCTCCGGCAGCCGCAGCGCCGTCACAAGGCGCGCCTTGTCCGCGAGCATCGAGCGCACGCGCTCCTTGCCCTTGTCCATCGTCCCCTTCGAGGTGATTGCGACCACAAGACCGCCGGGGCGCACCTCGTCAATCATCTTGTTCAGAAAGTAGTCATGGATACGCAGCCGCTCACCGAGGTATTTGGGATCGCCCGTGATGATTTCATCGCCGAACGGCACGTTGCTGATGGCAAGATCGAACGATCCATCGGCAAAGCGTGTCCGTTCAAAGCCCTGCTGCGCGATTTCTGCGTCAGGATGTGCAAGCCGTGCAATGCGGGCAGAGAGCGCATCGACCTCCACGCCGAACAGGCGGCTCTCATTTCGCATTTCCTCCGGCATCGCGTCAAAGAAACGCCCCACGCCGCACGACGGCTCCAGCACATTCCCGCCTTGAAAACCGATATGGGCAAGCCCCTCATAGATTCCCGCAATGACCTCGGGAGGCGTGTAGTGCGCGTTTAGGGTAGACGCACGCGCAGATGAAAATTCCGCCTCCGTCAGATGTCTGCGCAGCGCGTCATACTCCTTTGACCACGCCTTATTTGTAGGGTCGAACACCTCGGGAATCCCGCCAAAGCCGCTGTAGCTCCGCAAAAGGCGAAGTTCCTCGCTCGTCGGCGGGACTTCGTGCTCCTCCAGCGCTTTCATCACGCGGATTGCCGCAAGATTGCGCGCAAAGACCGCCCGCTTGCCGCTCGTTGAGGACATATCTGCCGCGTAGTCGATGGCAGACAGATCGACCGGAGCTAGTGCTGCAGATCCTCCATCAGGAACTCCTTCACCATCTGCCCGATGGCGTTGCGTCTCTGCACGTTCTCCAGAAAGCTCATCTCCTCCTGCGGCATTTTCGCCTCCTCCATCTCGCAGATCCGCAGATACTCCTCCTGACAGTTCTTCTCGATCTGTTCCAGGTACGGGCTCGCCTCCTCTTCCCGCAGCATCCTCTTCCACTCCTCCGGTCGCTGCATCTGGAGGAACCTGCGGCGCAGCCGTGCCCACTCGCCCGGCACGAACGGCACTTCGTCCTCCGGCTCCTCCTCGTCCTCTTCCTCCTCCCGGTACGGATTCCCCCACATCTCGTTTGCGATCCGCTCGCTCTCCTCCTCGTTCGCCCTCTTCAGTATCTCGTCGAATCCGCCCCACGGATGGAGATACGCCTCCATCATCAGGCGATCCCGTGCCTCCCATGGATCGTTTGCGTCGAGGTCTCCCCAGAACGTCAGGTACACCGTCAGCTGGTCGATGAGTTTCCTCAGTGTCTCCGTCGGCTGCTCCTCCCATAGGCGCAGCGGGATCTGTGACATCTCCGGAAAGACCACGGGAAATACCTGCTCCTCCTCCTGATGATAGAACGCCTTTGAGAGTTCTCTCTCCTTCCTCTCCAGACGTGCGTCCCAGAGCTGATCCTGTGCCTGTTCCTTCTCCTCGGCGGTCGCCGACGGATTCGCCAGCGTCTGCCATAGACGGATGTGTTCTTCCAGCGGGATCATATTCTTTTGCATGGTTTCTTGCCTCCTCACGAATATGCCGCGCAACGGGATTCAGAACCTCCTGTGCAATCGCCCGAATCTCCGTAAGCGTCTTTTCTGCGTCTACATCGTTATATTCGGTGAGGATGAGGGGAAGTCCTACCACATCCTCCGCATCGAAACCAAGACGCGAGAGTGTGACGTATGCAGCGCCGAGCGCGACGATCTCACGCTCCTTCGCGTCTGTGCGGCTTTCTGCCAGCGTGCGGCAGCTATCCACCACCGCCGCTGCCGTTTCCTTGCCCTCTGCGCCAAGCTGCGCTCTGAGGAACGCCCCGTCGCGTTCGTCATCATAACGCCAGATCAGCGCCTCTAACCTCTGCCGCGCAGAATCGCGCGTATCGCTCATATCGTAGAAATAATGCAGCTCATCCTTCGCCGCCTCGTTGCTCAGAACGGGAACGCCGCGTGCATCATCACGCAGGTCTGCATTCAGATACGCCCATGTGGCAGCGGGCGCATACGCCTCGCTGGCCGCATTGCCGTGAAAAAACAACCCGACCTGCGTACTGATTGGGTGTCTGTAGTGCTTTGCCATCGCCCCCAGAAAGTCGATGAAGCGATTCTTGTTGTAGCGCAGATCGGAAAAGAACCTGCTGCGCTCCTCTAAAAGTGTATGTGTGCTCGTCATTCTGCTAGCCTCCTCCCCTAAAGTATAAGGGCTTACAGAATGAAAAAACTGCAAACTTTCACAGTTTGCAGCTCGTTTGCTGTGGGATTATCTGCCCGCGCCACGCGCAGCCGTTTGATCTTTTTCGTTGCACTTCTTGAGCGCCGGCAGAAGAATCTGCTCCCTTCTCATCGCAAGAGACTTTTTCATGTACGCTTTGGAAATGTCTGAAAGCCCTTCTGTGCGGTCGATGAGGTCGTCAATCCGTGCGGACGCCGCCTTGATCCGTGGCACAATGCGCTGGATGGCAAGGCGCAGGTCTTCCGGCGGATTCTTGAAGATTTCGTGATAAAGGATACGTTTGCCGTTCATGCGATAAACCGAGTTCAGATTGTACTCTTCCCTCTTAAATGTGTTTCCATCTTCCAATAAAAACGTCTTTTCATGATCTGATTTCAGAGGAGAGAGGGATGAACCGCAGTCATAGACAGGAGCGGGCGAAAATTTTCCGTCCGGAGTCTCGATTAGTCCCCAGTTATCCAAATGACGATCCCCATTCCCAATGAACGCATCAACAACGAACATATTCCAGAAATAGCCTTTGATTTTCTCTTTATCCTGAAGCAGCGGTGAATGTTCGAGAACATCCATTACATCCTCGACCGTTGTTGTTCTGCGGGTGTTGCTGTCTGTGTCGTTGAGAAGAAATCTGCTGAACTCAATCAAGTTCCCTTCGCCATTTTGACAAAAGAGTTCACAGGCAACAACAACTTTCTCTTTTTTGTTCATGGGGTCTATACACGTTGCCAGAAATGTCTCCTGCGCCGGGATTCCGAGACAACGAAAAATATTGCAGCCGATGTGTTCCGAAAACTGATTGTTGATGTAGCTGAGCGTTGTTCTTTTGGTCGAACGAACAGGGTCGGGAAACTTCACCATATAGGTTTTCCCCTCATAAATCAAGGTGCGTTTTTTCTCCGAACCGCCAAAACGATTGCTGCGCCACGTCTCATTGGTAAGGTCAATCATCCGGTATCAACTCCCCGTAATAATCAAGCATGGCATCCCGTTCATCAGCAGATAGAAGGTGCTCCTTCACAGCCTGTTTCGTATCAAAATAAATCCGTTGCCAGAAGCAAGACAAGTCAATCGCATTCCCTACGGGAAGTGCCTCATAAAAAGCCGTCATACTCTCACAGAGGTAGTCCACATAATCCGACGGGTTATATTTATAGGTCATCTTCTCCATCATCCTCGCCTCCTGTTCCAATTATAACGCGAACGGGGCAAAGGGGCAACGGCAAACGATACTCTACTCCTAGAATCCGCGTTTGTAGCAGGTATAGCCGACCAGTGCAGCGATTACGCCATAAACCCATCCTCTGAGTCTGAATATCGGGCGACGGATCTTCGCCCGCTCTCTGATCCACAGAATCGCTTCCATACGGCGCAGTGCAACGAGTAAATCCTTGTTATCCACATCCATAGCATCCAGACGACGATTCAAGGCAACGAATGCCCTTAGCTGACAAAGATTGCTGTCTAAAACGCGCAGCCATATTCCCCTGTCTTCTGCCCCGTATTTCGGTTCCCAAGGATTTTTGCCACCGATTTCATCGAGATCATTGATCAGGTTCGTGAGCTCCTCATATTCACTCCGATATAGCACTCCGCACACCTCCTCATTCAAATAGGAATTCAAATTGACGATTCATTCAAACGGCACGAATCCGAGCGGCTTGCGGCGCTGGTAGCCGCTTGCCTCGACGGCTTCCTTGTCGAACGGGTCGGCGACGATGACCTTCGACCGCTCGACCTGCCGCTGGTGTTCCAGTGCTTTGTCCGTCTCCTCGCGCTGCTTGGTCGCCTTGAGTTCAGTGAGTGCAGCGAGGAGCGCGGTGCGCTTTGCATCCTCTGCTGCACTGAGGGCTTCGATCTGCGCCCCGATCTGCCGAATCTCCTTCTCGCCCTGCGCGTGCGCGAGTGCGTCAAGGAGCTTCTGCATCATAGCATCGCTCTCCGCATGGTCGCTGATCGCGAGCTGCGCCCCCTTTGCGTAGGAGGTATAGGCATCTGCGAGTACGCGCCGCTGTCCCATACTGTCACGCGGCGCGTTGTACTTCTCCTCCTTCTCGTCAAAACCGTGGAAGAGTGGACTCTGCTCCACACGCTTCCACTCTTCAATCTGCGCGACCTCGTAGCCACGATCCTGCATCTCTTTGGTATGATCCGTTCCCTCTGCCAGCAGATCAGACGAAACGGACTGATGATCGACCGTCGCAATCCCGAGCTTTTCGATGATGGTCGTAAGGATCGTCAGGAACTTTTCGCCGTAGAGGACGGACTTGATATCACGCGTGACATCGTAGACCGTCCCGCCCTGTTCCTCAAGATCACGCAGGGCAAACGGAGACGGTGCGCTGTCCGGCACAGAAACGGTCAGCGGATTGTAGTAGTTCGGTGGATCGTACGGCTCTGTCACGCCCGGAATGTGATGCCACGCCGATGTTACACCGATCCCGCCCGTGAGCATGGCAACGACACCGACAGCCATCAGGGAAAACTTCGCGCCCCTACCAAGCGTTGCTCCCACGTTCTTCATACGTTCCATTGGAATACTCCTTTCGTGAATATCTCTTTATTTTATTCAGATGTTCAAGTTGAACATCTGAATCTATTCTTCCTATATTCATCTATCATTGTTCGTTGGTCAGACGAAAGCCCGGCTGTCCGAACTGCGTCATGATGAATTTCGACACGCGGTCGGCAAAGAACATAAACATGAGCGTGATAAGCGTGAGCTGCATGAGGAGGACGATGTTCGCAACCGCCTTGACGCGCATGACTTCACTGCTGCCGCCTCCATCGCCGCGTCTGCCGAGGACTTCGTTCCAATAACGTGTGCCCTCTGCATCCCACATATTGCCCGTGCCGCGCGTCCATGCACGCGCAGCGGCTTCGTAGCTGCCGTAGTCCAGATAGTAGCCCGTGAGGACGAATTCGGCGACGAGATCCTGATTCTTCGGCGACCACGGGTATGCGGTATGCGTCGGCTCGGGAGCGATATCATACGCGCCGCTCTCTGTCCAGCGCGTATAGTTCGCATCCGTGTCGAGAGAGACACTCGGCGAGGCATTCATAAATCTGCCGCACCAGTTATCCCAGTAGTCCTTATTGATCTGATATGCGCCGTAGTAGCCAAGTCCGTTGTCGCAGTGGTAATTGCCGTAGTAGGATTCCACCTGCCGGATACGGCTCATGAGATCCTGCATGCTCTTGATTGGCTCGCCCGCTGCGCCCACCGCGCCGCCCGCAGACGGGCGTGCCTCGGCGACGGTGTTCTGCGTCACCAGTCCCTCGACCGCGAGCTTTTCCAATGTTGTCTGGAGCATGAGGGAGAAGAGGCAGAAGAACATGATATTGAGCGAGACGGCGAAGACGCCGTTCAGCCCGTTGGAGGCGTATTTTCGGACGTGCTTTTCCCCCGCAAAAGTAAAGGACGTGAATGAGAAGAGAATGACGAGGTAGAACTCAATATACGCAATGGCGATCTGCAAGCCGATGATGCAGAAGAGGATAAAAAGCACAGCCCCGAAAATAAAGCAGATGAGTGCTGTCTGCCCGTGGAAGACGAGATCCATGATCCCCTCGATCTTCATCGCCTCGTTGATGACGGGTGCGATGATGGACACGCCCTTCTGGATGATCTGTGTCGGGTCGGATAGTGCCTCCTGCGATGCCTGTACGCCCTCCGCACCATGCCCGCCCGCAAGCCCGCCGAGGACGGGCAGTCCCGAGAGGGAGAGATTGCCCACCACATCGCTCCACCCGAAGAGAAGGAAGAGACAGAGCGCATAGAAGAGGCTGCGCCGGATGATCCACGTCATGAGCGGTTCCCGATCATCCGCCGAGGCGGTCACCTTTGTCATTGCGCCAAGTGCAAGATCAATCGTGATGAGGACGAAGAAGATGGAGGCGATGTACTCGCGCACGAGGGAGATGCCCTTGCGTGCGAGATTGACGGTCTTTTCAACCACGTCATAGATGGGCTTTGCAAAGTCGTTGGCTACGACGAAGTCCACTAGGCTGCCGTGAGAATCCGTATGCGCGTGCCCGTCGACGTTGCCGCCGCCCTGCGCTTTCTCAAGTTCGAGCAGCCCCGGGACGTACAGCCCCGGATCGACCGGCGAATTGCCATCCGGACGCACCTCGAAATGGCAGTGCGGTCCCGTGGAGTTGCCCGTCGATCCCGCCTTTGCGATGAGCTGTCCCTGCTGCACTGCCTGTCCTTCGCTGACGACGACGCTGCTGTTGTGCCCGTAGAGCGTTGTGAGATCGCCGCCGTGGTTGATGATGACGGTGTTGCCGTAGCCGTCGAGCCAACCTGCCATCGTCACCGTTCCCGCCGCTGCGGCAACGATATCGTCGCCCTTGTCTGCGTCAAGATCGACGCCCGCATGATAGCTTTCCTTGCCTGAAATCGGGTGGATGCGCCAGCCCTGCGGAGATGTGACCACCATATAGGACTGACCGTCCTTCATCACGGGGCAGATCATTGCACCGCGCATCATGCCCTTCCTGCCCTCGCGGTCGAGTGCGCCCGTGTCCTCACTATAGGCAAATGCTGCCACCGCAGAGAGGACGAGCTGAACCAGTACGAGGAGAAGGACGAATATGCTGCGCTTCATGCACGGTGCTCCTTTCCGAAATTGACAAGCAAACGGCAATACGATAAAATTAATGTAACAGTTGGATGACAGAGAAGGAGGAGATCGCTATGGGACTGTTCTGGGGAAAGAAACAGGCAGCAACACCGCCCGCACCCGCGCCCGCAGCCGAGGAGGTCATGCCCGTCGAAGAACCCTCGCGCTATGACAATCTAAGCCGCGAAGAAAAAGAAGCCATGATGCTCGATACCATCTATGAAATGGCAAAGACGATTGAGCGGCTCGAAAGAGATATCCAACAGATCAAAGAGGACGCTTCAGAGGCTCATTACTGGGCACGCCAAAGGCGTTGAAAAGCAATACTATACAAAGAAGGACAGCAACAACGGCTGCCCTTCTTTTTTATGGCGTACTGCCGTTGTTGCCCTGATTGCCCGAAGATGTATTCGCGCCGCCTCCGGATGTTCCGGCTGCGCCGCCGCTCCCCGGATTCCCCGAAGGCGCAGGATTCGCCCCACCTCCGGTACCGCCGCTGCCCGGATTCATCGGAGGCGCAGGACTTGCGCCGCTTCCAGCTGCGCCGCCGCCCGGATTCCCTGCGGGGGCACCCGTACCGCCTCCGGAACCGCCGGAGCCACCGCCTTTTGTAGCTTTCTGTTGTTTGGCGATAGTTTGTTTAATTTCATCACGATAGACACTGCTCGTATCTCTAAGCGTTTCATTAAACGACTTTATCGCCCCTCTGTACGCTTGCACAGGGCTGCGGCTATAGGCATAGTTGCGCCCAAGCTGCGTCAGTGTGCCGCGAAGCCCCTCCTGTCCCTTTGCTGTCGCTGCGGTTTTTGCCGCTGCATACTGCCCCGCAAGTGCCGCACCGCCCGTAACGGCTGCTCTGCCCGCAGAGGCGACTGTGCCGCCCGCGCCCCGTGCCATATCGACCATGCTGCTGCCGCCGAGCTGCGGGGAGCCGTTGAGAAGTCCCGTGACGAGTGCGGGGATCTTCTTCGTGAGGAAGTAGATGATGGCACAGGCAAGAATCGCCTGTAGGATGATGGCGACATCCGAGCCGAAGCCCTTCGTGCTTTGAAAGTCCTTTGTAAAGCTCTCGATGAACGGGACTGCCATGCTGCTGATGAACGCAATGACACAGATTTTGATTGCGAGGTTGAACATCGCGCCGATCGCCTTCTCCGTGAGAAATGCGAATTTCTCCGTGACGCCAAAGGCAAGGAGCGGTATGGTGAGCAGTGCCATGGTGTAGAACTCGATGCGTGCCATGAACATCTCAAGCGCGGTCATAAAGAGGCAGTAGACGATGGCGAACAGTCCGATAACGGAGATGAGCAGGATGCCGAGGCTTGCAAAGCTTGCTTCCCCCCAGATCGCATTGACCATGTCGATGGAGAACTTCACGATCTGGTCGCAGTTGTTGCCGACGATGTTGCTCGCACTCGCCGCATTGTTTCCGCCCGCCTTGTAGCCGAGCATTTCAAAGCCGTCCGAGAGTGCCCCCATGAGGCTGATCCAGTTGACCATGAGGAACATATAGAATCCGGTCTTGAGTGTCATCTGGATCATGTACTGTATTTTGTCGCCCGAGGCGAACTTCATCGTGATCTCCCATGTCGCCTGTATGATGGCAAGGACGACAAGGAGCTTGAGGCAGTAGGGCAGGATGTTCGCCGCGCCGGGCGTGATGATATGCTGCGTGTAGTTGTCCATGAACTTGCCGAGGATGTTCCACTCGCTCGATGTTTTCGCCAGTTCCGGCTGAAAGTAGGTGACGGCATTCGTCGTCGCGGCGTATTTGTCGGCAAAGTCCCAGAACCCCACGTCAAACATGAATGCGCCAAAGTTCGCGGCAAGTCCCGCACCAAGCATGACCTGCCACATGAACTTTTTGCCGTCCTCCAGTCCGAACGCGATCATCATGCCCGATATGACGGTCATCATGATCAGGACAATGTTCATCGCCGTCACGATGCCGCCCGCGATCTCACGGAGTTTCGTGTCGAATGTGCCGCCGAGTCCCGTCCCTGCACCAATGATCTCGGCGTTTCCAAACGCAAGCGCCGTATCCGGCAGCGCAAGAACGAGGACGGCAAGCAGCACAGCGGGAAGGTACTTTGTCATAGTGACTCCCTTCTAAAGGTGAATATCTCTCTAAAGTCATTCAGATGTTCAACTTGAACATCTGAATTTTTTTCGTCTATATTCACTTACTTCCCTACAAAGGTCTTGAGGCTCTCCTTGCTCGCTTCCTCGCGCCGCTCGATGATTGCCCGCTCACGATTGGCGACGTAGGCTTCCTCTGCCTGCATGGCGAGGAGGTTGGCAAGGAGTTCGTTGGTGTTGCGGTTCATGTAGTAGTTCGCAGCGGCGATCTGGATGCCGGACTGGAGGAGCTGCTGCTCGCCCTCGGCACTGTTCGACGCCTCTACTGCTTGCTGCACGCCCTTGTTCAGGGTTTCGCTCGCACGCTGCGCGTTCTGTGCGCTCTTTGCCGCGTCCTGATAGCTTGCATCCAGTATGCGATGATTCTTGACGCTCTCGTGGTAGGGATCGACGAGGCTGCTGTCCGTATTCAGGACGGACTCGATTGACCCGATCTCGTCCATGAGGACGGATTGTACGCTGGTATGCTGGTTGAGTATGCCGGTAGCAAGCCCCTCACTGCGAAGCTGGTCGGGCGTCTTGCTGAAGTTGCCCTCCTTCATCTGAATCTGGACGTTTGTATGCTTTTGCAGGAAGTCGGCGATGATCTTTAGGTCAAGCTTCTTCGCGTCCAGCAGTTTGAACGCGAGTTCCTGCTGCTCGGTGGTGAGGATTTCGGCGGTGGTGATTGCCGTCTTGACTGCCTCGGCGATGTTCTTCTCGTCGATAACGAAGATGGCTGCGTCCGCAGGACGATAGGAGATCGCCATCGCTCCGAACGGGACAGTGACGCCGAGGAGGCAGCCGATGATGACGGCTGTCTGAAGTCGTTTGTGATTCATCTTGCTCTTCCTTTCCTGTGTCAGTTGTCAGGGCTGAGGCTGCGGGCGCGTGCCCGTTCCTCCTGCCGCTCCTCTGCCCCCGTCTGCCGCTCCTGCCCCTTCCCATCGCGCCCTGCGCGGGCGTCCTTGTCGGCGCGCAGGAGGTCTTTCAGGTCGTCCCGCGTCGCTTTCTTGTCCCTGATGAGCTGCTGCGTGAGGAGCGTGCAAGCGGCAGGATAGTCCATGCCAACGCTCTTTCCCTGCGTATGCAGCAGACGATCATAGGCGAGGAGGCGGCGGCGATAGAGGTCATACGCGCTGATGTAGGCTTTCTTCGCGTCGTTTAGATAGGGTTTCCTGCCCTGCCCTTTGCGGTACAGCATGCCGTCGATGTAGGCTTCTCTGTCCCGTGCTGGCGCATGGATATATGGCGAATGCCGCCGCATGGCTGCGGCAAGCTCCTCACGGGCGAAGTCCTCGGCGACGAGTTCGGCGATGACGCGCTCCTCATCGGTATCGTCGAGGAGTCCCTCGTAGGCGCTTTGACGCGCCTCGCGCAGCATGGAGGCGTAGAGTTCGTCCACGTTCTCCGCACGTTCTATGCCGGGGGCATCACTGAGACGATCATACGCAGATTTCATCTGCAACGCTTCTGCGACGAGTTTGTCCGCATACGCCTGTCGCTCCTCATCGTCCCCTGCATAGCGGCTTTCTTCAAGAAGGACGCTCTGCATGGTGTACGCGGAGTATCCTTCCTCCCCGATGAGTTTTGCCGTGATGCGTCCTTCGGCATACGGTATGCTGTTCGGGTTCTCCCGCACGTCGCTGTCCTGCGCTGCCCAAAGGCGCTGCATTTCCTCCGCGAAACGCGCCTTGGCGTGTGGACGTTCACGCGCGCTGCGCTGCTGCTCACGCTCCATCAGTGTGGTCAGTACGTCGCTTTCAAAGCGGTTGCGCTCCTTTTCCTCCCCTAGAAGGTGACGAAACAGGCTGTGTCCGAAATAGGCTTCCTGTACGTCGCCGGGGGCGTGTCCCGCGCGCAGAAGTCCCGCAAGTGCACGCACGTCCTGTTCGCGCAGGTGTGCGGCGCTTTCCTCGATGCGTGCAGGGTAGGCGCGTTCAAAGACGGCTGCGGGGGACGGGAGTGCTGCGTCTCCCTCCTCCTCTGTGGTGGGAAGTATGCTTTCAAAGTAGCTGCTGCGGGCGTCCTGCCCCTCGCCTTTCGGGTAACGGCTGCGGGCACTGAGGGCTTCCTGCAGCTGCGTCCTGCCATAGCCCTGCCGCGTCATATCCCGCAGCAGTCCCGCCTCGATGTGGCGAATGATGGCAATATGGTCGATCTTGGCATGGTGCTCCGTATATGCCGCACGCGTTTGCTGTAATGCTTCGCTGCTCATGATTTCAGCGCTTTCCATACGCCTTTGAGCGTATCCGTGACGGTCGCGTCCTCTGCGAAGGGTTTGCCCAAGGCTTCCGTATCAAGCGGTGCTTCGCTGCGCTCCTTACGGATTTTGTTCAGTTCCTTTTCGAGGACGTTCATGCGCATCTCCACGCGGTTGACGCGAATGGCAAAGTAACAGATCATGATGCAGCAGAGGACAATAATCGGTTCGATCATAATGTATGCGCCGCCTCCTTCGGATAATCCGGAAGTTCGAGTTCATTCTCCTCCATCCAGTGCGTATTGAAGTCCTCCTGCCCCCAGCGGTCAAGAATACGCTGACATTTAGTCAGTGCGACCTTGTCCACAGAGACGTACGAGAGTGTGAAGGGGCAGTGTTCCAGCGCGAGGTTGTAGAGCCGTGAACCGCGTGCCGAGTCGTAGTAGTATTCACGTTTCGGCTGCGCGTGTGCGAGCAGCTGGATCTGCCGACTGTTGAGACCAAACGCACGGTAGAGTTTGCTGCGGGATTCGGTGAGCGCACCCTCATCGGGCAGGAAGATCCGCGATTTGCACGAGGAGAGGACCGTGTCAAAGATGGGCGACTTTGCCACGTCGTCAAGGGACTGCGTGGCAAAGAGTACGGACGTGTTGTATTTACGCAGCGTCTTCAGCCACTCCTTGATTTTCTCGGCAAACATGGGATTCTCGAAAAATACCCAGCACTCATCAAGGACGATGAGTGTCGGTCCCGCCTCTGCGCTCGTGACGCTTTTCACCACTTCTTCAATGCGATGAAAGATATACATGAGGGTTGTGCCGACGATGCGCTTGGAGTTCATCAGTGTTTCCATCTCAAAGCTCTGCCAGCTTGTGATGGACAGATGATCTTCCTCGCTGTCAAAGATTTCTCCGTACTCGCCCTTATTGCCCTGATTGTCCTCCAAGGCGAGCGGATAGAACGCCTCCTTGAGTCTGCGCGACTGGAGAAAGGAGATAAAGCTGGTGATGGTGCGGAATTCCTGCTTTGTCCCCGCAAGGGTGGCAAGCGAGTCGCGGATGAGTGTCTTGTCCTCCGGCGATACCTCGATCCCCTCTTCGCGCAGATAGTCGGTCAGCCATTCCTGCGCCCATTGGCGTTCGCTCTCATCATCGACGTGCGCGAGCGGCTGGAAGGAGAGTTCCTTCGCATCCCGCCCGATGTCGTAGAATTTCCCGCCGACTCCCATGGTGAGGACTTTGGAGCTTGCGCCCTTGTCAAAGATGATGACGCGGGCGTTGCGGTATTTCCGAAATGCCCCCTCAATGCAGTTGAGATGGACGGATTTGCCAGCTCCTGTCGGTCCGATCATGAGGGTATGCCCGAGGTCGCGAATGTGGAGATTCAGGCGATATGGGGATGATCCTGCCGTCTGTGCGTAGAGCAGCGGCGGACCATCCAGATGGTCGTTCCACTCCGCCCCTGCCCATGCCGACGGCAGGGGAATCATGTGCACGAGGTTGCCCGTGGAGATCATGGGACGGCGTATGTTGTGTCCGATCATGCCGGGTATGCTGCCCATCCATGCGTC
>ERZ773022.1204-NODE-1204-length-17958-cov-3.053734_pt1 | contig 17958 bp, 18 predicted proteins | sample MGYA00580839_ERZ773022 | MGnify/ENA primary metagenome ERZ773022 (study PRJEB29015, sample SAMEA2738020) | human oral metagenome | biome: human oral; feature: human-associated habitat; material: dental | place: China | collected 2044 ... | reverse complement strand
GCCTAGGCCCTCAAGATCTCGATATCCTCAAGGGACAGGTCGGCGAACTCCGCAATCCATTCGGGGGACAGGCCATACGCAAGCATCTGCCATGCTGTCTCCACCTTGCCCTTGGCCTCTTCCTACGGTCTCACCCTGGGCCATCCCATGGAACTCCATACCGCTGCAGTAGCTTCGGTGTTCCTTCACATCCCGTCTGCGCTACCTGATGGCGTAGAGGTTCCCGTCCGCGCTGCCCAGGTAGAGCACGCCCCCCGAGAACGCGGGCGAGCCGTTGATGCCGTCCCCGGCCGAGAAGGTGAAGCGCTCCGTTCCCGAAGCGGCGTCGAGGACGAAGAGCGTTCCCTGTCCGCCGCCGGCGAAGACGAGCCCCTCGGCGAAGACGGGCTGGGCCGCCATGTTGCCCCCCTGGGTGTCGAAGGTCCACAGCACCGAGCCGCTCCTGGAGTCGAGCGCGGCGACCTTTCCGTTCGCCGTCCCCACGAAGACCTTGCCGCCGCCGATGAAGGGGGGCGTCGTGATGGGGTCGCCGACGTCCGACTTCCACTGCGGGACCACGCCCTTGATCCGGACGCTCTGGACGGAGCCGTCCCAGCTGGAGAAGTAGACGTTGGCGCCGTCGGTAGCCGGGGTGTTGATCGCGCCGCCCGCACCGCCGCCCCACAGGCGCTTGCCGTTCGCGGGGCTGATGGCGCTGAAGACGCCCCTCTGCTCGCCCAGCAGGACGAGCCCGGAGGCGAAGGACGGAGCACTGCGCAGCTCCAGCCCGGAGTCGTAGGTCCAAAGGGGCCTGCCGTTGGCCGCCGAGACGGCGTAGAGCTTGCCGTCCCCCTTCACGAAGAACACCTTGCCGTCTCCGACCGCCGCGCCGTCGACCACCGTCTCGGCGGCATAGCTCTCCTCCGGGGGAACGTACTGCCAGGCGACGTCGCCGTTCTTCAGGGACAGGCACGTTATCGTCCCGTCCGCCTGGGCGAAGATCACCTTGTTGCCCGCAACCGTCGGACGGCCGACGATCGAATTCGTCCCGTTATAGATCCAGGCGGCCTGCCCTGAGGCGCTGTGGACGGCGTACAGATTGCCCACGCTGTCCCCTGCGAGCACAAGGCCGCCCGCCACCGCCACGGAGCTGGTCAGCGGTGCCTCGGCCCTGAAGGTCCAGGCGAGCCTGCCGCTCCAGGCCCAAGCCGCGTCCCCGAAGAACGGGGCCGCACATGCAAGAAGCGAAAGCAGCATTACAGAAAGAACGCGTCTCATCATCGATAACCTCCCATACATTGATCGATCGTAACGGCGACGCTTCGGGCCCGGGAAATCCGGACCGGGCAGCGTCGTTGCTTCAATATTATAAGCAGTTTCAAGGGGGCGGGCCATGTTATAGTTACTGAAAATATTCCGCCGCGACACGGGAGAACGGGGTCTTTTCATGGTTGTGAATCTGGAGGGTGTACGAGGCTGGTTCGAGTCGTACGCGCGGGGCTTCGATCTGACGGAGCCCATGTTGGAGATGAAATACGTCCACAGCCGCGACGTGATGCGAGTGGGGGAGGCGCTGGTCCGGGACCTGGGCTGGGGCGCCGCGGAGGCGGAGACCGGAGTCGCCGCCTGCCTGCTGCACGACACGGGGCGGTTCAGCCAATACCGGGACTTCCGCACCTATCAGGACGGAAAGTCCATCGACCACGGCGACCGCGGGTATGCGGTCCTGGCCGCGGAGCTTCCCCGGGAGCTCGCGGACGACGGGGCGCGGGCGGCCATCCTGGAGTCCGTCCGGCTGCACAATAAACGGGAGCTGCCGGAGGGGCTCGGCGAAGAGGTCCTGCCGTTCTGCCGCCTGGTGAGGGACGCCGACAAGCTGGACGTGTTCCGGCTGGTTCAGCGCTGCATGAGGGAGGGGCGGGAGGTGGAGCTGCTGCCCAGCCACAGGCTGGGCCTGCCGCTCTCGGAGACCCTGCTCGACGAGGTGGAGCGCACCGGCAGGGGCTCGTACGCGAACGCCGCGTCCATGCTGGACTACCTGCTGATCCAGATGACCTGGACGCTTGACCTCAACTACGCGCCCTCTCGGGCCATCCTGAGGAGAAGCGGAATTCTGGACGACATCCGCGGGCACTTCCCCCGCGGCGACGCGCGCGTGCAGAGGGTCCTGGAGCGGCTGGCCGGGGCCGCGGACTCCTGAGGCGGCGGGGTCGCGATATAATGGACGAAGGGCTTGGGAGGGGCGTTTTCCCCTCCGGGGGCCCGCCTCGATGAAGTTCACAAAAATTTCGAGAGAAGGGGAGCGGCCTCATGGAGCATATCTTCGCCACCTGGCGCATGGCCTACATCGCGGCCCCAAAGCACGAGGGCTGCATCTTCTGCGACTTCCCCGCGGAGCACCGCGACGCGGAGCGCTATATCCTGCACCGAGGGGAGTCCTGCTTCGTCATCTTGAACCTCTATCCCTACAATCCCGGCCACATGATGGTGGTGCCCTATCGGCACACCAACGTCTACGAGTCCCTGACGGACGCGGAGGCTGCGGACATGCACCGGCTCACGGCGCACGCGGTGGCGCTGCTCAAGCGCAAGATGGGGCCGGACGGCTTCAATATCGGCATCAATCTGGGGCATCCGGCCGGGGCCGGGGTGGAGGGGCACCTGCACCGTCACATCGTGCCGCGCTGGAACGGGGACAACAACTTCATGCCCGTCCTGGCGGACACCCGCGTGGTCCCCGAGTCCCTGGAGGCCACCTACCGCGAGCTCGCCGCCGACTGGGACTCGGTCTGAGCCGGGGCGTGGTCCTAGGAGATGGGTGAAGCCGGGCGGGGGCCGGACGCTTACTTTGAGCCGTCGGGCCCCGTCGGAGTCGACGGGAGGATCGAGGAGCGCATCAGGCGGTCGCGCTTCATCGCCTGTCTGGCGCCCTGCCGGGACGAAGCGGGGTGCCGCGGCTTTCTGAACGACATACACGCGGCTCACCGGGACGCGACGCATAACTGCTGGGCCTATCTCCTGGGGCCGCATCCCACGGTGGAATACTGCTCCGACGACGGGGAGCCCTCGGGGACGGCCGGTCGGCCGATCCTCGGCGCGGTCCGAAGGAGCGGCATGGTCAACGTCATGGTGGTTGTGACACGCTATTTCGGGGGCGTCAAACTGGGGGTACGCGGCCTGATCGAGGCCTACGGCCTAGCCGCGGAGCGGGTCCTGACCGCGGCGGAGCGCGTGAAGCGGAGGGTGGCCCGACCCGTCGAGGTCCGGCTTCCCTACGCCTCCATCGGCACGGTGACGCGCCTTCTGGAGGAACACGACGCCGGGGACACCCTGGACTGGAGCTATGGAACGGACGCCTGCGTGCGCGCCTCCGTCCCCCTGTCCCACTCGGCGGCGCTATTCGCGGCGCTGGACGAGCTGAGGGCACGGGGGAAGCTAGATGTCTGGTCCGCCCATGAGCGATCTTGAAAAAACCTGATTCAATCCATGAAGCTCCCCTGTGGCACCTCCCCGAACGTCACGGGCGATACGGCCGTCTGCGCCGTGGTCGCGGCCGGCGGTCCTGTCCTTATGCTACACGTTATACAACGAAGCCTTGCGGTTCGTGTCCCCAGGCCCCGGCCTTCGATGTGCATCCCTCCTGTCCCTTCCATATAGGTGGCTGGGTTATAATGAACGAAGTCACCCTCCGAAATTATCTCGATTTCGGTTATCCCTCATCATGATCCTCATGCGAGGAGGTAGGACACGTGCGGCGTGCGGTCTTTTTGTTGTCGACAATACTTTTGATAGCGATCGGCCGGGGCATCCCGGGGGCTGGGGCCCTTGACGCCGAGAACCTTCCCGACAAGGCGAGCCTCTCCGCCAACAGGATGCGTTTCGACTCGAAGACGGGCGACTTTCTCGCCGCGGGGAACGTGGTCATCCGCGCGGACGGGCTCACCGTCGTCTCGCCCCGCGGGACCGGCAACACCCTGCGCCGGGAGGTGCTCTTCGACGAGGGGGTCACGGCCTCCGGAGACTGGCAGGGCGACCGGATCGACCTCCAGGCCGGGAACCTGGAGCTCTTCTTCGGGGAGCCGCCCTCCTGCAAGGTAGCCAAGGGAGTCCGGGGTGGGGTAGGCGAGATTGTATTGGACGCGGAACGACTGACCCTGATCGGGCGCGGCGGCCTCTCCGGCGCCGACGAGGGGGACGGCCGGACGAAGGTTTGGATGACGAACGTCCGGCGAGTGGAGGACCGCTCGATGGGCATCGCCTTCGGGGCGGACTCCGTGGAGGGGATGCTTCGGGAGGGGGTCCTGGTCTCCATGACCGCGAAGTCGAAGGTCTGGATCGAGGGAAGGCCGAACCGCAGCGGGGACGCCGTGAGCCTGCGCGGCGACCGGGCGGTCTACTCCGAGGAACGGGGCAGCGTCGTCCTGAGCGGCAACGTCCGCGCGGTCCAGAGGGGGCGGACCCTTACGTCGGACTCCCTCGTCTACTTTCCCGACCAGAACCGCGTGGAGGCCCTGGGGGGGATGGTGAGCCGCTCGGGCACCGCGAGTGCGGACCGCGCGACGATCACCATCGACCTCTCGAAAGAGCCCAAACGGACGCCGACGCCCGCCGCATCGCCCGACGAGGCAAAAAAGGGAAAGGGCGGCAAAAAAACGGCGCCCGTGAAAAAGAGCAGGAAGCGATGAGTAAAAAGCGGAACACGAAAAAGGCCGTTCCCGACGCTGCATCGGCCCCGGCGGACGGCGCGGCGCCCAAGCTCCGGCTCTCCGCACGGGGACTGCGCAAGGGGTACGGAGGACGCCTCGTCGTCTCGGACGTCGATATCGAGGTCGGACCGGGGGAAGTCGTGGGGCTCCTCGGCCCCAACGGCGCGGGCAAGACGACCTCGTTCTACATGATCGTGGGGCTCGTCAGGCCGGACGCCGGCAGCGTCTTCATCGGGGACCGAAACGTCACCGGCCTACCGGTCTACGCCCGCGCCCGGGCGGGGATCGGCTATCTGCCGCAGGAGTCCTCGGTGTTCCGCACCCTGACGGTGCGTGAGAATATCGACCTGGTCTGGGAGGAGATGGGACGGCCGTCCGAGGACGCCACGGATCGGCTGCTCGAGCAGTTCGGAATCGTCCACATCGCCGACACCCGCGGCTACGCCCTCTCCGGCGGCGAACGCCGCCGCGTGGAGATCGCGCGGGCCCTGACCCTCAAGCCCCACTTCATCCTGTTGGACGAGCCCTTCAGCGGCATCGACCCCATCGCGGTCAACGACATCCAGGCCATGATCCAGACTCTGAGGGAACGGGGATACGGCGTGCTCATCACGGATCACAACGTAAGGGAAACCCTCTCCATCACCGACCGAACCTACCTGATCCACGACGGAAAAATCTTCCTGAACGGCTCGCCCGAGGAGGTCGCACAGAACCCCCTGGCGCGCAAGTTCTACTTGGGAGACAACTTCTCCTGGTAAGGGTTCCCGGTAAGGGGATCCCGCGCTTCAGACGGAATCAGGCGGTGGCGCCTTCCTATCGCGAAGGGGATCGACGTACTTCTTCCGCTCCTCCAGCGAGATGCGCGTCAGCGCGCTCGTCGGCAGACCGGCCAGGAGCCTCCAGCCCCTGTCCAGGGACTGCCCGATGTCGCGGTCCTCGTCCCGCGACTGGCCGATGAAGGTCCGCTCGAACGCGTCCCCGAAGGCAAGGTACGCCCGGTCCTCCTCGGAGAGCTCGTCGCGCCCGACCACCTCGGACAGAGCCTTGACCTCCTGCACCTTGCTGTAGCAGGCGAAGAGCTGGCTGGACAGGCTGGGGTGGTCCTCCCGCGTATAGCCCTTGCCGATGCCGTCCTTCATCAGGCGCGATAGGCTGGGGAGCGGGTCGATGGGCGGGTAGACGCCCGCCGCATCCAACGCGCGCGACAGGACGATCTGCCCCTCCGTGATGAACCCCGTCTGGTCCGGCACGGGGTTGGTGATATCGTCGTTGGGCATAGTCAGGATCGGAAGGAACGTGATGCTTCCCTCCCTCCCCTTCAGGACCCCGGCGCGCTCGTAAAGCGAGGCCAGGTCGCTGTAGAGATAGGCGGGGTACCCCTTGCGGCTCGGGATCTCGCCCCGGCCGACCGAGAGCTCGCGCAGCGCCTCGCAATAGCTCGTGAGGTCCGTGACGATGACCAGCACGTGCATCCCCAGGTCGAACGCCAGGTACTCCGCCGCGGTCAGGGCGTAGCGGGGCGTCGCGATGCGCTCAATGACGGGGTCGTCCGCGAGGTTCCGAAACATCACCAGCTTCGCCCCCCGCTGCGACAGGCTGGCGGAGAAGGCCGCCGCGTCGTCGTGCCGGATCCCGACGCCGGCGAACACGACCGCGAAGTTGTCGGCCCCCATCAGCTTGGCCTGGGAGGCGATCTGGATGGCCAAACGGTTGTGCGGCAGGCCATTGCCCGAGAAGATGGGCAGCTTCTGTCCGCGAATGAGGGTCATCAGCACGTCGATCGCCGAGAACCCCGTGTTGATGAAGTCCCGCGGATAGAGACGCGCCATCGGGTTTATGGGCTGCCCGTTGACGTTGCGCTTCGTCCCGCAGTAGACGGGGCCGTTCCCGTCCAGGGGGCGGCCCAGCCCGTCGAAGGTCCGCCCGAGGATGTCCGGCGAGAGCGAGATCTCGAGGGGATGCCCCAGGAAGCGCGTCCTGGCCGTCGCCGGGCTCAGCCCCTCCGTCCCCGCGAACACCTGCACCATCACCGCGTCCTCGCTTACCATGACGACACGCCCCATACGGGGCTCCCCGCCGTCGGCGGTCACCTCCACGACCTCGTCGTAGCCAACCCCCGGAATGCCCTTCAACAGGACAATGGGCCCCTTGATACGGGTCATCCCCGTATACTCCGCAAGGGCCATACTCTCACTCCCCCTCCGTGAACCCGAACCGGTCACCGCTGCCGCCTCGCCGTTCCCCGTCATCACGCCGTGCCCTCCGAGGCGGCGGACGCGCCGTCCTCGTCCTCGTGGGCCAGACGCTCCCGGCCGACGAGCGCCAGATGCTCCTCGAGGCGCTTCTCCAGATCGCCGAACCCCTCGCCGTCGCTAAACGGCAGTTCCCGCGCGTGGATCACCTCGTCGAGCTCCTTGATCCTCCGAATCAGCGACAGGGGGCACCCCTCGGCCACCAGGGCCTTCGCCTGCCGATGGAAGTTCAGGATCATCCGCAGAATCGCGAACCCCTTCCTGGGCGGACAGAAGGAATCGTCACTGAAGGAATTCTGCTGGAGATAGCCGTTCTTGAGAAGCGAGGCCGTCAGGGCCACGAGCTTTTGGCCGTCGGGCAGCACGTCCTCGCCCATCAGGCGGATGGTCTGCTGCACGGCGTCGTCCTCCGCCAGCACGGACCGGGCCTCCTCGCGCAGCTCGCCCCAGGAGGCGTCGATGTTCTTTTCGCACCAGCCCCGGACCTCGTCCGCATACTCGCTGTAGGAGTCCATCCAGCTGATTGCGGGAAAGTGCCGGGCGTGGGCCAGGGAGGCGTCGAGCGCCCAGAAGCACCGGATGAAGCGTTTGGTGTGCCGCGTCACGGGCTCGGTGAAGTCCCCTCCCGGGGGCGAGACCGCCCCGATGACGCTGATGCTGGCCGTCCGGTCGCCGAAGGTCCGCACCTTGCCCGCCCGCTCGTAGAACTCCGCCAGGCGCGTCGCCAGGTAGGCGGGGAACCCCTCCTCCGCGGGGATCTCCCCCAGACGCCCCGACAGCTCGCGCAGGGCCTCGGCCCAGCGCGACGTGGAGTCCGCCATCATCGCGACGTCGTAGCCCATGTCGCGATAGTACTCCGCGATCGTTATCCCCGTGTAGATGCTGGCCTCCCGCGCGGCGACCGGCATGTTGGACGTGTTGGCGATGAGGACGGTCCGCTGCATCAGCGGCTTCTTGGAGTACGGATCCTCGAGCGACGGGAACTCCTCCAGCACCTGGGTCATCTCGTTGCCGCGCTCCCCGCACCCGATGTACACGACGACCCTGGCGTCGCTCCACTTGGCCAGCTGGTGCTGCGTCACCGTCTTGCCCGTCCCGAACCCACCCGGGATCGCCGCGACGCCCCCCTTGGAGATGGGAAAGAGCCCGTCGATGACCCTCTGCCCCGTGACCAGCGGCTCGTCCGGCAGCAGGCGGTCCCGATAGGGCCTCGGACGCCGGACCGGCCAGTGGTGATACATCATCACCGGCACGATGGTCCCGTCGTCGCGCCGGACCCGCGCCACCACATCCGACGTCTTGCAGAAGCCGGAAGCGACGATGAACTCCACCTCTCCCTCCAGCCCGTAAGGGACCAGAACGCGATGGGTCACCAGATCCGTCTCCTGAAGCTCGGCAATGACCGAACCGCCGCATACCCGGTCCCCCACCTTGCAGGTCGGGGTCACCTCCCACGAACGGGACATGTCGATCGGGTCGAGCTTCGAGCCCCGGCCCAGGAAGCCGCCCTCCTTCTCCATGAGGCGGTCCAGAGGACGCCCGATCCCGTCGATGATATGCCCCACCAGCCCCGGTCCCAGGCACACGGAAAGAGGCCGGCCAAGCCCACGGACGGGCTCCCCGACGCGGAGCCCCGTCGTGTCCTCATAGACCTGAACGACCCCGCTGTCCCCATCCATCTGAAGGATCTCGCCCATCAGGGCAAGCTCCCCCACCTCCGTCATCTCCCCCATCGAAAAGCGGGAGAGTCCCGAGGCACGGACGACGGGACCGTCGATCATCGTGATGCGGCCCATCCGCTCGGCCGCTGCCTCCATGTTCTTCACCCCGATCTTCATCCTCTCACAGATCCGAATCCACTCACAGCTCCGCAAGGACGGCTTCCGCCACCGAGTCCGTCATTTCCTCGATCTTCGCCCTCCAGTCCGCCGATATGCGCCACCCCTCGTCCTCCGAGAGGAGGACCACCCCTCCGAGGATGGGCTCCGGCGCAGCGTCGAAATAGATGTCCAGCCCGGGGAAACGGGCGCTCAGGGCCTCGGCCGTCCCCTCGCCCAGCGGGGCGTCCTCCGCACGGAGCCGCAGCCCCACCCGACCGCTGTGCAGGCGCTCGCAGACCTCCGCGGCGACACCGGTCAGGATGGCGCCGTAATCGTCCCGTGCGGACAGCCCCACCAGCGCCTTCTGCAGGGAGGCCAGGGCCTCCTGGACCAGACCACTCCGGAGGCGCAGCCGTTCCGTGTCCCGGCTGGCCCCGGCCTCCACGAGCCGCCGGTCCGAGATGTCCTGGGCCTGCTTCACCGCGTCGTCCCGGATGCTCCGCACCGTCGCGTCCAGCTGCGCCGTGTGGTCGGCCAGCCAGCGCTCCGCGCACGCCTCCGCCTCCTTCAGGATGCGCTCGCGCTCCTCCGCCCCCCTGGAAAGGATGGAAGCGCGGAGCCCGTCCAGTTTTTTCCTCTCGTCCCGATCCCCGTCCGGGGCAAAACCGTGCGAGTTCCCGCCGGAAAGAGGGGCGCCCTCCCGCTTCATTCAAGCCTCACCCCTATCGCCTCGCGGATGTACCGCGTCAGAAAATCCTCTTTTCTCCGACTCCCATGCCGATCCGGAATCTCGACCAAAAGGGGCGGTTTCCCGCTCCCGCGCATCTCGACGACCTTGTCGGGGACGGTCTCCGCCACGATCTCCGTCACGAGGAGGACGCCGAGGTTCCTCATCGAAAGGGCCTGAGAAAAGGCCTTGAGGCTCTCCTCCCGTCCGTGCGCCACGACCCCTTTGATCCCGGCCAGCTTCATCAGCACCAGGGTGTCGTGGTTGTCGCTGATCAGGAAGGCCTTCATGGCGGGCCTCTCTAAATTTTTCCCAGGATGAACAGGGAGATGACGAGCCCGTAGATGGCGATTCCCTCCGCGAGCCCGATATAGATCAGCGTGGTTCCGAACATCGAGGGCTTCTCCCCCACGACCCCAAGCGCCGCGGCGCCGACGAACGCGACGCCGATGCCCGCACCGACGCAGGCCAGGCCCGTCGAGAGCGCCGCGCCGATGAAGCCCATCCCCGTCGCGGTCCCGGCGGAGGCTCCGGACTCCTGCGCGAACGCGGCCGCGGCAGAGAGACAAAGCATCAGCACGGACACGCCCATCCAGGAGGCCAGGGCCCTCCTCGGGGCACGGGGAACGCGCCCCGTCCTCCTTGTCCAAACCCCATAGCCGACCAGCACCGCAGAGGAAACCGCAACCCCAAGAACACTCAGCATCCCAACCGCACTCCCTTCCCCGCAAACAACACCAGCGAGCTTTCCTTCAATCTGCGCGACCTTCAATCCGCAAAACCTCAATCCGCGCGTCCCCGTTCCTGCGCGCTCCTCCTCCAGAGGACGGGACGAAACTCCCGCCCTCCGCCATGATAGAACTTCCCGAAAAATTCGTAGTACTCCAGGCGCAGCGTCTGGATGAACACGATCAGCCCCTCGAGCCCGATGATGACGATATGCCCCGCCACCAGGACAAGCGCGTGGAACACCTTGCCGCCGGGCACGCGCTCCACCATCTGCCCCAGCATGAACACCGCCGCGCAGAGCCCCGCATGGTTCAGGGCGAACGCCGCCAGACGCACGAACGACGCCGTGTTGCCGATGAAGTTCAGCAAGGCATGGAAGACCGAGAACAGGTGAACCACGCCCCCCTCGTCCACGGACTCCCCCCGGAACATGCTGCGGGCCAGGACGTTTCCCAGGAGCATCGCACAGAAGAGCAGGGCGAGGACGGCGATGAAGATCCGGCTCTCCCAGGGAGCGAGCGTCCCCTCGAGGGACAGGACCCCGAAGGCCAGAGCCAGCCAGTAGAAGGCCAGCCCCGTCACCCCCTCGGGGGAGAACACGGCCTCGCCCCACTCCCTCCTGCGGACCAGGGACCGGATTCGGAAGAGAATGCCGAGCGACAGGAACGCTATCCCCACCCCGACCGCTACGGGGAGAAGCGTGTTCACGTGCTTCATGGGCGAGATCCAGAGGGGAGGGATCAGCTCCTCGCTCCCGAAGACGCTGCCGTAGAGGATGCCGAAGAGGACCGCCGAGGCCCCGGCCACCTTCATGACGGACGCCAGGGGCCTCCCCATCCAGCCCCTCCGCTCCATCAGCCACGTGCCGAGGATCAGGGCGAGGCCGTGCCCCACGTCCCCGAACATGAACCCGAAGAACAGGCAGAAGCTGACCGAGACGACGAGCGTCGGGTCCAGCTCGCTGTAGGAGGGCAGGCTGTAGAGCCTCACGATCTCCTGGAACCGGCGCGCCACGGGGGCATTCCGCAGCAGGGTGGGAAGCTCCGTCCCCTTCGACTCGAGGGAGGCCCCGTCCTCCATGAGGACGACGGTATGAGGCGCCTCCCGGCCCGCCAGAGCGCGCAGCTCCCCGCAGGCCTCCTCGGGCATCCACCCCGAGACGACCGCCATGTCGTCGAACTCGCCCCCCATCCGGCAGAGCGAGTAAACGCGCTGCATGGCATAGACCATGCCGTAAAGCCTCTCCAGCTCCACACGGTTCTCCCCGGTATAGAGGGTCGGCATATCCCGGCACCTCCCGATCTCCGCCTCCAGAAAATCGAGGCGGTCGGACAGCTGCGCCCCGCCGCCGGCCGCGAGCTCCCCCATCGCTGTCTCGAACACGCGCATGTGCACCCCGGCCAGAAGCTTCTCCAGCGCCGCTCCATAGGAGGACTCGCAGAACGCGGCCACCGTCGTCCTCCCCTCGTCCTCGAAGAGCGGAAGGAGCAGGGCGGGCCCTGCGGAGGCGATCTCCCTCAGCCGCTGCCAGTTCTCCCCGGTAAGGCTCCCCAGGACCACCCGGCAGCAGGGGGAGGACGCCAGCAGGGAGGGGGGGAGCCCCAGGGCCTCCAGGGCCCGGGCGAACTCGAGCATGGCCCTGCAGCGCCCGTGCTCCATCCGAAGGTGCTCCAGCCTGGCCTGCCAGACCTCGGCCAGGCGCGAGAGCCGGTTCACGCGCTCCTCCAATTCCGAAAAGGAAACCTCCGTAAAAGAAATCGCCGAAGAGGGAATTCCGGAGGCTCCGTCCGGCGCCCTTCGGCCCGGAGCCGGGGCCGGGGTCCCCGCCAGCCCCCTCAGCCGCTCCAGCTTTTCCAGCAGCACGTCCCAGCGGTTGCTTTGGGGGGTGCGAATCCGGGAGCTCAGCCTTCCCCCGGACAACATCACCTCGGGGGACATCGGTTCAAAATCTCCGGCCTCCAGCAGCCTCAGCGCCATCGCCTCGATCTCGTCCCGGGGGCCGACAAGGGAGACCCCCGCCATCCTCACGACGGCCATCAGCGCCCGCCTCCTTCCCCGCCGTTCAGGCCGTTCAGGATCAACAGCCGTCCGACCCTCCTGCGGTCGTAATCGTATCGCACGGCCTCGATGACCGTAATAAGGTCCCGGACCTCGAAGCCCTTCAGCATCAGATAGGCCCCGACGTTGTGCCATCCCGGGGCCCCGGACCGGAACATCTCCCCGGCGACGCGGCGGAGGGTCCTGCACAGGTGAAGCTCCACCTCCGCCTCCCTGAGGGAGGGGTCCGCCTCGTCCGAACGGAAGAGGCCGGCATAGGGCGTGCCCTCCAGAACGCCGTCCCAGGCCGAAAGCTCCGAGAACGCGACGCGGGAGAGCAGGTCGAAGTCCGCGCGGTAGCGGGACCGCGTCACCGTGGCCAACGCCTGTTCCGGCGACAGGCCGAAGAAACGCCTGCAGCGGTAGATCCAGTAGAGGTTCACCAGGTCCACGCGAACCCCCACCAGCCGGGCAAGCAGGCGGCCCTCCAGCCCCCCGACCGGGAGGACGGCCCCATAGAGGCTGTCGAAGTAATACCGGTCCAGGGCCATCCCCAGCGCGAAGGACACCCTGCAGGCGTCCTCCCCCAAGACCTCCGCACCGTCGTCCTTGACGGGAAGCGTCTCCTTCAGCGCCGCACGCAGGCGCTCGTCCCGAATAGACGCCAGCATGGCCCCCGGCGTCTGCGCCGCCAGAAGCGCGTTCCGATCCAGGAGGGTCGGCCGGAAGTCCGGGAACAATCCGAACATCCGCTCCTCCTCCTGGGCGGCCGTGGGATCGGCGCCGAACCTCCGGCGAAAATGGTCCTTGAAGAACTCGATATCGTAGACCTGGAGCCATAGATCCAAGAGGCGCCGATAGCCCGCCCCCATGTAGGAGCGAAACGCCAGGGCCTCGCGCAGCACGGAGGTCCCAAGGCGGAACTCGAGCTCCGTCCGGCGGACGTCGTTCAGAGACAGGCCTTCCAGGGCCTTCCCATAAGGGGTCGCGTCGAGGGACGCCGCGACGGCGGAGACGGACGGCTGTTCCAGGAGGGCTCGGAAATCCTTTGACGACAGCAATTCGGACCGGCGCACCCGTGCTTTGGTGGACAGGGCAATGCGGCCTCCTCCGCCGACCACCATCGTCAGTCTCCGCGGGAGGCGTACCGGGCGGCGATGTCCTCCGCCATCCTGGCAATCAGGGCGGGCGCCCTGCGGTCGTAGTTTTCGCGCATCCTCTCGCGCCCCCTTCGCCCTATCTCGGCGATGTGCAGCGCCTCCATCTCCGCGGACTTCCGTGCGGACTCGATCTGGGCCAGGGCGTCGCTGCGCGCGGCCTTCAGACGCGCCTCCCGATCCCGGGCGAACCGCTCCTGAGCGCGCCGCATGACCTCCTCCGCCTCGCGTTTCGCCGAGTCCCGCTGCTTCCCCGACTCGTCCTCGGCCCTCAAAAGCACGTCCAGGACCTCCGTCAACGTCAAATCCATCTCACGACCTCCGAAAACAGCCCGAATGACGCGAAGCCTACAAGGCCCCTTCCCTACATCTCACGCCCCGAGGAGAGCTTTATGCGCGTCATGTCCTCGCGCTCGTTCTCCTCCAGGGCTGCCGCAATGGAGCGGACCTGGGCCTCGCAACGGGGGATGAACACCTTCTCCAGCGCGTTGACCCGCCGCACCGTCCTGCGTATCTGCACGGCCAACCGATAGACGCTGGTCTCGACCTCCGCCAGCCGCGCGATGAGCGGGACCAGGGAACGGGCCCGGACATACGCGTTGTCCAGGACGGAGGAGGTCCCCGACATTCCTCCCAAGGAATAGACGGGGCTGCAGACGGGCTCCAGGGGATCCACCTCGGGAATGTCCATCCCCATGATGGAGCGCAGACGAATGACGAACCGGTCCTCCTCCGGAACGATGCCCGCAACCCTCTCCACGTTCTCGATCCCCATGGAGATATTCGCCATCCGAAGCCCAGAGTAGGCCCCGGCGAAGATGTCGCGCATCCCGCTCTGTACCTCCCGAACGTCCTCGATCCTGCTCACGAGCTCGGCCATGAGGATCCTTCGCTTCTGTTCCAGGAGATCGTGTCCGCGCCGCGCCAGCTTGAGCGCAGCCTGGATGCGGGCCATGTCGCTGCGCGTCGCCGCAGCCTGCCTGGGCATCTCTCATCACTCCCAACGGTAAAGGGGACCACCCCTGTGCTCCCTCGCACGGTTCGGCGGTCCACCCCAGATTTTAGCGCAATCCTTTGTTTTTTACCCGGAAAAACGACCGATCACACCCCCGCGGAGTAGCGGCCCGGACCGGCCGGGACCGCGAGACCGGCGGCGGAGAGCGTCATCAGACAGCCCTGGAGCGCCGCGAGGTCCAGGCCGCTCTCCGCCATCAGCTCGTCGGCTGTCCGGCCCCCCTGCCGCTGCAGCAGCGCCAGCACGACCTTCTCGTCCGTGGTGAGCTCGGGAGGGTCCTCCGGCAGCGCCCCGAGGTCCAGCATCAGCTGCCCGTACCGCCCCGAGATGCTGCGGATGAACTCCTCGACGTCGACCAGCGGCTCCGCGCCGTCGCGCAGCAATCGGTTCGACCCCCTGGCGACCGTCTCCGTGATGCGCCCGGGGACGCACCAGACCTCGCGCCCGATGTCAAGGGCAAGGCGGGCTGTGATCATGGCCCCGCCGTCCTCCGGGGACTCCACCACGACGACGCGCCCCGCCATGCCCACGATGAGGCGGTTGCGCTCGGGGAAGCGCCAGGGGTCCCCGCCCGTTTCCATCGGGTACTCCGAGACCAGTGCCCCACGCTCCGCAATCCTGCGGAACAGCTCCCGGTGCTCCGAGGGATAGACGCGGTTCACGGCCGTACCCAGCACGGCGATGGTCCGTCCCCCCTCCGCCAGGCATCCGCCGTGTCCGGCGGCGTCGACCCCGCGCGCCCCGCCGCTGATCACGAGATACCCCGAACGCGCGAGGGCACGCCCCAGGGATTCGCCGACCGACTTGGCGTAGAGGCTGCACTTCCGCGTCCCCACGACGGCGATGGAGGGCGCGCACGAAACGTCCAGGTCCCCTTTGACGTAGAGCCCCACGGGCGGCTGCGCGAGGTCCCTCAGCCGGGAAGGGTATCCCTCGTCGTCGGCCGTCAGAAAGCGCGCGCCTTCGCGCTCCGCCCTCTCCAGCTCCCGCTCCGGCCAGTCCCGCTCCCGCAGGAGACCCTCCAGCTTCACGCAGGCGGACGGCCGAAGCCCCAGCCGTTTCCAGAGCGCCTCGCCATCCGTCCAGGCCGACTCGGGACCGTATTCGTCCCGCAGCGCCTCGAACGCGGACAGCGGAGCCCGGACGGCGTTCAGCAGCAGCGCGACCCGAAGCAGGGGATTCATGCCCCGGGCTCCTTACCCTCTCTGCCCTTTCACGAACCAGTCCCTGCCCTCGACCAGACGGGCCACGAGCATCGCGGAGCAGGTGTCGCCGGTGGCGTTGACCATCGTGGCCGCGGGGTCGACCAGAAAGCCCAGGGTGGCGATGATGGGGAACGCCTCCGGAGGAAAGCCGTAGAGGCTCACGATGAGCATCTCGCCCACCAGCCCCCCGCCGGGGATGCCGGAGAGCACCACGCCGCTGAGCACGGCGACCGCAATGGCGCTGGCGAAGGTCCCCGTCCCCTCGAAGGGCATGTTGAAGACCCCGAAGAGGAAGGCGATCTTCAGGATGCCGCTCAGGCAGGATCCCTCCATGTGGGCCGTCGCCCCGATGGGGAGCACCACCTCGCCGATGTCGTCCGGTATCCCGATCCTGCGGGCCGCCTCCAGGTTCACGGGCAGGGTGGCGGTGCTGCTCTGGGTCCCCAACGCGGTCACGGCGGCGGGCAGGATGTTCTTCCAGAAGATCGCCGGGCCCCTGCGCCCGGCCGCCCAGGCGGAGTAGAGGGTGAAGGCGGTGAAGAAGTAGGCGAGGGTCGTCACGTGGTAGATCACCATGGAGCGGAGGTAGGTGCCCAGGAGGTTCGGGCCGAAGTCCCCGACGAGGGCGGCGAAGTAGGCGGCCAGACCGATCGGCGCGTAGTACATGATGATGCTCACCAGCTTCAGCATGGCGTCCGCCAGGACGGAGATCCCCCGCGCAGCGGCCCGGCCCCGCTCCCCCAGCAGCTGGAGGCTGACGCCGAAGAGGACCGAGAAGAGGATCAGGGGAAGCATATGGTTCCTGGAGAGGAGGTCCCTGAAATCGCTGACGGTGATCGCCTTGACGATCTGGTCGGCGGTGCTCAGGGGCTGGAGGTTCTCCGGCGGCGTCAGGGCGACGGCCGTTCCCGCAGCCGGGGGATAGAGCTGCACGGCCGTCAGCATGAGCAAGGCCGCGACGGCCCCCGTGACGAGGAACACTGCGACGAGGGACCCCATGACGCGGCTCAGGCGCTTCATCGAGGACATGTTGGACACGGCGCCGCAGACCGTCGTGAAGACGAGGGGAACGACGACCATGAACATGGCGTTCAGGAAGATATCGCCCAGGGGTTTGAACATCAGGGCTTCCTTGCCCATCGAGGCGCCCAGGACGCAGCCCAGCGCGATAGCGGCCAGCAGCGTCAGAGGAAAACGATAGGACCTCCAAAAGCTGTTTCCCTGTTTTTCCGACATCGTTGTCTCCTCCTTTGACCCAACTCGGGTCATCGTTATGAGCCGCGGCCCTCAACCCTCTCCCGACCGCAGCAGCCCCGGAAACCAATAGCGTTTGTTCGCGGCCCTCCTGAGCGCGTCCCAGGAGGCGAGGATGCTCACGGCCTCGTTGGCGACGCGGACGCTCTGGTCGATGCCCTCATAGCGGAACGTGTCCTTCAGGCGATGGGCCACCACCGCGAAGACCGCGCCGGCGCGGAACCCGTAGAGCCCAGAGATCGTGAAGACCGTGGCAGCCTCCATCTCCAGATCGAGGACCCCGGCGCGCCGCAGGTCGTCGATCCTGTCGCGGGACGCGGACTGCATGTAGCCGCCAAACCCCGGCCGGGCCTGTCCGCAGTAGAAGGAGGCCATCGAGCAGCCGACGCCGACGTGATAGACCACGTCCAGACGCTCGCAGGCCTCCACCAGCGCGGCGGTAACCTCGTAGTGCGCCTGGGCGGGATAGGAGAGGTCGACGTAGTCCGGGCTGGTCCCGTCCCGGCGCATCGCGCCCGTACAGACGATCAGGTCGCCGCACTCGATCCCCTCTGCGATGGCGCCGCAGGACCCCACGCGGATGAAGGTATCCGCGCCCAGGGCGGCCAGCTCTTCGAGCGCGATGGACGTCGAGCCGCCCCCCATGCCCGTGGAGCACGTCGTCACGGGGACGGAGCCGATCGTCCCGCTCCAGGTCCGATGCTCGCGGTGGTTTGCGATGAAGCGGGACTCGGTCCACTCTCCGGCGATGGCGTCCGTGCGCTCCGGGTCCCCGGGAAGGAGGACGTAGCGGTTCACGTCCCCTCTCCCGCAGCGGATGTGGTACTGGAGCTCGCCCTCCATCACGGGGCGCTCCGCACTGTTCGCGTTCCAGCCTCCGGTCATGGTCTTTTCCTCCTCTCATTCCATCCTCAATCATTCGTATGCTTCGTTGTTTTTGCTCGCCTTCAAATAATTGAGAATGGAATCAGTAAAATTCTAGGGAAACGCTGATTTAATCCATGAAGCCCCCCTGATGGAACCCCTAAGCGACCCGCTCAACTCGCTTCCGCTCGTTGGCGGTCTGCTTATGTG
>ERZ773022.1203-NODE-1203-length-17983-cov-9.468039_pt1 | contig 17983 bp, 16 predicted proteins | sample MGYA00580839_ERZ773022 | MGnify/ENA primary metagenome ERZ773022 (study PRJEB29015, sample SAMEA2738020) | human oral metagenome | biome: human oral; feature: human-associated habitat; material: dental | place: China | collected 2044 ... | reverse complement strand
ATTCCCTCTATGTCAGCGGCTGCATGTTTCATTGTGAGGGCTGCTACAATGTAGCAACTTGGTCTTTCAATGCAGGGATTCCTTATACGCATGAGCTGGAAGAGCAAATTATGAAAGATCTAGCAGAGCCCTATGTTCAAGGGTTGACTTTGCTTGGCGGAGAGCCTTTTCTTAATACAGGCATTCTTTTACCTCTAGTCAAGCGGATTCGTAAGGAATTGCCAAATAAAGATATTTGGTCTTGGACGGGCTACACATGGGAAGAAATGATGTTGGAAACACCAGATAAGCTGGAGCTACTAAGTCTTATTGATATCCTTGTTGATGGACGGTTTGACAAAGCCAAGAAAAATCTCATGCTGCAATTTCGAGGTTCTTCCAACCAACGAATCATTGATGTGCAAAAGTCTCTCAAAGCTGGAAAAGTTGTCATCTGGGATAGGCTAAATGACGGCACAGAAAATTTTGAACAAGTTAATCGAGATAAAACAGAATAATGAACAAGTGAGAGGTTGGACTTGATTCCAGCTTCTTCTTTTTTTGAATTGGTAAAAAAATATCCATGGTTATTTGGTGTCTTTGCTCATATTTTATACTTCATAAACATCTAGGCAATTGTGTGAGAGTACGATTGACGATGGTTTCGACCAAAAATTAAAAACAAGAAAGTGAGAAGTGCCTCTTTTAATGTTTTTGAGATCTCTCCCACTTTCTTTTGCTTGTATAATGGCTAAAATGCTTAGTGAAAACGTATTTATAGACGAAAGTTTTAAGAATTTTTAAAGAACGTTTAACATTTAGTTATTTTATGCTATAATAGGGATAATAAAATGAATATTTTTGCATAGGAGTTTCAAATGGTCCAAAAAAGATCGCGCTCTTCTAAGAAGAAAAGCAATCGGATCTTAAATGTTGCTTTGCTAGTCATCTTTGCATTGTTAGCAGCATTGTTGATTTTTTCAATGTTCCGATATAACATTTTAGCCTTTCGGTACATGAATGCTTTGGTATCAATCTTGCTAGCAGTTGTAGCACTAGGGACTGGTTTTTTAATTTTTAGAAACAAAGCGCGTGTCACAACGACGATTATACTGATTTTAGCGATTCTGGCAAGTTCGGGTGCGATGTATGCGGTTAAAGAAGTGTTAGATTTGTCTAATGGCTTAAATTCAACATCCAACTACTCTGAATATGAAATGAGTGTAGTGGTACCGAAAAATAGCGACATCAAGGATATTAGCCAAGTCAAAAATGTTCTAGCACCAACGGCAAATGATGCAAATAATATCAAGGCATTGACAAATAACCTAGCGCAAACTAAAAAAGTGAACCTGACGGTTGACCAGTCATCTTCTTATCTGGCAGCCTATAAGTCTTTGATGAGCGGTGAAGCGAAGGCTATGGTGCTAAATAGCGTCTTTGAAAGTGTTATCGAAAACGAATATCCAGACTACGCTTCAAAAATTAAGAAAATCTATACTTACAAGATTAGTAAAAAGATTGGAAACGCTCAGTCACCAGCTACTAATAACGATGTCTTTAACATCTATGTCAGTGGTATTGATACTTATGGCCCCGTTTCATCTGTTTCTCGCTCTGATGTGAATATTATCATGACGGTGAATCGCAAGACGAAGAAAGTGTTGTTGACAACAACACCGCGTGATGCCTATGTGCCGATTGCTGATGGTGGTAACAATCAAAATGATAAATTAACGCATGCTGGTATTTATGGCGTGGAGGCGTCCATTCACACGTTGGAAAATCTCTACGGCATCAAAACGAATTATTATGTTCGTCTCAATTTCACTTCTTTCCTTAAACTCGTGGATTTGCTAGGTGGTATTGACGTGTATAATGATCAAGAGTTCACAAGCTTACACGGTAATTATCATTTTGGTGTAGGAGATGTTCATCTAAATTCTGAGCAGGCTCTAGGCTTTGTGCGAGAACGCTATTCATTGAGTGGTGGCGATAATGACCGTGGTAAAAACCAAGAAAAGGTCATTGCGGCTATTATTAAAAAATTGACTTCAACAAGTGCTTTGAAGAATTACAATGCTATTATTTCAGGACTACAAGATTCAGTTCAAACCAATATGAGTCTTGAAACCATGATGAGTCTAATCAACACGCAACTGGAATCTGGTGGTAGTTATACCGTGACTTCTCAGGCAGTTACAGGAGAAGGTCGGACGGACCTTCCGTCTTATGCCATGCCGGATGCCAATCTTTACATGATGGAGTTAAATCAAGATAGCTTGAATGCAGCCAAAACGGCAATTCAGAAAGTGATGGAAGGGAAATAAGATTGATCGATATTCATTCGCACATTGTGTTTGATGTGGATGACGGTCCCAAGACACGTCAGGACACACGAGAGCTTTTGACAGAGAGTTACCGTCAAGGAGTTCGAACGATTGTTTCAACGTCTCATCGTAGAAAAGGGATGTTTGAAACACCTGAAGAAAAAATCGCAGCAAACTTTCATGAAGTTCAGCAAATCGCTAAAGAAGTAGCAGATGATCTCACTATTTTGTATGGGGCTGAAATTTATTATACCAGCGATATTTTAGAAAAACTCGATAAGAAAATCATCCCAACTTTAGGCGGAACGAGTTATGCTTTAATTGAATTTAGTATGACGACACCATATAGGGAAATCCACAGCGCTTTAAACAATGTGCTCCGTTTAGGAATTACACCAGTTGTAGCTCATATTGAGCGTTATCATTGCTTGGAGAATGAAACGAAAAAAGTGCAGGATTTGATTAACATGGGTTGTTATATGCAAATCAACAGCTCCAGCGTCCTCAAACCGAAGTTATTTGGTGAAAAGTATAAATTCATGAAGAAGCGGGCACAATTCTTTATGGAGCAGGATTTAGTCCATTTTGTAGCGAGTGATATGCATAATTTAGGTCCGCGCCCCCCTTATATGCAGGAGGCCTATCAAATTATCTCTAAAAAGTATGGCAAAGCATATGCTGATGCACTATTCCGCGAAAATCAAGAAATATTATTAAAAGACGACTTAATTTAGGAGAAGAAATGAAAAATCAAGATAATCAGACGGTGGAAATTGATGTTCTATCATTAGTTAAGATCCTGTGGAGACGAAAATTTCTCATCATTGTGACCGCTTTTGCAATGGCTATTGTTGCTTTAGGCTATAGTACCTTTATTATAAAGCCGAATTATACTAGTACAACTCGTATTTACGTTGTAAATCGACAAGCCAATGAAAATTCTACTCTTACCAATCAAGACCTTCAAGCTGGGACATACTTGGTAAAAGACTACAAAGAAATTATTTTATCTCAAGATGTGTTAGCAAAAGTGATTGATGACTTGAAGTTAAATGTACAACCAAGCGCATTAGCTAAAAAAATCAATGTCACTGTCCCAACGGATACGCGTATTGTGTCTATCGCTGTTTCAGATGGGGATGCCAAAGAAGCTGCGCGTATTGCTAATAGTTTGCGTCAAATTGCAGCTGAAAAAATTATTGCTGTTACCAAAGTATCCGATGTAACAACGTTAGAAGAGGCAGAAGTACCAAATTCCCCTTCTTCACCAAATATTAGACGCAATACTTTGATTGGTTTTCTTGCAGGCGGGGTTTTAATCTCAGTTGTGATTCTTGTCGTTGAAGTGTTAGATGACCGAGTGAAAAAGCCAGAAGATGTGGAAGAATCGCTGGGAATTACTCTTCTTGGAGTTGTGCCAAATATGAATAAACTATAAGAGGGGAAAATAATGCCGAGTTTAGAATTAGCTAAAAATAAAGAAAAAACGATAAAGAAAACAGAAGAATACTACAATGCCTTAAGAACTAATATTCAGCTTAGTGGGGATAATATTAAGGTCATTGCTGTCACTTCTGTACAGTCCGGTGAAGGGAAGTCAACGACTTCTACAAATCTAGCCATTGCTTTTGCACGTTCAGGATATAATACTTTACTAATTGACGCAGATATTCGTAACTCTGTCATGTCAGGGATTTTTAAAACGCGTGATAAAATCACAGGTCTGACAGATTATCTAGCTGGTGCGACAGATTTGTCAAACGGTTTATGCGAAACAAATATTGACAATCTATTTGTGATTGAAGCTGGACAAGTCTCCCCCAATCCAACAGCTTTATTGCAAAGTAAAAACTTTGGTATCATGATTGATATTCTCAGAAACCATTATGATTATATCGTTGTTGATACCCCACCGATTGGACTGGTCATTGATGCGGCTATCATTGCTCAAAAATGTGATGCTAGCGTTTTAGTCGTTGAGTCAGGAAATGTAAAACGGAAAACATTGCAAAAGGCAAAAGAACAATTAGAGCAAACCGGAACACCATTTTTGGGAGTTATTCTAAATAAATATGATACACAGTTAGAAAAATATGGCTCCTATGGAAATTATGGCAATTACGGAAATTACGGAAAGAAAAAGTAGAGATTAGCATTTAGGAGTAGGGATGTTTGAAAATAGAAATGAGTTTCAAAAAACAGGAATTGCTTTTATTCAACTAGTTGCAGTTTTTGTTGTGATTACAATCATAAATTTAATTTCAAACTTTAGTCTAACTAATAAAGATATTGTGATGTTAATGTTGCTACATATTGTTGCTTTTTATATTAGCAATTATAACTATCATTTTTTTCAACGTGGCTATTTAATTGAATTTACCGAGACACTGAAATACAGTGCTTTTTATGCAGTCATTATCACATTCTCTTCTTTTATGCTGGGAGGCAACTTTTCATTATCCCGTAGCAATCTCATCTTTTTTATCTTGTTGAATGCTTTGGGTGTTTATTGCATTAATCTATCAATCAAGCAATATTATGCACGAGTACATCCAAGATTAAAAAGCAGTAAAAAAGTACTCATCATTACGGTTTCTAATCGTCTAGACAGAATTTTAAAACAATTAACCGAAGCGCGCACATTTAATGAATGTATAGTAGCTATCTCAGTATTTGATAACTCGCATTACCAACATCCGACAATTCAAACGATACCAAAAGAACGCCTCATTGAATTTGCAACTCGCTCTGTTGTAGATGAAGTTTTTATTAGCTTGCCGAGCGATTACTATTCCATTGAAAATTTGGTTATTCAGTTTGAGAATATGGGAATCACCGTTAATGTGAATATTAACGCCTTGGATTTTCAAATTGGTGAGAAGAAGCTTCAAGAAATTGCTGGCTTTAGCGTGGTCACTTTTTCAACAAATTTCTATAATTATGGTCACATCATTGCCAAAAGAGTTTTGGATGTCATTGGTTCTCTCTTTGGACTTCTTATATGTGGAATTGCAGCACTTTTCCTAGTTCCAATGATTCGTAAAGATGGTGGACCAGCAATTTTTGTTCAAGAACGTGTTGGAAAGAACGGTCGGATTTTTAAATTTTACAAATTTCGCTCTATGTACGTAGATGCCGAGGAGCGCAAAAAAGAGCTGATGGCACATAATACCATGAGTGGTGGGATGTTCAAAATGGATGATGACCCACGGATTACACCTATTGGAAAATTCATTCGGAAAACCAGTCTAGATGAACTACCGCAGTTTTATAATGTCCTCAAAGGCGATATGAGCCTTGTCGGAACACGACCACCAACCAAAGACGAATATGAGCAATACACACCAGAGCAAAAGCGGCGATTGAGCTTTAAACCAGGAATCACTGGCTTATGGCAAATCAGCGGTCGTAGTAGCATTACGGATTTTAACGAAGTCGTCAAACTGGATGTCGCTTATATTGACGGTTGGACCATTTGGTCAGATATTAAAATCTTACTCAAAACAATTAAAGTTGTACTAATGAAAGACGGAGCGAAGTAGTTCTACTTCCTCCTCTCTATTTATGATGGAAGAGAGAATGGCAAAAACAGTTTATATTATCGGTTCTAAAGGAATACCAGCTAAATATGGCGGATTTGAAACTTTTGTAGAGAAATTAACAGAGTTTCAAAAGGATAAAGACATTCAATATTATGTCGCTTGTATGCGTGAAAACTCAGCTAAGTCTGGAATCACAGAGGATGTTTTTGAACATAATGGTGCCACATGCTTTAACATTGATGTTCTGAATATTGGACCGGCTCGTGCAATCGCTTATGATATTGCTGCTCTCAACAAGGCAATTGAAATAGCAAAGAAAAACAAGGACGAAGCACCTATATTTTATATTCTAGCTTGCCGAATTGGTCCATTTATTTCAACTATAAAAAGAAAAATCAAAGCTCTTGGGGGCACTTTGATGGTTAATCCAGATGGACATGAGTGGCTGCGAGCTAAATGGAGTTTACCTGTTCGTAAATATTGGAAATATTCTGAGCGACTTATGGTGAAGCACGCAGACCTTTTGATTTGTGATAGTAAGAATATCGAAAAGTATATCCAAACGGATTATACTCATTATCAACCAAATACAACTTATATTGCTTATGGGACTGACATAACTAGATCACAACTGACATCCTCAGATGAAAAAGTGCGTTCTTGGTATGATGAAAAAGGTGTTCGTGAGAATGAATATTATCTTGTAGTTGGACGTTTCGTCCCAGAAAATAATTATGAATCCATGATTCGTGGCTTTATGAAGTCTAACTCTAAGAAAGATTTTGTCTTGATTACCAATGTTGAGCAAAATAAGTTTTATGAGAAACTGCGTCAAGAGACTGGTTTTGACAAAGATCCACGTGTCAAGTTTGTTGGGACGGTTTATGACCAAGAGTTGCTCAAGTATATCCGTGAGCATGCTTTTGCTTACCTCCATGGTCATGAAGTTGGTGGAACTAATCCGTCTCTTTTAGAGGCACTAGCCTCTACAAAATTAAACCTCCTACTTGATGTCGGATTTAACCGTGAGGTCGGAGAAGATGGGGCAATGTATTGGAAGAAGGATGAACTAGCTCAGATTATTGATAAAGCAGAGCAGTTGGATAAAACAGCAATTGAAAAATTAGATCACCAATCAAGCCAAGGAATCAATCAATCTTTTACTTGGGAGAAGATTGTTAGTGAGTATGAAAAGGTGTTTAAGGGATAGGTAATGAAGAGGATTTTATACTTACATGCAGGTGCAGAAATGTATGGAGCAGATAAGGTCTTATTAGAGTTAATTAAAGGACTGAATAAGCAAGAATTTGAAGCACATGTGATTTTACCAAACAAAGGTGTTTTAGTTGAAGCTTTGCGTCAAGTAGGTGCTAAAGTTGAAGTTATAGAATATCCTATTCTTCGCCGGAAATATTTTAATCCCAAAGGCATGATTGACTATATCCGCTCCTATCATCGCTATGCTAAAAAGATTGCCACTTATGCGAAACAACATCGGATTGACCTTGTTCATAATAATACAACGGCTGTTTTGGAAGGAATTTACCTCAAACGGAAGTTGAAGTTGCCTCTTTTATGGCATGTTCATGAAATCATTGTTAGACCTAAATTTGTTTCTGATTTCATTAATATGCTAATGGGACGATATGCTGATAGAATTATCACAGTTTCAGAAGCAGTTGCAAATCATGTATTGGCATCTCGTTTTGTGAATAAAGAGCAAATTTCTGTCATTTACAATGGAGTGGATAATGCTACTTATTATCCAAAAGATAATCAGTCTATTCGGGAACAATTTGAGATTGATCAGACTTTCATGGTTATTGGAATGATAGGACGCGTGAATGCATGGAAAGGTCAGAATGATTTTTTAGATGCAGTAATTCCGATTTTGAAAGGTAACTCTAACATAGTAGCTTTCCTAGCAGGGAGTGCGTTTGAGGGTGAAGAATGGCGCGTGCAAGAGTTGGATGCAAGAATTGCTTCCTTACCAGTAGCTGAACAGATTAAGCGTATTGATTATTACGCTAATACGAATGAGCTATATAATATGTTTGACATTTTTGTGCTTCCAAGTACCAATCCAGATCCGCTACCAACAGTAGTGCTAGAAGCAATGGCATGTGGAAAGCCAATTGTAGGCTATCGACATGGTGGTGTTTGTGAAATGGTAGAAGAAGATATCAATGGTTTGTTAGCGAAACCAAATGATTCTGAAGCTTTATCTCGACTTATTCAGAATTTAATAGATAATCCAGAAAAAATCAGCGAATTTGGACAAGCTTCGATGAAACGTCAGAAAGAGATGTTTTCTCTGGAGAGCTATGTAAAAAATTTTTCTTATATATATATTGAGTTATTGAAAGGGAAAACTGTATGAGAGATGAAAAACTAAAGGCTGATAAATATAGATGGGGAAACCGAAAATTTTTATGGTACTTACCACAGTACAGATTCCTGTTTTTAAAAAGAAAATGTGAGGCATATAGATTAAATTTCCGATTTTTATTTTATATTTTTCGCTTTCTATATGAAAGATATAAAATCAAATATATGATGGATATTCCAGCAAGAGTAAGAATTGGGAAAGGCCTAAGAATTGAACATATTGGTAATATCGTTATAAATCCTAATGTAATTATTGGAGAAAATGTAACTCTGTTAAATGGTGTTTTAATTGGCTCTCAAAGTAGAGGAGCTAGGGAAGGGACTCCAACTATTGGAAATTCTGTATGGATTGGGACAAATGCTGTTGTTGTTGGTAAAATTAATATTGGAAATAATGTATTAATAGCACCTGGGGCATTTGTTAATTTTGATGTACCAGATAATACCATAGTATTAGGTAATCCTGGAAAGATAATACCAAAATCTGATGCTACAAAAGGATATATAATAAATTCAATATATGAAAATGAATAGATAGATTGTATTCTAAAAAATTACTTTTGTTAATGTGAATGTTTTAAATTAGGAATAATTATAGGTTAAAAAATATATGGACATCCAGCTTAGTGTAATTATACCAGTATATCAAGTTGAAAATTATTTAAGTCGTTGTATTGAGAGTGTATTAGTCCAAGATTATGATTCTTATGAGATTATTTTGGTTGATGATGGCAGCACTGATTCTTCACCGATAATTTGTGATGATTATGCTCAACAATTTGAACATATATCAGTTATACATAAAGAAAATGGTGGACTTTCTGATGCACGTAATGTTGGTATTCAACATGCAAAAGGCAAATATATTTTTTTCTTAGATTCAGATGATTGGATTATTAAGACCATGTTTAATGATATGAAAGATATTATTTTATCTTCTAACTATGATATTATTCAGTTTGGAGTTCAAAAAGTTTATACAGAAGCGGATATTAGAAGAGAATATTTATTCAAGGAACATCTATTTATAGGACACGAATCTTTAGAAAGTATGTTAAGGTCTCAAGAAATTACTAGTTTTTCTACGGATAAATTGTATCGGAAAGAATTATTTGTGGTTAATGATATTGAATTCCCTAAAAATGCATATTATGAAGACTTAGGTACGATTTATAAGTTGCTTTTAGTTTCTCAAAAAGTGTATTATACTAATCAAATTTATTATTGTTATTTTATGAAAAATGAGAATGCAATTACTAAAACTTGGTCAGATAAAAAGTTTAAAGATATGTTCCGATTTTTTCAGGACATTTATCATGTATCAACAAAGGTATTAGATGATGACAATCGTATCTCTAAAGCATATTATAATAATGGGCTTGTCTATTTACTTATGAAACTATATGAAGAAGACAAGGAAGATAGTAAAGTTTGTAAAACTATCTTAAGAGAGCTGAAATTGTATAGGATTTCTCCGTTTCAATTAAAAGAGTATCCTAATTATATTAAATATTTATTTTATAGATTACATATTTTGAAATTATCAGCTAAGATAAAAATTTTGATAAAGAATAGATAGAGATAATAATATGATTAGAAAAAAATTTTTATTATTGTTTGAACAAATTGATACATTTGAGCAATTTGTTGCAAGTAATATCACTATAGATAGTGTGGAAGTATCTACTCCATATAAGCAAGTGGGGAATTCTTGTATGCATAACATAAGAGCCATATTAAAAAGAATTCCTGGTTACTTTTTTTATAAATATTGGTTAGAAGATTGATCGAAAAGTTAGAAATTTCAAAATTGTTGGTGAACTATTTTGAAATTCGTTTCCAGATGAGTCTAATTCTGAGATATAAAGGAGAGAAAATGAAGTACTATTTACAAGAAAATTTTATACAGAACGCCGATATAAAAAATGCAGGTAATAAAGCAAGAAATGATGTTAATAAGATTTTACAATTAGAAGGCTACCAACCACTTTATTTACAATCTGAAAACTGGCATCAAATGAGCCTATTACAAGCACAGGTTTATAAGTACAAGCTTCTTAAGCAAACCTTTTCTCAGATAACAGAAGGCGACCGTCTAGTCATTCAATTTCCTATGATTCATCATAGTCTTCTTTTTGCTTCATTAATAAAGTTTGTTCAGAAAAAAGGAGGTAGAGTATTTTTATTAATTCATGATTTGGAACAATTAAGAACTTTCAGAGATAGAAATACAGCACTTCGACATAAAATAAGAATTAAGGTATTGGAAAGTAAACCTTTAGATTTAGTAGATGGTATCATTGCTCATAATGATATGATGAAATCTGTTCTTGTAAATAAAGGTATCTCTTCTAATAAAATCGTTAGTCTAAGAATTTTTGACTATCTTATTCCAAATTTTAAAAAGCCGGAATGTCTGAAAAAAGATTCCCCAATTATTATTGCAGGTAATTTATCCTTCAAAAAAGCGGGATATATTTATAACTTGCCCACTTCCCCAGCTTATCATTTGTATGGTGTTGGATTTGATGAAACACAGAAATTACCAAATGAAACTTATTTTGGCTCATTTTTACCAGATGATCTTCCGTCAGTTCTCAGAGGAAGTTTTGGTCTCGTATGGGATGGGGATAGCGCAGAAACGTGTAGTGGAGTATTTGGTAATTATTTAAAGTACAACAATTCTCATAAGGCATCTCTATACCTTGCAGCAGGTTTTCCAGTAATTGTTTGGAACAGATCTGCTTTATCTCAATTTATTCTAAAAAACAACTGTGGGATTGCAGTTGAGTCACTTCAAGAACTAAATAAGGTACTTGCAGAATTAACCGAAGCTGAATACGAGATTATGATAAAAAATGTGAGTGAGGTTGGGAGAAAAATTAGAGATGGTTATTTTTTAAAAACAGCATTAAAATGTTTGATTAAATAATTAGATATGATGTTATTTAAAATTTTCAAAATATTCTTTAGATAAGATTGATTTTATAACAGAATGACAAACATAGATTTTTAAAATAATTAAGTTTTTTAAGAGGACGGAAAAGGTCAAATGTTAAAAGTGAAATTTGATAATTTACTAATAGGGATTGTATTAGCTATTGTTATAGTATGGGACACACTCAATACAACAGTATTAAATAGAACTTTACCACAATTGCCAATTGGACTACTATTTCTTGTTGTTCTGATTTTATGTATTCGTTTTAGATTTATAAAGAACATACCTTTGTATTATATCATCATTGCGCCGATTTTATTATTTTCTGGAATAGAGGTCTATTGTTCCACAGGAAAAGCTGATTTTTTACTTTACTCGCTATTAATTGTCTTACTTTTGAATGCAAAGATTGAGAGTATTTTAAAAATATATGTTATTTTTGTAGGAAGTGTTGTTTTACTGGTTGTATTTTTATCTTTTCTTGGTATAATTCCCAATTTACAATTTGTCCAAGAGCGCTTATCAGGAACTGTTGTACGAAATTCATTTGGTTTTATTTATCCAACAGACTTTGCTTCTCATTGTTTTTATCTTTTTCTAGCTATTTCTTATTTGTTAAAAGATAAAATAATATGGATACGTAGTATTATAGGTCTTCTTCTTTCTTATTTTGTTCTTAAATATTGTGATGCTCGTTTAAATGCTCTCTCTATTTTTATTGCTACATTAATCTTTTTATTTTTTTATTATATGAAGAATACGAAGCTGAAAGTTTATGCTATTTTACCCTTTTCTGTTCCAATTTTATCTTCATTAATGTATTATTTAAGTTCGCGGTTTACTTGGGCAAGTCCATTTTATGTATTGGTGAATAATTTAATGAGTATGAGACTGCATTTAGGTAAAGAAGCTCTATCAAAATATGATTTACATTTATTTGGAACAAAAGGGATTCAATTTATTGGATATGGAGGTTCGACAGAATCGGTTTACAGTTATAATTATGTGGACTCTTCTTATATACAAATGCTATTTACCTATGGCATATTTCCATTAATTATACTTATTATTTTATATGTTCTACAGTCTTGGAAGTCATATAAACAAGGGAATTATTTGTTGTTAGCAATTTTATCTTTGGTATCCGTAAACTGTATGATTGAAGCATTTTGGATTCGACCATCCTATGATATATTTATGTATATAATGTTTGCTTCAATTACTTTTCCAAAAAAGGAAAGTGAACTTGAGGATTAATACATGAAAATATTAAAAAATTACGCTTATAACTTCTCCTATCAGTTACTGGTCATCATCCTTCCGATACTGACTACTCCATATGTAACACGGATTTTCTCGTCTGAGGATTTAGGAACTTATGGTTATTTTAATTCAATTGTGACCTACTTCATCTTACTAGCAACTTTAGGAGTAGCGAATTATGGTACGAAAGAGGTTTCTGCAAATCGAAAGAATATTCAGCCGACTTTCTGGGGAATATATAGTTTGCAAGTAGTTGCAGCATTTATTTCTATAGTTCTTTATCTTCTTCTTTGTTGGAGTGTTCCAAGTATGCAGAATCCTGTTGCTTACATTTTAGGATTGAGCTTGTTGTCAAAAGGCCTTGATATTTCTTGGCTTTTTCAAGGTTTGGAAGATTTTCGTAAGATTACCATTCGGAATATTACAGTTAAACTTTTAGGGATCCTATCAATCTTTTTATTTGTGAAAACACCAAATGATTTATATTTATATGTTTTTCTTTTGACAGGATTTGAACTACTTGGTCAGCTCAGTATGTGGTTGCCAGCGAAGGAATTTATTGGGAAACCACATTTCGATGTTGTACATGCAAAAGAACATTTAAAACCAGTTATTCTGTTGTTTTTACCTCAAATTGCCATCTCGCTATATGTGACGCTAGATCGAACTATGCTAGGCGCTTTATCTTCAACTAAGGATGTGGGAATTTATGATCAAGCCTTAAAAATCATAAATATATTACTAACAATTGTAACTTCTCTTGGCAGTGTGATGCTTCCTCGTGTTTCAAGTTTGCTGTCTTCAGGTGATTATAAAGCAGTTAATAAAATGCATGAAATGTCTTTCTTGATTTATAATTTGATTATTTTCCCAATTATTGCAGGGATGTTAATTGTAAATAAAGATTTTGTCAATTTCTTTTTAGGGAAGGACTTTCAAGAAGCACGAGTGGCTATTGATATTATGATTGCACGGATGTTCTTTATTGGTTGGACAAATATTATGGGAATTCAGATTTTAATACCTCATAATAAAAATCGAGAGTTTATGTTGTCAACTACAATTCCTGCTTTTGTAAGCGTTGGATTAAACTTACTTTTAATTCCTTCTTTGGGATTTATTGGAGCGTCAATTACATCGGTTCTGACAGAGGCACTCGTTTGGGTTATTCAATATTACTATACTCGTTCATACCTCAAAGAAGTACCGATTTTATCATCAATGCTAAAAATCATTTTGTCCTCAAGCTTGATGTATATAATTTTATTATTATTGCAACCATTACTAAAATTTTCGTCTGTTGTGAATGTCGGAATTTATGGTATATTAGGGGCTGTCTTTTATATAAGTTTTATATTAGTGTTCCGAGTTGTTAATATAAAAGAATTAAAAGAACAATTTTTGAAAAAATAGGAGTTATTATGTACGATTATCTAATTGTTGGTGCTGGTTTATCTGGAGCAATTTTTGCTTATGAGGCAGCCAAGCGTGGTAAAAAAGTAAAGGTGATTGATAAGCGAGATCACATCGGTGGGAATATCTATTGTGAAAATATTGAAGGCATCAATGTTCATAAGTATGGTGCGCATATTTTTCATACTTCAAATAAACGAGTTTGGGATTATATAAATCAATTTGCAGAATTTAATAATTATATTAATTCTCCTATTGCTAACTATAAAGGTAAATTGTACAATTTACCTTTCAATATGAATACCTTTTATGCTCTTTGGGGAACGAAGACACCTCAAGAAGTTAAGGATAAAATTGCAGATCAGACTAAAGATTTACAAAATGTTGAACCGCAAAATTTGGAAGAACAAGCGATTAAATTGATTGGTCCTGATGTTTACGAAAAGTTGATTAAAGGCTATACTGAAAAGCAATGGGGACGTTCTGCGACAGAATTACCACCATTTATCATTAAACGTTTACCAGTACGTTTAACTTTTGATAATAATTACTTCAACGACCGTTATCAAGGAATTCCAATCGGTGGTTATAATGTTATCGTTGAAAATATGCTTGAAGGTGTTGAAGTTGAGCTTGGAGTAGATTTTTTTGTCAATCGCAAAGAGTTGGAAGCATCTGCTGATAAGATTGTCTTTACAGGTATGATCGACCAATATTTTGATTATAAGCATGGTGAATTGGAATATCGTAGTCTTCGTTTTGAGCATGAAGTTTTAGATGAAGAAAATCATCAAGGGAATGCAGTCATCAATTATACAGAGCGTGAAATTCCTTATACTCGTATCATTGAACACAAACATTTTGAATATGGAACACAAGAAAAAACAGTTATCACGCGAGAATATCCAGCTAATTGGAAGCGTGGAGATGAGCCATATTATCCAATCAATGATGAGAAAAACAATGCTATCTATAATAAGTATTTAGAAGAAGCAAAAAAGAACGATAATGTTATCTTTTGTGGGCGTTTAGCCGATTACAAATATTATGATATGCATGTGGTTATTGAACGAGCTTTGGAAGTAGTGGAGAAAGAATTCTAAGATAGAGTCAACTAATTTTCATTATTTTCTTGGTTTAACTTTATTCTATTTTTCCACCTAACCCTAGCACACGAATGAAGCTTTCGCATTTTAGGAAAGTGTCTCATTTGCGTGCTTTTTGTTGCTTAAAAAGAGAAAAAAGAATATAGATAAAATTGTTGAAAACAGGTGTAACTATATTTATCTTAAAATGAGAGCATGTGGGAGGGATTGTATGGACTAAGAACATCTTTTGTGGATAACGATTAGTTCATATTATTATTTCTATTTAGTTTATTGTCTGGTCGTAGACAAGAGATTGTTTCGTGAGATTCGAGAGACAAATTTTCGACCGATTGATGAGCATGTTTCGATGTCAGAAACAAACACTTTTGGACGGGGAGTAATGCATTTTCATGGAAGAAACGAACGCGAAAGAAACTGTATAAGAGTTTGAGGTGATTGGAAAATCATTTGTCAAATAAAAATTCCTAAACTAAATAGGAATGGTTTAGGAGTTTCACTAGTGAAAAAATAATTTGTGACTGATAGATAAAGTTGATTCGGATCTTACTGCAAGTATACTTTTTCATCTTTTAATATTAAAATAGCGGGCATGGGCAGTTGTTTCCAAAAATCATAATGGATTTGTCCATCAAAATAGCTGAGCAGGATACAAATCAGATTGCCGTGAGAACTGATGATGATGTGTTCATCTTGGTGATTTTCTTCTAATTTTTGCAGAAATGCTAGAGCTCGTTTTTGAGCCATGAGGTTCGATTCGCCACCCGGTAGAGAACTGTCAGGATTTTGCCAAAGTTGCTTGAGTGTAGTTTCAAATGTTTGGTCGGAAACCTGCTGACTGCTTAGTTTTCGTTCAATCAATCGCTTATCAAGTTGAATCGGAAGCCCAAAGGTTAGTGCCAAAGGCTCAATCGTTTCAATTGCTCGTTGGTAAGGACTAGAATAAATAGCAGAGATTGGCTTATTCTCTAGTATTTTTAATTGTGAGAGGGAAGTGAGTCCCTTTTGTGACAAAGGGCGTGTCCATTCGTCAGGTGTGTAAGTTGAGTGCGCGTGACGGACAAAATAATAAATGTTGTTCATGTAATCTAGTATATCACAACATGTGAAAATTCTATAAATAAGCAAGAAATAATGCTTATTTAAGAAAAACTTTAACTTTGTCTTACGGATAGTTAATAAGAGCTTGGTAAACTTTAATCAACCATTAAAAATAATCAAAGGAGTAAATAATATGGTTGACAAAAATCATCGTCCAGACAATCAAAGATATACAAGATGGTCAATCCGTCGGTTAAGTGTAGGTGTTGCGTCCGTAGTTGTGGCAAGTGGATTCTTTATTCTTATTAGCAATCCGGTAAATGCCCAAGTTGGTACGCAAAACAAGGTGGTCACGACAGCCCCGTCAAATAGTCCAACAGAATCTGGGAAATCCATACTTGATTCGAAAGTAGGACAATCTGAAAAAACAACAGCTGACAAGAAAGAAATGCCAGATGCAACTAAGCCCTCACAAGATTTGTCTGGCAGAACAACTCAAACACCAGATAAAAAGGTGCAAGAAAAACAAGAAGTTACAAAAGAAAACAAAGCAGGAAAATCCATTGCAGAAGCTGCAAAAAAAATCCAAAAGGCGTCAGAAACAGTTGTAAAAGAAGCAATTCCAAAAGCGCAAGAAGATCCATCTCTCGCTCAAGCTAAGCAATCTGTAACGGACAATATCAAGGGCAGTACAGATGTTCCGGCTTCTTTCCTAGCCAATGCGAACCACCCTGGTCCCTTTACAGCAGGGGTGAATGAAGTCATTCCGTACGAACTCTTCGGTGGTGATGGGATGTTAACACGTCTCTTGTTGAAATCCTCAGACGGTGCACCGTGGTCAGATAACGGCACGGCAAAACACGCTGGCTTACTACCCTTTGCCAACATTCCAAAAGGTAAATATTTCTATCAAGTGTCACTCAATGGTAATGCGGCCGGTAAACAAGGCAAAGCTCTCTTGGATCAACTGAAAGCGAATGGCACACACAGTTATACCGCAACCGTCACAGTTTACGGTGCAACTAAGGATGGTAAGGCAGACTTGAACAATGTTATCGCAACACGTCAAGTAAATCTGAATTTGAATGGCACTACGACCGTTGACCAAGTGAAAAAATCCGTAGTAGACAACATCAAAGATAAAATTGATGTCCCTGCAAGTTATTTAACAAATGCAGTTTATCCAGGACCATTTACGGCTGGTGTTAATCAAGTGATTCCGTATGAACTCTTTGGTGGTGACGGTATGTTAACACGTCTCTTGTTGAAATCCTCAGACGGCGCCTCATGGTCAGATAATGGTAAAGCAAACCATGCAGGTCTCCTACCACTTGCAGGTTTAGGAAAGGGGCAATATTTCTATCAAGTCTCACTAGATGGTAATGCAGCAGGTAAACAGGATAAAGCTTTATTAGACCAACTAAAAGCTAATGGTACGCATTCTTATAAAGCGACTGTTACAGTGTATGGAGCAACCAAAGATGGCAAAGCGGACTTGAAGAATGTCATTGCGACGAAACCTGTGACGATTAACCTAAAAGGTGAAAAGAAAGCGGACTCTAAAGGACAATCTCAACAAGGTCAAAATGATCAGGCACAAAACCAAGGTAAAAAAGCAGATCATGACGGAAGCAAGCATTCAAATAAAGGTGGCACACCTTCTGCAACAACTTCAAAAGGTGGACAAGCTACAGCAAGCAAAAAATCGCTTCCTAATACAGGTCAAAAATCCTCTCTTGGCTTGACAGTCCTAGGACTTCTTGGATTAAGTGCAGCAGCTATTTTAGCACTTGTTGGCATGAAACGCAGAGAAAAGAAGTAATTCTCGCATTTGTGAGCAATAACGCTTGAATCAAGTATAGAAATAGTGTTATACTTTTTCGTGGTATAACACTATTTTTCACAATAGAGGTAAGAAAATGACGAAGAGAATTTTGTTAGTAGATGATGAAGTAGAGATTACCGAGATTAACAAGCGTT